>Ga0302196_10002602_pt1 | contig 16794 bp, 14 predicted proteins | sample II_Bog_N1_3_FD_198794 | JGI IMG/M metagenome (GOLD analysis project Ga0302196, IMG submission 198794) | Peat permafrost microbial communities from Stordalen Mire near Abisko, Sweden - II_Bog_N1_3 | ecosystem: Environmental > Terrestrial > Soil > Wetlands > Peat | place: Sweden: Abisko...
GCAGGTCGGCGCCGGGTCCGTCGTCTTCGGCGGCCAACTGCTGGCCCAGACCGTCGTGGCCGGAGCCACCGTGGACCCGACCAAGGAGGTCAAGTCGGTCCACACGGTGTTCGCCCGCGGCGCGGCGTTCGACGCCCCCCTCGAGTTCGAGGTGGACGTGATGCAGCAGGGGCGCTCGTTCGCCAGCGCCTCGGTCACCGTCCGCCAAGGCGACCGGCTGTGCACCCGGTCGCTGGTCCTCCTGCACGCCCCCGACCCCGACCTGATCCGCCACCAGGTCGACGCGCCGCAGGTCCAGTCCCCCGAAGAGGCCACACCGTCGGCGCACGCCGACGGGTCCTGGGAGATCCGCACCGTCGACGGCGTCGACATCGGCGATCCCGACGCGGTGGGCCCGGCCGAGCTCGACGTGTGGACCCGGTTCGTGGGCGCCCCGGCCGACCCGACGCTCAACCGGGCGCTCCTGGCCTTCGCCACCGACGGGTTCCTCATCGGCACGGCCATGCGGCCCCACGCCGGCGTCGGCCAGTCCCAGGCCCACGTCAGCGTGTCCACCAGTGTCATCACCCACACCCTGACCTTCCACGACCCGGTGGACGCCGGCGGGTGGCTCCTGCTCGCCCACGAGAGCCCGGTGTCGGGGGCAGGGCGCAGCTACGGGCGGGCGCACGTCTTCGACGCCGCCGGCCGGCTGGTGGCGTCGTTCGTCCAGGAGAACATGATCCGGGCCTTCGCCGCCGACCGGGCCCCGGCGCCGGGGGGCCGGTCGGCCCACTGACCGCCGCCCACCCGCCTGGCCGGGCCGTCCGCCCGCTTGGCACAGGGGGGCGCATGCCATAACGTGTGCCTGACGTCGCCGTTCCCCGTCCGTGGGGGAGGGCGGCGGTCACGGATCCGTCGGGGCAGCGGGCAGCACGCACCGGGCAGCACGCACCGAGCAGCACGACAGGGGCACACGACGCCCATGGGTCGGTAGTCCGGACCGGGCGCCGACGGGGGACGGCACGAACAGGGAGGATTCCGATGGACGACGTTCTGGGATATGGGGGGAAGCGGGCCGTGGTCACCGGCGCCGCATCGGGCATGGGGGCGGCCACCGTCCGTCTGCTCGACGAGCTCGGGGCGGAGGTCATCGGCCTCGACCGGGCCCCGATCGAGGGACCGGTGGGCCAGGCCGTGGCCGTCGACCTCCTCGACCCGGCGTCCATCGCCACCGCCGCTGCCGCCGTGGACGGTCCGGTCCACGCCTTCTTCAACTGTGCGGGGCTCCCCGGTCCGCCCTTCTCCGACCTCGACACCGTCCTGGTCAACTTCGTCGGCGGCCGCGAGCTGATCGAGCGGGTCGTGCCGGTCATGCCCCCGGGCTCGTCGATCGTCTACGTGGCGTCGGCCGCCGGTATCGGCTGGGAGTCCAACCTGGGCACGTTCACCGAGCTGTTCGCCACCGACGGCTTCGACGCCGGGAAGGCGTGGCTCGAGGCCCATCCCGAGCTGTGGCAGGGGAACGGCTACGCCTCCTCCAAGCAGGCCATCAACGCCTGGACGGCGTGGCGGTCGGTGACCCTGATGAAGGACCACGGGATCCGACTCAACTGCACCAATCCCGGACCCACCTCCACGGCCATGATGCCGTTCTTCCATGACGCCGTGGGCAAGGACCTGGTCGACGCGGCCATGGGTCCGGTGGGTCGCTACTCCACCCCCGAGGAGCAGGCCTGGGCCATGGTGCTCGTGGGCAGCGAGCGGGCCAGCTACGTGGTCGGGGAGTCGGTCTACGCCGACGGCGGGTTCTACGGGGCCCTGCAGACGGGCCAGATCGACTTCTCCCAACTCATGCCCAGCGAGTAACGACCGGTGGATCTCCGTCTGAGCGACGAGCAGGGGCAGCTGGTCGACGCCTTCGCCGGCCTGTTCGGCAAGGAGTCGACGGCCGAGCGGGTCCGGGCCGCCGAGCCCCTCGGGTTCGACGAGCGCCTGTGGGCCCAGCTGCTGGAGATGGGTGCCCTGTCGATGGCCGTCGACGAGGAGCACGGGGGATGGGGGGCGACCGTGCTCGACCTGGCCCTGGTGGCCGAAGAGCACGGACGGGCCCTCGGGTCGGCCCCGCTGCTGGAGGCCCAGGTGGCCTGCCGGCTCCTGGCCCGCAGTGGGGGCGGGGGTGCCGCCGACCTCCTGGACGCCGCCCTCGCCGGTGATCGGCTGGTGGCACTGTCGCCCCGGCCGGCCCGGTCCGGTGTGGCCCACCTGGTGCCCGCCGGCGCGGTGGCCACCGACGTGCTGGTCCGCCACGGCGACCGCCTGGTCGCCGTCCCGACGGGGAGCGACCGGGTGGTCCCCGAGAACGTGGGCTCCCTGCCCCTGGCCGACGTCCCCGTGCCCGAGGACGTGGTGGCCGCCGCTCCGGTGGTGGTCGACGCCGGCGCCGGGGTGGCCGTGGACGCCGCCCTCGACGACTGGTTGGTGCTGACGGCGGCGGCCCTGGCCGGCATGGCCGAGCGGGCCGTGGAGATCGGCGTGGCCTACGCCGGCGAGCGCGAGGCCTTCGGGCAGAAGATCGGCGGGTTCCAGGCGGTCGGGCACCGGCTGGCCGACATCGCCACGGCCTCGGCCGGGGCCACCCTGCTGGCCCGCGAGGCCGCCTGGGCCGTGGCCGAGGACCCGGGGCGGTCGGCCCAGCTGGCCGCCATGGCCTTCGCCTTCGCCGCCGAGACGGCCCGGAACGCCACCGACGTGGCGCTGCACGTCCACGGTGGGTACGGGTTCATGCTCGAGTACGACATCCAGCTGTACTACCGGCGGTCACGGGCGTGGGCCAACGTGCTCATGAGTCCGTCGGCAGCGGCCCGGCGGGTCGCCGACCGGCGCTACGGGACCGGGGAGGTGTCGTGATGGACTTCCGACTGGGGGTGTCGAGCGAGGCGCGCCGGGCCGAGGTACGGGCCTTCCTGGACGAGCACATGAGCCTGGACCTGGAAGAGCACGTCTACCGCACCGGGGTCTCCCACGACGAGGCGTTCACCAAGGCCCTGGTCGAGGGGGGCTGGATCGCCCCGAGCTGGCCGGTCGAGTTCGGGGGGCAGGGGCTCGACCCCGAGGAGATGGTGGCGGTGGCCGAGGAGCTGCGCCTGGCCGACGCCCCCATGTACGGCATCGGCACCACCTTGATGGTGGCCGCGGTCATCCTGGCCGCGGGGACCGAGGAGCAGAAGGCTGAGATCGTCCCGAAGGCGCTGGCCGGCGAGATCGTCATCGTCCTCGGCTTCAGCGAGCCGGAGGCGGGCTCGGACGTGGCCGCCGCCACCACCCGGGCCGAGCGCGACGGCGACGAGTGGGTGGTCAACGGCCAGAAGATGTTCACCACCAACGCCCAGATCGGCGACTACGTCTTCCTCCTCACCCGCACCAACACCGAGGTGGCCAAGCACAAGGGACTGACCATGTTCCTGGTGCCCCTGGACCAGCCCGGAGTCGAGATCCAGGCGGTGTTCACCCTGTCGGGCGAGCGGACCAACATCGTCTTCTACAACGACGTCCGGGTGGCGGACGAGTGGCGCATCGGCGAGGTCGACGGCGGGTGGCAGACCATGACCGTGGCCCTGACCAACGAGCACGCCGCCGGCTTCGCCGCGGCCATCGACCGGCTCCTGCGGGCGGCCGAGTCGTGGGCCCGGGAGGCCACCGACGACGACGGCGTCCCCCGCATCGAGGACCCCGAGGTGCGCGAGGCCCTCGGCCGCACGGTCATCGACCTCGAGGTGTCCCGGCTCCTCCAGCGCCGGGTGGCCTGGATGGCCCAGACCGGCCAGGCCGTGGTGGCCGAGGGGCCCATGTCCAAGCTCTTCAGCTCCGAGGCGCTCAAGGCGCGGGCCCAGGACATGGTGGAGGTGGTGGGCCCCGACGCCCTGCGCAGCTACTTCGAGCCGACCGCGCCCTCCCACGGGGTGATCGAGCACATGCTGCGCTTCTCGCTCGGGACCACCATCTACGCCGGTACCAGCGAGATCCACCGCAACATGATCGCCCAGCGGGGGCTCGGACTACCCCGGACCCGCTGACCGCCCGCCACCCCGGGGGCGCCGACCGCACCACCGCCGTCACCTGCCGCAACCCGTCTCCGCACCCGCATCCGCCGTACCTGATCCGCCGCACACGAATGGAGTCACCATGTCCGATCCCGTCATCCTCTCGGCCTGCCGCACCGCCGTGGGTACCGCCTTCCGGGGCACCCTCACCGAGACGTCCGCCTTCGACCTGGCCGAGGTGGTCACCGTCGAAGCCCTCGAGCGCTCCGGTCTGCAGCCCGGGGACATCGACGACGTGATCCTGGCCGAGAACCTCTACGGCGGCGGGGTCATCGCCCGCTACGTGACCGCCAAGGCCGGCCTGTCCGGGATCCCGGGCCTGGCCCTCAACCGCCACTGCGCCGGTGGGCTGTCCGCCGTCCAGGTGGCTGCCGGGTCGATCGCCGCCGGCATGGACGACGCCGTTATCGCCGGGGGGACCAACTCGCAGTCGACCTCGCCCACGACCCGCTGGCTGGAGCCCGGGGCGTCCGAGGCCTCCGAGGGATGGATCTCCCCGAGCCACCCGGGCACCCCCGAGGCCCCCTCGCTCGACATGTCGATCACCGTGGGGTGGAACACCGCCGTCGAGGCCGGCCTGACCCGCGAGCAGCTCGACGTCTGGGGCTACCGCTCCCACATGCGGGCGGTGGCGGCCATCGACGAGGGTCGCTTCGTCGACGAGATCGTGCCCATGACCGTCACCAAGGACGGTGAGAAGCTCACCTGGGAGGTGGACGAGCACCCGAGGCGCTCCAGCACGCTGGAGAAGATGGCCTCGCTGCCGCCGCTGCACCCCGAGATCGAGGGCTTCTCGATCACCGCCGGCAACTCGGCCGGCCTCAACGACGGGGCGGCGGCCCTGTGCCTGGCCTCGGCCGACCTGGCCGGTCGCCGGGGGCTGACCCCGTTGGCCACCGTCCGGTCCTGGGCCTCGGTCGGGGTCGACCCGGCCCGCACGGGCATGGCCCCCATCGAGGCCATCCCGAAGGCGCTGGCCCGGGCCGGACTCTCCCTCGGTGACGTCCACCTGTTCGAGATCAACGAGGCCTTCGCCTCGGTACCGGTGGCCACCTGCGCCGCGCTCGGGCTCGACGAGGAGATCGTCAACGTCTCCGGGAGCGGGTGCAGCCTCGGCCACCCGATCTCCGCCACCGGGGCCCGGATGCTGGTCACCCTGATCTACGAACTGCAGCGTCGGGGCGGGGGCATCGCCGTGGCCGCCATGTGCGCCGGGGGCGGCATGGGGTCCGCCACCGTCGTCGAGGTGGCCGGCTGAGTCAGTCCCGGGCGCCCGGGGCCAGCACCCCGGCCATGCACCACCGGACCATGTCGTCGGCGCTGACGGCCGGGTCGCGCTGGTTCACCCCGAACACCCGCATGTCCAGGATCGAGACCAGGGTGTGGGTGACCAGGTCGGCCATGACCGGCACGGCCAGGTCGTCCCGGAAGGTGCCGTCGGCCACACCCTGGTCGAGTACGGCGGACACCGTGGCGACATAGGGGGCGATGGTGGCGGCGAACTCGTCGGTGCGGGTGGCGGCCAGGTGCCACTGGAAGAGGATCATGCCCCGCGACGCCGGGTCGTCGGTCTCGGGGCTGCCGAACAGGGCGGTCACGTAGGCCTCGAGCTTGGCCCGGGGGGTGTCCTCGGCGTCCACCCGTTGGCGGATGGTGGCCAGGTGCAGCTGGACGGTCTCCTCCACCAGGGCGAGGAGCAGGTCGTCCTTGGTGGCGAAGTACTGGTAGAAGGAGCGCAGCGACAGCCCGGCCCGGTCGACCACCTCCTGGACGGTGAAGTCCGCCTTCCCGGTGGTCCGGAGCAGGTCGACAGCGGCGGCGATGAACATGCCGCCCCGGGTGATGGCCCGCTCCCGGGCGTCCTTCAGGGAGCGCTCGACCGTGCGCTCCTGCCACTGGGTGGTCCCTGCACCCTCCTCCGTCATCTGTGCACCTCGCCGGTCGGGCCCCGTTCCCGTCGGTCCGCCGGGGGCGGGTCCGGCGGTCCGCCGATGCGGGTCGCGCCGTTCGGCGGGGCGGAAGGAGTATAGAAGGGGTGACTCCCGCCCACGGGGTGCCGGACCGGCTGGCTACCCGAGCTCGAGGGACCGCCCGATGATCTCCTTCATGATCTCGGTGGTCCCGCCGTAGATGGTGGTGACCCGGGCGTCCACGTAGGCCTTGGCGATCGGGTACTCGTTCATGTAGCCGTAGCCGCCGTGGAGCTGGAGGCAGCGGTCCACCACCCGGGCCTGCAGCTCGGTGCACCACCACTTGGCCATGGCCGCGTGCTCGGCGCTCAGCCCGCCTCCGTTGAGGTCCACGACACACCGGTCGATGAAGGTCTGGCCGATCTCCACCTCGGTGGCCAGCTCGGCCAGGGTGAACTTGGTGTTCTGGAACGAGCCGATCGGGACCCCGAAGGCGGTGCGCTCCCGGACGTAGTCGATGGTCCAGTCGAGGGCGGCCCGGGCGCCGGCCAGGCCCCCGGCGGCCAGGGAGAGGCGCTCCTGGCCCAGGTTGGCCACCAGGTGGGCGAACCCCTGGCCCTCGGTGCCGAGGAGGTTGTCGACCGGGATCCGGCAGTCGGCGAAGAAGAGCTCGGCGGTGTCCTGGGCGTGCAGCCCGAGCTTGTCCAGGTTGCGTCCCCGGTCGAACCCGGGGGTCCCCGCCTCGACCACCACCAGGCTCATGCCCCGGTGGGCCTGGGTCGGGTCGGTCTTGACGGCCACCACCACCAGGTCGGCGTTGATCCCGTTGGTGATGAACGTCTTGGAGCCGTTGAGGACGAACTGGTCGCCGTCCCGGACCGCCGTGGTGGCGATGGAGGCCAGGTCGGAGCCGGTGGTGGGCTCGGTCATGGCGATGGCCAGGATGGCGTCGCCCCTCGCCACGTCGGGCAGCCAGCGCCGGCGCTGCTCCCCGGTGGCGTAGTGGAGCAGGTAGGGGAGGGCGATGTCGTTGTGCAGGGCGAACCCCAGGGCGGCGCCGTTCATCCCCACCCGGTGGAGCTCCTCGGTGACCACCAGGTTGAACCGGAAGTCGTCACTGCCCCCGCCCCCGAATTCGGTGGGGATGGCCATGCCGAGGAAGCCGTTGCGGCCGGCCTCGGCGAACACCTTCCGGTCGACGATCCCCGCCTCGTCCCACTCGGTCGACCGGGGGACCATCTCGGTCTCGACGAACCGGCGGAAGCTGGCGCGGAACTCGTCGTGCTCGTCCTCGAACAGGCTGCGTCCCATCGGTCTCCTCGTGTCGCCGGCGTGGCACCGGCCGTCGCATTCTACGATCCCGGGGGCCGGACACTATGCTCCTCGTGACGTCGGCACCACTGCGTCCGACCGTCCCGTGGCAGGACCGGGTGCCTCCGGTCGACCGGTGCGGGCCGGTGGGGCCGGTGGGGGTCGTGGGGTCACGAGGGCCGGCGGGACGAGATCGGGGACGGGGAACGTGAGCGCTGGTATCCAGGCATGGGGGGTGTACCTGCCCTACTGGCGACTGCAGCGGGCCGCCATCGGGGCCACCCTGGGCGGGCCGTCGGGACGGGGCACCCGGGCCGTCGCCTCCTACGACGAGGACACCACCACGATGGGGGTGGAGGCGGCCCGCCGGGCGCTGGCCGCCCTGGACGGTGCCCCGGTCGACGACCTCTACTTCTCCACACCGGCCCCGGCCTACCTGGACAAGACCAACGCCACGGCCATCCACGCCGCCCTGGAGCTCCCCGAGTGGGCCGGGGCCTACGACCTGCTGGGCTCGGTGCGCTCGGCCGTCGGCGCCCTGCGGTCGGCCCAGGCCCAGGCCACGGCCGACGGCGTCCGCACCCTGGCCGTCGTCTCCGACCTGCGCACCGGGCTGGCCGGTGGCCCCGAGGAGCGCGACAGCGGGGACGGTGCCGTGGGCTTCGTCTTCGGGCCCGACGACGAGGGGACGCCGGTGGCGGCCGAGCTGGTCGCCCACGCCGCCACCTCGTCGGAGTTCCTCGACCGCTGGCGTACCCCGGGTGACCCCGACTCCAGGGTGTGGGAGGAGCGCTTCGGCCAGGAGGTCTACGTACCCCTGGTGGAGTCGGCGGCCACCGAGGCGTTCAAGCGGGCCGGGGTGGTGGCCGCCGACGTCGACCACCTGGTCCTGTCCGGCCTGCACAACCGGGCGGTCCAGGCCGTGGGCCGGTCGCTCGGGACCCGGCCCGAGGCCACGGTGTCCGACCGGACGCCGGTCCTGGGCAACCTGGGGGCGGCCCAGGCGGGCCTGCTGCTGGCCGACGCCCTCGAGCACGCCGCCCCCGGGGACCTGATCGCCGTGGTCGTGGTGGCCGACGGGGCCGACGCCCTGGTGTTCCGGGCCACCGACGCCCTGCCCGCCGTGCGGGAGGCCCGGGCCGCCCGGGGCGCGGTCACGGTGGAGGACTCGGCCGCCGGCGGCCGGGACGACCTGCCCTACGCCCGCTTCCTGACCTGGCGGGGCGAGCTCCGTCGCGAGCCGCCCCGACGGCCCGACCCCGAGCGCCCGGGCGCCCCGGCGACCTGGCGGGTCACCCCGTGGAAGTCGGCCTTCGTGGCCAGCGACTGCCGGGCCTGCGGGTTCCGGCACCTGCCGCCGTCCCGGGTCTGCCTGCGGTGCCGGACCATCGACGAGATGGACCCGGTGCGCATGGCCGACGCCGTCGGACGGGTGGCCACGTTCACCGTCGACCACCTGGCCTTCAGCCCGTCGCCCCCGGTGGTGGGCGCCGTGGTGGACTTCGACGGGGGTGGCCGGTACCGGTGCGAGATGACCGACGTCGACCCGGATCGCCTCGGGATCGGCACCCGGGTGGAGATGGCCTTCCGGATCCTCTCGGTGGCCAAGGGCATCAACAATTACTTCTGGAAGGCGCGACCGGTGGTGGGGGCGGAGGCCCCCGACGGGACCGGCGACGGCCACGACGACGGAGGAGCAGCGACATGACCAGCAACGGGATCCGCGACCGGGTGGCCATCGTGGGCATGGGCTGCACGCCCTTCGGCGAGCGCTGGGACAAGGGCGTCGACGACCTTCTGCTCGACGCGGCCAAGGACGCCATCGGCTCGGCCGGGGTGACCCTCGACGACATCGACGCCTTCTGGCTGGGCACCATGGCCTCGGGGGTGTCCGGCGTGGCCCTGTCCAAGCCCCTCAAGATCGACTACAAGCCGGTCTCCCGGCTCGAGAACTTCTGTGCCACCGGGTCCGAGGCGTTCCGCAACGCCTGCTACGCCGTGGCCTCGGGGGCCTACGACCTGGCCATGGCCATCGGGGTCGAGAAGCTGAAGGACTCCGGCTTCTCGGGACTCACCGGGGTGCGACCGGTGGGTGACGGCACCGACGCCGCCCTCTCGTCGCCGGCGGCCTTCTCCTTCGTGGCCCCGGCCTACGCCCACCGCTACGGGGTCGACCCCGAGGAGATGAAGCAGGTGATGAGCCGGATCGCCTGGAAGAACCACCGCAACGGGGCGGTCAACCCGAGGGCCCAGTTCCGCAAGGAGGTCCCCCTGGAGACCATCACCAAGTCCCCGCTGGTGGCCGGGGACCTCGGGGTGTTCGACTGCAGCGGGGTGAGCGACGGGTCGGCGGCCGCCATCCTGTGCCGGGCCGAGGACGCCCACCGCTACACCGACCACCCCCTGTTCGTGAAGGCACTCAGCTTCGTGGCCGGCCCCGGGGGAGGGGCCAGCGACCCCGACTACGACTACACCACCTTCCCCGAGGTGGTGCGCTCGGCCGAGGACGCCTACCGCCAGGCCGGCATCACCGACCCGCGGGCCCAGCTCGCCATGGCCGAGGTCCACGACTGCTTCACCCCGACGGAACTGGTCCTGATGGAGGACCTGGGGTTCTCGGAGCGGGGGCTGGCCTGGAAGGACGTGCTGGCCGGGGTGTTCGACCGCGACGGCGAGCTGCCGATCAACCCCGACGGCGGGCTGAAGAGCTTCGGTCACCCCATCGGGGCGTCGGGGCTGCGGATGCTCTTCGAGTGCTGGCTGCAGCTGCGCGGCGAGGCCCCGCCCGAGCGGCAGATCGCCACCGTCGCCGAGGGGCGCTCGCTGGGCCTCACCCACAACCTGGGCGGTGCGCCCGGCGAGTGCGTGAGCTTCGTGTCCGTGGTGGGGCCCGAGCGCTCCTGACGGCCCCGGCCCCACCGGGGCCGACCCTGCGGGTCCGGTGGTCCGGACGGTGCAGGCGGCTCAGGCGGCTCAGGCGGGGACGGTGATCCCCATGAGGCCGGCCAGGTTGCCGCCCATGATCTTGGCCTGCACGTCCTCGGGCATGCCGGTGAGCTCGTCCACGTAGGTGATCGGGTCGGCCAGGCCCTCGGGGTGGGGGTAGTCGCTGCCGAACAGCACGTGGTCGGCACCGACCAGGTCGACCAGCGACTGCAGGTTGTCCTCCCAGAACGGGTTCACGTAGACGTTGCGCAGGAACGCTTCACGCGGGTTCTCGGCGAACTCCTGGGGCATCTTGTGGTACACGTCGTCGAGGTCGCCCAGCAGGCTCCGCACCCAGTTGGCGCCGTTCTCCACGGCAGCCACCTTGAGGTCCGGGAAGCGGGTGAAGGCCCCGTGGCACACCAGGGCGGCCATGGTGTCGTAGATGGGCCGGCGGCCCTGGGCCAGGGCCCGGAATGCGGAGGGCTGGAACGGCAGGAACTCGGAGCTGTGCTCCCACCAGTTGGCGATCTGGTTGTACCCGCTGTCCGAGGCGTGCATCCCGACCAGCAGACCGGCCTCCTGGATCCGCTCCCAGATCGGGTCGAACTCGGGGAGCCCGGGGGAGAGGGTGCCGCGGTACCCGGGCACGGGGGCCGGGCGGATGAGGACGCAACGGGCGCCGCGCTCGATGACCCACTCCAGCTCGTCGAGGGCCTTGTCGACCAGCCCCATGAAGATGACCGGCGTGGCGAAGATGCGTCCCTCGTAGTCGAACTGCCAGGTCTCGTACATCCACTGGTTGAGGGAGTGGACGATGACCTGGATCAGGTCGGGGTCGTCCTTGAGGCGCTCCTCGATGAGACTGGCCAGGGTGGGGAACATCAGGGCCCGGTCGATGCCGAGTTCGTCCATGAGGGCGAGCCGGGGTGCGGGCTCACGGAAGGCGGGTAGGGCCTTCATCGGCTCGCCGATCAGCTCCCGGTAGGACTTCCCGTCCGGGTTGCCGTGGCGGTAGTACTCCTCCTGGGCCCCGGGGGCGGCGACCACGGCGAAGGTCGGGTTGGGGATGTACTCGCTGATGGTGCCCCGCACCACGATCTTGGTGCGCCCCTTGATGTCGATGTACTCGATGGCCTTGGCGTACTGCTTGGGGAGGAACTGGGTCAGCGCCTCCGCCGTCTCGTACATGTGGTTGTCGGCATCGAAGATCGGGTAGTCGAGATCGCGAGACGGCATGGTGGTCCCCCTTATGTGTGGAAGCTCGTGTGTGGAAGCTCGTGTGTGGGTGTGGCTACTGGCCACTCCTGTCGGCCACGGAACGTGCCCGACAGCGTGCCGGCCAACGGAGACGGGTGGCCGGCCGCCACGACCGGTCGGACCGCCGTCCGACGCCACGGGTATGAGACGTAGCATCTTGTCTGGTGAGAATGAGGTTATCACCAGATCCCGGGCGCCTCAAGGAGCCCCGCACCAGCCGGTGCCCCCCCGGGGCCCCGGGGGGTGGCAGGATGCGCAGGACCGGTCCGATCGACGCCGAGGGAGGCACATCGTGGAGTTGAAGCCAGGGACCCGGTTCCGCAGCCAGGTCTGCGAGACCGAGGTGGTGGTGGTCAAGGTGGGCACGGGCGGGGCCCTGACCTGCGGTGGGGTGGCGCTGGTCCCCCTGGACGCCACGCCCGATCCCGCGGCGGCCCTCCTGGAGGGCCACGACGGCGGCACGCTGCTGGGTAAGCGCTACACCGACGAGGCGAGCGGCGTCGAGATCCTGTGCGTCAAGCCCGGGGCGGGCTCCCTGGCCGTCGACGGCCGCTTCCTGGAGCTCAAGACGGCCAAGGCCCTGCCCGCCTCGGACTGAGTCCCGACCGCCGGCCGGCCGCGGTGGACCTGTGGCGGCCTGCGGCGCCGGGGGGAGGGCCCACCGGCCCCGGGGTCAGGGCTCGGTCTTGAGGGCCGGCTGCACCGGTGGTGCCGACCGCCAGTCGGTGATCCCGTCCTCCACGGTGGCGATGGGCATGCCGCCCTGGTGCACCTCGGCCCAGTGGGCGTGGTTGAGCTCGTGGAGGGTGAAGCAGGCGTTCAGCGAGTTGTAGAAGCCCATGTTGTCGACCGTCTGGTTCACCGACTCCTTGATCAGCAGGGCGGTCATGGTCGGCAGGTCGGCGATGCGCCGGGCGAACTCCAGGGTCCGCTCGGACAGCTGGTCGGCGGGGAAGACCTTGGACACCATGCCGAGGCGGTGGGCCTCGTCGACGTCCAGGGAGTCACCGGTGAGCATGAGCTCCTTGGTCTTGCGTGGTCCGAACTCCCACGGATGGGCGAAGTACTCGACCCCGCACATGCCCAGCCGGGTCCCCACCACGTCGGCGAAGGAGACGTCGTCGGCGGCCACGATCAGGTCGCACGCCCACATCAGCATGAGCCCGGCGGCGAACACGGTGCCGTGCACCTGGGCGATGGTGATCTTGCGGAGGTTGCGCCAGCGGCGGGTGTTCTCGAAGTAGTAGTGCCACTCCTGGAGCATGCGCTGCTCGGCCCCGGTGCGGGTGCCCCCGTTGATGAGTCGGGTGGGGTGGGGGTTGTCCGAGCTCCACTCGGCCATGGCCACCTTGGAGCCCATGTCGTGACCGGCCGAGAACATCGGGCCCATGCCCCCGAGGATCACCACCCGGACCGCGTCGTCGGCCTCGGCCCGCAGGAACGCCTCGTCCAGCTCGACCAGCAGACCCCGGTTCTGCGCGTTGCGGGCCTCGGGCCGGTTGAGCATGATCCGGGCGATGCGGCCCTCGTCGAGCGTCTCGTACTGCACGAACTCTTCGGACATGGCTGCTCCTCGGGTGGTCGGGGCCGGGTGCCGGCCGGTCAGGCGGGGCGTGGTGGACGACATGGTCGGCCGCCCGGTGCCCCCGGGGGAATCTAGGGCACCGGCTCGGTCGGTGTCGCCGTCGGGGTCACCGAGAAGCCCACGGTGGCCACCGCGCACAGCGACCCCGATCCGGCGTCGACGACGTCGACGGACACCACCGCCGAACGGGCGCCCCGTCGGACGACGGTGGCGGCGGCCCGGGCCGGCCCGACGGTGAGCCCCCGCAGGTAGTGGATGGTGAGGTCGGAGGTGGCCACGCCGTCCCGTGGCCCACCCGTGAGCACGGCCCGGCCGGCCACGATGTCGACCAGGGTGGCCATCAGGCCCCCCTGGAGGGCCCCACGGGGATTGGTCACCCGTCCGTCGAGGTCCATCTCCACGGCCAGGTCGCACCCCTCGACCACCACGTCCCGCATCGACAGCTGCTGGAGCAGGTGCCCGCCGGCGGCCAGTACCCGCTCGTGCTCGTCTGCGGCCTGCCGACGGCGGAGCCGACGGGCCTCAGCGGCAGGGTCGGCCTCAGCGGCAGGGTCGGGGTCGGGGGGCGGTCCCGGTGCGGGAGCGCCGTCGGTCACTTCCCGACGGCGATGGTCTTGGTCTCGAGGTGCTGCTCGAATCCCTCCCGACCGTTCTGGCGCCCCACGCCGCTGCCCTTGTACCCGCCGAAGGGCGAACCGGCGTGGTAGTAGATGCCTCCGTTCACCATGACCGTCCCGGACCGGATCCTCCGGGCCACCGACATGGCCCGCTCCTCGTCCGCCGAGGTGACCCCGCCGGACAGTCCGTAGTCGCTGTCGTTGGCGATCCGCACGGCGTCGTCGTCATCGCGGAAGGGGATGAGCACCAGCACCGGGCCGAAGATCTCCTCGCGGGCGATGCGCATCGAGTTGTCGACGTCGGCGAACAGCGTGGGCTCGACGAACCATCCCTTGTCCAGGTGGGCGGGCCGCCCACCGCCGGTCACCAGGCGGGCCCCGTCGGCCACGCCGGAGTCGATGTAGCCCAGGACCCGCTCACGCTGGCGCTCGTTGATGACCGGTCCCATGATGTTGCCGCCGTCGGTCGGGTCGCCGTAGGTGACGCCGGCCACGGCCGCCGCGGCGATCTCCACGGCCTCGTCGTAGCGCGACTCGTGGACCAGGGTGCGGGTCAGCATGGCGCACCCCTGGCCGGCGTGCAGGCACATGAAGCCCAGCATGGCCATCTTCGACTCGACGTCACCGTCGTCCAGGATGATGTCGGCCGACTTGCCGCCCAGCTCCAGGAAGAGGCGCTTGAGGGTCGGGGCGCCGGCGGCCATGATCCGCTTGCCGGTGGCGGTCGACCCGGTGAACGAGATCAGGTCGACCCGGGGGTCGGTGACCAGCTGCTCGCCGACCAGGTGGTCCGACGAGGCCACCACGTTGACCACCCCGGCGGGGATGTCGGTCTGCTCGGCGATGAGCCGTCCGATCCGGGTGGCGTTCCACGGGGTGTCGGGTGCGGGCTTGAGCACCACCGAGTTGCCGGTGGCCAGGGCCTGGCCGAGCTTGCCCACGGTGATCTCGAAGGGGTAGTTCCAGGGAACGATGGCTCCGACCACGCCCATCGGCTCCTTGACCACCCGTTGGCGGCTGGGAACCCCGAAGGCCTCGATATCGGGCAGGTCCCGCTCCCACTCGAAGGTGTCGATGTACTCGGCCGGCCACAGGAGGCCCTCGGCCAGCGGCGCGTCGAGCTGGGCCAGGTAGGTGGTCATCACCGGACAGCCGACCTCGGCCACCAGCTCGGCCCGCAGCAGCTCCTGCTCGCCCACGATGGCCTCGTGGAGCTGGCGGAGGCACCGCTGGCGGAAGGCCCGGTCCGTGGACCAGTCCGTCTCGTCGAAGGCCCGGCGGGCGGAAGCGATGGCCCGGTCCATGTCCACCGAGGTGGCGTCGGCGGTCTGGCCGAGCACCTCTTCGGTGGCCGGGTTGACGTTGTCGAACCGGCCGCCCTCGGCGGCCTCGGTCAGGACGCCGTCGATCAGCAGGCGGGACTCTCCGGTCGGTGTGGTGGCGGGCATGTGTGCGCTCCTGTCGTGATCGGATTCGGGTGGTGGAGGTGCGTGTGGCGGTGCGTGTGCTGGTGCTGCCGGGTGCGGCGCGCGTCGGAGGGTGAGGTGGGGTGGCGGCCCCCGGGGTGACGTCAGCGTCGGCGGCGCCTGCGCCGCGCCGCGGCGGCGGCCGTCGCTGTGGAAGTCCCCACGTGCTGCCTCCCCGTTCCCCCGGACCGGTCCGAGTCGACCGGCCGCGTACTGGGCGAGTATGGCACGACGGCCCCGGATGCGTCGGCAGACGCGCCCGGATTGCACTACAACGGGGGCCGATGAACCTCTCCCTCACCGACGGGTCCCGGCGGTTCCGCGACGAACTGCGGGCCTGGCTCGAGGCCAACGTCGAGCCGACCCCCGACTTCGCCGACTTCGACGAGGAGTTCGCCTGGGGCCGGGCCTGGCAGGCCCGCCTGGCCGCCGACCGCTGGGTCGGAATCCACTGGCCCACCGAGTTCGGCGGCCGTGGCGCCTCACCGATCGAGGTGGCCCTGTTCAACGTGGAGTACGCCCGCTCGAAGGCGCCCCAGCCGGTCAACCGCACCGGGGTCAACCTGGTCGGCCCCACCCTGCTGGCCCACGGCGACGACCACCAGCGCCACCGGTGGCTCCCGGCCATCCTCGGCGCCCGGGAGATCTGGTGCCAGCTGTACAGCGAGCCCGGGGCCGGCTCGGACCTGGCGTCGCTGACCACCCGGGCCGTGCCCACCGACGGCGGCTGGGTGCTCGAGGGCCAGAAGGTGTGGACGAGTTTCGCCCAGTTCTCCCGATGGGGCATGGCCCTGGTGCGCACCGATCCCGACGCCCCGCGCCACCGCGGGATCTCGTGCGTGGCGGTGGACATGGAGGCCCCCGGGTTGGAGATCCGGCCCCTGGTCACCATGACCGGCGAGGCCGAGTTCAACGAGGTCTTCCTCGACGAGGTGTTCGTCCCCGACGACCAGCTGATCGGTGGGCTCCACCAGGGCTGGCAGGTGGCCAACACCACCCTGGCCCACGAGCGGGGCACCACCTTCCCGTTCAAGGAGCAGGTCGTCCACGAGGTCTACCTGGGCCAGCTGCTCGACCTGGCGGTCGCCTCGGGGGCGCTGGACGACCCGTTGGTGGCCGACCAGCTGGTCGACGCCTACGTGAAGCTCCGGGTCCTGCGCCTGCACAACTGGCGGACCATGACCCGGCTGCAGCGGGGGGAGGCCCCGGGGCCCGAGTCCTCGCTGGCCAAGCTGGCCTGGACCGACATGACCCAGTCGCTGTCCGAGGCCGCCCTGGCCGTGGTCGGGGACGCCGCACCGCTGTGGGGACCGGTCGAGGGGAATCCGGCCGGGGGCCGCTGGCAGCGCCAGTGGCTGTGGTCCAAGGCCGCCTCCATCGCCGGGGGCACCTCGGAGGTGCAGCGCACCATCATCGGGGAGCGGATGCTGGGACTGCCGCGATGACCACCGGGCCCGCCGACCACCCCGTCGGACGCGACGTGTCCCGGCTGTTCGTCGGGGGCACCTGGGTGGAGCCGTCGACCATCGAGACGGTGGCCGTGGTCGAGGCCCACAGTGAGCAGGTCCTGGGTCGGGTCCCGGTGGCCGGGCCGGTCGACGTGGCCCGGGCGGTCGACGCCGCCCGCCAGGCGTTCGA
>Ga0302196_10002603_pt1 | contig 16793 bp, 21 predicted proteins | sample II_Bog_N1_3_FD_198794 | JGI IMG/M metagenome (GOLD analysis project Ga0302196, IMG submission 198794) | Peat permafrost microbial communities from Stordalen Mire near Abisko, Sweden - II_Bog_N1_3 | ecosystem: Environmental > Terrestrial > Soil > Wetlands > Peat | place: Sweden: Abisko...
CCAGCGAATACCGCGCTCCGCTCATCAAACGCCTCCCGATGATCACTCATCGGAATCACAGCGACCGATCCTGAGCCAATCACACTGGAGTCATCACGCCAAAAGATGTGTGCATCCCTTAGCCTCCCCAGTGGGGGAGGGGGACCACGCGCAGCGTGGTGGAGGGGGCAAGTCGGCGCTGCTGATGAGCCGACGATTGATCTAGCGGAACCGGTCGCCGAGGCGATCAGCCCGGCGCCTGCGCCCGGTCTCTCGGTCCGTAATCCCGGGTGACCTGGGCGACCCGCAGCCGATAGTCCTGAAACACGCTGGCGCGGCCCTGCGCCTGGGCGGCGCGATGGCTGGGGGTCTCTCGCCACGCGCGCACGGCGGCCTCGTCGCGGAAAAGGGACAACGACAGCAATTTGCCGGGATCACTCAGGCTCTGGAACCGCTCGACGGCGATGAACCCGTCGATCTGCTCCAACTCGTCCTTCAGCGCGGCGGCCAGCAGCAGATAGCGGTCGCCATGCTCCGCCGACGGCCAGGCCTCGAACAGCACCGCGATCATGGCCGCGCCCGCGGCGCATGGGGCGCTGAGGCCAGCCGCAGGAACAGCCGGTCCTCGCGCTGGATGAAGCCTTCACGCTGGGCGAAGTCGAAATTGGCCTGCGCGATCTCGTCGCCGTGCAACCGGGCGCGATAGGCCTCATAGGCGGCCAGGCTTTCGATCGAATAGACCCCATAGGCCGTCGTCGCCGAGCCTTCGTGCGGCGCGAAATAGCCGAACAGCGCGGCCCCGCAGCGGGGGATCGCCTGGCCCCAGGCGCGGGCGTACTGATCGAAGGCCGAGGTCTTGGTCGGGTCGATCTGGTAGCGGATGAAACAGGTGATCATCGGACGGCCTCCTTGCCTCTGTCACTCAGTCGATAGCCGATTGCGCGACGATAATGCTTCGGCTATGGCCGAAGCATGCAGGAAGGACCGGTCATCTCCACCATCGCCGCCCTGTTCGGGGATCCCGCGCGGGCCAACATGCTCACCGCGCTGATGGACGGCCGCGCCTTGACGGCCAGCGAGCTGGCCCGCGCTGGCGGCGTGGCCCTGTCCACCGCCAGCGGCCACCTGGCGCGGATGGAGTCAGCCGGTTTGCTGACGGTCGAAAAACAGGGCCGCCACCGCTATTATCGCCTGTCCGGCGTCGATGTGGCCGCGGTGGTGGAGGCGCTGATGGGGCTGGCCCAGCGCACCGGCGCGGCACGCGTGCGCACCGGCCCCCGCGATCCGGCCCTGCGCGCAGCCCGGGTCTGCTACGATCACCTGGCGGGCGAGCGGGCCGTGGCCTTGCGCCGGGCGATGGTCGCCAATGGCTGGCTCGATCGGTCCGGCGAGGGCGGCGTCACCCCGCTGGGCCGCGCGCGCCTGGAACGTATCGGCCTGGATATCGCCGCCCTTGAGCGCGGCCGCCGTCCGCTCTGCCGCGCCTGCCTGGACTGGAGCGAGCGGGAGAGCCACCTGGCCGGCGCCCTGGGCGCCGCCTGCCTTGATCTGATGGTGACGCGGCGCTGGGCCTGGCGCGAGCCCGGCCGCGTGATCGCCTTCACCGCCGCCGGCGGTCGGGCGCTGTCCGAGGCGTTTGAGATCGCCCCGGGCGACTAGGCGGTCCGCCTACTGGCAGGCCGCGATCCGCAAGCCCTTGGGCAGCTTGGTGGTTTCGTCGCCGCAGGCGTGGCTCAGCTGGCGCTGGGTCAGGCCGTGCGCCTGGTCCATCTCGGCGCCGGAGAAATTGACCCCGGCTAGGGTGGCCCCGCCGAAATTGGCCCCTTCGAGATAGGCGCCGACAAAGGTGGCGTTGGTCATGTTGGCGCCGCGGAAATCGGCGTTGGTGAACAACGCCCCATAGCCGTTCACGTCGCGCAGATCGGCGCCGCGGAAGTTGTCGCGCTTGAACACCGACAGGCTGAAATCGGCCTGCCGCATCCGCGAGCCTTCGAAATTCCGATCGCTGGCCTGCTTGTTATAGAGGTCGACCTGGAACAGGTTGCAATGGGCGCAGCTGGCGCCGTCCTCCACCTTGGCCACCTGGGCGGCGTTCTGGGCCAGGGCGGGCAGGGCGGTCAGGCTCAGGACCGCGGCGAGCGCGAGGATTTTCATTTAGGCACACCCTGGAGCGGCGAGGTCGTGTTCGGCGAAGGCCCAGCAAGGCCGGGGCCAGCATAGGGCGACTTGGCTAATGCGGGGTTAGTGCGCCAACGCCTTGTCAGAACCGCTCACCCACCGCCGAACACCCCCGGCGCGGCGCCGCAGGTCTCGCAGACCAGACGGCCGGCCTTGCGGGATAGGGACAGGTCGCCGCAGGCCGGGCACACGTCGCTTTCGCCGCCCGGGGCGTTGGCGGCCCGGGCGCGCGGGCCGGTGGGCAGGAACACCAGGTTGTCCGGCGCCGCTCCGCGGGAAAAGCCCTTGGAGATGAACTTCGAGGCGGCCACTGGCTCGGCCTCGCCGGGGATGCGCCCATCGGCCGCCCCGCCGCCCAGGCCGTCGGCGTTGAAGGCGTCCGGATCGGCGTTGGCCAGGTCCTGCCGGTCGAGATAGGACACCGCCAGTTCACGAAAGATATAGTCAAGGATCGAGGTCGCCGAGCGGATGGTGTCATTGCCGGTCACCCGCCCGGCCGGCTCGAAGCGGGTGAACACGAAGGCGTCGACGAACTCATCCAGCGGCACGCCATATTGCAGGCCGATCGAGACGGCGATGGCGAAATTGTTCATCAGCGATCGGAAGGCCGCGCCCTCCTTGTGCATGTCGATGAACACCTCGCCCAGTTCGCCGTCTTCGTATTCGCCGGTGTGCAGATAGACCTTGTGGCCGCCGACCGCGGCCTTCTGGATATAGCCCTTGCGGCGATCGGGCAGGCGGCGGCGGGTGCGCTCGCGCTCGATGATCTTTTCGATGATCCGTTCCGAGACGATCGGGGCCGGCGTCGGGCGGCGCGGGGGTTCGTCGGCGAGCAGCGGCAGGTCGAGGACGAAGTCGTCCGGCGCCGGCGCTCGCTGAATCCAGACCGAGCGCAGGCCGGCGCGGGCGGCGGCGGCCTGTAGCCGAACGGCGGTCACCGGCTCGTCGGTCCAGGCCAGGGCCAGCGGCGCCAGCCCCGGGGCGCAGGTCCGGGCCTCGGCTGCGGCGGTCATGGCCAGCCGCGCCGCCAGCGGGATCTCGGCGCCGCCGGCCAACAGGGCAAGGACGGACGGAGAGTCCAGACGCCCCAGCGGCGCGCCCAGCTGGAAGGCTTGGGCCTGGGCGATCTGCTCGGGGCTGAACCCCGCGAGGGCCAGGACGTCGAGATCGGGATCATCCAGGTCATCGAAGCTCGCCCCCAGCACGTCGCGCACGAAGCCCTGGCCGACCACCTCGGCGGCGAAGGCCGCCCGAAGATCAGGCGCACAGAACAGCGCGCCTTGGGCCGCGGCGATCTCGTGGTCCGTGAAGCCGCGTTCGCGCAGGGCGGTCGCGTTGATCGCCGGCCCATCGCTCAGGTCACGGGCGCCCAGCAGGGTGCGGACGACCGGATCGACGTCGACGCCGATCCGCCTCAGTCCGGTGGCCGCAGCTGGGGATAGGACCCGAACGACCGCCCCATCGGCGGTCTCCATCACGCTGAGTGGGCCGTTCCAGGGGGCGGCGCCCAGCCCGGCGGCTCCGAGTCTCAACGACAGGTCCGCATCGTCAAACAGACCGGTCACCTCCGCGTTTCGCAGGCCGTGGCGGCGGGCCGCCTTCAGCGCAGAGGTCAGGAGCAGATGGGCTGCCTGTCCCAGACCGTCATCGCGCGCGCAGGCCTTGGCCCGCGCCGCCAACTGCGCCAGCCGCGCGTCGCGATCCTGGTCAAAGGCGGGGTAGGCGCCGCGCCGGGCGGCGATCTCGGCGGACGCGGCCAAGCCGGCCGCGGCGGCGAGTTCGAACAGGCCGCCCGTCAAGGCCAGGGCCGGGGCGCTTCCATAGGCCAAGCCCCGGGCGACCAGAACCTCCCCCAGGCCGGCCAGGGTCAGGCCCAGAGGCCGCCACGGCTCATCGTCGCCGGTCTCCAGGTCGAGGGCCAGGGTCCACAGTCGCACCTGCTCAATCAGGCCGGCGGCGTCGAAGGTTTCGCCATCATCCAGCGCACGAAGGTCAATGGCGGCGCGGGGCGCCGTCAGGGCGCGGCTCGCGGCTTCGGCGTCGGTGGGCTCGAAGGCCACGATCACGCGGCCGCTCTCCCATCCGGCCTGGGCGGCGCGGGCCGCGGCCGGCTCGGCCGCCTCGGCGGCTCGTCGCTCAGCGCTGAGGGTCAGCCAGGCCACTGGCGGGGCGGCGACCTCGCCCGCGCTCCAGACCACGGCGCCGGCGCGGGCCAGGCTGATCGCCCGGGCGATCAGGGCGTCAGAGGCGCCGGCGTCCCGCGCCCGGCGGGCGGCGCGGGCCAGGGCGGTGTTCTGGCGCGGGTCGGCGCAGACCGCAGGGTCACCCTCGCAGCGCGTGATCGCGTCCATCACCGCTTGCAGCCGCTCACCCAGCACGGCGGAGGCGTCGCGGAGCATCGCCGCGCTACGCGCCTTGGCCACGTGCTGGTCAATGGCTGCGGCGGACTCGATCGCCGTTAGGTCGAGCGGACCGTCGCCCGGCGCGGCGACGCGCGGGCAAGCCGGCGCCGCGCGCCCCTCGATCAGGCTGAAGAACAGCGCTTCGCGGAACGTCGCCGCGTCGCCCGCGCCCTCGAATAGGCCCAGCGCCATGCCGCGGCTGGCGAGCCGCTCTGCGTAGCGGGCTAGAGCGCCATCCAGGGCCGGGGCGGCGGCGTGATTGACCGGTCCTGGACCGGCCCCGCTCGCTCCTACGACGGGCTGCAGATCGGCCCAATCGAGCCAGGCCTCGACGCGCGCTCGGCTCCAGTGGGCCGGGGCCAGGGTTCGGGTGAAGCCGCCGCTTCGCTCAAGCTGGTGAACATCGAGCAGGCAGTCCGCGGCGCCCGTGAGCGCAGTGTGGGTCTCAAAGCGCATCGCGCCCTCCGCCGATTGCGTTCAGCCTAGGCGGGCAGGGCGGCCCATTCAATACATATTGCGGCTAGATGGCGGCCTTTCCACAACATCTTGTGTTTGATCGGCCGCGCTGCGGCGCCGCCTGGCGCTGGACGCAGCGCCGGTCGCCGCCTATAGTCCGGGCGCGTCGCAAGCGCCGTCTTGCCGCCCTGTCTACGGAGCGAACATCGTCGTGCTGAAGTGGCTTTTCTCGATCACCGGCATCGCCTGGTGGAACCGCGGAACCTTTGGTCTGCGTTGGACGGTCGGGCGTCGGGGCGTACTGATCGGCAAGGACGAAGGCGGCAACGAATATTACGAGGCTCGCGACAATTCCGACAGCTACGACCAGCGCAAGCGCCGCTGGGTGATCTATCAAGGCTACGCCGAGGCCTCCAAGGTGCCGCCTGATTGGCACGGCTGGCTGCGCTACACCTTCGATGAGCCCCCGACCACTGCGCCGCTGCTGCGCCGGTCGTGGGAGAAGGACCACCTGCCCAACATGACCGGCACCCTGGAGGCCTGGCGCCCCAAGGGATCGATCGTCGGCGCCGGCGAGCGTCCGGCTGCGACCGGCGACTACCAGGCCTGGCGTCCGGAGTAGCCCCATGGCGCGCGGTCAATGGGCGGAGACGGCGATGGGGGCCCTGGTCCTGGCCGCCGCCGCCGCCTTCCTGCTCTACGCCCTGAGCGCTGGCGCGATTCACGCCGGGGGCGGCGGCTATCCGCTGATCGCCCGGTTCGGGCAAGTCGGCGCGCTCGCGCCCGGCGCTGACGTTCGGGTGTCTGGCGTCAAGGTTGGCACGGTCGCCGACGTCACCCTGGACCCCAAGACCTTCATGGCGGTGACCCGGCTGACCGTGATCGACTCGGTCAAGCTCCCGGCCGATTCGACGGCCAAGGTGACCAGCGACGGCCTGCTGGGCGGCTCGCACATCGCCATCGAGCCGGGCGGCGCCACCGCCAATCTCAAACCCGGCGACGAATTTCAAAACACCCAAGGCTCGGTCGACCTGTTCGGTCTGATCGGCCAGTTCCTGCGCCCGCAGGCGGCGTCGGCTGCGCCCGCGGCCGGGCCCGCACCGGCGGCGGCGGCCAGCAGCGATCCCTATGGCGTGCCCGCCACCCCGGCGGCGCACTGAGATGGGCCGTCCCGCTCGCCTGATGCTCGGCGGCGTCGCCGCCCTGGCCTTGGCCATCGGCGCGGCCGGTCTGGTCAGCGCGCAGCAGGGCGCGCCGGCCCCGCCTGCGCCCGGCGGCAAGCCCGCCTCACCGCCCGCAACGACGACCGCACCCGTTGCTGCGCCGGTCGCCCCTGCCGACACGCCTGCTGCAGCCCCAGAACCTCAGATCGCGCCCGCCGCACCGACCGATGAGGCCTCCGACGACAGCGTCGACGCCGCGCCCTCGGCTGCCGCGCCAAAGCCGATCGATCAGGCCAAGCGGCCCCGCTACGCGGTGGCGATCATCCAGGCCCTGGACAAGGTCTCGGCGGAGACCATGCGCTTTGAGGCGCCGATCAATCAGCCGATCCGCTACAAGAGCCTGATCTTCATCGTGCGCGCCTGCGAAACCAATGCGCCGGACGAGCCGGTGCGCGAGGCCGCCGCCCATATTGAAATCATCTCCCAGCCGTCAGGGCCGGACGGCGCGCCGCCGCCGCCGGGCAAGCGGGTGTTCCGCGGCTGGATGTTCGCCAACGCCCCCGGGCTCGACCTGTTTGAGCACCCGGTCTACGACGCTTGGCTGATCGCCTGTAAGACCGCGGCGCCCTCGACATAGGCTGGCAGGTGATAGAAGTCGGCGTCCGCGGCCATGGCCTGGGCCAGACGGCGGCGATAATGGGCGCGAGGAATCTCCACGGCGCCGAACTGGCCCAGATGCTCGGTCATGAACTGGGTGTCGAGCAGCTGGTAGCGACCTACCCTCAGGCGGGCGATCAGGTGGGCGAGGGCGACCTTGCTGGCGTCGCGGGCGATCGAGAACATGCTCTCGCCGAAGAAGGCGCCGGCCAGGCTCACCCCATAAAGGCCGCCGACCAGTTCGCCTTCCAGCCAGCACTCGACGCTGTGGGCGACGCCCAGCCGGTAAAGCTCTCCATAGAGGTGTTGGATTGAGGGATTGATCCAGGTCTCCTCGCGTCCGGGCCGGGCGGCGGCGCAGGCGGCGACCGTCGCGTCAAAGGCGGTGTCGACGCGCACCTGATAGTGATTGGCCCGCACTGTGCGGCCCAGCCGCCGCGGCAGGTGAAAGCCGTCCAGGGGGATGATCCCACGCTGCTCCGGATCGACCAGGAAGATGCGCTCGTCGTCGCGGCCGTCGGCCATCGGAAACACTCCCCGCCGATAGCACTCGATCAGGTCCTGGACCGTGAACGGCGCGGAGTCGCGGGCCATGGCCTAGCGCTCTGGTCCAAAGCGTAGCCTCGATCTGGCCGAATTGAGCTGAAATCTAACCATTTTTACTTTCGCTCATCCCCTCGAAAGCGGGGCTCCGGGTTTTTTTACTGTTCAGGCCAACAAAAAAAACGCCTGGGTCCCGCTTTCGCGGCGATGAGCGGAGTCTATGAGCCGATTCAGCGTGAAATCAACTCGCCAGGCCCTAGACCTCCGACTTGATCCACTGTTCCAACCAATGGATGTTGTAGGTCCCGCTGAGGATGTCCGGCTGCTGCAGCAGGTCCTGGAACAGCGGGATGGTGGTCTCGATCCCACCAACCACCATCTCGCCCAGGCAGCGCTTGACCCGGGCGACGCACTCGCCCCGATCTCTGCCATGCACGATCAGCTTGCCAATCAGGCTGTCATAGTAGGGCGGGATCGAATAGCCGGCGTAGATCGCTGAATCGAGCCGCACGCCCAGGCCGCCAGGGGCGTGGAAATCGGTCACCAGCCCCGGCGAGGGGGTGAAGGTGCGGGGGTTCTCGGCGTTGATCCGACATTCGATGGCGTGGCCCTCGAACACGATGTCGGCCTGGGTGAAGGACAGGGGCAGGCCGGCGGCGATGCGAATCTGCTCGCGCACCAGGTCGATGCCGGTGATCGCCTCGGTGACCGGATGCTCGACCTGCAGGCGGGTGTTCATCTCGATGAAGAAGAACTCGCCGTTCTCATACAGGAACTCGATGGTGCCAACGCCCAGATAGCCGATGGCCTTGATCGCATCGACCACCACCTTGCCGATCCTGGCCCGGGTGGCGGCGTCGATCGCCGGGGAGGGGGCTTCTTCCAGAATTTTCTGGTGGCGACGCTGTAGCGAGCAGTCGCGCTCGCCCAGGTGGACCACATTGCCGAAGCTGTCGGCGATCACCTGCAGTTCGATGTGACGCGGGGTCGACAGGTAGCGTTCCATATAGACGGTGTCGTCGCCGAACGCCGCCTTGGCCTCGGTGCGCGCGGTGGCCACCGCCTCGGCCAGCTCGCTTTCGTCACGCGCCACCTTCATGCCGCGCCCGCCGCCGCCGGCGGCGGCCTTGATCAGCACCGGAAACCCGATTTCCGCGGCGGCGGCGAAGGCTTCTTCCTCGGTGGTCAGGCCGCCGTCGGAGCCGGGCACCACCGGGATGCCGGCCGCCTTCACCGCCTGCTTGGCGGTGATCTTGTCGCCCATCATCCGTATATGCTCGGGCTTGGGTCCGATGAAGGTGTAGCCATGGGCGCCGACGATCTCGGCGAAACGGGCGTTCTCCGACAGGAAGCCATAGCCCGGATGCACAGCCTGGGCCCCGGTGATCTCGCAGGCGGCCATGATCGAGGGGATGTTCAGGTAGCTCTTGGCCGCCGAGGCCGGGCCGATGCACACGCTCTCGTCGGCCAGCCGCACGTGCATGGCGCTGGCGTCGGCCTCGGAGTGCACCGCCACGGTGGCGATGCCCATCTCCTTGCAGGCCCGATGGACCCGCAGGGCGATCTCGCCGCGGTTGGCGATGAGGATTTTCTCGAACATCAGATCGACTCGATGAGGACCAACGGCTCGCCGAACTCGACCGGCTGGGCGTCATCGACCAGGATCTGCAGCACGGTTCCGGCCTTGGGCGCCGGGATCGGGTTCATGGTCTTCATCGCCTCGATGATCATCAGCGTCTGGCCGGCCGAGACCTGGTCGCCGACCTTGACGAAGCGCGGGCTGCCGGGCTGCGATTGCAGATAGACGGTTCCGACCATCGGCGACTTCACCGCCTCGCCGCGTTGGGTCTCGGTCGGCTGGGGCGCGGGCGACGCGGCGGCCGCCGGCACGGCCGCGGGCGCCGCAGGAGCCGGCGCCGCGGCGTAGCTGATCGGCGCCGCCGCGATGATCTGTCGGGCGACGCGGATCCGCAGCTCGCCCTGCTCGACCTCGATCTCGGTCAGGCCGGTGTCGGAAAGAATATCAGCCAGCTTGCGGATCAGCTTGGGGTCGATGGGGGCGGAGGCGTCCTTCGACGCCGGGGCCTTGGGTTCGCTCATGGTATAACCTTGATGCTAAGCGGGGCGGTCTGATTTGGCCAGGAGGCCGGCCGCCGCTTCGATGGCGAGTTCGTAGCCGTGGGCGCCGAAGCCGGCGATCACGCCGCTCGCCGCCAGGGAGACATAGGACTTGTGCCGGAAGGCTTCACGCGCCGCCGGATTGGACAGATGACATTCGATGATCGGAATCGACAGGGCCTTGAGCGCGTCCAGCAGGGCGACGGACGTGTGTCCATAGCCGGCGGGATTGATCACCAGGGCGCTGGCGGCCCCGCGCGCCTCCTGCACCCAGTCGATCAACTCGCCTTCGTGATTGGTCTGACGAAACATCACGCTATGGCCGAGCGCCGCGGCGCGCGCGTCGCACAGGGCGCGCACGTCATCCAGGGTGGTGGTCCCATAGATGTGCGGCTCTCTCGACCCCAGGAGGTTGAGATTGGGGCCGTTCAGCACATAGATTGGTTTGGACATGCCGCTCCGCGGTGGATGATCCATGTGGGTGGACCGGGCTCGAATCCGCTGTCTTTTAACGATCTGTGACGAAGGTCACAAGGCGGCGGTGGATTTCGAGCAGGCGATAGCGACGCAGGCGAAAGCGTTTGACCACGACGGCACGAAGGACCCGAAGGAAAACACGACGCTCAAATGGACCCGATCGCGCGAAATCCCATGCCCGTTCTTGCTTGACCTTCTTCGCGTCCTTCGCGCCTTCATGGTCAAATCCTCGCCTCGCCGGATCGCACGATCAATCCGAGGGGTGGGGGCCCGGACCGGCCCGTTCTGCGGCCATGGGTTTGGACGCCGGCGATTTGACTTGCGCCAACCGATTTTGCTGCCCTCGCCCGCCCAACGGGGTAAAACCCTCCGATGATCCCCTCTCCGCGATCGTCATCGCTCCAACTGACCCTCAACGGCGAGCCGCGCGCCGTCGCCGCCGCCGACCTCGCCGCCCTGGTGGCGGAGCTGGGGCTTGAACCGCGTAAGGTGGCGATCGAGCGCAATCTTGAGATCGTGCCCAGATCGCTCTACTCCCAGACCGTGCTCGCCGACGGCGACCGGATCGAGATTGTGCATTTTATCGGAGGCGGTTGAGATGAACGCCCAGGCTCCCGTGTTCGAAACCCCAAACGCTGACGCCGCAGACAGCTGGACCGTGGCTGGCCGCCGCTTCACCTCGCGGTTGATCATCGGCACCGGGAAATACAAGGACTATGCGCTCAACGCCGCCGCCGCCGAGGCCTCGGGGGCCCAGATCGTCACCGTGGCCCTGCGCCGGGTCAATCTGTCGGACCCAAGCCAGCCGATGCTGGTCGACTTCGTCCGCCCCGACCGGTTCACCTATCTGCCCAACACCGCCGGTTGCTTCACCGGCGAGGAGGCGGTGCGCACCCTGCGTCTGGCGCGGGAGGCCGGCGGTTGGGATCTGGTCAAGCTGGAGGTGCTGTCCAACACTCCCCACCTCTATCCGGACATGGAGGAGACCCTGCGGGCGCTCAAGCTGCTGGTGTCGGAGGGATTTTCGGTGATGGTCTATTGCACCGACGATCCGGTCTATTGCTTGAAGCTGGAGGAGGCCGGCGCCGCCGCGATCATGCCGGCCGCCGCCCCGATCGGCTCGGGCCTGGGACTGCAAAACCGGGTCAACGTGCGGCTGATCGTCGAGCAGGCCAAGGTCCCGGTGCTGGTCGACGCCGGCGTGGGCACGGCCAGCGACGCCACGGTGGCGATGGAGCTGGGCTGCGACGCGGTCCTGACCAACACCGCCATCGCCGGAGCGCGTGATCCGGTGCGGATGGCGCGGGCGATGAAGCACGCAGTGATCGCCGGGCGGGAGGCGTACCTGGCCGGCCGGATGGCCCGGCGGCTGTACGCGGACCCGAGCTCGCCGCTGGGGGGGCTGATTTAGCAGGCTCGGTGTTCGACGATCCGTTCCTTCGACGCCCATCCACGCGGGCTTGTCATCGTCTTGAGATGCGAAGGGTCTAGGTGAGATCGGATCGGAGTCCGGCGCATTCCGCCCGAACGGGCCTCAGTCGGCCGATCCCGATCAACAATCAGGAGGCCGCCTTGAACGAACACGCTCACGATGCGGAAGCGTCTCAAATCAGCGACGAAATCACCCACGCCCTGCATCAGTCTTGGTTCTTCGATCCACAGACCATTACTGTCACCGAAGAGCGGGGCAAGGTGCGGCTGACAGGGACGGTCGCCTCGCCGCATGACCGGCGCAGAGCCGCGATCGCCGCTTGGTCTCATCCAAGCGTGACCGAGGTGGTCAACGATATCCTGGTCGTTTGACCTTTTGGCGTCGATGACGAATTGGGCGCATTGGAAAACTCAGAACTCGACCGCACACGCCGCGCGGCCGGTCCGCACTGAGGTCTTCCAGGCACTTGTCGTTGGTCCTGGCCCGGTTCCTGCTTGATCAGCTCAACCCGGCGGCGAGCCTGTCCCGATCTTGAAATGGGGCAGCGACCGGCGCCGGACCTGTTCAACCGTCTTGGAGCCCTGACCCCATGGAAATCCTTGTCTCTCGCAGCGATCTTGACCTGCAATCGGCCCCGATCTGCCGCGACTGGATACTCGATGGCGAGCCGACCGCGCGCAACCGGGTGATCTCCAAGAGCCAGGACGGCACATCCGTCACCCTGCTGTGGGACTGCACCGCCGGTCAGTTCAACTGGATCTACGACACCGACGAGACGGTCTATATCATTGAGGGCTCCGCAACCTTGACCGACGCCTCCGGCACGCGCCGGATCGCCGCCGGGGACGTGGTGTTCTTCCCCGCGGGAACCAGCGCCACCTGGCGGGTCGGCGACTATGTTCGCAAGGTCGCCGTGTTCCGCCATGCGCTGCCGCGCCCCCTGGGACTAGCGGTCAGGGTCGGCCACAGGGCCAACCAGGCCCTGGCCCGCTCGGCCAAGGGCATGCTCGACCGGGTTCGCGGCCTAGCCGGCGGTCGCGGCGATGAGCAGGGCCGCGCGCCGGTCTACGCGGCGGTCACCCCCGACAGGTTCGCCGCCTAGCGCCGCGCCTTCGGATGAGCGGGTTCTACGCGCCGCCAGCCACGATGCGCGCCACCTCCGCCTCGAGCTTGTCCAGGGTGGTGCGCCAACCCTCCGGCGCGCCCTTGACCGAGGCCAGGGCGGCGGGGTCGTAGATTTCGTAGGACTGAACCACGGTCATCAAGGTTCCCCCGTCCCTGTCTTCGAAGGTGACGGTGGTGTGAATCGCGAAAGCGGTCTTTCCCCCAATGGTCACACTGCCGGCGAAGGCTAGCCGGTCTGGCGGCGAAACCTCGGTGAATTCCCCACGGCTCCAGAAATCGTGACCGTCCGGCGAGCGCATGCAGACGGCGAACACGCCTCCGGCGCGAAAGTCGACCTCCGCGTCAGGCGTGGTGTAAGGCATGGGACTGAACCAGCGTTTGACGTGGTCGGCGCTGCTCCAAGCCTCGAACACCCGTTCGCGCGGCGCGTCGAACAGGCGCGACATGATCAGCGGAGCGGGCTGGTCGGCGGGCGGGGTGGGTTCAGTCATTGATGTCTCCCTGGGGCGTGAAGTTGTTTAGGTAGGCGCCCAGCTGATCCAGCCGGCCTTCCCATTCGGATCGCTGGGCGCTCAGCCATTGTTCGGCGGCGGCCAGGGCGACGGGCTCAAGGCGGCAGGTCCGCACCCGCCCGACCTTCTGCGACACCACCAGGCCAGCGTTTTCGAGCGTCGCTAGGTGCTGCATCACCGCAGGCAATGACATTGGCAGCGGACGCGCCAGGTCGCTGACGCCCACCGGTCCCTGAGCCAACCGGCGCAACAGGGCGCGCCGCGTGGGATCGGCGAGCGCCTGGAACGTCCGGTCGAGGTCCGACGATTGGTTAAGCATATGCTTTAGTAACCGGGCGCGATCACTTAAGCAAGGCCTTTAGTGATTGAGGCGGCGTCCGGAGACTCGTTCCGGCATTGGCGGCGGGGATGGCCGTCATTCGCCCAGCATGGAACCTTACCAAATGGAGGCCATCTGCGCGCGGAGACGCCTAACGGGTCGCCTCGATCTTGCTCGCGGCCGCGCCGCCGACCAACCGCCTGGCTTCGAACCCCTGCCAAATCAACAGGGTCGGCAGACCGATCGCCAGATCGCGCGCACGCTTGAGCAGGGACAGGGCGATGGCCATGTCGGGCGCAAGGCCAAATAGCGGGCCGATCAGGGCGTAGCCCGCCTCCTGGATGCCGACGCCCATTGGCGCTGCGAAGGCGGCGCTGCGCACGGCGCCCAGCAGGCTCTCGATGGCCAGCACGTCGGCCAGGCTCAGGCGCACGCCGGTCAGGCGCAGGGCCAGCCAGGCGCCGGTGGCGCTCGCTGTCCAGGCGGTGAAATGCACCCCCACACCCAGGCAGACGCGCAGCGGCTGTCGATAGAGCTCGGTCAGGGCGCTGGTCAGGGCCCCTGCCTGGGTCACCGCGCTCGGCAGAAAGCGCTGAGCGAGTTTCTCGATCACCCCAGAACCCTTGCGCTGGAGTGCGATGAAGCTGACCGCCCCAACAATGCACAGGCCTAGGCCCAGTAGACAGGAGCCGAGCAGGGCGCTGTGCGCCGACCGGCCGCCTAGGCGCAGGGCGAGCACCCCAAGTCCCAGGCCGATGAAGCCGATCTGGGCGATCAGCTCGGCGGTGGCGTCAACCACCGTGGTCGAGAAGGCGAGGGTCGGGCAGACCCCGTGCAGGATCGCCACCCTCGCCCCAATGACGAAGCCGCCGAACTGCGAGAACGGCAGGTGCTCGGAAGCGGCGTCGCGCACCATCCGGGCCCAGACGAACAGGCCATAGCGTGACGGCGGTTGATCGGGCGCGAGCACGAACCATGCGAGACCGAGCAGCAGGATCGGCAGCACGCTGTAGCCGCACAGGATGAAGAACCCGCGCCAGCCTATGGTGGCCAGCGCCCCCAGCACCGCGCCAAAACCGAAATAGGCGATGACCCCGGTCGCCAGGACGAGGCCGACCAGGGCCCCCACGATCACCCCAAGCTTCATGCGGGCGTCACGATCTTCGGCCTTTTTGTGGGCATGAACCGGCGGGCCAGACGCACCATCGCCGGCACGAACCGCGGCCGCAGCAGGCGTTTGTCATAGAGGCCGAGGCGGCGGTCATTTTCCGCCAGACAGATGTCCATCAATTGCGCGACCCCGACATCGACCCCGACCTGCTTCGCCCCTGTGACGGTGAAGTTGTTATCCTGGGCAGGGTGGCCGTCAAGCTGTCCGGCGATCCCGATTCGCTCCCAGATCAGGAACAGCCAGACGGCCAAAATCCGGGCCTCGAACACTGGCCGCTTCCAGAGGGGCATGGTCTTGCGCCGCCAGGCCACCCAGTTGACGAAGAACAGGACATGACGGCCCTCCTCGCGGATCACCGGCTCGAACGTATCCACCAGGGCGGGCGGGAAATAACCGGACCGCTTGGCCAGCTCGAACAGGCCGAAGGCGAAGAAGCTGTCGATGCATTCGGAAAACCCGGTGACCATGAAGGCCCATTCGACGTCGCGCGGGCGGACATAGGCGGGTTCAGGCTCAAGCCTGATGCCGTAAGCCTCGACCAAATTGGCCAGCACCTGCTTGTGGCGGCCTTCTTCAAAGGCGTTGAGCTCCACCGCCTGTTTGAGCAGCGGATCACCCGACAGCATCTCGGCGTAGGTACGGACACGCAAGGACGCCTTGCCCTCGGTCTGCACGGCGATGTCCCAGATCGGTAGGCTGGTCAGCCGCTCCAGCGCCTCGGGCGATAGCTTGGGCCAGTCGATCACCGCCGGCTTGTAGGGATCGAAGGTCTCCAGCAGCATGCGGCTGAACAGCGCCTTATGCGCCTCGCTGCCGATGCGGATCGGCCCATCCGGGCCGCCAGTCCAGACAACGCCGATCTGATCCATGGTGGTGAAGGTCATGCCAACGGCTCCTTAGTCTGCTGACCTGCGATATGGGCGCCAAAGCCGCCGAGCGCGATAGGGCCGACGCGGACGGCGGCGATCACGGTCGGATCGGTCAGGGCGGCCAGCTCTTCGACGTAGCCATAGCCGGGGGCGGAGCCTTCATAGCGGTCAGTTGCGGGGTGCAGATAGACCTCGCTCAGCCCCGGCGGCAAATGGGCGATCACCCCGCCAAGGCGCTTGGCGCTCATCGCTCCGGACCAGCGCAGGCCGAACACCTGGTCGGGGACGGTAAGCCCGGCGGCGCGGAAACGGCGCCGCGCCCAGGCAGCCCAGAGATCGACCACCGGTTCGGCCGGGTAGGAGGCTTGCGGCTCGATCCGCGCCAACACCCCCCGCGGCTCGATCGGCAGGCGCGAGGCGTTCAGGCCAAACCGCGCGCCAATCTTCAGGATCAGCCCGGCGATGGTCGGGTGCAGGTGGAAGTGCTTGTGGGCGTTGACGTGGTCCAGGACCAGGCCTGTGGCGGCGTAGGCCTCGAACTGGGCGGTGATCTCGGCCGCCAGCTGGCGGCGGGCGGCGGGCAGGAAGAACAGGGTGACGCCGGCGCGGACCATGTCGATGCGAAACAGGCCGCTTTCGTCGACCAGGTCGGGGACCTGGTCTGGCGGCAGGGTCGGACGGCCCTCGACCAGGACCAGATGCAAGCCGACGGCGAGGCTGGGCGTGCGTTGGGCGATCGCCACCGCCTCGGCCGCGCCGGGCGCCGAGACCATCAGGCTGGCGGCGCTGAGCACGCCCTGGACGTGCGCTCGCTCGACCGCCTCATTGACCTGGCTCGATGCGCCGAAATCATCGGCGGTGATGATCAGGGATTTCATGGGCGGAACACCTCTCCCAAAGGGCGAGGGAGGGGTCCGCGCGAAGCGTGGGAGGGTGAGGGTGTGCGTCGGTTCAGGCGCATCCTGAAACAGCCAACCCCCTCATCCTCGCACCCGCCATGCAGGCGGGGTCCCTCCTTCTCCCCCCGGGAGAAGGTAGTGTTCTAGGCCGCCGCGCCGCGGCGCTCGCGGAGGAATTCAAAAAACTCCACACCCTCGCGCAGGCGACGCTTCATCATCGTCGGGCTGCGAACCATCTCGCTGACGATCGCGCCGATCTTGCCGGGGCGGAAGTAGAAGCTCTTGTAGAAGGTCTCCACCGACGAGAAAATCTCGTCGTGGCTCAGGTGCGGATAGTGCAGCGGGGCGATCTGGATGCCGTGGTCGTCGACCAGTTCGGCGTTGTCGGCGTCCAGCCAGCCGTTTTGCAACGCCTGATCATAGAGGAAGGTGCCCGGATAGGGGGCGGCCAGCGAGACCTGGATGGTGTGCGGATTGATCTTCGCCGCCCAGG
>Ga0302196_10002619_pt1 | contig 16739 bp, 16 predicted proteins | sample II_Bog_N1_3_FD_198794 | JGI IMG/M metagenome (GOLD analysis project Ga0302196, IMG submission 198794) | Peat permafrost microbial communities from Stordalen Mire near Abisko, Sweden - II_Bog_N1_3 | ecosystem: Environmental > Terrestrial > Soil > Wetlands > Peat | place: Sweden: Abisko...
CAACACATCCTCCACCTCCGGCCTGCTCGGCAACCCGGGCCAGACCAACTACGGCGCCGCCAAGGCCGGCATCGCCGCCTTCACCACCATCGCCGCCGAGGAGCTCTCGCGGTACGGGATCCGGGTGAACGCCATCGCCCCGGCGGCCCGCACCCGGATGACCGAGCAGACCCCCGGCCTCTCCGACATCGTGCAGGCCCCGAAGGACGCCTCGGCGTTCGACAAGTGGGCACCGGCCAACATCTCCCCGCTGGTGGCCTACCTGGCCACCGAGGGCTGCCCGGCCAACGGCAAGGTCTACTTCGTCCAGGGCGGTCAGATCCGGCTGTTCCAGCCCTGGACCATGACCGACACGCTGGAGCGCGACGACCGCTGGACCGTGGCCGAGCTGCAGGCGGAGATGCACCGGCTCGGCGGCTGATCATGGCGCCGGTCGGGGGGACCGGCGGGGACGGGGGCGCCCGGTCCGTCGACCAGGCCGAGGCCATCGAGGCCGAGGCCATGCTCAGCGGCACGGGGGCGGGCGCCGAGGCCGGGATCGTCGTCCCGTGGCCCCTCCTCTTCCGGCACCGCATCCACCGAAGGGTGCGGGGCTCGGACCGCTACCAGTGGTGGGTGCTGTGGACGGTGCTGGCCGGGCTGCTCTCGGTCAACATCACCTTCACCGTCTTCGTGGTGGCCCTTCCCCAGGTGGCCCACCAGCTCCACACCTCGGTGTCCACCCTCACCTGGACGTCCACCGGCCCGCTGCTGGCCTTCGGCGTGGCGGCCCCGGTGCTGGGGAAGCTCGGCGACGTCGGCGGCTACCGGCGCCTCTACCTCTGGGGCCTGCTGGGGGCGGCGATCTGCGTGGTGCTCACCGCCTCGGCGCCTACCGCCGGGGTCCTGATCGCCGCCCGCGTGCTCGACGGCGTCCAGGGGGCCGCCACGGGGGCGGCGTCGATGGCGCTGGTGCTCGAGGCCTTCTCCGCCGAGGACCGGGTGAAGGCCATGGGGTGGTGGGCGCTGGTGGGAGCGGGCGGTCCGGTGATCGGGGTGACGGTGGGGGCGCCGATCATCCAATTCTGGGGGTGGCGGGCGCTCTTCTGGGGCGAACTGCCGCTGATGGCCGCCGCCGCGGTATTGGCGGTGGTGGTCCTGCCCGGCCACGACCGGCCGGCCGACGCTCCGTCCCGGGCGCCCGCCCCCGACGAACGCCGCGAGCGCCAGCCCCTCGACTGGACGGGCTCGCTGCTGCTGGCCGCCTCGGTGACCTCCGGGCTGCTGGCGCTCAACGTGGCCCCGGCCTCCGGGTTCGCCTCGGCCCTGGTGCTGGGGCTCCTCCTCGGCTGCGTCGCCTTCGGCGCCGGCTTCGTGGTCCAGGAGCGCCGGTGCGCCAACCCGCTGATCCCCCTCCGCTACTTCGGCATCCGCAACTTCACCTTCCCCCTCGGGGCACGGTCACTGACCAACTTCGCCTACATGGGCGGGTTCTTCCTGTTCCCACTGCTGATGGAGGGCGTGTACGGCTACAGCGAGACGAAGGCGGGGCTGGTCTCGACCGCCCGGCCACTCCTCTTCTCGGTGGTGGCCCCGATGGCCGGCTACGCCGCCGTCCGGGTGGGGGAGCGGCGCTCCACCGTGGTGGGCTGCCTGGTCCTGGCCGCCTCGATGGCCGTCTTCACCCAGCTGGGCGCCCACCCGTCGCTGGTGGTGATCCTGGTGGCGCTCGCCCTGTCGGGGGCCGGCATCGGCATCGCCACGCCCTCGACGGCGGCGTCCGCCTCCAACGAAGTGGCCCCGGACGAGCTCGGGGTGATGAGCGCCGCCCAGCAGCTGGTCACCCAGATCGGGGTGGTGGCCGGCATCCAGGTGATGGTGACCGTCCAGGCCTCCGGCGCCGGGGGCGGCGGGCAGCTGGCCTCGTTCCACGCCGCCTACCTGGTCGGCCTGGGGGCGGCCCTGGCCGCCGCCGTCTGCGGCCTGTTCATGCGCGACACACCCCGTCCCGGCCGGGACGGGGCCGGGGTGCCTCCGCCCGCCCACTGAGGTGTGGGCCCGGGCGACCTCCGATAGGGGATCAGTCGGCGGTGATGGCCTTGATCCGGGCGGCCACCTCGGCGGCGGCGGGGTCCACCCCGCCGGCCTGGAGGGCCATCAGCTTGGAGATGTCGCCCTCCACCTTGATCTTCCCGGACATGAAGGCCTGCATCCCGGCCTGGGGGTTGCCCTCCACCAGGATGGCCTTGGCGATGGCGTACTCGAGGGTGACGGTCAGGTCGACCGGGTCGATGTGGTCGACCTCGATGACCAGCTCGCCGGTGCTGGTGTCGATGTGGGCATGGACGACACCGTCGCCGAAGGGGACCGTGGTGATGACCAGGTTCATCCGGATCGACTGGGTCACGGGGACGCTCGTCCCCTCGTGCTCGGCCCGGATGGCACGTGCCGCCTCGAGCCACTCGTCACTCAGGAAGGGGTAGGTGGTGGACATGGCGTCACCATAGCGTCGGCCCGGGTTCCGGGGCCCGCCGAGCCCGACGCCCGGGCCCAGCCCGGCGGATCCGACATGACGCGGCCGTTTTGCGTACGGTGGGGGTGTCGTGGCGGTACACGGCACGACTGACGACGGAAAGGCGGCATCATGCGACCTCGGAATTCTCTCCGACCCCCGAACCACGTCCCGCGCCGGAGGCGGCTGTTGCCGATCCGGGCGCTGGCGGCCGTCGGGCTGATGCTCGCCTTCGTGGCGGGCGCGGTGGCCCTCCCGGCCTCGGTGGCCTCGGCGGCCACCCACGACACCCCCCGTGTGACCCACGGCACCACCGTCAAGGGCGTGCACGACGCGCCGGGCTTCCCCGGCACCTCGACCACCGCGCCGTTCAACGAGTGCCCGGCCATCGGCTACGACGAGAGCTGCGGCATCCTGATCTCGGTCTCCAACAACGGGGAGAAGGTCCTCCAGGACCCGAACAACACCTACCCCGGGCAGACCGACGTCAACCCGGGCCAGCAGAACCCCTACGACGCCAACGACGACACCCTGGTGGGCATCGTCAACACGTCGAGCAAGCCCATCTACCGCATCCAGCTGTCCGGCTCCTCGAGCGGGACCGACCTGTTCGGCTTCGAGGGTGACGGCATCTGCACCTACGCCAACGGCGGTGCCAGCACCGCCACCGGCCCGGGCACCGGCGGCACGTCGGTGGGCGGCGCCGGGGAGCCCCCGGGTGGGTACACCGGCGACACCTACTGCAACGCGTCACAGCTGGCCGGTGGATCGGGCCCGAGCGGCCCCGACCCCAACGGCAGCGACTACCAGGGCCCACGCAACACCTTCGACAACATCAGCAGCGACACCACCACCGGTGACGTGGTCTTCAACGGCGGGCTGCAGCCCGGCCAGTCGACCTACTTCAGCCTCGAGGAGTCGTTGCTGGCCAACCAGGTCAGCGTGGAGTACGGCTACTGGATGGTGGCGGCCGACGGTGGCATCTTCGCCTACGACGCCCCGTTCTTCGGCTCGATGGGTGGCCAGCCCCTCGTCAAGCCGGTGGTGGGCATCGCCGCCGATCCGAACACCGGTGGCTACTGGGAGGTGGCGGCCGACGGCGGCCTCTTCGCCTTCAACGCCCCGTTCTTCGGGTCGATGGGCGGCATCCCGCTCAACAGCCCGGTGGTGGGGATGGTGGCCACGCCCGATGGCATGGGCTACTGGGAGGTGGCGGCCGACGGCGGCCTCTTCGCCTTCGGCGACGCCCACTTCTACGGGTCGATGGGCGGCCAGCCCCTCAACCAGCCGGTGGTGGGCATCGCCTCGTCGGCCGACGGCAAGGGCTACTGGGAGGTGGCGGCCGACGGCGGCCTCTTCTCCTTCGGGGACGCCAAGTTCCAGGGCTCGATGGGCGGCCAGCCGCTCAACCAGCCGGTGGTGGGCATCGCCGGGAGCCAGGCGACCGGTGGCTACTGGGAGGTGGCGGCCGACGGTGGCCTCTTCGCCTTCAACGCCCCGTTCTTCGGCTCCCCGGCCTCGGCGCCGCTGAACCAGCCGGTGGTCGGCATGGCGTCGACCCCCGACGGCCAGGGCTACTGGGAGGCGGCCACCGACGGTGGCATCTTCAACTACGGGGACTCCTTCTTCTGGGGATCGCTCGGGGCCACCACCCTGAACGCCCCGGTGGTGGGCATCGCCGGCAGCCAGTAGGCGGCACCCCCTCCGGGGCACACGGAGCCGGGTCGTGGGCAACCACGGCCCGGCTCCTGTCGTTCCGGGGTGCGGGTCCGGCCGCCATCACCGGTAGCATGCCGGTCCGTGACCGCTCCCATTCTCCCCGGCGCCGAGGCGTGGTCCGCCGACGGCGGCCCCCACGGCGTGCTGGTGCTCCACGGCTTCACCGGCAACCCCCAGTCCATGCGCCCGCTGGCCGAGGCGCTGGCCGCCGCCGGGTACACCGTCGATCTGCCCCGGCTCCCGGGCCACGGCACCTCGGTCGAGGACATGGTGCCCACCCGCTGGGAGGACTGGGCGGGGGCCGCCGAGGAGGCCTATCTCGCCCTGGCCTCCCGGTGCGACAAGGTGGCGGTGGCGGCCCTGTCGATGGGCGGCGGCCTGGCCTGCGGCCTGGCCGCCGGCCACCCGGAGATCGCCGGCCTGGCCCTGGTCAACCCGCTGGTGGTGGCGCCGGGTGACGAGCTCCGCGACATCATCCGCCAGCTGCTGGAGGACGGCCTGGAGACCACCGACGGGATCGGGAGCGACATCGCCAAGGAGGGCGTCGTCGAGTCCGCCTACGCCGGCACGCCCCTGGCCGCCGCCCTCTCGCTCTTCGAGGGGATCGACGGCCTCCGGCCCCGCCTCGGGGAGATCCGCTGCCCGGTGCTGCTGTTGACCAGCCGGGAGGACCACGTGGTGCCGCCGGAGTCGGCCGACACCCTGGTCGCCGAGGCCACGGGCCCGGTGGAGCGGGTGGTGCTGGAGCGCAGCTACCACGTCGCCACCCTGGACTGGGACGCCCCGGTGATCGAGGAGCGCGTGGTGGCCTTCACGTCCGAGGTGCTGGGCGGCCCCGGCGCGGCGGCCTCGTGACCGCCGTCCCGGAACGCCTCACCCGCGACCAGGTGGCCCACGTGGCGAACCTGGCGCGCCTCACCCTCACCGAGGAGGAGCTCGAGCTCTTCACCGGGCAGCTGGCGGAGATCCTCGACCACGCCGCCGACGTGGCCTCGCTCGACCTCTCGGGGGTGGCGCCGACGGCCCACGCCATGGCCGTCACCAACGTGCTCCGGGCGGACCAGGCCCGGCCCTGCCTCGACCGGGACGAGGTCCTGGAAGCCGCCCCGTCCGTCGAGGACCACCGGTTCCGGGTGCCGAGGATCCTCGGGGAGGCCCCGTGAGCGTCGCCGGTCCCAGGCCCGCCACCGACCTGGCCGCCGAGGTCCGCGGGGGCTCGCGGCGGGCGGCCGACGTGCTCGAGGAGCACCTGGCCGCCATCGACGCCCGCGACGGGGAGATCCACGCCTTCAACCTGGTGACCCGGGACGAGGCCCGGGCCCAGGCCGCCGCCGTCGACGCCCGGGTCGCCCGGGGCGAGGACCCGGGACCGCTGGCGGGCGTGCCGGTGGCCCTCAAGGACAACCTCTGCACCCGGGGGCTGCCCACCACCTGCTCCTCCCGGATCCTGGCGGGCTGGCGGCCCCCCTACGACGCCACGGTGGTCACCCGGCTGCGCGAGGCCGGCGCCGTCATGGTGGGGAAGACCAACATGGACGAGTTCGCCATGGGGTCCTCCACCGAGTCCTCGGCGACCGGCCCGACCCGCAACCCCCACGACACCGGGCGGGTGCCCGGCGGCTCGTCGGGCGGCTCGGCCGCCGCGGTGGCCGCCGGCTTCGCCCCGCTCGCCCTCGGATCGGACACCGGGGGCTCGATCCGCCAGCCGGCCGCCCTGTGCGGCGTGGTGGGGATGAAGCCCACCTACGGCACGGTGTCCCGGTACGGGCTGATCGCCTTCGCCAGCTCCCTCGACCAGATCGGGCCCTTCGCCCGATCGGTGGCCGACGCCGCCCAGCTGTTCGACGTCATCGGGGGCCACGACCCGGCCGACTCCACCTCGCTCAACCGGCCGACCCCCCGGGCCCTGTCGGTGGTGGACGAGGGGGTGGCCGGGATGACGGTGGGCGTCCTGGCCGAGTACCTCGACGGGGTCGACCCCGAGGTGGCCGCCCGCACCCGCGAGGCGGCCGACGCCCTGGCGGCGGCGGGGGCCAGGGTCGAGGAGGTCTCGGTCCCCGAGGTGCTGCTCGGCCTGTCCGCCTACTACCTGATCGCCCCGGCGGAGGCCTCGTCCAACCTGGCCCGCTACGACGGGGTGCGCTTCGGGCTGCGGGTGGACGCCGAGGACACCGTGACCATGAACACCGCCACCCGGTCGGCCGGCTTCGGCGCCGAGGTGAAGCGGCGCATCATGCTCGGCACCTACGCCCTGTCGGCCGGGTACATGGACGCCTATTACAACCAGGCCCTCCGGGTCCGCACCCTGATCATCGAGGGCTTCGCCGCCGCCTACCGCACGTGCGACGTCCTGCTGGGGCCCACCACGCCGACCACCGCCTTCGCCATCGGGGAGAAGGTCGGCGACCCGATGACCATGTACCGCTCCGACGTGTGCACCATCCCCACCAACCTGGCCGGCCACCCGGCCGTCAGCGTGCCCTTCGGCTCCTCGTCCGGGGGGCTGCCCATCGGGGTGCAACTGCTGGCCCCGGCCCTGGCCGAGCGCACCCTCTTCCGGGCCGCCGCGGTGGTGGAGGCCGCCGCCCCGGTGACGGCGGCCGTGGGGGGACGGTCATGACCGACGGCTGGGTGATGGTGATCGGCCTCGAGGTCCACTGCGAGCTCCGGACCGACACCAAGCTGTTCTGCGGGTGCCCCAACATGTTCGGCGACGAGCCCAACACCAACGTGTGCCCGGTGTGCCTGGGGCTGCCGGGCTCGCTGCCGGTGCTGAACCAGCGGGCGGTGGAGCTGGCCATGGCCATCGGCACCGCCCTGCACTGCGACATCCGCCCGTCGACCTTCCACCGCAAGAACTACTTCTATCCGGACCAGGCCAAGGACTACCAGATCAGCCAGTACGACGAGCCGCTCAACGCCGACGGCTGGCTCGAGTTGCCCGACGGCTTCCGGGTGGGGATCGAGCGGGCCCACATGGAAGAGGACACCGGCAAGACGACCCACGCCGGCACCTCGGGCCGCATCCACGGCGCCGACTACTCCCTGGTCGACTACAACCGGTCCGGCGTGCCGCTGGTGGAGATCGTCAGCCGGGCGGACATGCGGACATCAGAGCAGGCCCGCGCCTATGCCACCGAGCTCCGCTCCATCCTGGTGGCCACCGGGGCGTCCGACGGGAAGATGGAGGAGGGGTCGATGCGGGTCGACGCCAACGTCTCGGTCCGCCGCTCGGCCGACGACCCCTTCGGGACCCGGTGTGAGATCAAGAACCTCAACAGCGTCCGCTCACTGGGGCGGGCCATCGACTACGAGGCGGAGCGCCAGATCGCCCTCCTGGAGGCGGGCGAGGTGGTCGTCCAGCAGACCCGCCACTGGGACGAGGACGCCGGCCGCACCCAGGCGCTCCGCTCCAAGGAGGAGGCGTACGACTACCGCTACTTCCTCGAGCCCGACTTGGTGCCTCTGGTCCCGGACGCCGAGTGGATCCACGCGGTGGCCGACACCCTCGGGCTGATGCCCGCCGAGCGGCGGGCGCGCCTCGTCGGGCTGCTGGAGGGCGGCGAAGTCACGGACGTCGCCTCCCAGGTGGCCACCGTCGTCGACCTGGGGCTGGACGACCTGGTGGTGGAGGCGGCGGCCCGGGGGGTGCCGGTGCCCCTGGCCCTCAAGCGGACGGCCAACGAGGCGGCCAACGACGCCGAGGCGGCCCGGGCGGTGGAGGTGGGCGCCTACGTGGCGCTGCTGACCATGGAGGCCAACGGATCGCTGAGCGCCACCCAGGCCAAGGTGGTCCTGGGGGACCTGCTGGCGGCCGGCGGCGGCGATCCGGCGGCCATCGCCAAGGCCAAGGGCTTCGAGGCCATGTCGGACGACTCGCTGGTGGCCACGGTGGCCGAGGCGGTCGCCGCCCACCCCGACGAGTGGGCCCGCTTCTGCGAGGGCGAGGACAAGCTGTCGCAGGTCTTCATCGGGCAGGTCATGAAGGCCACCCGGGGCCAGGCCAACGGCAAGGCGGTCATGGCCGAGCTGCAGCGCCTCCGCCGGGAGGGCTGAGCCCCCGGGGCCGGACGGCGCCGGAGCCGGAGCAGGAAAAGGGTCGAAAGTCCATGGTGCGGCGGGGGTGCAACTGTCAGCATCGCGGGTGTAAGGAACGGACGACCACCCGAGGGGCACCGCATGGACGACCAGGCCAGGCCCGACACCAGCCACATGCGGATCGTGCACGACGTCCTCCGCACCTCGTACGGTGCCGCCCCCCAGCTCATCCGGAGCACTGCCGACGATGCCGAGCGGCGCGACCTCGTCCTGGGCTACGTCGACAACGTGCTGGCCCTGCTGCTGGTGCACCACGAGGCCGAGGAGGAGCTGCTCTTCCCCCTCCTCCGGGAACGGGCCCCCGAGGGACTCGGGGCGCTCGACCGGTCGGCGGCGCAGCACCGCGACCTGGTCACCCTGCTGTCGGGCGCCCTGGGGGCGGTGGAGGCCTGGCGGGCCGAGGGCGAACCGGCCATGGAGACCGCGGCGGTGGCGCTGGAGGTCCTGGACGCCGGGGTGCGCCCGCACCTCGACGAGGAGGAGGCGGCGGTGGTGCCGCTGGCCGTCGAGCACCTGAGCATCGACGAGTGGGAGGGGTTCACCCGGTACTCGGTGACCCACTTCACCGGCGACCGGGTGTGGCTGATCTGGGGACTCCTCCGCCAGCAGATGACCCCCGACCAGCGCGACCGGATGCTCGAGCAGATGTCGGACTCGGCCCGGGAGTACTGGGAGTCCACCGCCCACCGGCAGTTCGACGAGCTGATGGCGGAGCTCGGACAGGTGGCGCCGGCGGGGGCGTAGGGGCGGTCGCCCTTCAGGCGCTGACGGCCCAGCGCATGGCCGAGGACATCGCCCGGGCGGCCGGGCGCACCGCCAGTCGGTCGCCGGCGGGGAGGGCGACCAGGTGGAGCTGGCGTCGGGCCCAGTCCGGGACGACGCCCTGGGCCGCCGCCACCAACAGACCGTAGGTGGCGACCTCGTGCGGCCAGCGGCCGACGCCCCGGAGCACGAAGTTGCGGGCCGTCCGCGCCTCGCGGGTGAGCCGGAGCTCGGGGCGGACCGCCTCGAAGTAGGCGTCGAGGTCGGCAACGCTCCGGGGGACGTCGACCGCCCCCAGGTCGAGCGCCACCCTGGCCATCTCGTCGAGGTAGGCGTCCTGTTCGGTGGGCGTGGGCGGATGGAGGCCGTAGGCGAGGGCCGACGAGAGGAAGCAACGGACCTCGGCGGCATGGACCCACGTCAGCAGGGCAGGGTCGTCGGCGGCGTACGGGCGGCCGTCGGCGGCGGTACCCACCACCCGGGCGTGGATCCTCCGGACCTGGGCGATGGCCGCCTCGGCCTCGGGTCGCGCATGGAAGGTCGTGGTCCCGAGGAAGGCTGCGGTGCGCTGCAACCGGCCCAACGGGTCCGTCCGGTAGTTGGAGAACTGGGCCACCCCGGCCATGGCGAGCGGATGCAACATCTGGAAGAGGAGGGCGGCCACTCCCCCGATCAGCATGGCGGGGAAGTCGCCGTGCACCCTCCGCGTGACCGAGTCGGGGGCGAAGTAGGCCAGCTCGGCATCGTCACAAGGTGGTGGAGGCTTCCCCTCGGCGCCGATGCTCTGGCGGAGCCCGGTCTGGAGGTCCACCCGGAACTGCTCCATCCGCCTGGCGATGACCTCCCGGCCCACGGTCCGGGCTTCATCGACCGACGGGAGCGGAGCCACCAGCAGAAGGTACTTCGAAGTGCGTCGGGGCGGTCGTCACGGGACGGCCGCCGTACGGGACGCACGGGAGCCTGGGTCGATCTTCTTCGAACCCTTGACATGTTACCCCCAGTAACGTTACCGTGGGTAACATGCTGAACGACGAGAACCGGGCACCGGGCGTGCCGTCATGGTGAAGGCCGTGCGCCAGGCCCGGGAGATCGCCCGGGAGGCCGCCGGCGTGGCCGGCCGGAAGGGCTCCCGGGTGACGTCGGGGGGTCGGCCGGACCGGGACGCCAAGCGCGAGGCGCGCAAGACGGCGCTGCTCGAGGCGGCCATCGAAGCGGTCCGGCGGGACGGCCCCGGTGTCTCCATGGACCAGATGGCCGCCTCCGCCGGCGTCACCAAGCCGATCCTCTACCGGCACTTCCACGACCGGGCGGGGCTGGTGACGGCCATCGCCGAGTACGCCTTCCGGCAGATCGCCACCGGACTGGACACCGCGCTCCACACCGATGAGACCCCGCGCCAGGTGGTGGCCTCGACCATCGACGTCTACCTCCGGTTCATCGAGTCCGACACCGCCCTCTACCGCTTCCTCGTCCATCGCACCATCGTGGAGACCGACGACCCCAGCGCGGTGCTGACCGACTACATCGCCCGGGCGGGCCGCCAGGTGGCCCTGGTCCTGGGGGAAGGCCTGCGGGCCGCCGGTCTCGACTCGGGCCCGGCCGAGCCCTGGGCCTTCGGCATCGTGGGCATGGTCCACTCGGCCGGCGACTGGTGGATCGAGACCCGCACCATGCCCCGCGAGCGCCTGGCCGAGTACCTCACCAGCCTCGTCTACGACGGCTTCCCCGACCTGGCCGGTGCCGACGGCACCAGGACGTGGATGCCCGCCGACACCACCGCAGCCGCACCGACGGGCCCCACCGCCGTCGCCGGCGACGACCGCAACCCCGACCGCGGCATCACGCCGCTCCGCACCCCCCGAAGGAGATCCTCATGACCATCACGGACGACACCACCCGCACCACCGGCCCCGACGGGGTCGGCACCGAATTCACCGCCGCCAAGGACGCCGCCCGACGCCAGGAGGCCCGCGAGGCCACCGGCCGGCGGGTGGCCAAGCTCAACACCGCCTCGGTGCGCCGGGTCATCGAGCCCGACACCGACGTCGTCGGCTCGGTGGGGGAGGGCGCGGTCTACGGTCGCCAGCTGTCGACCGTCGCCGACCTCGACCTCGACCTCAGCGAGGAGCAGTGGGCCACCCTCTCCCGTGAGGAGCTGGCCTCGGTGGTGGTGGCGGGCATCCGCTTCGAGTCGCTGCTGATGTCCGGCTTCGCCATGCAGCTGGCCCACGCCCCGTCGATGTCCGACCCGCGGGTCACCTACATGCTCCACGAGATCGGGGAGGAGACCCGGCACTCGCGCCTCTTCGTCCGCCTGGTCACCCAGCTGGCGCCCAAGGCGGTGTCGCCGCTCGACAAGGGCCTCCCGGGCTGGTTCTTCCGCCAGGTCACCCGGTTCGTGGTCCGCCGGCCCGCCACGCTGTTCACCCTGGTGCTGGCGGGTGAGGAGATCCCCGACCTGCTCCAGAAGAAGCTGGTCGAGCACCCCGAGACCGACCCGTTCGTCAAGGAGGTCAACCGGTACCACCGGCTGGAGGAGGCGCGTCACCTGGCCTACGCCCGGCTCTCCCTTCCCGAGCTCTGGGCCGAGGCCTCCTGGTTCGACCGCTTCTCGGTGAAGTACCTGGTGCCGGTGATCGTCCAGATCATGTTCGACGGCATGGTCCATCCGGGGGTCTACGAGACGGTGGGACTCCCGGGCATGGCCACCTGGCGGGCGGCCAACCACAGCGCCCACCAGGTGTCCACCCGGCACGAGGCCACCCGGCCGGTGCTGGCCACGCTGCTGGGTGCCGGCGTGCTGCAGGCCGGCCGCATCCCGGCTCTGTGGCGCCGGGTCACCGGCGTGGACCGTCAGGGGCAGCCGGTCGGGGACTGACCCGGCGGTACCGCGTCGGTCGGTCGCACCCGCCCGTCGACAAGGGGCCCCTCCGGGGGCCCCTTGACTTTTCGATGAGTAACGATATATCGTGATCGTATGAAAAATAACTTTGGAAGTAGAGAGAGGGGACGTGGCCCGGGCCGGACCGGACACCGGGCGGCGTTCGCCGAGGCGAGGGCCCATCGGGACGACCCGGAGCGCGGCCACGGTCCGCTGGACGACCACGGCGGGGGCCACCCCCACCGTGGGCCCGGTCGGCGACCGGGCGGCCGGGGTGCCGGCCGTGGCGGACCCCGTCGGGGACCCCGGGCCCGACGGGGTGACCTCCGGCTGTCGGTCCTGTACCTGCTGGCCGACCGGCCCATGCACGGGTACGAGCTCATGTCGGAGATCACTGAGCGCACCGGGGGCGTGTGGCAGCCCAGTCCGGGATCGATCTACCCGACGCTCTCGATGCTGGAGGACGAGGGGCTGATCGCCGCCGAGTCGGAGGGATCACGCCGGACCTTCGCCCTCACCGAGGCGGGCCGGGCGGTCGCCCCCGCCGCCGACGGCCCCGCCCCCTGGGCCGAGGTGGTCAACGCCTCCGACCCGGGGATCGAGGAGCTCCGCCGGACCTTGCACTCGGTGCGGGTGGCCGTCGAGCAGGTGGTGGAGGCCGGGAGCCCGGCGGACCGCGAGCGGGCCCAGGCGCTCCTCGTCGAGCTCCGCCGCCAGCTCTATCTGCTCCTGGCCGGGCAGGCCTGACCGGCCCACCGGCCGGCCCGTCCTGGGGATAGACCGGTGGACATCTCCGCCCTTCCTGGGGATAGGCGGGAAAAGTCCGGGGATAAGGTAGGGATTTCGAAATCACCTCTTGACCTGGGACGATGGTGGGCGCAAGCTGCCTCCAGTTCGGGAAACCGAAGCTCCACCGGAAGCCAGGAGGAGGGAAGGAGGATCCGCAAGGAGACTCCCCACCGAGTCCGACCGACGGCGACGAGGGAGGGCCGCAAGGCCCGACCGGCGAGTCGGAGGGACCGACGGCGACGAGGGGAGGCCGCAAGGCCGAACCGGCGAGCCGGAGGGCCGGCCGGGAGAGGACGGAGGCCGCAAGGCCCGAGTGCGATCCGGGTCGGCGGCGCCGAGGGGACGGGACGCAAAGCCCGCCTCCGAGGACGATGGGGCCGTAGGTTCCCGGGCATGGTGGTCCGGGGACGGCTCCGGGTGCCCGCAAGGGTGCTTGGGGTCGGTACTCGCCGCAGGGTCGTCCGACACGGCTCAGCGCGAGGGCAGCCGGCACACCGGTACGTGGCCCCGAGGAGCTCGGGCGGTTCCGACCGTCCGGTTACTCGGGGCTGCGTCGCGTCCGCGAACGCCGGGCCCGTTGGCGCCCCCTCCGACTCCGACGCCGCAGCTGGTCCTCCGAGTGCCCGATGCGGATGCTGCCCATGTCGGAGACGGCGCGGAGCAGCACCACCGGAAACCCGGGGATCACGGGTCCGAGCCACGACTCGACGGCGCCGCTGCGGCCGACCGGGCGGACGTCGAACCCCTCGGGGACGATCACGATGATCGACCCCATGGTGGTCCGGACGCCGATCTCGACCTCCCAGTCGTCGAACTCGGCCTCGGTCAGATCGATGGTCACCGACCCCATGCCCGTCTCGACGGTGGTGTGGCGACCCACCTGCCAGCGTCCCTCGAGCCGGACCTCGCTCATCGGCGTGGTGATCTGGAGCGGCTCGTGCCGCCGCCGGCCGGGCGACGTGAAGGCCACCGGCGGGGGGAGGCTGCGCACCACCGAGGCGAGCTCCTCCTCGGAGCGGGCGGCCAGCAGGCCGTCGACCGCGTGCTGGAAGGTCTCGAGGTCCACCCGGCCGGTCGCCACCTGGTGCTGGGCCGCGTCGATGGCCCGCTGGCGGACCTCGTCGGCGACCGGCGGGCCCGGCTCGATGGGCACCAGGTCGTGGGTCACGCGGGCCAGCCTACGACCGGTGCGCTTCCCCCGTCGCCCGGTCGTCGCCCTACGGCTTCGGGTAGGAGACCGGGGCCAGGTACCCGTGCTCCACCAGGATCCGGGCCCTGGGGAGGTAGGCCGCCGGGTCCTCCGGTGTCCACGTGGCCAGCCCGTCCACGTACCGGTTGAACATGCAGAAGGCGGCGGCGATCAGCACCGTGTCGTGGATCTCGACGTCGGTGGCACCCTCCGCCCGGGCCGCCGCCACCTCCCCCTCGGTCACGTCCCGGCCGCTCCGCTGGACGGCGGCCGCGATCACGAGGAGCGCCCGGAGCTTGTCGCTGATGGCGGCGCCGGCCGGGTCGTCCTTGACGGACTCCACCAGGTCCCAGTCGTCGTCGAGCTGGAGGGCGGCGAAGCTCGAGTGGGTCATTTCGCAGAACCGGCACTCGTTCAGGCGCGACACGTAGGACGCGATGAGTTCACGCTCGCCCCGGCTCAACGGGCTGGGACCCCGTAGCAGCACCTCCACCAGCCCGAGGAGGGGCTGGGCCGTCTCGGGCCGGTACTCGAAGAGGGACCGGATGCCCGGGATCCCTTCGGGGAGGTCGATGTGCGGCATGGGTCCTCTCTGGGTGTTCGGCGCCTCGGTGTGTGCAGGGTCAGTGGTGGTGGGGAACGCCGGCAGCCAGCGGGTCGGCCAGTTCCATGTGGCACGGGTCGTCGGGGTCGTCGGAGCAGCGCTCGCACTCGAGCTCCAGGGTGCTGTGGGAGATGGCGTAGGGGGCGGCGATGGCGTGCTTGACCTGGTCACCGACGGCCTGTGCCTCCTCGAGGGAGGGGTGGCCGGTCATGACCAGGTGGGCGGAGAGGACCCGCATCTCGCTGGAGAGGCTCCAGACGTGGAGGTCGTGCACCTCGGCGACGCCCGGCACCGCGGTCATGGTGGCGGTCAGGTCCGGGAGGTCGACGTCACCGGGGGTCGACTCCAACAGCACCGAGACGCTCTCGCGGAACACCCCGACCGCCTGCCAGACGATGATGGCCGCCACCACCAGCGCCGAGGCGGGGTCGAGCCAGGTGGCCGACGGCTCGGCCAGCAGCACGGCGCCGGCCAGCAGCACGGCCAGCGAGGCCAGGGCGTCGCCGAACATGTGGAGGACGGCCGCCCGCATGTTGAGGTCACGGGTCCCGTCCCGGAGCACCAGGGCGGCCACCCCGTTGACCACGAGACCGCCGGCCGCCACCGCCACCACGACGCCGGCGTCCACGTGGGTGGGATGGGCGAACCGGCGGATCGACTCGCCCACGATCACCAGGGTCACCGCGGTGATGATCACCGCGTTGGCCAGGGCGGCCAGGATGGTGGCCCGGTGGTTGCCGAAGGAGCGGGCGGCGCTGCGGGGCCGGAGCACCAGCCGGACGGCGACCAGGGCCAGCACCAGGCCGGCCACGTCGGTGATGTTGTGGCCGGCGTCGGCCAGCAGGCCGACCGAGTGGGCGTACAGCCCGAACCCGATCTGGACGGCCACCAGCGCGCCGTTCAGGGCGATGCTCACGGTCAGCCGTCGGGTTCGTGTCATGTGCCTCGTCCATGCTACCGGCCGTGACCGGGGCCGTCCGGGGAACGCCTGCTGATCGGACCGCCGGCGGCACGTGGGTCAGGCGACGCCGCTCCAGGCCCGGTCGGGTCGGACGCCCCGGGCCACCTGCCGGCTCAGCTCCGACCGCACCACCGGGAGGTCGTCGGCGTGGGTGACACCGAGGCAGTGTGAATCGGTGGGCAGCACCCTGACCGGCGACCCGGTCCCGTCGGCGAGCATGGCCCCGACCACCTCGGGGAGGAGCACCTCGGCCTTGGGCGCCTCGCCGCCGGCCGCCACCGCCCGCACGATCGCCTCCTCGTCGAGCCCGGAGGCGGCCATGGCCGACTCGAACCGCTCCCAGATGGAGGGTCGGAAGCCCCAGAGGTTGACCGACACCAGGAGGTCCCCGTCGAGCTTGTCCGGCAGCGCCCCGTCCAGGGCGGTGAAGTGCTCGCCGTCGTCGTGCCGGGCGACCTGTCGGCGTTCGTGGACGGCCACGAGGTAGCCGTCGGCGTCCACCTCGCACACCCCCCGGGTCACCGGGTCGGAGGTGAGGACCGTGTTGCGCAGGTGGAAGCCGACCATGGCGTGCTCGGACCCGTCGGCGGCGAGCCCGTCGGCCAGGAGCGCCATGGCCTCCTGGCCGGGGACGTCATCGCCGTTGGCGATGGCGAACGGGCGGTCGCCGAGCAGGCCCCGGGCGGCCAGGACGGCATGGGTGGTGCCGAGCGGCACCCGCTGCTCGGCGAACCCGACCCGCACCGAGGCCGGCCAGGTGCGCGCCACGTGGTAGCGGATGGCAGGCCCCGTCTCGGGGTGGAGGACGAGGACCAGGTCGCCGAAGCCGGCAGCCACCGCATCGCTGGCCAGCAGGTCGATGACCGCCTCGCCGCAGGGCCCCACCGGGGCCAGGGGCTTGCAGCCGCCGTAGCGGCGGGCCATGCCGGCGGCGAGGACGACCAGGGTGGGGGAGTTCGGCATCGGGGGGGTCAGCCGCCCCAACGGAGGACGGCACTGGCCCAAGTCATACCCCCGCCGAACCCGGTGAGCAACACGTTGTCACCCTCGTGGATCCGTCCGGCGTCGAGGGCGTCGGCCAGCGCCAGGGGGATCGAGGCCGAGGAGGTGTTGCCGTACCGGTCGATGACCACCACCGCCTTCTCCTCGGGGATGCCCAGGCGCTGGCAGGCGGCGGTGATGATCCGGAGGTTGGCCTGGTGGGGCACGATCAGGTCGATGTCGGCCGGGGTCAGGCCCGCCTCG
>Ga0302196_10002626_pt1 | contig 16712 bp, 6 predicted proteins | sample II_Bog_N1_3_FD_198794 | JGI IMG/M metagenome (GOLD analysis project Ga0302196, IMG submission 198794) | Peat permafrost microbial communities from Stordalen Mire near Abisko, Sweden - II_Bog_N1_3 | ecosystem: Environmental > Terrestrial > Soil > Wetlands > Peat | place: Sweden: Abisko, Stordalen...
CCATCGTCTGGAGCGAGGTCGCGAAATCCGTGTAGACCCAGACCCACGACTCGCGGCCCGCCACGTGGGGCCCGCCGTCGGAGCCGGAGCCGCTACCCGAGCCAGAGCCGGAGCCCGAGCTGCTGGAACCCGAGCCCGAGCCGCTGGAACCGGAGCCCGAGCTGCTGGAGCCGCTGGAGCTCCCGCTGCCGCTCCCGCTTCCGCCGCCTCCCGAGGAGCTGCTTGCGCTGGGCCCGCCGTCGCCCTGGGCGCCGCCGTCCGCGCTGGTCGAGTCGTGCGAGGACCCGGAGCAGGCACCGACCGCGACGACTGCAGCGCTTCCCACGAAGATCCAGCATGCCCGAGTCGCTCGCCAATCCCTCATGGCCGCGACGCTAGCACACGGTCGAAGCGCGCTTCGTGGCGAGGCCGTGGCAACCGTCACGGCCCGTATCGCTTGCGGGCGACTTGGGCCCCTCGAGCCTCCGGGTGGGCCGGCGGGACGCAGCGCCGTCCGCTTTCGTAGGTAAATTCCCACCTCTGCCCGCAGGTGCTCGCCCTGGCCGCGAGGGGGGCGACACGAGTGAGGCAAGTCGGCGACGAACGGCCTACTCTTGCAGATCGCGGCTCCGTGTTCGTCCACACCTGGGCGCTCGCCGCCTTCACTTGAATCGGGGGTCTCCATGCGCGTCGCTCGGTTGCTTGCGGTCACGATCTCGTCGCTCGCGCTCGCGGGCGTCGTCAGCTGTCAGAGCGTACTCGGCGACTTCACGCTCGAAGGGACGAGCGCGGACGGCGGCGTCGACTCGTCGCTCGCGAACACAGAGGACGCGAGCGGGACCGTGGGCAACGACGGCTCCGGCCCCAGCGACGGGAACGGCACCGACGGCAGCAGCACCGACGGCAGCAGCACCGACGGCAGCGGCAGCGACGGCAGCAGCACCGACGGCGGCCCCGGCCCGAGCGACGCGGGCCCCGATGGCAATTTCGTCGGAACGTGCAACGCGGCCTCGTGCCCCTTCGGGTGCTGCGCCCCGGGTGGCGTTTGCGTCCCCTACGCCAACCAGCTGACCAACGCGTGTGGCGCCGCCGGCGCGGTGTGCGCTTCGTGCCCGGGCCTCGAGGTCTGCGACACGACGACGGGCGTCTGCGGATGCAACGCCGTGAGCTGCGCGACGGGCTGCTGCGACTCGAGCCACGGTTGCCATGCGACCGGTGATTCGACGTGCGGCACGGGCGGCGGGAGCTGCTCGGACTGCACGACGAACGGCCAGGAGTGCGTGGGCGGGTCGTGCCAGTGCGACGCGCACTCGTGCCCCAACGGCTGCTGCCCGACGGGTGGCGGCGCGTGCCAGACGAACGGGGTGAGCACGTGCGGCGTCAACGGGGCGACGTGCCGGACGTGCACGACGGGCCAGGCGTGCAGCCTCGGAGGCTCGTGCATCTGCGCGCCCGGATGCGCCGGGTGCTGCGCGGGAGGCGCGAACGGCGCGTGCGTCGGCGGCACGGAGAACCCGACGTGCGGAGTGAACGGCCAGACGTGTGCAAACTGCACGCTCGGCCAGGGACAGGAGTGCGCGGAGACCGACGCGGGCGCTTACGTCTGCATGTGCGACGCGCACTCGTGCCCCGACGGCTGCTGCGACGTGAACGGGAGCTGCCAGCCCAACGTCGCCCCGAACTGCGGCATCAAGGGGGTCGCGTGCATGACGACGTGCAGCGCGGCGAGCGGCCAGGAGTGCAACTCCACCGGCGCGTGCGTGTGCGACTCGACCTCGTGCTCGACCGGGTGCTGCACGTCCGCGACGGGTACGTGCGTCAGTCCGCGGAGCTCCACGCAGTGCGCGCCGGCAGGGGCGGTGTGCATCGCTTGTGCGAACTCGACGTTCACGTGCAGCGCGACCGGCGCTTGTGCGTGTCCGACGGGCGACATCGACTGCGGAGGGTCGTGCATCAACCCGCTCACCAACGGCACCTACTGCGGCGCGAGCGGCACGACCTGCACGGGGGGGACCACCTGCAGCGGAGGCAAGACGTGCCAGAACGGCGCGTGCGCATGCCCGAGCGGCGGCACGGTCTGCGGCACGCAATGCACCACGCTCCTGACCGACCCCGCCAACTGCGGCACCTGTGGACACTCGTGCGGGCCGACCGCGACCTGCAGCGCCGGGCAGTGTCAGCCCGTCGCCGTGTGCACCTACTCGGCTGACACGACCGGATCGGTGTTCGATCTCACGGTCAACAGCGCGGGCATCGCCGGCTTCACGTGGGAGATCGGGGGCTCGTCGGGAGCCATCGTGTCGTGCGACACCTCGGCGCTCGGCAAGACCGTCAATGCCCTCTACACGCTGAGCATCGCCCCCACCGGCATCTCGTCCGACGCGCAGTCCTTCTACTGGACCAACGAGAACGCGGGGTCGGTCGTCAGCGGCCCCATCGCGGGAGGCGCCTCGAACACGCTGGTGGCGGGTCTATCGAATCCGGTCGGAATCGCGGCCGTGACAGGAGCGACGTTCGCCGGGACGACGCCGGCCTTCTTCTACGCGACGGGCGGCGACGTCGATCTCTATGTGAGCGGCGCGTCGTCGGTGTGCATCTCCGGGATCGGCTTCCCCTATCTCCTCGGCACCAACTTCGTGGGGGGCGGCACGACCATCGCGACCACCTGGGTCGCCGTATCCGACGTATTCAGCAACGCGGTCTACCTCGCGCCGAGCACGAACTGCGGGGGGGGGAAGGCGGCCGTCACGATCGCGACGGGGGTTCCCGGAGCGGACACGGCGACGACGGACGGGACCAACGTCTTCTTCGGCACGCGCGGAAACTCGACGACGCCCGCGGCTCTCTACGCCTGCCCGATCGCGGGATGCAGCCCGGTCGCCAACCCGACGCCGTACGTCCCCAACCAGGGGAGCGTCGGGCGCGTCGTGCTCGACGGGAACAACGTCATCTGGACCGCCGACGCCACCGGGGGCGGTCTCCTCGAGTGCCCGAAGACCGGGGGGTGCACGACGCCGACCGTCGTGGTGCCGAACGCTTTCACCAACGCGCTCGCGGCACGGAACGGCTTCATCTACTACGTGAGCGGCGGCACGTTGTACGTGGTCGCGGAGTAGCCGGGACGGAGGTTCTTCGCCGCCGGCAGTCGCAAGAGCCCCGTCTTGACGGGCGCGGACGGCGCCCTCTGGTTCACGGAGTACGAGTCGAACCAGATCGCGCGACTCCAGCCCTCCGGCGGGCACCCACCTCAGACCGTTTCGACCCAGAACGAGACCCCCGGGATCGGAGGGGCGATCTCGTAGACGAACGGAATCCTGCCGCTCGGCTTCGCGTCGAAGATGGCCTTGATCCTGGGCGCGAGCTGCTCGTCGGTGCACACGAAGAAGTTCGGAAGGACGACCTTGAACGGGGGGGCGCCGCACACGAGCATGGCGCCGAGGAGGTACTGCTCCGAGTAGTAGCGGTTGGTCCACTCGGCCGGGTAGTCCGAGGGCAAGAAGACGTCGTGGATGTGGACGAGGACGCCCGGCCGTAGCCGCGGGAGCACCTCGAGGAAGAACGCCGTGGCGTCCGAGTTCGTGAACACGCGATGCGTGCCGTCGAAGAAGAGGACGTCACCGGGCTCGAGGCGATCGAAGAGCTCGAGCGAGACGTCTTCCAGCGGGCTCCGGATCGCCTCGTCGCAGAGCGCGTCGATTCCCGCGCGCGGCGCGGGGTCGACGGAGACGATCTTGGTCGGCAGCTTTCCCCACGTGATCGCGTGGCGCGCGAAGAGCGTCGAGTGGCCGGAGCCGATCTCGAGGTACGTCTTCGGTTTGCGCGCGAGCAGGAAGCCGACGAGCGACGCCGCGTCCAGGCAGCTGAACCAGACGTTGTTCCAGAACGGGCCGAGCGTGCCTTGCGGGGCGAGCTCGGGGATGGCGTACAGCGCGTCGCGGTGGCGGCTCAGCTCGTCGATGTTCGCTTCGTAGGTGGCGCGGGACTTCTCGAGCGTCCGCTGGATGCCGGCGTGCACCGGGAGGCCGAAGCCCCACCGGGGACGCGGCGCGATCGGATAGGAGTCCTCGATCCACAGGAGCATTGCCAGCACCTCTCGCTGCGCGGCCCCTCGCCGTCAGCGAGGGCATTCTAGACCGCGCCCGCGCCGGTCATGTGACCAACGCGCGCTCTCGCCGCGGGCGCGCGCGATCCTCTCGTCGTCCTAAGTCAGGAGCGTGATGCTCGATCGAAGCTCACGCGGTTCTGCGCGGCCCTCACCCCCGCCAGCTTCACGAGCGGGGCACGCGCGCCCCCTCTCCCACGAGGGGAGAGGGGCGAAAACGCGGCGATCGACCCCGGGGTCTCCTCGGCGGTAGTGGTTCAGCGCGGCGAGGGACACGCCGAAGACGGGGTTGAGAAGCGCGGCGACGAGCGCGATCGTCACGGGACCGAAGAGGCGCGTGGTCGCGATCGGAGCCGGATCCGGCAGCGTCGTGGGAGGGGCGTACGGATCCCACGGCATGGCGGCGAGAACGTAGCGCACGTGGCCTCGCCGCGTCCCGTTCGTACTCCCCTCGCTCCCCGCGCATGCCCCTCGATCTCCCCCGGGTGACCGTGGCCGCTTGGCGGGGTGAGCGAACGCAGCGGGTTTGCTCATCACTGCAGCACGTCGAGACGAAGTCGCAGAACGCTGCGGCGATGTGCGCTTGGTCCGTAGTCGAAGTCGCAGGCGCGCCGTCTCGTGCTCGCCCGTTCGCGACTTCCTCTTTGCTTCGCCGTCTGCGACGTCGCAGACGGTCGAGACGATGTCGGCTCGCAATCACTCGAGGGTCGGCTCGCCCCTCTGCCTGGCTGAGTAAACCCGCTGCGACCACGTACCGGCGCTCTGCGACATCGTCTCGACCGTCTGCGACGATCGTCTTCGCCGTCTGCGGCGTCGCCCTCCCGGTCTGCGAGCATCGTATCGGCCGTCTGCGACGTCGTCGTCGCCGTCTGCGACTTCGTCTCCGCGGCCTGCGACATCGTCTTCGCGCGCTGCCACGTCGGTGTTCGACGCAATCGCTCGCACTGGCGCACGCTGCGCCGTCGCTGTCGGTGCCCCCGCGGGTACCGGGTCCGTGCGGGACCAGAACCGCGCCGGCGGCAGCAACGGCGTGAGTCAGTGAGAAGCGAGCGACGCGCGGGCCGGGGGCGGCGGCATGCCGCACGAGGCGCAGCGCTGCGGCAGCGTGAACGTGTTCGACTGAAGGACGACGTCGCTCCCCTGAGCCATGAATCGCTTCCCCCTTTCGCTCCCGGAGCGAGCTCTCGAGCGTGAGCGCACCATGCTCGGCGGGGAGGGGGCACGCGCGCAAGAGGCGTCAGCGGCCGGGTCTTCCTATCGACGTCGCGAGCGGAATCGTGCTCTCCTTTTTTCCGTACGCGACGTGGACGACTCGGATCGTTCGCCCTTCGCGTCGCTCGGGGAGCCTTCGCATGCGATTGAATCGACGGACGGCGCTCGCGGCCTTGATCCTCGTGGCGCCGGGGAGCGCCACGCTGGTGGGGTGCAGTGGGGACGACAGCGAGCCGCCGCTGCCGCCGAGCGCGGACGCAGGACCGAAAGCCGATGCGACCGCGCCGGGGAGCGATGGGTCGGTGGCGGATTCCTCGACCACGGATGCGCCGTCGGACGCGTCCTCGTCCGACTCGTCCAGCGCGGACGCGGCCGACGCAGCCCCACTGCCCACCCAGGTCCGCGTCGCGTGGTTTGCCGACCCGACTTTCGGTGTGACCGCACCGGTCGACGCCGGTGCTCCCGCGCCGACGTACGACATGTGCATCGCGGCGCACGGCAGCGGGAAATGGCAAGGGCCGCTCCTCGGGAGCGCAGGGGGCGCGCTGTCCCTCTACGACGTGTCGAAGTACTTCGCGGTGCCGTCCGGGCAGTACGACGTGCGGGTCGTCTTCGCCGGATCAGGCGACGCGGGGCCGCCCACGTGCGCGCTCGCCGCCGCCGCCGACGACGCGGGTTTACCGCCGACCGACTTCACCAACCTCCCGGCGCTCGCCGCGGGGGAGAGCATGACGGTCGTCGTCACGCCTTCCTTCGACAAGACGAACCCCTTGAACGTCGCGGTCGTCCCGCTCCTCGACGAGTCGAGCGCGCCCGCTGCAATGGTGAGCGTCCGCTACGCCAACGTCTCCGGCACGGTCCACTCCGACCCGTTCGATTTCGGCCTCGGCGGCGGCGACGTCTTCACCCCGCTCTTCCATGAAGTGCCGCAGGGGCAGGTGCTCGCGACCGCGTCGAACGGCGCCGACGCGGGGACGATCGACTCCAACGGCTACATCGACGTCGCCCCCTTCACGGCGATCGACATGTCGCTGATGGCCTTCTTCGACGGCACGACCGACTTCGGCTCCACCGGGTCGCTCGACGCGCCGGCGGGAACGATCCTCAGCGCGTTCATGGTCGCCGGCAAGCTCGCCGACGACGGAGTCACGCCAGCATCGGCGCCGATCGTGTGCTTCGACGGACAAACGAGCACCGCGAACGCGCTCCTCACACGCTGCACTCCGCCGACGTTCACCGATCTGAAGATGCCGCCCCCCGTGGAAGCGCGCTTCGGCAACCTCATCGCCGACCAGGGCTTCCCCTCGATCGACGTCTGCGTGAAGTACCACTCGCAAGCGACCTTCCCCACGCTCTTCGGGAGCACGCTGCAGGGCGACGGCGGCCTCGGGGCGCTCGACTACGGCGAAGTCACGAGGCGCTACGACCTGCACGCAGGGTTCGACTTCGACCTGCGCGTCGTCGCCGCGGGGACGGATTGCACGACACCTCTCGCCCCCGACACGACGTACTCGCCGCCGGCGTCCATCCCGGCCGCGACCGTCATGTTCACCGGATTCGCGAGCACGCCCGACGCAGGACCTCCGCTCGCCATGCTCACCTTCCCGGACCTGAACTGCGGCGAGGGCGCCCCCGTCGTGCGGGTCGTGAACCTCGACGCGCCGAGCCCGCAGCCGGTGAGCGTGAGCTTCGGCGGCACGCCGTCGTGGGCGATCAGCGCGGTGCCGTACGGCTCCTCGGCCGGAACGGCGGCGCTCGACGCTTGCGGTTACCAGAGCGTGCAGGCGACGACGACGACCGGCAACCTCACGGCCGGCGGGGTCGCCTTCGCGTACACCGTCGGCGCGCAGACCGAGGACACGCTGTACGTGCTGGCGTCGAACGGTCAGATCGTTTCCAACGGTCCGATCGCGACGCTCGATTGCCAGGACGGCAAGTCGAACGCGAGCTCGTGCGTGCTGCTCACGCCGTAACGTCGTAGCGCGCGCGGCCAGTCGAGATCGGGGCAGCCGGACGTCGTCGTCCGGTCGCCTCGGATCCGAAGCACCAGAGGGCGTCGACGTCTGACGAGACGCTCGAGCGGAGCCTCGACTTGCGCGGAGCGCGCCTCTGCGCTGGTTGGAGAAGAGTAGCGCGCGCGAGCAGAGCGCCCCTCCCCTTCACGAGGAAGAGGCGCTCACTCGCCACGCTCACACTCAGTACTGGCAGGTCAGCGTAACGAGACCACCTTGACCCGGCGTTGCCGCCAGCGTCGAGCTCCCCACGCCGCCCGCGCCCCACGTTCCGCCGCCGTAGGTCGCGTCGCTCGTGTTCGCGGGAGTCGCCCCCGTCGCAGAGCTCGAGGTCACGCTGACCACCGCGGACGAGCTGTAGAAGCTCGACCCGCCGCCACCAGCACCACCGGTGGCCGTACCGTCGGAGGCGCCTCGGGCTCCGCCGCCGCCACCGAACCATCCGCCGCCGCCGCCGCCGCCAACGTTCCGCTGGAGGCCGATGGCGCCGCCGCCGTTCCCGCCCTGGTTCGAGGAACCCGCGGTGGCGTAGGCGTTGAACTGATTGTCGACGTTCGTGCCGGCGGCTCCGCCGGTCGTCGTCGTCCCTGCCCCACCGGCGCCGCCAGGGCTGCCGGCGTGCGGCTGTCCGGGGTTGCCGGCGCTCGCGGTGTAACCGCCGCCCGCGCCGCCCGCGCCGCCCGCGCCGCCACCACCGCCGCCCGCGGCCATGATCTCGACGCCGTTCAGATAGAGCACCGACTCACCGCCGCCGCTGCCCACGGGCTCCGGGACGGTGTTGACGACCGGTGTCGAGCAAGCGCCGGCAGGACCGCCGCCACCGCTCACGGCAGCTGCCGGGGTCTCGCCCTCGAGCGCTGCATCGCAGACGCCCGAAGTCCCGCCGCCGCCTGCGCTCATGGTCACGGTGCCCGTACCGAAGTTGAGCAGGCCCGTGATGTATCCGCCGCCACCGCCCGCATAGGGGAGGACGGTCGGAGCTTGACTGTCACCGCCGCCGCCACCGCCGCCGCCCCACATCTTGACGATGGCGCTGGTGCAGCCCGACGGAGGGGAGAACGTCCCGAGGTTCTGCTGGGAGGCGACGAACACGCAAAGTCCGCCCAAGCAGCGGTCGTCAATCGACGCGCAGCCGAGGGTGGCATTGCAGACGTCGCCGTTGCTGGGCAGCGCGCATGCGCCCCCCGAGCACAGGAGGCCTGTCGTGCAGCAGTCATTCGTGGATGTGCACGACGGCGCGGCTGCGCACGTCTGCCCTTCGTCCTCGAGGCAGGTGTTCGTCGCGGTGTCGCAGAAGAGCCCGACCGCGCAGCTCGAGGTACCACTCCCCGCGGGGCACGCAGCGCCGTAGGTCGCGGCCTGACAAATTGTACCGGAGCACGCCAGGTCGTTCGCGCAGCAGTCGGTCGTCCCGCTGCAGCCCGGGCTGACCGCGCAGACTCCGCCGGAGGCGACCTCGCACGTGTTCGTGACCGAGTCGCAGGTGAGACCGCTGTTGCAGTCGGTGGTGCCGCTCCCCGCGGGGCACACGGCGCCGTAGCCGCCGCATACCGAGTTACCGCACGCGACTCCGTTGGCGCAGCTCTCGGAGGCGCATGAGGTTCCGATCGATGCCAAGCACGTGTGGGTCGTCGTGTCGCAGGTGAGGCCTGCGTTGCAACTACCGCACGGGGCGCCGTAGGTGCCACCGGCGATGGTGGTGCAGACGGCCCCGGAGCAGGTGAGGCCCGACGCGCAGCAGTCCTTCCCGGTGACGCACGTGACGGTCGCCTGGCCAGACCCCTGCACTGTGACTGGCGGCGGGGGGATGGTGACGGTCGTCGGCATGACCGTGTAGTTGGTGCCGCCCGTTAGGAGTCGAATGGCGGTGACCTGACCGGCGGTTACCGTGTGGATTTGGGCGGTGGCCGCAGTGGTGGCCGTTCCGTCGAAGGTCACTGCGCGCCCCACATCCGCAGCCGTATAGCCATTTCCGGATGCGGTGATGGCAATGTTGCATGGAGCCGCGGTGGCGGGGCTGCACCCGACCTGGAAGTTCCCGAGGACCGGAGTACCCGGAGGAGAGGGAGGGGTCGGGGCTATCCCGGCGATGGTGACGCCGGTGGGCGCCACCGTGCAGGCCCCCTGGTTGGTGATCTTGATGTCGCCGACGCCACCGGTGCCGTTCAACACAGCGACTGCGGTGGGCATCGTCGGACACTGAGCGGCGGTCATGGCAAGCCCAGCGCGGGTGAAGGTCACGGCCGGAATGGTGTAGTAGCCGGTGCCAGGCGTGCCGGGCGCCTCTTGGCAGCCGACTCCACCGCCGACCGCGCAGTTGACCATGATATTCGGGCTGACGCCGCTCGTGGTGAACGACGTGCCAAACACGATCAGCGCCTGGGTGTCAGCGACGGCCCCGAACCCTGAGATGGTCGGCGCCACCGTGTACCCGGCGCCCGGGGCGCTCACATTGAAACCGGTAACCTCACCGCCGTTGGCACCGGAAAGACTCACGACGGCCGACGCCGCCGCACCCACGCCGTGGGCAACCGCGCCGAAGGTCACCGTCGGCCCAGAGCTGTAGTTCGAGCCGGTGCCCGCGACGGTGATCGACGTGACGCCTCCGAGCATCACGAACGGCGCAGCGAAGGTCGTCGTGGCCGTCGTCCCCCCACCGCCCGAGAGCGAGACCGACGGCACCGCAACGTAGTTCGTTCCCCCGCTCACTTGCGTGAAGCTCGAGAGCACGCCCGTCGTCGTATTGATGTTCGCCGTGAAGTTGGCGCCCGAGCCGTTGGCCCCCGAGAAGGTGACCGCGGGGGATGAACCGTAGTTCGAACCGGCGGTCACGACCGCGACCGAGGCCACCGAGCCTGCGGCGCAGGCGGTACCGACGCCGTCGAGGCACGTGTTCGTCGTGGTGTCGCAGGTCAGGCTGACGGGCGTGACCTCGCAGTATTCAGAGCCGGTTCCCGCGGGGCAGTTCGTGCCGTAGGTGCCGCACTTGTTCGAGGTGGTGTTGCACATCTCGAGGCTGGTCGTCGTCGACGCGCAGCAGTCGTTGCTCCCGGCGCAGCTGGCCGCCGACGTCTTGCACGTCTGCCCACCGATGAGCAGGCAGGTGCTCGTGGACGGGCTGCACATGAGGTTCGCCCCGCACTCGCCGGTGCTACCCGGTGTGCACGGCGAGCCGTACACGCCGCTGCCGCACGTGCCCGGATTCCCGCTGCACGTGAGGCCCGTCGTGCAGCAGTCGTCCGCGGACGCGCAGTTGCCCGCGGCCGTGTTGCACGCGCTCCCGTTCGCCTCGTGGCAGAGGTTGCCGGTCGTGTCGCAGAAGAGCCCTGTCGCGCAGTTGTTCGTCGCGCAGCTCCCCCCATACCCCTCGAGGCATGTCTCGGTCGCAGAGTCGCACTTGAAGCCCGTCGCACAGAGGGGCGTGGTCGGTGCGGCGGTTCCGCACGACGTCAGGTAGTTGTCGAGGCACGTATTGGTCGCGGTGTCGCAGAAGAGGCCCCCTCCGCAGTGCGCCGCACCGGTCCCCGCCGGGCAAGGGTCGCCATAGGTGCCCGCGCCGGCCACGCACGTGCCGCTACACGAGTACCCCGTCTCGCAGACGGCGGTGCCGCTGCACGCGCTTCCACCCGCCTCATGGCAGACGTTGCCCGTGGGGTCGCAACCGAGCCCGGTCACGCACGCCGGTGAGCTCGGCGCTGCGGTCCCGCATGTCGTGCCGTACGCATCGAGGCACGTGTTCGTCGCCGTGTCGCAGGAGAGGCCGGTGCCGCAATCGGTCGTCCCGCTGCCGTGCGGGCACGCCGCGCCGTACCCGCCGTGGCATACGCCGCCGGTGCACGACAGCCCGCTCGCGCAGCAGTCCGTGCCGTTGCAGCCCGGCGTGACGGCACACGAGGACCCCTCCCCCTCGAGGCAGGTGTTGGTGGCGCTGTCGCACGTCAGCCCCGTCACGCAGTCCGTCGTCCCCGACCCCGCCGGGCACGGCGAGCCGTAGTTGCCTCGGCAGATGCCGCCGACGATTGTGCTGCACGTGAAGCCCGTCGCGCAGCAGTCGATCCCGAGACATAGGCCGGCCACGGTGGCACACGTGGTACCGCTCCCATCGAGGCACGTGTTCGTCGCGGTGTCGCACGTGAGACCAGGACCGCAGTCCGCCGTGCCGCTCCCGGCCGGGCAGCTGGCTCCGTAGAGCGCCGCGCACAAACCGCCGCTGCACGTCAGCCCCGTCGCGCAGCAGTCCGTGCCCGCGCAACCGCCGACCGTGGCGGTCGCGGTGGCGACCGTCGTGACGCCAGCGCCGCCGCCCGTGATGGTGACCGTCGGTGCCGCGAGCCAGCCGCTGCCGCCGGAGCCCTTGGTGATCCCGGTAATGTGGCCGCCCGTGATCTGAGCCGCGACGATCGTGGGAGTAGCGCCGCTCCCCCCACCGCCGGTGAGCGTCACCGTCGGGAGGGACGTATTGACGTAGCCGACGCCGCCGTTCGTGATGGTGTACCCGGTGATTGCCCCGGTCGCCGCGCAGTTCCCACTGAACCCGACGAGGCACTCATTGATCGTGCCGTCGCACGTGAGCTCCCCGCCCCCGATCGCGACCGAGTCGCACTCCGTCGCCCCGCTCCCGGCCGGGCAGGTCGCGCCGTACTTCCCGTGGCACGTACCAGAGACGCAGGCTTCGTCCTCGGCGCAGCAGTTGTTGCTGGCGGAGCACAAGCTCGTTCCGCTGCACGCGCTCCCCCCGCCCTCGATGCACCGGTTCGCCGGGATGTTCGGCGGGTTCGCGGTCGCTACCGGATTGCACTCCAGCCCGGTCGCGCAGCAGTTGTTCGTGGACGCGCACGTGGTCGAAGAGGCGCACGTGACCGTGGTCGAGTACCCGAGAAGGCACTTGGCGGTCACGGAGTCGCAGACCAGGCCGGTGACGCAGAGCTGCGTCGCGCTGCACGAATCGCCGTAGCCCTCGCGGCAGGTATTGCTCCCCCCGGTGCCGTTGTCGCACACGAGGCCGCTCTGGCACTGCGCGTTTCCAGCCGCGACGAGCTGCCCTGCCTGGGTGCACGCGCCGCCATAGGGCTCGAGGCACGTCGTGCCGGAGCATACGAGGCCGGTCTCGCACTGGGCGTTGCTCGAGCAGGTGCCGCCGCCGAGGACCAGCCCGCACGTGGAGGTCGTCGGATTGCAGACCTCGTGCACCGAGCAATCCGCATTCGCCCCCAAGCCGCTGGTGGACGGGTCGACGCAACCGATACCCGCCCCGCAGGTGCACGCGGCGGTTCCGCTCACCCCGCACGAGTTCGCGCCCCGCGTATCACAAGAGCCGCCGCAGTCGACGCCGGTCTCGGTGCCGTCCTTTACGCCGTCGGTGCAGCTCGGATCCTGGCACGTCTTGCCCGGGCCCGGGACGGCGGCGCACACGCCGGAAAGACAGTCGGTCGCGGTGCTGCAGGGCTGCGCCGCGACGCACGGGGAACAGTTGGCTCCACCGCAGTCCACGCCCGTCTTGCCGTCATCCGCGCTGCTGTTGTCGTTGCAGGTCCCGGCGCTCGGATCGCACGCGCATTGGGCCTCGATATAGAGATTCATACTGGCGACGGGCGTCGACGCGCATGACGAATTGACGCCGAACACCTCGCTGGTACGCCCCGACCCCGCCGGTCCGTTGAGCGCTTGGACGGCGCTCTGCGTCGCAACGACGTTGCACGTGTTCTGGCCGATGCACTGGTCCTGGACGAGCCACTGCTCCTGGACGGCGTTGGTCGTGGGGTTGGTTCCGGCGGCGGTGGAGCTGTCACACGTTCCAAACGCGAAGTTGCCGCACGTACCCGTCGGCGTTCCGAAGGACGCGAAGACGATTCTCTTGATGAGCGCGCCGCTGGGGCACGTGATGGTCGCGGTCTGCCCTTCGGGGACGGTCTGGCAGATGTCGGACGCGACGTTGGGATAGACGCTGTCGGTCGCGATGCAACCGCTCCCCATGCAGACGAGGTTCGAGCCCGACGTCCCACCGCACGCGCTGCCGCAGCAGCTGCCGCAGCTCTGGCCGGCCGTGCAACCTGCAGTGTCGGGGGCAGCCGCGCCACAGGTCGAGGACCCAGCCGCGCAGGTGTACTCACACACGCCGGCGCTACAGGTCGGTGCAGCCGTGGTGTTCGCCGTCGAGCAGACGTCGCCGCAGGCGCTGCAGTTGTTGGGATCCGTGTGCAGATTCGCTTCGCAGCCGTTGTACGGGTTCCCGTCGCAGTTCCCGAAGCCAGCGGCGCAGGTCACCGAGCACGTGCCTCCATTACCGCCGGGGCCCGAGCACGACGCTGCCGTCGTGTTGGCGGGGAGGTGGGTCGCACTGCAGTCGCTCGTGCTGCAGCTCGACGCACAGGTCGTCCCGGCGCCGGAGGAGCACACGCCAGACACGGTGACTTCACTGTTCGGACAGACCCATGTCGAGTTGATCGTCGAGTGCTGCGTGATACCGCCCGTACCGGTCTGACCCGTCTGGCCGTTCCCGTTGGGAGTCGTGCAGCTCGCTCCCGAGCAGAACCCGACGTAGACGTTGCCGTTCGCCCAGTCGGTGATCGGCAGGGTGGTCACGAGAGAGCCGACGGCCGCGCTGGTCTCGGCCTGAATGAGCGGTGCCTCGGTGTCGCCCGGCGCGGTGCAGTCGTACTGCTCGATGCGACCCGACGTCCCGATGTAGATGCTCCCTCCGTACTCATACGGAGTTCCCTGCGGCAGGTTCTGCTGAGCGGAGGTCGGATTGACGACCGGGCTCGCGTACTGCGTCTGGCTTCCGCCGGATGTGAACGGGAACTTGATCTTCTGAAGCTCGTTGCTCCAGCCGATGTACATCCACGCCGACTGATCGAGCGTGACCGATGACTGGACGTTGGTGGAGAGCACGCCGGTCGTAGTGAGCCCCGCGTAGTTGCCCTTGACCCACGTCGCCGACGTCGGCTCGAGCGGGAACTCCCAGACCGTGGCTCCCGCGGCGATGTACTGCTTGAGGACGCCGAAGTCGCCCCCCGCGCTTGCCGTGATGCCATACGTCGAGGACGCCGAAGTGCAGCTCCCTCCGGGGCACAGGGCCACCGAGAGGTTCGTGACCGTGCCCGCGCCGTTGTCGGTGATCCAGTGGTAGTTCCCGCCGGCATCGCCGATGTAGATGGACGCGTCCGCGCTGACCGGCCACCCGGAGAGGACCAACGGCTCCCCGAGAGCCAGCGACCCGGTCGAGAAGGGGAAGCCTGAGCAGACTGCGCCCGAGAGGGCGTTCACGCAGTTCAGGTTGCCCGAATCGTCACCCCAGTAGACCTTCGCGTACTGGCCGCTGGTGCCGAAGACTCCCCACGGCGACGAATGCGACACGGCGCCGCCCGTGTACGGGCTGTAACCGGCGCAAGAGGACATGGCCGACGCCGTGCCGCCGGCTTCGACGGAGGCTTTGGTAGCGGGCACTTGGTAACAGTAGAGAGTGCCGTTGCTCCCAAGCGCATAGAGCTGTGCCGCCGTAGCGGTCGACGGGTACGAGAAGAGCAACCCGCCGCTGTCGAAGCCCGTCCCTGGCGCGGCATAGCCGACGAGCGCAGGAAGGTTCGAAGAGCTGGAGGTGTTCGCACCATAGAGATGCTGGAAGACGAAGATCTGGGCGTTCGCCGCGACGCCCGCATACCCCATCATCTGCGCGGTGGTGGTGACGCCATCGCCGCCAGCGCTGCCGGCGACCGCCATCGCGAGCGTGTCCGAGTCGGTGTCGGTCGTCCACGCGCTCCACGTGACGGGCGTTGCGACGACCGGGGCTCCCGTGCTCACCGTCCACTGTGGGACGGCCTGGCCCGTTTCGGGTCGGGGCTTCTGCTTGGCGAAGTACGCCATCTGCGCGTGCGGATCCAACGCCGTCGGGGACGGGACGAACCGGCCCGAGGTCCAGTCGGACACGACCCCAGGGAACTGCGCTTGCGCGGCGTTCGCTGCGGCGCTCGACGGAGCGCTCGGGGTCTCCGTGGTCCTAGAGCTCGGCGTGCCCTGATCGCTCTGCGAGGCTACGCAGCCGACGAACCCTAGAAGACAGATCGCAACGAAGTGCTTTTTCATCCGACTCCTAAACAGATTCATCTTAGGCGCATTAGTGTCCCGGCGCCGCGGTCTTCTTCATCGAGTGTGTCGATTTGGGGCACCTACCGACGCGGAAACATGACACGTGTGGAACGGGCGCACCTCGCCGGGCCGCGTCATGACGTGGCCACTTGCGTCACTCTGGTCACCCGGTCACGTCGCCGGTGGCGGCTCTTCGTCGACGACTCCGAACGCGATCGCCTCTCGCAGGAAGCTCTCGATGTCGGCGACGGCCTGCGGGACCTCGACCTCGAACTTCTCGGTAACGTGAGCCGCCAGCTCGTCGAGCGTCGCGGGGCCCGCCTGAAGACACTCGACGATCGCCGCCGCCACCGGGTTCGCGAGGTGCACTTCGTTTCGATCGAGCTGGATGAGCAGCGCGTCCGGCGCCAGTCGCGACCACGCGATCGCGTCCGTGAGGAGTCGATAGGTCATGCGGAGGCCTTCACGAGCGGCAAGCGCACACGCCCAACGGCTCGGGTGCCTGAGGCCCGATCGCTCTCGCTCAGCTGAAGCCACGCGGAACGCGCGGGCATACCCAGCGCCTTCGCGCGGAGCTCCGACAGTCCGCACCGCGTCGGAGACGGGCCGTCGGGGAGCCCACGCTCGAGGAGCGCGAGCGCCATACACGGGTTGCAAATGGAGAGGAGCTCGCACCGCGTGCACACGGGGAAGTCGCCCACACGCGTCGAGCGGATGCGCTCGAGCTCCGCGCTCGTCGACCACAAGTCCGCAAAGCTCGTCTCCCGCAGGCTGCCGACCGGCTCGACCCACTGCGTGCACGGAAAGAGATTGCCCGTGGGTCCGACGTGGCACGTACGGCGCCCGGCCGCGCACGGGGTCTCCGTCCGCTTCTCCTCGCGGCGCGCATCGAGGGTGCCGCACGAGCCCGGCGCGCGGTTCCCGGCGAGCTCCTCGACCCGCTTCGCCGCGCGGAGGAGCGCGTCATCTGTGGCGACCAGCTCCTTCGGGGCGGTCGAGCCGTTGTTCTTCGGAGTCACCATGAAATAGACGTTGAACTGGCACCCGAGCTCGGCAGCAAGCGTCTCGATGACCCCGATCTCCTCGGCGTTTTTCTCCATCGCCGTGCACTTGAGGACGACCTTGACGCCTCGCGCGCGCAGTCGCTTGACGCCAGCGATCGTCTTGTCGAACGCCCCGCGGCGGCGCGCAATCGCGTCGTGCGTCGCGGCGATGCCCCCGAGGAGGCTGATCTCGACCTGAAGCAGGCGGAGGCTGGCCATCTTGTCGGCCGCGTCGTCGTCGATGAGCGTACCGTTCGTGAAGAGCTTCAGCGCGAACCC
>Ga0302196_10002627_pt1 | contig 16708 bp, 19 predicted proteins | sample II_Bog_N1_3_FD_198794 | JGI IMG/M metagenome (GOLD analysis project Ga0302196, IMG submission 198794) | Peat permafrost microbial communities from Stordalen Mire near Abisko, Sweden - II_Bog_N1_3 | ecosystem: Environmental > Terrestrial > Soil > Wetlands > Peat | place: Sweden: Abisko...
GGAGCCGGTGCTCAAGGACCCTGAAAGCATCTACAAATGACTGGCAACGACAGCCTCGCCCGCCTCGCCGCGGTGATCGAGTCGCGCAAGCCCGCCAACGGCGGCGACCCGGCGGCGAGCTACGTGGCGCGCCTGTTCGGCAAGGGCACCGACGCCATCCTGAAGAAGGTGGGCGAGGAGGCCGTCGAGACAGTGATGGCGGCCAAGGACGGCGATCCGAAGAAGATCGTCTACGAGGTGGCCGACCTGTGGTTCCACTCGATGATCGCGCTGAGCCATTTCGGCCTGTCGCCCGCCGACGTGCTGCGCGAGCTGGAGCGCCGCGAGGGCCTGTCGGGCCTCGAGGAATTCGCGCTGCGCAAGTCGCAGCAGCGCGATGGCGACGAGTCCAAGACCTGAGGAGATGCCGATGTCCCACGATTCCGACTGCCTGTTCTGCAGGCTCGCCGATGGCAAGATCCCGTCGCGCAAGCTCTACGAGGACGACGAGATGATCGCGTTCCACGACATCGCCCCGTGGGCGCCGGTGCATTTCCTGGTCGCGCCCAAGCGCCACATCGTGTCGATGGCCGAGGTCGTCGAGTCCGATGCGCCCCTGCTCGGCCGCATGATGGCGCTGATCCCGAAGCTGATGCTCGAGAGCGGCGTCACCAACGGCTTTCGCATCATCGCCAACGCCGGCAAGGACGGCCTGCAGGAGGTGCCGCACCTGCACCTGCACGCCATCGGCGGCCCGCGCCCCTGGGCCAAGGGGTGATCGCAGCTCGACGGGCTGTCCCGCTGCGCGTTTCCACTAGAATGGGGTTTTCACGCACCCTCGTCCGTACAGCGGGTGGCGCTCGACCCTGAAGGAGCCCGTCATGGGTATCTCGACCACTCACCTGATCATCTTTCTCGTCATCATCGTGCTGATCTTCGGCACGAAGAAGCTCAAGAACATCGGCTCTGACCTGGGTGGAGCCGTCAAGGGCTTCAAGGACGGCATGAAGGACGGCGAGGGCAAGCCCGTCGACGCGCCGGTGCAGCAGGTGGTGGCGCCCGAGCCCCGTGCCGCCGGCGAGACGATCGACGTCGACGCGACGCGCCGTTGAGCGCGTCCACGCTCCGACTCCGAGTCCCGGCCTGAATGTTCGATATCGGCGTCACGAAGCTGGCGATCGTCGGCGGCATCGCCCTGATCGTCATCGGCCCTGAACGGCTGCCGGGCGTGGCCCGCATGGTGGGCACGCTGCTCGGCCGTGCGCAGCGCTACGTGGCCGACGTCAAGGCCGAAGTCAACCGCTCGATCGAGGTCGAGGAACTCGCGAAGATGAAGTCGCAGTTCGAAGGCGCGGCCCGCGACGTGCACGACCACGTGCAACGCAGCATGCGCGACCCGGGCGAACTGGGCGATCCCGGCATGGCCCAGGTGTCGGACGCGGCGGCGATGCGGCCGCTGGCGCTGGCGCCGCCGATCTACCAGCTGCCGCGCAAGAAGTGGCGCCTGAAGCGCAGCGCGATGCCCACCTGGTACAAGCGACAGGCGGGCGTCCGCACGAATGTCCAGTCGGGCGCCGCGCGCGTCGCGCGCTTCCGGCCCCGCCGTCCCGGTGGCGGCCTGTGACCACCCGGGGCGGAGTCCCTCCGTTCCCATTCTCCTGAGCCGTTGATCCATGGCGACCCCTTCCCAAGACGAGCTGGCCGGCACCGAGCAGCCCTTCGTCGCGCACCTCATCGAGCTGCGTGACCGGCTGCTGCGCAGCGTGTGGGGCGTGGCCATCGTCGGGGTGGCACTGTCCCTGTGGCCCGGCCCGCGCCGGCTCTGGGACTTCCTCGCCCGGCCCCTGATCGAGGCCCTGCCGTCCGGCGCCCACATGATCGCCGTCGGCGTGGTCTCGCCGTTCCTGATCCCGATCAAGGTGACCGTGCTGCTGGCCTTCGGCATCTCGCTGCCCTGGGTGCTGTACCAGGTCTGGGCGTTCGTCGCCCCGGGCCTCTACAAGCATGAGAAGCGGCTCGTGATGCCGCTGGTGGTCACCAGCACCGTGCTGTTCTACGGCGGCGTCGCGTTCTGCTACTTCATCGTCTTCAAGAAGGCCTTCCCGGCCATCCAGCACATGGCGCCGACCTCGGTGCAGGTCAGCCCCGACATCGAGGCCTACCTCGACTTCGTGCTGACCATGTTCCTGGCCTTCGGCGTCGCGTTCGAGGTGCCGGTGGCGGTGGTGATCGTCGCGCGCCTGGGCATCGTCTCGGTGGACCAGCTGCGCAAGTTCCGCAGCTACTACTGGGTCTGCGCGGCCGGCGTGGCCGGCCTCGTCACGCCGCCCGATCCGGGCTCGATGGTGGCGCTGCTGCTGCCGATGATCCTGCTGTACGAGGTGGGCATCCTGGTGGTGCCGCTGTTCATCCGCAGCACGCAGGCGCCCGAGGCCGGCAAGGAAGCCTGACCAGGTTGCCGTTCCGCATGGATCGTGCGACTGCGCGCAGGATGACGGCACTCAACGCGCGTCGTCCGCGTCGCGCGTCTTGTTGGGTGCCGGCCGCTTCGCCACCGGCACGCTGAGCGTGATCGCATCGCTGCCGCGCTGCACGGCCAGCACGGCCGCAGCGGGCGGCTTCAACGCCCCGACCGCGCGCAGCAGCTGCGCGGTGTTGGAGATCTTCACGCCCCCGATCGCGGTCACCACGTCGCCCGGCTTCAGGCCGGCCTGCGCGGCCGGGCCGTCGCGCAGCACGCCGGTGACGAGCACGCCCTCGCGCACCGGCAGCTGGAAGCTGTCTGCGAACTCGGGCGTGAGGTCGCGCGGCTGCACGCCGATCCAGCCGCGCGTCATCCGGCCGTCGCGGATCAACGCGTCCATCACCTCGCGGGCGATGTCCACCGGAATGGCGAAGCCGATGCCCATGCTGCCGCCGCTACGCGAGAAGATGGCCGTGTTGATGCCCACCAGGCGGCCTTCGCCGTCCACCAGCGCGCCGCCGGAGTTGCCCGGGTTGATGGCCGCGTCGGTCTGGATGAAGTTCTCGATGGTCGACAGCCCCAGCTGGTTGCGGTCGAGCGCGCTGACGATGCCCGAGGTGACCGTCTCGCCCACGTTGAACGGATTGCCGATGGCCAGCACCGGGTCGCCCACCGACACCTGCGTGATGTCGCCGAACGGGATCACCGGCACGTTGTCGAGCGCGATCTTCAGCAGCGCGAGATCGGAGTCGACGTCGGTGCCCACCACGGTGGCGCTGGCCGAGCGGCCGTCCGACAGCGTCACCTCGATGTCGTCGGCGCCGTCCACCACGTGCTGGTTGGTGAGTAGGTAGCCCTCGGACGACACGAGCACGCCCGAGCCCAGCCCGGTCTGCGCCTGGTTGCGGCCGCTACCGAAGAAGTCGCGCTGCCAGGCGGCCGGCTTGCGCAGCGTGCTCTTGCTGGCCGTGATGGTGACCACCGCGGGCGCCGCGCGGCGCACCGCGGCGGTGAAGCTGTTGGATGCGCCCGCGCGGGCCGCCAGCGCGGGCGCCGTCACGCGCGCGGGCGGCGCGGCGGCCGCGAGCGCGCGCGCGCGGTCGGAGGCCCACCACTGCGGCTTCCACGCGGCCAGCACCAGGACGACCGCCAGCGCGACGGTGACGGCCTGGGCGAAGAGCAGCCAGAGCCGGCGCATCATCGCGCGTCCGCCACGGCGGGCGGGCCGCTCACCCGCGCGATCCACGCCGACATCACGCGCTCGAGCACGGGCAGCGGCAGCGCGCCGTGGTCGATGAGCTCCTGGTTGAACGCACGCAGGTCGAAGCGCTCGCCCAGCGCGTCGCGCGCCGCCTGGCGCAGCTTGAGGATCTGCAGCTCGCCCAGCTTGCAGCCCAGCGCCTGGGCCGGCCAGACGATGTCGCGGTCGACCTCTGCCTCGGCGTCCGCGCTCGAGATGAATGCGTTGGCCACCATCCAGTCGACGGCCTGGGCGCGCGTCCAGCCGAGCGCGTGGATGCCGGTGTCCACCACCAGCCGTGCGGCGCGCCAGGCCTGCGCGCGCAGCCAGCCGTAGCGGGCGGCCGGCTCCGCGTACAGGCCCAGGTCGTCGCCCAGGTCTTCGGCATACAGCGCCCAGCCCTCGGTGTAGGCGTTCAGGTCGGCGGTGCGGCGGAACACCGGCAACTGCACCAGCTCATGCGCGCGCGCGGCCTGCAGGTGGTGGCCGGGAACGGCCTCGTGCAGGAACAGCGGCGTCATGTCCCACCTGGGGCGCTGCGCCAGCGCCACGACGTTGGCGTTGAACCAGCCGGGCGTGGAGTCGTCCGCGGCGCCGGCGCTGTAGCTCTCGGGCACATCGGCGCCCTCGTACACCGGGATCGCGCGGATGCCGTAGGGCGCGCGCGGCAACGTCAGGAACAGCCGCGTGAGCTCGGGGTCGACGCGCTTGGCGAGGTCGCGATAGCCGGCCAGCAGCTCGTCGGCGCTGGCGTAGAGGACCTTCGGGTCGTGCGCGAGCTGCTCGGCGAACTCGCCCTGGGTGCCGCCGAAAGCCACCGACTTCATCACTGCGGCGATCTGCGCGTGGATGCGCGCCATCTCGGCCTCGCCGATCTCGTGCACCGCGCGGGCGTCGAGCGCCAGCGTGGTCTCGTCGCGCACGAACAGCTTGTAGACCTCGGCGCCGTCGGGGTAGGCGCTCATCGCGCCGTCCTCCGGGCTGGCAGGCAGGAGCTCGTCGACCACCGCCTTGCGCAGGTCGGCGAAGGCCGCGACGACCTGGCCCTGCAGCACGTTGGCGGCCTCGTCCTGCAGCGCGGTGCGGCGATCGGCCGGGATGGTGCCGGGCAGGCGGCGGAACGGATCGAGCAGCGGCGTGTCGGTGAGCGGGCGGGCCAGCAACTCGTCGATCTGCGCGGGCACCTGCGCCAGCGAGGCCCTGCACGTGACCCAGCCCAGGCGCTTGCCTTCGCGCAGCCAGGCGATGTCCTGCGCGATGCGCGCGGGCATCGCCTGCAGGCGCGCCAGCGCGTGGCGCGCGTCGAGCTCGGTGCGCACCGGGAAGTCGACCATCATGGCGGGCAGGTCGAGCTGCAGGCCGCTCTTGGCCGAGAGCACGCGCGTGTCGATCGCGGGGAAGCGTTGCCGGTCGACGGCCAGTTGCGCGTCCTGCAGCGCGAAGTCGTACGAGATGCGGTCCTCGCCGGTGAGCACGTCCACATCGATGCGCCGGAGCGCCTTCAGCTGCGTGCGCTCGTGCTCGTGGCGGCGCGCCACGGCCTCCGGAGATGCGTCGGTGAGCCGGTCGTCGTAGCGGTGATCGCCCAGGCGGGTGGCGAATTCGGGCGACTGCTGCATGCGCCATTCCCAGTCGCTGTCCAGCAGCGCACGAAAGCGCGTGGCCTCCAGCGTGGCGTGGAAGCGCCTGGCGTCGCCCGCCGACGGGGCCAGCGGCGACTTGCCGGGCGTCGCGACGGGCTGGGCCAGCGCGGCCTGCGCGGCGCACAGTGCGAGCACCGCCGCACGTGCGGCGCGCCAGGGCAGGGGAATCACGGGGGAACGAAATTGCATGGAACAACGAGTTTGGCACGCGGCGAGACCATGGAACAATCTTCCGATGCCCACGCACCACAGCCCCAACGCCGTCGCGCTTCCCCTGCTGGTCACGATGGGCGACCCGAGCGGCATCGGCCCCGAGATCATCGCCAAGGCGGTGGCCGCGGGCGAGCTCGCGGATGCCGTGGTGGTGGGCGATCCGGGCGTGCTGCGCCGCGCCGTGGCGGCCTGCGGGCTCGCGCTGCCGGTGGCGGTGCTCGCGCATCCGATCGACCTTGCCGCGTGCCCTCCGGGCGTCTTGGCGGTATGCGCGCCGCCGGGGCTGGGCGAGGGCCTGGCGACGCTGCCGTTCGGCGCGGTCGACGCCCGCGCCGGCGCGGCGGCCGCGCGCTGCATCGAACAGGCGGTGGCCTGGGTGCGCGCGGGCGCGGGACGGGCCATCGTCACGGCGCCTATCCACAAGGAGGCGCTGTCGGCGGCGGGCGTTCCGTACCCTGGCCACACCGAGATGCTGCAGGCGCTGGCCGCCGGGCCGGGCGCGCCGGTGCCGCCGGTGCGCATGATGCTGGCCAACGACGAGTTGCGCGTGGTGCTGGTGACGATCCACCTGTCGCTGCGGCGCGCCATCGATGCGCTGTCGCTGCAGGGCATCGTCGACACGCTGGCCATCACGCACGCCGCCGGGCTGCGCTTCGGCCTGGCCGCGCCGCGCATCGCCGTCGCGGGCCTGAACCCGCATGCGGGCGAGGGCGGCCTGTTCGGTAGCGAGGAGATCGAGCTCATCGCGCCGGCCATCGCGCAGGCGTGCGCCGCGGGCATCGCGGCCAGCGGGCCGTTCGCGCCCGACACGGTGTTCATGCGCGCCCGCGACGCCGCGGGCAAGCCCGGCGAGTTCGACTTCGTCGTGGCGATGACGCACGACCACGGGCTCATTCCCGTCAAGTATCTCGGCGTGGAGCAGGGCGTCAACGTGACGCTGGGCCTGCCCTTCGTGCGCACCAGCCCCGACCACGGCACGGCGTTCGACATCGCGGGGCGCGGCGTGGCCGATCCGGCCAGCCTGGTGGCGGCCGCGCGGATGGCGCGGACACTGGCACCCTGAACCTCAACTGTCATCCTGCGCGCAGTCGCAGGATCCACCCCGGCCGAAACGCTGATCACGCGCGTGGATCCTGCGACTGCGCGCAGGATGACGGGCCTGTCGCCCCGTCACTTTTTCAGCGAGTCGCGGATCTCGCGCAGCAGCACGACGTCTTCCGGCGTGGCCGGGGCCGCCTTGGGCGCTTCGTGCTTGAGCTTGTTGATCTGCTTGACCATCAGGAAGATGATGAACGCGAGGATGACGAAGTTCAGCGCCACGGTGAGGAAGTTGCCGTAGGCGAACACGGCGCCGGCCTTCTTGGCTTCCGCCAGCGTGGTGGCCGTCTGGCCGGCCAGGGGGACGAAGTAGTTCGAGAAGTCGAGGCCGCCCGTCACCTTGCTGACCAGCGGCATGATCAGGTCGCCGACGACCGAGTCGACGATCTTGCCGAAGGCCCCGCCGATGATCACGCCGACGGCGAGATCCATGACGTTGCCCTTGACGGCGAATTCCTTGAATTCGGTTGCGAAGCCCATGCGTCTTTCTCCTGAATTTTGTCGATGCGGTTGATGGAGATCATTGTCCGCGCAGGCGTCGAGGCGTCCAGCGGCAATGTCAGGTGCGCAGTATCTGCGGGCTGAAAATGGCGTCAATACCGGGCGTCGGAGCCCCGTGTCCGACTTGGCGAACCAAGGGTTTGCCTGTGGTGCGGACGTCACTCGAACGCGTGGTTGTGCACGCTAAACTCGATGGCGTTGCCCAGATCTGAACTTCGGCTCGAGGATGCTCATGAGTGAAAGCGTTGCAGTGCACGACGGTATCGACGAAAGCAAGCGGAGGTGGGTTGCCATCACGGTGGGCGTGGGAGCGGCGGGCGGGATCGCGACGGCCGTGCCGTTCGTCTCCACCTTCGCGCCGTCCGAGCGGGCCAAGGCCGCGGGTGCTGCGGTGGAAGTGGACATCTCCGACCTGCCCCTGGGCGAGAAGAAGACGGTCGAATGGCGCGGCCAGCCGGTGTGGATCGTCAGGCGCACCCCGGAGATGGTGGCCTCGCTGTCCAAGGACACGGCCGAACTGGCCGACCCCGATTCGAAGCGCAACCCCGACGAACAGACCCCGCCCTACGCGCGCAACGAGCACCGCTCGATCAAGCCCGAGGTGCTGGTGGTGGTGGGCATCTGCACGCACCTGGGCTGCTCGCCCGGCGACAAGTTCACGGCCGGCGCGCAGCCCTCGCTGCCCGCCGACTGGCCGGGCGGCTGGCTGTGTCCCTGCCACGGCTCCACGTTCGATCTCGCGGGCCGCGTGTTCAAGAACAAGCCTGCGCCCGACAACCTGCGCGTGCCGCCGCACCGGTACCTGAGCGACAACAAGCTGGTGATCGGCGAAGACACGAAAGAGGCCTGAGCCTTCTTTCCTCGTTCCGAGATTCCGAGACAGCGCGCACGAGAGCGCGATGATCCAAACAAGAGGACCGCATGTCTGAATTCAAGGTAGCCCCCGCCAACGCCTCCGCAGGTGTCAAGCTGCTGACCTGGGTCGACAACCGCTTCCCCGCGTCCCAGCTCTGGAAGGAACACCTTTCCGAGTACTACGCGCCGAAGAACTTCAACTTCTGGTACTTCTTCGGATCGCTGGCGCTGCTGGTGCTGGTGATCCAGATCGTCACCGGCATCTTCCTCGTGATGCACTACAAGCCCGATGCGACCCTCGCGTTCGCGTCGGTGGAGTACATCATGCGCGACGTGCCCTGGGGCTGGCTGGTGCGCTACATGCACTCCACCGGGGCCTCGGCGTTCTTCGTGGTCGTGTACATGCACATGTTCCGCGGCTTCCTGTACGGCTCGTACCGCAAGCCGCGCGAGCTGGTCTGGATCTTCGGCTGCGCCATCTTCCTGTGCCTGATGGGCGAGGCCTTCATGGGCTACCTGCTGCCCTGGGGCCAGATGTCGTACTGGGGCGCGCAGGTGATCGTGAACCTGTTCTCGGCGATCCCGTTCGTGGGCCCCGACCTCTCGCTGATGATCCGCGGCGACTACGTGGTGTCGGACGCCACGTTGAACCGCTTCTTCTCCTTCCACGTGATCGCGATCCCGCTGATCCTGCTGGGCCTGGTCGTCGCGCACGTCATCGCGCTGCACGAGGTGGGCTCCAACAACCCCGACGGCATCGAGATCAAGAAGGACAAGGACGCCAACGGCATCCCGCTGGACGGCATCCCGTTCCACCCGTACTACACCGTGCACGACCTGCTGGGCGTGGTGAGCTTCCTGATCCTGTTCTCGGCGGTGGTGTTCTTCGCGCCGGAGATGGGCGGCTACTTCCTCGAGTCCAACAACTTCATCCCGGCCGATTCGCTGAAGACGCCGCCGCACATCGCGCCGGTGTGGTACTTCACGCCGTTCTACTCGATGCTGCGCGCCACCACCGACGACATGCTCAAGGTGTTCGACGTGCTGGTCATCGTCGCCGCGGCGCTTTCGTTGTGGAAGGGCAGGTTCGGCAGCGCCGGCAAGGCCGTCATCGTGATCGCAGCGCTGCTCGTGCTCGAGGGCTTCGGCTGCTTCAAGTTCACCACCGGCGGCAACACGCACCTGCCGGGCCTGGATGCCAAGTTCTGGGGCGTCTTGGTGATGGGCGGCTCCGTCCTGATCCTGTTCTTCATGCCCTGGCTGGACCAGAGTCCCGTCAAGTCGATCCGCTATCGGCCGGGTTGGCACAAGGCTGTCTACGGCGTGTTCGTGGTCACCTTCCTGATCCTGGGCTATCTGGGGATCGAGCCGCCGGATGCCCTCAAGACCGCCATCTCCCAGGTTGGCACCGTCCTGTACTTCGGCTTCTTCCTGCTGATGCCCTGGTGGAGCCAGCTGGGCACCTTCAAGCCCGTGCCCGACCGCATCGTCTTCCACGCGCACTGATCGCCATGAAGAAAGACACCCTCATGAAGCGTTTCATCGCCAGCGTCCTCGTGGCGTTCTCGTTCTGCGGCATCGCTTTCGCCCAGGAAGGCGGCCCGGCCTGGGACAAGTTCCCCACCGAGCGCCTCACCGACCAGGTGGCCTTGCAGCACGGCGCCAAGCTGTTCGTCAACTACTGCCTGAACTGCCACCAGGCGGCGTACATGCGCTACAACCGCCTGCACGACATCGGCCTGACCGACGATCAGATAAAATCCAACTTGCTGTTCGCCGGCGACAAGGTGGGCGACCTGATGAAGACCAGCCTGGATCCCAAGGATGCCAAGCTCTTCTTCGGGACCGTCCCGCCCGACTTGTCGGTGATCACCCGTTCACGCTCCGGATCCAACGGTTCCGGGGCGGATTACGTCTATACGTACCTCAAATCCTTCTATCGGGACGAGACGAGGCCCACGGGATGGAATAATCGCGTTTTCCCGAACGTCGGCATGCCGCATGTGCTGTGGGAGCTCCAGGGCACCCAGCGCGCGGTCTTTGAAGACGAGAAGGGGGAGGGCGAGCAGGTCGAGCACGTGTTCAAGGGTCTCAAGCTGGAGACCCCGGGCACGCTGAGCGCAGCCGATTACAACGCCGACGTCGCGGATCTTGTTGCATACCTGCAATGGATGAGCGAGCCGGCGCAGAATGACCGCGTGAAGCTGGGCGTCGAGGTGCTCATCTTCCTGTCAATCTTCTGGGTGATCTGCTGGCGGCTCAACGCGGCGTATTGGAAGGACGTGAAGTAGCGTTCTTCCAGGGCTGCGCTCTCCAGGTACCATCGACCGGCTTGCCGGTCGACTGTTTTTTTGACGTCCAGTTTATTTTTCGAGGGAGCCCCCCGCCATGATGGTGCTGTATTCAGGAACCACCGACCCGTACTCGCACCGCTGCCGCTTCGTGCTGTTCGAAAAAGGAATGGACTTCGAGATCCGCGACGTGGATCTCTTTGCCAAGCCCGAAGACATCGCGCTGATGAACCCGTACAACGAGGTGCCCATCCTCGTCGAACGCGACCTCATCCTGTACGAGTCGCACATCATCAACGAGTACATCGACGAGCGCTTCCCGCATCCGCAGCTGATGCCCGGCGACCCGGTGGCGCGCGCCCGCGTGCGCCTGTTCCTGTTCAACTTCGAGAAGGAACTGTTCTCGAACGTCAACATCCTGGAAGGTCGTGGCGGCGTCAAGGCCAACGACAAGCAGCTCGAGAAGGCCCGTGCGCAGATCCGCGACCGCCTCACCCAGCTCGCGCCGATCTTCCTGAAGAACAAGTACATGCTCGGCGACGACTTCTCCATGCTCGACGTGGCGATCGCCCCGCTGCTGTGGCGCATCGACTACTACGGCATCGAGCTGTCGAAGAACGCCGCGCCGCTGCTCAAGTACGCGGAACGCATCTTCTCGCGCCCGGCCTACATCGAGGCGCTCACGCCCTCGGAAAAGGTCATGCGCAAGTGATGCGGAGCGGCCGGCCCCCGGGCCGGCCCTTCGTCCGCCTTTTCCCCGATCCCGCCCCGATTCGTTCATGACCCAGGTCAGCACCACCGAGATTCCCGGCAGCTCCACGCGGCCTTACCTGATCCGTGCGCTGCACGACTGGTGCACCGACAACGGCTTCACGCCGTACCTGGCCGTGCACGTCGACCGCTCGGTGCAGGTGCCGATGGAGTACGTGAAGAACAACGAGATCGTGCTCAACGTCGGCTTCGAGGCCACCAGCGGCCTGAAGCTCGGCAATGACTTCATCGAGTTCCGCGCCCGCTTCGGCGGCATGGCGCGCGACATCCTGGTGCCCGTCGGCCACGTCGTGGCCATCTACGCCCGCGAGAACGGCCAGGGCATGGCCTTCCCGATGCCCACCGGCGAGAGCGAGGCCTCGCAGGCCGAATCCACCGGCCCGGTCACTCACTCGCTGGCCCCGGCCTCCGACACCCCGCGCGGCCTGCGCCTGGCGCCCACCAGCGTCGTGACCGACGCCGTTCCGCTCGATTCGGGCGACGAGGACGACACCGACCCGCCGGAATCCCCCACCCCGGCGCCCACCTCGCCGCGCCCGGCGCTCAAGCGCATCAAGTAGAGTCCTGCGAGGCGCGCCCTGCGCCTCCTTTCGCCGACTTAGCTCAGTTGGTAGAGCATCCGCCTTGTAAGCGGGAGGTCATCCGTTCGATTCGGATAGTCGGCACCAAAAAACTTATAGAAATCAAGAGGTTGGCGCCAAATCATTTGGCTCGCTTTGGCCCGGTTTGGTAGGCTTTGGGGCAGTCAGTGCCCCAACAGTGCCCCAAATGCCTGTGGCGGAGTGGCAACGTGCTGGGGCACTGCGGCCAGCAGGTTTTGACGGGCGCAAAGTCTTTGGTAGACTAAATCTGTCGTGTGAAACCCCAGCTCGTGGCGCCGGCCTGACATGGTGACCCGGTAGCAGCCTGACTGGTCGGCACGATGCTCGCGGGAAGGGAGTGGCACACACCAGGCTGAAACGCCGCCGCTCTAGAAGCCCGTGCTGGCGCCAGTGCCGGCCCCGTCGCAACGGGAGCAGACTCTGAAGAGTTGCACAGAGAGCAGTCCCGGGGGGTAGCCAGTCCCCGCCAAATTGGTCCGGGGAAAAAAGCTGCTTAGACCATGTCGATGAGTCCGCCCCAACGGACGACGTCGCCGGCCAGGTGGTCGGCGCCGGGTACCGCCCCCTGCCATGCCGGGGAGGCGGGACCCCTCGCCCCGCTATGCGGGGAGAGGTCACCTCCGGACTCGACATGCTGGACTCTGCCTACCGCTTCGTCACCATCGACGAAGTCGCCAAACGTCGTTGCATTAATCGCTTTACCGCCTACCACTGGCTGAAAACGGCGCCTGAGCGCCTGCCGCGCGTCACGCGCATCCATGGCCGGGTGCTCTTCCTGGAGAGCGACGTCCGCGCGTTCTTCGAGGCCTTCGAGGCCGAGGCCGGCACTGCGGCCACCGTGGCGCCCAAGCGCGGCGCCCCGACCAAGGCGGAGCGCATCGCGCGCGCCGCCGCTGTCGCCGACCCGGCGGCGTCGCCTAAGCGCAAGCGCGGCCGGCCGCGCAAGGAGGAGGTCGCCGCGGCTGTCGCGGCCATCGGCTCGAGGAGCTGATCATGGACGCCGATACCAACCCGCTGCCCTCGGGCAGCGGCGACGGCGCCGTGGGCGCTCCCTCAAAGAACACGGACGGGGGCCGGGTTCGGGGTCGGGGGATGCCCCTGCCGCCCACAAGAGCGACCCTGCAGGCCGACGACCGTTTGGACCGACTCCGGAGCGAGCGCGAGAGCAGTGCCCATCAGCACTTCGCGAGCTTGGATAAGGACCAGCAACAGGCGCTGCTCGAGCGCTACAACGCCCAGCAGGCCATTGCCGTACTACGGGTCGGCGAGCGGCACACGCCCGCCAACCAGGCGGCGTTCGGCCGATGGCTGGCCAACGACCTATGGGGCGAACTCACCACGCTCGGCCTGGAGCCGCTCGAGCGCGCCGGCAATGCCCAAGCCGCCGCGCAGGCGGCGGCGCTTCCGGCGCATGACGACACCGCGGCGCAATCGCAATCAGCTTGGCCATCGCCGCGAGGGAACAAGGAGCAGCGGCGCCGTCAGGCCGTGGCGGCGGCCGCGAAGGCTGGCTCGGTGGTCGAGCGGCCGTGGTACTCCGCTGAGGTGCGCGGGTTGCCAAGCGCCCTTCTGCGGTCAGCGTTCTTCACAGCGATCAATCTGCGCGCGGGTAAGAAGCGAGTGGAACTGAAGAAATCACAGGTATTCGCCCAGAAAGGCTTGCGAATCGTCTACACCGGCGATGTCCTGGACCAAGGCGATCGGCGAGTTTTCGGTGCCGTCGTCCACGTGTGTCAGCACGCACCAGAAAATACCCCGTGTGCTATCAAGGCAAGCGACCTGCTTGCGCTTATGGACCAGCGCGCCGGCGGCGAGGAGCTGCGAGTCCTTGAGGAGCGCCTGTTTCGGCTCAAGCGCGGCACGGTTGAGATTCACGTCGCGGGCGAAGAGGGCGGCTGGCAGTTCGTTGGCAGCCTGATTGGGGACTACAGCCGCGACGACCGGCGCGGCTACGTGCTGAGGCTGGGGTATATCGGCCAGCTGTTCCGAATGACGCGCTACACGTTTTTGGACCGCCAGGTGATGCGCAAGCTGGCAGGGCACCCACTGGCATCCTGGTTGTACGGGTACTACTCAACCCACGCGCGCCCGTTTCATATCTCGATCGCGTGGCTGTACAGGTGTAGTGGTTGCAAAGTCGAGGGAGACAACGTCGGTGAGTGGGCCAAAACGCTGCGGCGAGCCCTCCAAAAGCTTGCAGATACCTGTGACTGTATCGGCGAGCGCCGCTTTACCTATGCCGTGGTCGACGGCAAGGTACGTGTCGCCTGGGTCGATAAGCGTCAGGCTGTGCGCGAGACGCTGGGCGAACTCGGGCTTGCTAATGCCCTCTGAGATCATGAGTTATCCACAGCGCCCCGGAGTAGCGACCCAGAGGGTAAGGAGGAGCGCCCCAGATTTGCCCGGAGTAGCGACCCTGACTCCCGGAGTAACGCCCCATTCATTGCGGAGTAGCGCCCCAGATCGGGGTCGCAGAAAATCTGAAAAATTCTTCCGAATCAAAGACTTAAGACCGCGGCGAAAAGCAGCTAATAGTCCTTCTATTAGGTTTTTAATGAATTTCCTCTAATGAGGCGGCACGAAGTGCTGTTCGTGCGGCCTGCCCGCAGGGAAACACCAAAAGCGGGCCCCCAAGGGGGCCAGTCCATTGCCCGGCTCCGCCGGGCATGCCCCCCGAGGGGCTGGGCTTCGCCCACTCGCCCCTGGCGGCTGCGCCGCCTCCCCCCGGCCTTCGGCCCGGCGCCCTGCGGGCACCTCCTCCGAGCGGGGCGCACCGTCCCGCGTTGCGCTCCGCGAGGTCGAGCGCGCCGAAGGCGCGAAGGCAGGGGAGCGCCGCTGCGCGGTGTCACCAGACTGTGCCCTCCCTTGCCCGGGCTGCGCGACGCGCGCCAATGCCCGGAAAAGCCGCTGCGCGGCGTTGCCAGGCCCATACCCCCTTGCCCGGGCGGCGCGACACGCGCCACGGCCCGGAAAACCATCTGCGCGCCACTGTTAGCTCGATCGAGCCGCGCGGCCTGCGTTCGCCGCGCCAGTCGCGCTATGCGCTTTGTGGCACGTCGACCGCGGACGGCCCCGCTCCGGGAATCCGTCCGCACCGCCACAACTGTCCGGAAATGCCCCCCTTGTCCCCCCGGCCGGGCGAGGGGCGCAAGGGGGGCATTTCTTTTCCGGACAGTCGCAGCGGCACGTCCGGATTTTTCACGTGCCAACAACCCCACCCCCCCGCCCCGCCCCAAGGCGGGGAGCGAGGAAGCAGCTTCGCGAGGCATGCCATTCAACCCAGCCTCGAACTACCAACCTCTAAGGAAGATCATGACGACCCTTCACTCTCAAAAGGCGCTCCAAGCGCTTCTGACGGCGGCACGTGCACTCGCGGAGAGCGACGCGCGCCACGAGTCGCCGGCCGTGGCCGCGCTTGTCGAAAACCTTCGCGCAGCGCTCGACGCGCACGCGATCGTCCCTTGTCCGGCGTGGAGCGGTGAGGCGGTGCTCAGTGCAATTTCGGATAGCGCTCCGCAGGAGTGGCTCTGGGCATTCGATCACGCCGACCTGGAGCGGGCCAGCAGGCCGGAGTTGCTCGCGTTGCTCGCGACAGCCCCGAGCGCCGCTGCGGCAGGGTATCTGACCGGCGTGCTCACCCAGCGCAACTTCCACTGATCAACGGCCCAGGCCTGGCCGGCCTGGCAAATTTTGTCCAGCTCTCCCACAGATGAGGAACAGGAACTCAAAATGAATTTCAACAGCACGCCCAACAAACTGGCGCGCCTCTGCGAACTGATGGCAGCGGCCTGCTTGGTCGCTGCTCTCGCAGCCTGCGGTGGTGGTGGCTCCGAGGCCTCCACGGGCTCCACTAGTGGATCTACTGGAGGAAGCGGGCTCCCTGCTGCCGGTATCGTGCCCACGGTCGGCACCCTGGCCGCATCGGCGCCGACGCCGACCTACGCCGCTGGCAGCGATCAGTTGCTGGCGTTCAACACACTCCAGGCGGCTCGCCAGAACGCTGGTGCCGGCCTGCTGGTCCAGTCCACGCAGATCGACACCGCCGCCGGCGCGCACTCGACGTACCTGGGCGACAACTTCGCTCAAGGCGTGTCGCACACGGAAACCTCGGGCCTGCCTGGCTACTACGCTGACACGCTCGACGCGCGCCTGATCAAGGCGGGCTACCAGTTCGCGCTTGGCGGCGAAGTGCTGGCCGCCGTGAACTCGACGACGCCCGCCACGGGCGGCGATTGCGTGGCCCAGTTGCTGAACACGGTCTACCACCTGTCCGTGATGCTGAGCCCGCTGACGCAGGTCGGCATCGGCACTGACGCGACGACGGCCGCAGGCATGCCGCTCCAAGTGTGCGTGCTGGACCTCGCCACACCCGCGGCAAACGGTGCGCTCCAGATTCCAGCGACCGGCGCAGTCGTCGCCTACCCGTTCCCGGGCCAGACCAACGTCCCGGCTTCGTTCCAGCCGGGCGGTGAATCGCCCCGCGTGCCCGTCGCGCTCGTGCCGGCGCAGGTCGCTGGGCCGCCGATCGCGATCAGCCTGGCCAATGCGGACTACGTGAACATCTCCGATGTCGGCACGCTGAACGCAACGCTGATCACGTTCACGCTGACCGACGCGGCGGGCAGCCTGGTGCCGGCTGCGATCATCGCGAACCCGGCCATCCACGGCAGCACAAACGTCACCGTCAACGCTGACACGACCGGCGACATCGGCACCGGCATGGCCGTGATGATTCCGCTGGCCGCGCTGAACACCAGTTCGACGTACACCGTCACGGTGAACGCGACACTTCAGGCCGGCGGAACGCCGCTGGCAAAGACTTGGACGTTCACGACGGCCGCGAACTAAGCCTCCTCGCTCCCAAAGAAAAGGCCCGCATCTTGCGGGCCTCTTTCTTGGTGCGCCCGGCAGGGCGCACTTACTTGGAGGTGAAAGTCCTCTACCCACCCGGCAAGGGGAAGGGTTAGCTGAAGGCAAGGGTGTCGCGGGCGACTGCGAATCCGAAGGAAGCCGGATGCAAAGCGCTGGCCTGACGAACAGGAAGCGGATAC
>Ga0302196_10002630_pt1 | contig 16696 bp, 13 predicted proteins | sample II_Bog_N1_3_FD_198794 | JGI IMG/M metagenome (GOLD analysis project Ga0302196, IMG submission 198794) | Peat permafrost microbial communities from Stordalen Mire near Abisko, Sweden - II_Bog_N1_3 | ecosystem: Environmental > Terrestrial > Soil > Wetlands > Peat | place: Sweden: Abisko...
CTCCAAACGCCTGCGACCGTCCGCGCATGATGGCGACCCACCGGTTCGTGCGGGAGGACGTCGCGGGGGAGCTGGCGGCGGCTTTTGGGTGGGGCGACGCGCCGCCGTCGGCTTGATTTTTGACGGCTTTCATGTTCTTATTATGTTCTCATGATTCCTGTCACGTCCTCCGTCAAAAAGGCCAAATCCCGCGCGAACGGGTCGGCGCCAGCCCTGGGGGCCTGCGTCTGTTGCTCGGACGACGAGATGGCGCGGGAGGACGCGCGGGATATGCAGATGCTGCGCGAGCTGGCCGAGCTGGGCATGAACGCCGCGCGGGCGTTGGAGCGGCAGATCGTGGCGGCGGCGGAAACCGCCGTGGAGGCTGGGGCGCAGGCGCCGGCCGCCGCGCGGGGCGCGCCCGACCCGGGGCTGGCCCTGACGCGGGTCGCGCGGATGGTGCGGCTGACCCTGGCCCTGAAAAAGCGGTTGATGCTGGGACGGATCGAGGCCCTGCAGGCCGACGCTCAGGCGAAGGCGCGGGAGGAGGCGCAGACGGCCACGACCGCCGGGTCTCCGCCCGATGACGCGGTCAGGCGGACGATCACGCGGCGGCTGTGGGACCGGTTCGGCCGGGACCGGGTCCGCGAGGTGGTCGAACGCACCATCGAGACCGAGGCGCCGGAGCACGACCACGACCGGCTGCGCGCCGAACTGCTGGAGCGGCTCGACGACGACGAGATGGCCAAGTTCTCGGGCTGGTCGATCGGCGAGGCGGTGGAGACGATCTGCAAACCGCTGGGCCTGGTCCCGGATTTCAGCCCTTGGAAGGAACAGGCCTGGGCGATGGATTACGCGGTGGGGGCTGGCGGGGTGGCGCGGCATCCGCCGTGATTCCCTTCGCCAAGGCTTCGCGCCGTCCTTGCGTGCTTCGACAAGCTCAGCATGACGAACTTGGGTGGATGGGGCGCCTACAATCGTCGTCATCCTGAGCCTGTCGAAGGACGCACGGTTCTCCTCTTGCGGGAGAAGGGTCGTGAGCGCGCCTCCTACCCCCGCACCTTCTCCAGCCACGCCGCCGAGCGCATTTCGTGCAGGCGCGAGGCGGTGCGTTCGAACTCGAAGGCGCCGTCGCCGGCGGGGTAGAGGCCGTCGGGTTCGGCGGCGGCCAGCACCACCAGGCGGGCGTCGGCCTCGTAGAGGGCGTCGATCAGGTTGACCAGGCGGCGCGCCTCGTTGCGGCGTTCGGCGGTCAGGATGGGGATGGCCTCCAGAAAGACGGTGTGGAACCGCTCGGCGATGGCCAGATAGTCTTGCGGTCCCAGGGCGGTGGCGCACAGGCTGGCGAAGCTGGCGCGCAACAGGCCGCCGGCGGCGTGGGGCAGGCGCAGCTTGCGGCCCAGCACCTCCAGCGTCGCGCCGGTTTCCTCGCCGCCGCCCAGCATGTCGCGCCACAGGGCCTCGAACCCGGCCTCGGCGTCCAGGGGGGTGAAATAGACCCGCGCCGCTCGCAGCCGGTCCAGCCGATAATCCAGCGGCCCGCCGACGGTGACGATCTCAAGGCGGGTCTTGAGCAGGGCGATGAAGGGCAGGAACAACTGGCGGTTCAGGCCGTCCTTATAGAGGTCGTCGGGCGGCCGGTTGGAGGTGGCCACCAGCACGACGCCGCGCTCGAACAGGGCCTCGAACAGGCGGCCGAGGATCATGGCGTCGGCGATGTCGGTGACTTGAAGTTCGTCGAAACAGAGCAGCCGCGCCTGGCCGGCGATCAGGGCCGCGACGGGAGGAACGGGATCGTCGCCCTTGGCGTTGCCGAAGGTTTCGCGGCGCGCGGCGCTGTCGCCCTTGCGCCATTCGCCGATCAGGCCGTGAACCTCGGCCATGAAGGCCTGGAAATGCACGCGGCGTTTTTTGTCGATCGGAGCGCTATCAAAAAACAAGTCCATCAGCATGGACTTGCCGCGCCCGACCGGGCCCCACAGATAGACCCCCCGGATCGGCGCCGGCTTGGCGCGGAACAGCGAAAAGCCGAAACTGGGCTCGCCCAGGGCGTTCAGCTCGCCTTCCAGCCGCGACAATGCGCGAACGGCGGCTTCCTGGGCCGGGTCGGGCTTCAGGGCCTGGCTTTGCAGGCGTTCGCGATAGGCGACAGCCAGAGGCGCGGGTGTGGGGGGCGCGGGCATGGATTGGTCGGTTACCCCGCGCGGCCCTCGCCGGAAAGCCTGGCGGTCTTAATCGGCGCCCATATCCTTGAGCACGAACCGGTCGGTGTGCGGGTTTTCGCAGGCGCAGCCTTCCATCTTGCCGTCCTTGGCCCACCAGATGACGACTGGGTATTCGAGCTTGATCCCGTTGTCTTTCAAGAGCGGCTCGAGCTTGTCCATGGCGGCGCGACCGGCCTCGACCACCGCGCTGCGGGCCACGTCGCCGTCGGCGGGGGGAATGCCCTGGGCCGGCCAGTTGTCGGCGGGGGCGGCGGACCATTTCTCATAGAGCTTCCAGCTGCGGTTGACCCACAGCTCGGCCACGGTCGAGCGCTCGCCGGCGGTGGACTTGGGCTGGCCGTTGACGTCGGCGCGGGCGATCATGATCACGCGGGCGTCGACCCCGGCCTTGCGCAGCGCCGGCAGCGCGGCCTGTTCGAACCGGGCGCAGTCCTCGCAGCCGCGATAGGCGATCATGTAAAGCTTGGGGGCGGATGCGCCGGGCGTCGATGTGCTGGGTGGGGGCGGCGCCACCCATCCCGAGGCGTCGAGGATCTTGGCGATCTCGTCCTGGTCCTTGGTAATGACGTGCGGCGCCCAGCGGTATTCGTGGTCCCAATAGAAGTAGCCGGCCGCGGCCGCGCCGCCCAGCACCAGGATCATCAGCAGAAAGTTTCGAACCGCCCGCATCGCCCATGCCCCTGAGAATCGAACCGCGTCTTCGGCGGGAGACTAAGGCGCCGCTGGCCCGGCGTCTCGCGCTTTACCTGAACGAGGTAAACTCGGGCCTGCCGCGCCAGACAACCCCAATGACTTTGGCAGGGTGACTTGCTTCCCAAGCCGAGCCCAGCGCAACCACGGCGCAAACCGCGACCAGGGTCAGATAGACAACAGGCCGCTTCGGTCGGCGGGTGCGGCGTTCTCTGTCATCGGCCATGGCGAGACCCCTAGCGGTGAACGCGACGTTTGAGCGCGGCGGCGGCCCCACGTCAACGACGGTCTGGGTCAACGATGGCTTGCGGTCAGTGAGCCCCTCGTCGCATATCTTGACCATGTCTATCGCCACCTCCGCCGAAGGTCTGGTCGCGCACAGCCGCGCGGCGTCGCATATCGTCGACGCCCTGATCGAGGAACGCGCGCCGCATTTCGTCGCCTCGCCGGCGTGGCCGTTGATGCGGCCGGCGCTCTACGCCCTGCTTGGCTATCGCCAGGCGCGGCGGCTGGCCAACGATGTCGCGCACCTGGGCGGCCGCGCGGCGTTCGAGCATCTGTCGGCCTTGTTGGCTCTGCGGACCGAGGCGTCGGGCCTGGAACGGATCCCGCGCCAGGGGCGGCTGATGATCGTCTGCAATCACCCGGCCAGCGTTGCCGACGGGGTGGCGGTGTATGACCTGCTAAAGGCGATCCGCCCGGACCTGTGCTTCTTCGCCAACGCCGACATCTTCCGCGTCTGCCCGGCGCTGGATGAGATGATGATCCCGGTGGAATGGGCCGACGGCAAGCGCACGCGCGAACGCACCCGCCACACCCTGCAGCGGGCCAAGGAGGCCTTCGAGGCGGAACGGGCGGTGATGATCTTTCCGGCCGGCCAGCTGGCCCGGCGCAAGAACGGGCGGCTGACCGACGAGGCCTGGGCGCCCAGCGCGCTCAGCCTGGCGCGCCGGTACAATGCGCCGGTGGCGCCGATGCACCTGGCCGGACCGTCCTCGACCCTGTTCCACATCTTCGACCGCATCTCGACCGAGCTGCGCGACGTGACCCTGTTCCACGAACTGCTGAACAAGCGCCACGCTCGCTATCGGCTGCGCGTCGGGCCGCTGGTCTCGCCGGCCGCGCTGGACCCGGACGCCGCGGTCGCCACCGCCGCGATGAAGGCCTACGTCGAACAGGTGCTGCCGGCCGAACTCGACAGACCCGCGGTATGATCTGCTGGGTTCCGTGCGAGATCGCGCTGGCCGACGAGGCCGCGACCGCCCGGCTGGGCGCCGGCGTGGGACGGGCCTTGGCGACGGGTGAGGCGGTCTGCCTGTGGGGCCCGTTGGGCGCCGGCAAGTCGACCCTGGCGCGGGGTCTGATCCGCGGGCTGACCCGCCCGAATGAGGATGTGCCCAGCCCGACCTTCACCCTGGTGCAATTCTATGCCGGCGACGCGTTGCCGCTGGCCCATTTCGATCTCTATCGCCTGAGCCGCGCCGACGAAGCCTATGAGATCGGACTGGACGAAGCGCTGGAGGACGGCGCGGCGATCATCGAATGGCCCGAGCGGCTGGAAGGGCGACTGCCCATCGACCGACTCGATATAGAGATCGCCATCGTAGGTGTGGACGGGGGCGCCGGCGGGGCGGACACGCGTCTCGCCCGCCTGACGCCGCACGGTCGCTGGGAAGGACGTTCGATTGAGTTCTGATCGCCAGGCGCAGAAGGCCGAATTCCTCGCCGCGCATGGCTTGGCGGGCGCCGTGCGCCAGCCCCTGGCCGGCGACGCCTCGACGCGCGCCTATGAAAGGCTACGTCCGGTTGGGGGCGTCAGCCTGATCTTCATGGACCAGCCGCCCTCGGTGGAGACGGCGCCCTGTCCCCCGGACGCCACCCCGGCCGAGCGGATCGCGCTGGGCTATAACGCCTCGGCCCGGCTGGCGGCCGGACGGGTCGATGCTTTCGTCGCCTGCGCCGGCTTTCTGCGGGAGCGCGGGCTGTCGGCGCCCCAGGTTCACGCCGCCGATTCCGCCCTGGGCCTGGCGGTGCTGGAGGACCTGGGCGACGATCTGTTCGCGCCCCTGATCGATCGCGGGGCCGACGAGGCGATCCTGTATGACCGCGCCGTCGACGCCCTGGTTCGGCTGCACCGCGAGCCGCCACCGGCCCTGCTCAGCGCTCAGGGGTCGAACTGGCCGCTGCTCAGCTATGACGATCTGGCCCTGAAGACCGCCGCCGATCTGTTCATCGAATGGGCGCCCAGGCTCAACCCCGCTCTGCGGTTTGGCGCCGAGGCGGCGGAGGGTTGGGAAGCGGTTTGGGCGCCGATCCGCGCGCGGCTGGACGCCCGCGCCGAGGTCTTCAGTCACCGCGACTATCACGCCGAGAACCTGATCTGGCTGCCCGGCCGCCCGGGATCGGCCGCGGTCGGCACGCTGGATTTTCAGGACGCCCTGCTCGGTCACCGGGCCTGGGATCTGATGATGTTGCTGCAGGACGCGCGCCGGGACGTGTCGATCGAACGCGAGACCGCGTCGCTGGAACGCTACCTGGCGGCGGAGCCCGGCGTGCCGCGCGATGCGTTCCTGGCGGACTATGGCGCGGTTGCGGCGCTGCATGCCTGTCGGCTGATCGGGCTGTTCTCGCGGCTGACGGTCCGGGACAACAAGCCCCGTTACGCCCGCTATATTCCGCGCATGTGGGGCTATCTGGCGCGCAATCTGAAAGCGCCGGGGATGGAGACCTTGGCCGACTGGTTCGACCGTCACGTTCCGCCAGGCGCGCGGGCATGAGCGTCCCGAAAACCGCGATGGTGCTGGCCGCGGGTCTGGGTCTGCGCATGCGCCCGCTGACGCTTGATCGTCCCAAGGCGTTGGTGGAGGTGGGCGGCCGGGCGCTGATCGACCACGTCCTGGACCGGTTGTCCGAGGCGGGCGTCGAGCGCGCGGTGGTCAATGTCCACGCCTTCGCCGACCAGATGGAGGCGCATCTGGCCGCGCGGACATCACCCCAAATCGTCATCTCCGACGAGCGCGCCGGGCTGCTGGACAGCGCGGGCGGCATCAAGCGAGCGCGCGGCCTGCTAGGCGACGATCCGATCGTTGTCGCCAACATCGATTCGATCTGGATCGAACAAGGCGTTCCGGCGCTCGCGGCTCTGGCGCAAGACTGGGACGAGGCGCGGATGGACAATCTGTTGCTGCTGGCGGCGATGGACCGGGCGTTGGGTTTTGACGGCCCGGGCGATTTCTTCCGCAATGATCGAGGCGAACTGGCGCCGCGCGGCGCGGCGATTTCCGCTCCCTTCGCCTATATGGGCTTTCAGATCCTGCGGCCGAGCCTGTTCGACGACCAGGCGGACGAGGCGTTTTCGATCTGGCCGACCTGGCGCAAACTCTGCACCCAGGGCCGGTTGCACGGGACCGTATTCGATGGGTTTTGGATGCACGTCGGCGATCCGGCGGCGCGCGACGCGGCGGAGCAGCGCTTGAGGCGTGGATAGGAACCCAATCTTCGCACGGCCAGGTCCGCGCTGGTTCACCATCGCCGCGCACCGCCCATTTATCGAGGACCTGGCGGCGGGGCTCTATGCCGAGCTGTCCCCGCTGGGGCCAGAGGTCCTGTCCGACGCGGTGGTGTTGACCCCGACCCGCCGCGCCGCGCGCGGCCTGATGGAGGCCTTCGTCAAAATCGGTGGCGGCCAGGCGCTCTTGCTACCCCGGATCCGCGCCCTGGGCGACCTGGACGAGGGCGAGCCGCCGTTCGAGCCTGGCGAATTGGCGCTCGACTTGCCGCCGGCGATCTCACCCTGGCGTCGGCGCTTCGAACTGGCCCGGCTCGTGGTCGAGAACCAGCACCGTTTCGAGCGAAGCCTGGACGCCTCCGGGGCGCTGGAATTGGCTGACGCCCTGGCCGGCTTCCTGGACAGCGCCCAGATCGAAGAGGTCGGACCTTTCGACGCGATCGAGAGTTGGGCCGGCGCGGAGTTGGCGCGACATTGGCTCATCTCGGCTGATTTCTTGAAACTAGCCGTCGAGGCTTGGCCGCGGCGGCTGGCCGAACTCGGTCTGGTCGACGTCACCGCGCGCCGGGTCGCGTTGTTGGACGCCCTCGCCGCGCGTTGGCGCGATGAGCCGCCGGCCGAGGTGCTGGTGGCCGCTGGCTCGACCGGCACCGCTCCGGCCACCGCCAGACTGCTCGGCGTGATCGCCGAGGCGCCGAAAGGCTGCGTGGTGCTGCCGGGCCTGGACCAGGACCTGGCCGATAAGGCCTGGTCGGAGGTGGGGGAACAGCACCCGCAAGGTGCGATGAAGCGGCTGCTGGAGCAGAACCATATGCAACGCGGACAGGTTCGCGCCTGGTCGCCAGCCGCGCCGGGCGATGCGCGTGGCCGATGGCGCCGGCGGATCATCAATGAGGCTTTGCGCCCTGCCGAGGCGACGGCCGACTGGCTGGACCAGATCGAGGCGCTTCGGTCGGAGGCGGCCCGCGACGGCGCCGATCCGTTCGCCGAGGGCCTGGCCGGCCTGTCCGTAATCACCGCGCGGACCGAAGACGAGGCGGCTGCGGCCGCCGCGGTGTTGCTGCGCGAGGCGCTGGAGGTTCCGGGGCGCACCGCCGCCTTGATCACCCCCGACGCGGTCTTGGCCCGACGGGTGTCGGCGCGGCTGGCGCGATGGGGCGTCCTGGCCGACAGCTCGGCCGGCGCGCCGCTCGCCGGTTTTCCGGTTGGCGAGTTGGCGGCGCTGGTCGCGCGGGTCGCCGCCGATCCGGCGGATCCGGTCGCGCTTTTGGCGATCCTCAAACACCCGTTGACGCGGCTCGGACTCGAGCCGGCGGTGCTGGAGGTCCGGCGCCGAATCCTTGAGCGTCACGGATTGCGCGGCCCGCGTCCGCGCGGCCGGGCGGACATCGCCGCTCGACTGGCGCGCGCAGCCTTCGATCGGGAGGGCCAGCCGGTTTCGGCCCATCGCGTGGCCGAACTGGAAGACGCCGGACGGCTCTTCGGCGCCCTCGAGGCGGCGCTGGATCTGACCCTGGAGCCCTATACCGGCGATACCGCGACTCCCGGCGAGGGGGCGCGTGGCCTGGCCGGAACGCTGCAAGCCCTGGCGGAGGGGCCGGAGCCGGGTGACTTCGGCGGGCTCTGGGCCGGCCCGGGCGGTGAGGCGGCGGTCGAGCTGTTCTCCGCCCTGATCGACGAGAGCGACGGCTTGCCCGAGGTCTTGCCCGAACAGTTCGCCGACTTGGTTGAGGGCTTGCTGGCGGGCCAGACGGTGCGCACCGGCGGGAGCAGTCACCCGCGCCTGCGGATCCTCGGCGCGATCGAGGCCCGGCTGATCCGCGCCGATCGGGTGATCTTGGCGGGTCTGGAGGAGGGGGTTTGGCCCGCGCCGGCGCCCGTCGATCCGTTCCTGTCGCGGCCGATGCGCAAGAGCGCCGGCCTGCCGCCGCCGGAACGCCGGATTGGCTTATCGGCGCACGACTTCGCCCAGGCCGCCTGCGCGCCCGATGTGGTGTTGCTGCATACCGAGCGGCGGGGCGATGCGCCGGCGGTCGCGTCACGCTGGCTGTGGCGCCTGCGAACCCTGGCCAAGGGCGCGAAAATCGAGCTGCCGTCGCGGCCGGAGGTGCTCGATTGGGCTCGCGCGCTTGATGCGCCGATCACCCTCCCGCCCACCAGCCTCAAGACCGCCGGCCGTCCGCGCCCGACGCCGCCGGTGGCCGCGCGTCCGCGCCAACTGCCGGTCACGGGGGTGGAGCGCTGGGTGCGTGACCCCTACGCCATCTACGCCCGTGAAATCCTCAAGCTGCGCGCGCTGGAGCGTCCTGATGAGCCGGTGGAGGCGCGCGCGCGCGGCACCGCAATCCACGCCGCCTTCGAGCGCTTCGCCGGGGAAAACCTGGACGATCTAGGTGACGCCGCGCATCGGGTGTTCAGCGACATTCTGCTCGAAGAGCTGCACCGGGCGGGCGTTCCGACGCCTCGGCTGACCCGCGAACGGGCTCTGGCCCACAATGCCGCGCCCTGGGTGACGGCGCTGGAGCGGCGTCGCAGGCCAGGCGCGCGGCTGTTGATCGAGCAGTCGGGCCGCCACGAATTCATCACCGCCGCAGGGCGCTTCACGGTGACGGCCAAGGCCGACCGGATCGAGCTGCGCATCGCCGGCGCCGACGTGCTCGATTTCAAGACCGGCGCCGCGCCGTCGAGGAAACAGGTCGAAAGCGGTCTCTCGCCCCAGCTGACCCTGACCGCCGCGATTCTGCACAATGGCGGCTTTGCCGAGGCAGGTCTGACGCCGCCGCTCGAACTGGTCTATGTCCGGGTCAGCGGCGGCCGGGTCCCCGGCCGCGAAGAAACCCGCGCCGGCGGCGGTGAGAGCCTGGATCTAGCCCTGCGGGCGTTGGAGGGGCTGCGCCAGCGGGTCGAAAGCTTTGATATCGAGACGACGCCTTACGTCTCCTGGGCCGCGCCCCAGTTCATCGACCAGTATGACGGCGACTACGATCACCTGGCGCGGCTGTGGGAATGGCACGTCATCGGCGACGGCGAAGTTGAAGGCGGCGGCGAATGAGCCTCGCCGAACGCGATCCCCAGGTCAGTGCGTCCGATCCCGCCGCCTCGGTCTTCGTCACCGCCAACGCCGGATCGGGAAAGACCTCAACCCTGGTCAAGCGTGTCGCGCGCTTGCTGCTGAACGGGGCCCTGCCCGAAGCCATCCTCTGCGTCACCTACACCAAGGCCGCGGCCGCGGAGATGCAGCGGCGGCTCTATGACGAGCTGGGCGACTGGGCGGTGATGGCCGACCCCGACCTGGCCAAGAAGCTGGTTGAGCTCGACGAACGGCCCACCGACATTTCCAACGCTCGGCGCCTGTTCGCCCGCGCCCTGGAAACGCCGGGCGGCCTGAAAATTCAGACCATTCACGCCTTTTGTGAAAAGTTGCTGCGCCGGTTTCCTCTGGAAGCCGGTGTGTCGCCGGGTTTCCAGGTGCTGGAAGCCTCTGCCGCGGCCGAGGTCTCGGCCCAGGCACGCGACGACGTCGCTGGTTTCGCTCTGGCGGACGGCGATGGCCCCCTGGCCAAGGCCTATGCGCATTTCTCGGTCGAGCTCGATTGGCGCGGTTTCAACGCGATGTTCGCCACCTTCGAAGCTAGGCGATCGGCCATCGCGGCCTATGTAGCGGCCTGCGAGACCCGCGACGGTGTCGCCGCCGATCTCTGGGGCCGTTGCGGATTCGATGAGCGGCGTTCGGTGGAGGATATCGAGGCCGAGGCGGTGGCGGCCCTCGATTGGCCCGGCTGGCGGCGCGCGGCCGAAGCCCTGGGACAAGGTTCCGTGGCCACCGATCAGCCTTTGGCGGCGGCCATGCGAAGACTTGCCCCCGGTGCGGCGTTCACGGATGTCTGGGCCGTGTTCTGCACCCAGGCCGGCAAGCCCCGCGCCAAGCTGGGCACGAATGCCGTGGACGCGGCGGCGCGGGCTTGGCTGGTCCAGGCCCAGGCTGCGCTGGGCGAGGCGGCCGAACTGGCCAAGGCCGCGCGGGTCGCCCAGGACAGCCTGCACGCGATCACCCTGGCCCGGGCTTACGGCGCACTTTACGAAGCGGCCAAGGCCCGCGGCGGCGGGCTCGATTTCGGAGACCTGATCGCGCGTACCCAAGACCTGTTGACGGTGCGGTCCGACGCGGCCTGGGTGCTCTATAAGCTTGACGGCGGCATCGACCATGTCTTGCTGGACGAGGCCCAGGACACCGCGCCGGACCAGTGGGCGATCCTGCGGGCCGTGACCGAGGAATTCTTCGCCGGCGCCGGTTCGGCCTTCGTCCGCGATGACCGCACCGTGTTCGCCGTCGGCGACAAGAAACAGTCGATCTACTCGTTCCAGGGCGCCAAACCCGAGCAGTTCGAAGCGGAGGCCAATCGGTTCCAGGCCCTGGTCGACGGCGCGGATCGCCCGTTCCGGCGCGTGCCTCTATTGGAGAGCTGGCGCTCGACCCCGCCGGTTCTGGATTTCGTCGATGCCGTTTGCGCCAATCCGGAGGTCTTGGCGGCGCTGCAGGCCGGCGAGCGAGGGGCCGACGCCGAGCCGATCCTTCATGTCGCTCGCCGGGAAAGCGACCCAGGCTGTGTCGATCTTTGGCCGTTGGAGGAGAGCGAGCCCTACGAGGAGCAGGATCCGTGGGTCCCCGTGGATCAAGAACCCCCGGAAAGCGCCAACAAGAAGCTTGCCCGCCGCATCGCCCGCGCCATCAAGGCGTCGGTCGAGTCCCGCGAGGCGGTGTTCGACAAACAGACCAAGACCTGGCGGCCGGCGGCCTATGGCGACTTCCTGATCCTGGTGCGCCGACGTCGGGTGCTGTTTCACGAGATCATTCGGGCGCTGAAACGCGAGGGCGTCGCGGTGGGCGGCGCCGATCGGCTGAAATTGTCCGATCACGTGGTGTTTCAGGACCTGGTGGCGCTGGGCCGGTTCGTGCGCTTTCCCACTGACGACCTGACCCTGGCGGCGCTGCTGCGCAGCCCGTTCTGCGATCTGGACGAACAGAGCCTGTTTGACCTGGCCTATGCCCGCCAGGAGGCGCTTTGGACGGTGCTGAATCGCCGGGCCGAGGAACGGCCGGAGTGGAACTCGGCGCGCGGGTTCCTGGGATGGGCGACCGGAGAGGCGAACGCACGCTTGCCGTTCGACTTCTACGGCCGCGTGCTGAGCCGGCTTGATGCCGAGGGCCGTTCGATGCGGGCGCGGATGTTGACCCGGCTCGGCCGCGAGGCCGAGGACGCACTGGACGCCTTCCTGGGCGAGGCGTTAGGCGCCGAACAGCGGCGGGTGAACAATCTGGAGCAATTCCTGGCCGAGATGGCCTCCAGCGAGATCGAGGTGAAGCGCGAACAGGAGGACAGTTCCGGTCGCCCGAGGGGCGAGGTGCGGGTGATGACCGCCCACGGCGCCAAGGGCCTGGAGGCGCCGATCGTCTTTCTGCCGGACACCACCACCAAGGCGATGGCCATGGGCGGCCCGCTGTTGGACGCGGAGAGCGGCGGATTTCTTTGGGTGCCGCGCAAGGCCGACGATTGTCTGGCGTCGGAACTGGCTCGCGCCGACCGCGAGCAAGCCACCGCCCAAGAGAGCTTGCGGCTGCTCTATGTCGCCCTGACCCGCGCCCGCGACCGGCTGGTGATCTGCGGGGTCAAGACCCGCGACCAGTATCATCAGGGCAGTTGGCACGAGATCGCGCTTCGTGGGTTCGAGCAGCCGAAAGTGTCGGCGGGCGTGCGCGATGTCGAGCAGGGCGATATGCAGATCCAACGCTTCGGCGACGACCCCAAGATCGCCGAAGCCGTCGCGGAAATCGCCACGCCGCCGGCGGCGTTGCCGGATTGGATCCGGCGGTTCGCGCCCGCCGAGCCCGCCAGCCAGCGCTATGCCTCGCCCTCGACCTTGGCGGAGACCGAGCGCGGCCCCTCCGCGTCGCCCTTGACCGAGCGCGCGGGTCTGGGCCGCTATCGCCGGGGCGTGTTGATCCACCGCCTGTTGCAATTGTTGCCCGATCTGGCGCCGGAAAAGCGCGCCGCCGCGGCTCGGACCTTGTTGGAACGTGAGCCGGACCTGACGGCGGAGCAGCGTGGGGAGATGGCCGTCGCCGCTTTGTCGGTCCTGGACGACGAACGGTTCGCGGCGGTGTTTGGACCCGGCTCCCGCGCCGAGGCCGCCATCGCCGGCGGCGCGCCGGACCTGCCCACGGGGCTGGCGGTTTCGGGCCGGGTCGATCGGCTGGTGATCGAGCCGGACCGCGTGCTGGTGGTGGATTTCAAGACCAATCGGCCAGCCCCCGACCGGGTCGAGGACGCCGACCCGGCCTACCTGGTGCAGATGGCCGTCTATGTGGCGGTGCTGCGCGAAGTCTTCCCAAAACACCGGGTCGAGGCCGCCCTGGTCTGGACCGACGGACCAAAGCTGATGCCGATCGCAGAAAACATTATCGACCAGACCCTGGGTCGGCTGCGGGCCGAAGGTTGATTGGGGCTCCAGGTCTGCTTACATCGCTAGACCGAAGCCGAGTCAGGCTTCTCCGCCAAAAGGACTGCGTTTTCATGAGCACCGTCAAGGTCACCGACGAAAGCTTCGAGCGCGATGTGTTGCAGGCCGACAAGCCCGTGCTGGTCGACTTCTGGGCCGAATGGTGCGGCCCCTGTAAGCAGATCGCGCCGGCGCTGGAACAGATTTCCGATGAACTGGCCGGCCTGATCACCGTCGCCAAGGTGGACATCGAGGCAAGCCCCTCGACGCCATCGCGCTACGGCGTGCGCGGCATTCCGACCATGATGCTGTTTCGCGGCGGCCAGATGGCCTCGATGAAGGTCGGCGCCATGCCCAAGCAGAAGATTCTGGAGTGGCTGAGCGAAGCGGGCGTCCAAGCGGCGGCCTAGAGCCTTTTAGGTTCAGATGGAATCATCTGAACCGTGGAAAAAGGCGCTAAACTTTTGATTCTAGAGCGTGACGGCCTCCGAAACCGCTCACACTTTCGGCTATCACGCCCTAGCCGCCGGCGGCGCACCTTCGCCGGCCTACACGCCGCTGGCTCAGGCGCGCGCCGGTATCCGTGCGGTCATCGACTGATAGGCGCGCAGAAAGCTGGTCGTGGCGCGGCGTGGTTCGCCGACCACCTCGATCACAGGGTAGCGCTTCAAGATCTCTTCCCAGACGATCCGCAGCTGCATCTCGGCCATGCGGTTGCCGACGCAGCGATGGATGCCGAAGCCGAATGACAGGTGCTGGCGCGGACGCTCCCGGTCGATGATGAAAGCGTTGGGGTTCTCGATCGCGTCTTCGTCCCGGTTGCCCGAGACGTACCACATGACCACCTTGTCGCCCTTCTTGATCTGTTTGCCGCCCAGTTCGATGTCGGCCAAGGCGGTGCGGCGCATATGGGCCACCGGCGTCTGCCAGCGGATGATTTCCGAGATCATGCTGGGGATAAGCTCGGGGTGGTCGCGCAGCTTTTGGTACTGATCCGGGTTCTCGTTCAGCGCCAATAGGCCTCCGGTCAGAGAATTGCGCGTGGTGTCGTTGCCGCCGACGATCAGCAGCAGGATGTTTCCCAGATATTCCATCGGCGGCATGTTCTTGGTCGCCTCGGCGTTGGCCATCATCGAGATCAGGTCATTGCCCGGGACCTCGGCGTTCACCCGCTGGTTCCACAGATTGGTGAAATAGGCCGCGCATTCCATGATTTCGGCCCACGCGGCTTCGCGGGACTCCACTAGGTCGGTGTCGACCCCGGCGGTGACGATGTCGGACCAGCGGGTCAGCTTGCGGCGGTCCTCGAAGGGAAAATCGAACAGGGTGCAGAGCATCTGGGTGGTCAACTCGACCGAGACCCGGTCCACCCAGTTGAATGGCTCTCCGATCGGCAGTTCGTCGAGAATTTTCCCCGCGCGCTCGCGGATGATCGGCTCCATATTGGCCAGGTTGTGCGGCGAAACGATCGGGCTGACCACCTTGCGCTGAGCGTCGTGCTTGGGCGGATCCATGGCGATAAACATCGGCAGCGGCGTTTCGTCGTCCCCGTCCTCAATGGTGACGCCGCTTTCGGACGAGAAGACCTGGTGGTTGGTCTCCACCGCCATGATGTCGTGGTACTTGGTCACCGACCAGTGGGGGCCGGCGGGACTTTCGGCGGTGTAGTGGACCGGATCCTCTTTGCGGATCCGCTCGAAGAACGGCCACATGGTGTTGTCGCGAAACCGTTCCGGCACGCTCAGGTCGATCTGGTCCAGCGGTGTGGCGTAGGCCTCCGTCCGCGCCTCGTTCAACAGGTCCACCGCGCCGTCGGCCATGGTCATCCCTCCACAAGTCGGATTTTGCGGCAGCAGACACCTTCGCCGGACCGGCCGCAAGATGCGATCCGGCGTTGCCAGCGCCCAGCCACGCGATAGAAAGCGGTATGAACCAACCCCAAGCCAGCGTGTCATCGGAGCCTCGCACCTCCGCCCTATCCGGGGCGCGCGAAAACCTGCGCCGCATGCCGCTGGAAAATATCTCCACTGTCGCCGGTGCGGCGATCGGCGACCCTAGCATTATCCCTCTGTGGTTCGGCGAAGGCGACCTGGCGACGCCGGCCTTCATCGGCGAGGCGATGGCGCGGGCCGTCCGGGATGGCCATACCTTTTACACCTTCCAGAACGGCGTGCCGGAGCTACGAAAGGCGCTATCCGACTATCTGACCGGCTTGAATCACAAACCTGTCCAGGCCGACCGGATCACGGTCACCGGCGGCGGGATGGCCGCGATCATGTTGTCGGTCCAGCTGATCGCCGAGACGGGCGACAACATCGTGGTGATCGACCCGGTCTGGCCCAACATCGCCGGCATGACCCAGTTGGTGGGCGCCGAAGCGCGCTCGGTGCGGATGGATCAGGGACCCGGCGGCTGGAGTCTGGATCTGGACAAGGTCGCGGCGGCGATGGACGCCCGCACGCGCGGCGTGATCTTCGCCTCGCCGGCTAATCCGACCGGCGCGATGATTCCGATCGAAACGCAGGTCGCCCTATTGGAAATGTGCCGCGCCCGCGGCGTCTGGGTCATCGCCGACGAAGTCTATAACCGGCTGGTGTTCGGCCAGCGGGCCGCGCCCTCGATCGTGGACCATGCCGATCCGGAAGATCGGGTGCTGGTGATCAACAGCTTTTCCAAATCCTGGGCGATGACGGGCTGGCGGCTCGGCTGGCTGACGCACCCGCCGTCCTTGGGGCCAACCCTGGCGATGATGATCCAGTACACCAGCACGGGCGTAACGACGCCGCTACAGCACGCGGGCGTCGCGGCGGTGCGCGGCGGAGAACCGTTTGTGGCCGAGGTGCGGGACTATTGCCAAGCCGGGGTGAATATCGCCTACGACGCCCTGCTGGGGTTCGGCCGGGTGCGCCTGGGGCCGCGGCCGGCGGCGGGCATGTACGTCCTGTTCGAGGTCGAGGGCATGGAGGATTCGCGTGAAGCCTGCCTGTCAACCCTGCGGCAGACCCAGGTCGGCCTCGCGCCGGGCTATTTCTTCGGGCCCGGCTCCAACGGCTTCCTGAGACTCTGCGCGGCCCGCGCGCCAGCGGTTCTCGCAGAGGCGATGGCGCGGCTTGCGCCAGCGCTCAGCTGATCATCGCCTAAGCCAGGCCCGCGCCAGGCCAAACAGCGCGATCAACGCCCAGGCGGCCTCAACGATGACGGCTGACAGGTTGAAGGCGCGGGTGAGTGAGAACAGGATCAGGCACGAGCCGATGAGGTTCATCAGCAAGGCTGGCGGCCTGGTCGTATCGAGCCGGTGCAATTGCGCGGCGGCATAGGCCGCCAGGATCAAGGTCACACCGACCAGCCCGGCGATGTCGAACGGGCTCAAGACCGGGCCTCGGTGGTGCGGGCGATCAGTTCGGCCGGATGCTGAACAGGATGGTCGCCTGATCCGTACGGCCGGCCAGCGGTTTGCCATCTGCGGTCCGGGCCTGGATGAAGACCAAGCCTTCCGCGCCGTCGGTTTCCACCGCTGACCACGTGGACGTGACATGGGTCTCGTCGGCGACCTGGGATGTCTCGCGCGTCCGCGCCTGGACGTAGGGGTTGGCGTGGGCCAGCGCCCAGTTGTTCAGGGCGTCATAGATCGGGCCATCGCCGCCGATGTCGTACAGCACCGTCAAGGTGCAGACAGTCGGGTTCGAACTATTGGGAGGTGTGACCGTGATCCGCTTTGGCCCGCCCAGGGCCAGCACGAGTTCGTCGTACCGGTTCTTGCGCAGGCCCATCTGGCCGGCGAGCTTGTCCGCCGGCG
>Ga0302196_10002641_pt1 | contig 16660 bp, 15 predicted proteins | sample II_Bog_N1_3_FD_198794 | JGI IMG/M metagenome (GOLD analysis project Ga0302196, IMG submission 198794) | Peat permafrost microbial communities from Stordalen Mire near Abisko, Sweden - II_Bog_N1_3 | ecosystem: Environmental > Terrestrial > Soil > Wetlands > Peat | place: Sweden: Abisko...
CCGCCGGCGCCCGCCGCTGAAGGGTCGCTGACCGCCGAACCTCCGTCGGACGCCCGTCCAAGGCTCAAGCTCACTCCGACCGCCTCGGACGAGGAGTTCAAGACCGTGTTCGGAACGGCCGGCGGGCGCGAAGCGCCAGAACCCGCTTCGTCTCCGCAGCCCTCGCCCAGCCAGGGCGACAGCTGGACGTGGAAAGAACTGCTGTCATCGATGGACGACGGCATGGACGAGGCGCTGGGCGACGACAAATCACTGGCCGACAACCTGATCGCGGAAATCAGCGTCATGGGCATCGACGCCGGGGCGCTGCTGCCGCGCCCAAGGATCGACCAGATCGCGGCGGCCATCCAGGCCGGAGAGCCTGGCGCGGGCCGCGAGATCGTTCGGCGGCTGGCCCCGGCGGCCGTGCGCCGGCTGGGGCGACGGATGATGTCCGACCGGGTGTTCCGCGGCCAGGCCGACCGCTATGTCACCCGCTATGAGGCGATGATCGCCGAAAACAGCGGCGACGGTCAGAGCTTCGTCGCGGCGGCCCTGTTGGGTTCCGACCAAGGCCGCGCCTTCCTGCTGTTCGACGCGGCGATCAACGACGGGCGGTAGGGGCGTGAACCGATCCGCGCCTATCCCGCCTTCAACCTCACCGCCAAAACCACCGCGCCCATCAGGCCCTGCCCCGCGATAGCTGTCATCGCGAAGTAACCGCTGAACCCCCAGCCGTCGAATATCGGCCCCGAGGCCAGTGTGACAAGCCCCATCATCAGCCCGCCGGAAAACACCGAGTTCAGGGTCTGGGCCGCGGACGCGCTTTCGGGCGGGCTAAGCCGTTCGATCAGCCTCAGCGAGGCGAAGAAGGTCGCGGCGTAGGTCAGGGCGTGCAGGGCTTGGACCGGAAACAGCCAAAGCGGCGACGGCGACAGAGCCAGCGCGGTCCAGCGAACTAGCGCCGCCACGCCGCCCACGATCAGCAGCCGCGCGGGACCGATCCGCCGCCGCCAAGGCTCCAGGAACCACATGAACAGCACCTCGGCGCCCACCCCGAAGCCCCACAGCATGCCGATCAGGTTCTCCGGCAGCCCCTGGCGACGCCAGAGCAGGGTCGAGAAGCCGTAATAGAAACCATGCGAGGCCTGGATCAGCCCAATCGATCCGATCGCCAGCATGAAGATCGGGTCGCGCAGCAATCCGCCAAGACCCTTGACCAGGTCGGCCCGCACCGGGATCTCCCCAGTTTCATGCACTGGTTCGCGAGGCAACAGCAGCCGCGCGCCCAGACCGGCCAGCGCCGCCGCCGCGACGGTCCATATCAGCACCGAGACCACGGGTGCGCGCAACATGATCGCGCCCATCGCCACATTGCCGAAAACGTAGCCCGCCGAGCCGATGCCCCTCGGCAAGCCGTAGGTGAAGCCGTCACGACGCGAGCGGCGCAGCACGATCACATCGGCCAGCGGAGACAGCATCCCCAGCAGGATCGATCCGGTCAGCCAGGCGATCAGCCAACCCCAGAACCCGTGCAAGAGGCCGACCGCCGCAAAGGCCAGCGCCGCGCCGGCGCCCATCCAGATCATCGGCGTGCGTCGTAGCCGAAACCCATCGGCCCATAGCGCAAGCGCCGGCCCGGCCAGGGTGCGAGCGAAGGACGGCGAGGCCAGGATCACCCCGATCTGCGCCCCGCTCAAGCCCTGCGCCTTGAACCAGACCGGCATGAACGGCAGGCTGGCGCCCCCGCCCACGAACAGCGCGGCATAGAACAGGCCAAGGACGATGGCGGGCGGTAGAGGTCTGACCGATGGGATCGACACGTGAGGTCCGCTTTGGATGGACGGCCAGCAGCGGCGTCCAGGGTCAAGCTAATCTTTGGTTCAGACGGAGACGGTCGCAATCCGATGGCGCGAGCGCGTGACCGCGCCCAGACCGCCGAAGCCCAGTAGCATCATCGCCCACGTCGCGGGCTCGGGAGCGCCACTTAGCGGCAAGGTGCCGGACAAACCCGTCGCTGACACTCCATCTACGGCGTAATAGTCGGGCACGATGGTTTCGCCAGTGATGCAGGGGCCGGATGTGCTTGGAGACAAAAATATTGATAGCCAGAGGAGAAGCCGTAGGTCGTTCCCTGAATGATGAATACAGCGCCCGCGTTGCTGAAATCAAAAGATAGCCCCGTGGCGCTCGCCGTCAGACCGTTGCCGGTATCGATCCAGATACCGGAATCTGTTGGGGTTAAATCGACGTCGTCAGCGGGTCGAGGATTGTCATTTATTTGGAGGTTATAACTAAGAACATCGCTCGATTGGAGGAAGCCGAGCGTCACGTCCGTCGTGATTGTGCCGCTAACGGCATCGGACAGCGGCGAGAGTTCACCAGCCACTTCTGGCGTCGTGCTGGTCTAGTGAATCGTAAATACGATATCTGCCTGCGCGACCGTCGACATCCCCACGGTCACACCGAGCGCGGCGATTGCCGCCAAGAATTTACGCATTTCGACAACCCGCTTTTCGGCCCGCCTCTCCAGGACGCGCGAGGCCTACGCATGCTGCAAGGCGCGCTCGAACAAAATTAATCCGTCTGGGCGCTTCCGTTGTCAATTGGCGTCGCTTGACAGGCGAGTCGAGAGGCCGCTTAGGGCCAATGCAGTCCTGAGCTGACTATGGGCATCGACTGGCGGTCCGTCTCAACCCTCGACAACCAGCGCCAACAACCGATCGGCCACCCGCTCAGCTCCCGTCCCGTCGCAGACGCTTGCCGCCGCTTGGCCAACTACCTGTCGCAATCCCGCATCGGCGCTCAGCTGCTGCAACACCCCACGCAGCCGGTCCTCAAAGTCCGGCGCGCTAGCCTCCAACGTCAGCGCCGCGCCCGCCGCCTCCAACGCCTCGGCGTTCGCCCGCTGGTTATCCGCCAGCACCACCGTCACTGCCGGCAAGCCCAGGCAGCAGCGTTCCCAGGTGCTGGACCCGCCGGCGCCGATGGCCAGGTCGGCGGCGGCGGTCAGGGCGGGCATGTCCTGGGTGTTGATGTGCAGTTCTATGCGGGGGTCGCGCGCGGATAGCACCGTGAGCGCCGGAAGGCTCGGCGCGGCGGCGCCCAGGACGACGTCCAGGGTGCGCTCGCCTAGCCCGGGCAACAGGGCGTCGACCACGCGGCCGGTGATCGCGCCGACATCAGTCAGGCCCAGGGAGATCAAGATTCGGCGCGGAGGCTCGTTCAGGGCTCGCCGCGCCAAGGCCGCGTCGCGGCGCTCGGCGAAGGCGGGGCGCACCAGGGCGAAGTTGGGGCCCGCGAGGGTTTCGATGCCCAGATAGTCGGCCGCTGTGCGCCCCAGATTGGAGTCCAGCACTAGGTCGCAGTCGTGGGCGCGGCGCAGGTCGTCCATCACCATCACCGGCCGGCCCGGCGCGCGCAGGCGCGTCTCGTTCGCCTGGCTGAATCCGTAGTGATCGACCACCACCGCGCTCGCCGACCAGCCCCGCGCGGCGGCGGCGATCGCATCGGCACCCTCGCCCGGCGCCGCGACCCGCGCGACCCCTTCGTCCGCGAAGACATCCAGCACCCCGGCCGCCGCTGGCGTGGCGACGAAGCCGCAGACCGCCCCGCGCGCCGTCAACGCCTGGGCCAGGGTCAGGCAGCGCATGACGTGGCCGCCGCCCACACTCGCCCCGGCGTCGGCGAAGAACAGGATGCGCGGCGGGCCTGACGGCTTGTTCGGGGTCGCGGTTGCGGGAATCATCGCTACATAGTGTGCCCCAGCGGCGCCACCGCGCCCACGACCCTGTTAGAACGCCCGCCCGAAAGCCAGACATGCCCGAAACCGAACCCCGCTCCGTCCGCTGCGCCATCATCGGCTCGGGTCCCGCCGGCTACACCGCCGCCGTCTACGCCGCGCGCGCGTTGTTGCAGCCGGTGCTGATCGCGGGCCTGCAGCCGGGCGGCCAGTTGATGATCACCACCGATGTGGAGAACTATCCGGGCTTCGCCGACGTGATCCAGGGGCCGTGGCTGATGGAGCAGATGCGCGCCCAGGCCGTGCATGTCGGCGCCGAGATGATCGACGACATCGTGGTCTCCGCCGACCTGTCCTCGCGGCCGTTCCAGCTGACCTGCGATAGCGGCGCGGTGTTCCTGGCCGAGACGGTGATCATCGCCACCGGCGCCCAGGCCAAGTGGCTGGGCCTGGAGAGCGAGCAGACCTTCCAGGGCCATGGCGTCTCGGCCTGCGCCACCTGCGACGGGTTCTTCTATCGCGGCAAGGCGGTCGTGGTGGTCGGCGGCGGCAATACGGCGGTCGAGGAAGCGCTGTATCTGACCAATTTCGCCTCAAAAGTGACCCTGATCCATCGCAAGGGCGAACTGCGCGCCGAGGCCATCCTGCAACAACGCCTGTTCGCCCATCCCAAGATCGAGGTGATCTGGGACACCCAGGTCGAGGCGGTGACCGGGACGGACAATCCGGTGGGCGTCACGGGCGCGCGGCTGAAGAACCTCAAGACCCATCAGGTGTCGGACATCGCCTGCGACGGCTTCTTCGTCGCCATCGGCCACGCCCCGTCGTCGGAGCTGTTCAAGGGGCAGCTGGAGATGGACGCCCAGGGCTATCTGAAGGTCCACGCCGGCACGACGGCCACGGCGATCCACGGCGTCTGGGCGGCGGGCGACGTCACCGACGACGTCTATCGCCAGGCCGTCACCGCCGCCGGCATGGGCTGCATGGCCGCGCTGGAAGCGGTCCGCTTCCTGGCTGAAGCCGACCACAAGGCCGCGCACCACAAGATCAGCCACCACGAGGCGGCGAAGATCGGGACTTGGTGAGGGTTGGATAGGTGCGTGCTTCGACACGGCCCCCTACCCCGGCGCATACCCCTTCGGCGCCTCGCACATCAGCGCCAGGATGTGCCCGTCCGGGTCGGTGAAGAAGGTCATCCAGAGGTCGTGGTCTTCCATCGGGGCGATCAGATGAGGTTCGTCGGTGAAGACCACGCCGCGCGTCGACAGTTCGCGCCGGGCCAGGGCGATATCGGCGCAGCGGAAATACAGCACTGAGGCCGATTTGTTGGGCTCGGCGGACTTCTCCAGCATCAGGCGAACGCCGGCGCAGTCGAAGAAGCTCAGGTCGCCGAAGCGGAACAGTTTCCTGAGGCCGAGCTTGGAGCCGTAGAATTCCTCCGCGCGGTCGACATCGCCGACTCCGAACGCGATCTGGCCGACCGGCCCCAGACTGAACGCCATTTTCGCTCCTTGCGCCCCTAGCACGAAGCCTCAGACTAGCGGCGCCGATGGGCCGCCGCGCGTCCGCGATTGCTAATTTGCCTGGGCGGCGCGGAACGCCGCGGGCGAGGCGCGGCGGTGGCGGCGGAAGGTCTTGGCGAAGGCGCTGGGACTGTCATAGCCCAGTTCGGCTGCCACCTCGCCGATTGGTCGACGCGTGGAGGACAGCAGCAGAGCGGCCGCGTCCATGCGCTGTTTCTCTGCATAGGCCAGCGGCGTCACGCCGTAAGCGGCCTTGAATAGGCGCAGCAGATGGAACCTGGAGAGGCCGGCCTCGTCGGCCATAGATTGCAGGCTGATCCCGACCCCGCCAGCGCCTTCGATCAGGACGCGGGCGCGCTCGACCAGCCCCAGGGTATGGGCTCGCGTCGCCGGCTTGGCCGCCGGAATCCGGGCGGCGACGCGGCGGTGGCGATGGGCGGTCTGCACCGCGTCGTTCAAGGTCAGCAGCAGGCGCGATTCCAGCAGGGTTTCGCAGGCGTCAGGGCCATCGGCGTGCAAGCCGTTCAGCAAGCCCGCGAGCCGCGCCGAGGGCTCAAACACCACATTGGGAAAGGCTCGCAGGCCGCCCTCGCCGTCCGCCGGCGCCAGACCCGCCTCGACGCTGGCCCAGGCTTCGGCCACCAGGGCGCGGGAATAGAAAAGGCAAAACGACTGGGCGCCGCCCCGCGTCTCGAACTCCATCTCATACGGCTGGTCCTGGTCGACCAGGACCGCGGCGGCGCGCGACACCACCCGAGGGCGGCGCTCGAGCGCGTAACGGGCGCGGCCCTCGGCCATCCATTTCAGCGAAAAAGCCCCGCTGCCCCGCGTCCAAAACCGCCGGCCATGACCGTTGAGCACGAAGATGCTCCAATCGCCGGTCTCGGGGCCGATGCGACGGACGACGTCTTGGCCCGGCTCATCGGCGCTGGCCACGCTGAAATGGATGCGGGTCCCGGTCATGGGCGGAGGGTCGCTGGCGAGTTAGGCCAGGTCAATGGGGAAGGTGGGACCGGGTGCGGGCTTCGACCCGGCCGCAAGGAGCGGCCTACTCAGCATGACGAGGTTTGTTGGAATTCAACTTTAGTCGTCATGCTGAGCGCCCCTCGAGGCGCGTGTCGAAGCACGCACCTAGCTCTGCAAATCAAGGCTTCGGCGCAACGACCGTCGGCGGCGGCGCATCCGCGACTGGCGGTAGAGCGGCGTTGATCTTCGCGACCTCGTCCGGGGTGGGCGCGCGGCGGGCCGGGTAGATGACGCCGGCGACGCGGGTGCGCGCGCCGCCTGGGGCGGTGGGATCGGCGACCTTGTAGGTGCGCACCTCGCCGGCGTAGCTCAGGGTCACGGTGCGCTCCTTGCCCTTGGCGAGGGCGTCCTCCAACGCCAGTTGCGGGCCGATGTCGCCGAGCACGGCGGAGGAGATCTGGGTCTCGCCACCGGCGTAGCGGCCGGTAAAGGCCTGCGGCGTTCCGTCCAGGCCGCTCCAGCGATAGAAGATGTGCGCGCCGATCTGAGTGATCTTGACCAGACTGGCTCGCCAATAGGGCACCACATAGTCGGCGTGGTAATGGGTCGCTTCCCCTACCTGTTTGGCCACGAAACCGGTCAGCGCCCGCTTGGCGATAGCCTGGGCCTGGCTCCAGGCGTCGGGCGCGGGTTGACGCGCGAGCGAGCCGTCGCAGGTGAAGGAGAACTGGCAGCCAGTCGGCAGCTGCGCGCCCTGATAGACCACCCCGCAGACCGACTTGGGAAAGGCGGGATGGCGCAGGCGGTTCAACACGACCTGGGCCACCGCCGCGCGGCCGTCCGCCGGTTCGAACCCCGCCTCGTAATAGATCGCCTGGGTCAGGCATTGTTCGGCGCGGGAACGGTCCTCGCCCGAGCCGCGCAGCACGAAGGGCCGCGCGGCCGGTTCGGAGGCCAGGCCGGCCGGGATCAGGGCGTTGACCCGGCGCGCGTCGTCCGACCCAAGATCGGTCAGGCCCAGGCTGGGCGGATGGGTGATATCAAAACGCGCCCAGCCCAGCGGGCGATCCTCCAGCCGGCGGTGGGCGACCGGATCGAGGCGCAGCGCCAGGGCCTGGCCGGCCGGGTCCATGGCCCGCAGGAGGCGCTTCAGCGCCGCCTCCGACAGATCGGCCAGGTGCATTGGCGCGGCCTGGACCCTCGGTTGGACGGGATGGGCGAACACCAGCACGCCCAGGCAGACCAGCGCCGCTACGCAACCGAGCGCCGCTCCCAGGCCGATACGCCGCATCAGGGTCTGGTCGGAAACCGCCAAATTAAAGCGCCTCAGCCGGTGATGACCGCGTCCGCGTGGGTCGCCGCGATCGAATATGGGGTTCCCGGATAGGAAGTCATAGGACTCGTTTGCCACCCTCAGATGGCGCAAATAGGTCGGCGAACGCATAAACGTGATCGGCCCTTGGAACGCCCCTCTTTCCTTTCCCGTTCAATCGGCCTATATGGAATTAACGACTTATGCTCATTTGAAGCATAAGGGGAGAGACGCGCCGGAGACCCAATCCGCTTTCGGCGTTTTTACGGGCCCTACAAATGCTCAGTTTGAGCATAATGAGGAACGAATGGCTGACGGATCTTCACCACTGGCCTTCACGGCTGACGTCCAAGCCGCGACCCAGCCGATCTGGGAACGGGTCAAAAGCCGCGTCACTCCGCTGGAGTGGCGCGTCAACGCCCCGCTGATCGCCGCGATCAACGATCTGAAACGCCAGAAAAACGCGGTGATCCTGGCGCACAACTATATGACGCCGGAGATCTTCCATGGGGTCGGCGACTTTGTCGGCGACAGCCTGGGTCTGGCGCGCGAGGCGGCCAAATCGGACGCGGCGGTGATCGTCCAGGCCGGCGTCCACTTCATGGCCGAGACGTCCAAGGTGCTGTGCCCGGACAAGACCGTGCTGATTCCCGATCTGCTGGCCGGCTGTTCGCTGGCCGCCTCGATCACCGGCGCCGATGTGCGGCTGATCAAGCAGCGTTATCCGGGCGTGCCTGTGGTGACCTATGTCAACACCACCGCCGAGGTGAAGGCCGAGACCGACATCTGCTGCACCAGCGCCAACGCGGTGCAGGTGGTCGAGCATGTGGCCCGCGAATGGGGCGTCGACCGGGTGATCCTGATCCCCGACGAGTTCCTGGCCCGTAACGTGGCGCGCCAGACCGACGTCAAGATTATCGCCTGGCAGGGCCGCTGCGAGGTGCATGAACGGTTCGACCGAAACGACATCCTCGAATTGCGCGCCGCCTATCCGAACGCCGAGATCCTGGCCCATCCTGAGTGCCCGACCGAGGTCCTGGAACTGTCCGACTTCGCCGGTTCGACCGCGGCGATGAACGACTATGTGATGACCCGCAAGCCGAAGCAGGTGGTGCTGATCACCGAGTGCTCGATGGCTGACAATGTCGCCTGCGACGCGCCGGAGACCGAGTTCGTGCGGCCCTGCAATCTGTGCCCGCACATGAAGCGGATCACGCTGGAAAACATCCACGAGGCGCTGCTGCACGACCGGTACGAGGTGGTCATCGATCCGGCCATCGCCGGGCGCGCGCGGCTGGCCGTTCAACGCATGATCGACATGCCGCCGCCGCTGGTTCCGGCGCGCTACGACCTGGTCAAGGCCCGGCACCATGTCGATGTGGAGTTGATCTAGGAGCTTCACCGTGACCGTTTCGGACGTCTCGCCTCTGCCCGAGCGTCCCGCGCAGCGCGAGCCCTCGCCGGGGTCGTCGCTGGTGGGAGCGATCATATCGTCTCTGCTGCTGGCCGCGTGGATCGGTTGGCAGATGGGCTGGGTGTGGGCGCTGGCCGGCGTGTTCGGCGTGCTGATCCACGAGTTGGGTCACCTGGCCCTGATCAACGCCCTGGGCTGCGGGCCAGGACGAATCCATTTCATCCCCTTCCTCGGCGGCGCGGCGACCATGCAGCGGGCGCCGGACACCGAGTTCAAGGGCGTGCTGATCGCCCTGGCCGGACCAGTAGTCGGCCTTTTGGCCGCCATTCCCTTCTTCCTGTTGTTCCAGCAAACCAGCGAACCGAAGTGGCTGGGCGGCGTTTTCTTCATCGGCATGATCAATCTGATCAATCTCGCGCCCGCCCCGCCGCTGGACGGCTCCAAGGCGCTGGGACCGGCCCTGGCGCGAATCCATCCGTGGGTGGAAAAGGGCGCGCTGGCGCTGGTCGCTCTGGCCGTCGTGGCCTGGGCGATCTGGAGCCGCAGCTATATTTTCGGCCTGTTCGTCGCCCTGGGCACGTTCGGCGCGCTGCGGACCCGCGCGGTTCGGCCCGAGGCCAACCGGCTGACCGTCGCTCAGTGGCTGGCCAGCGTCGGCCTGTGGCTGACGGCCCTGGCGCTGTGCCTGATCGTCATCGTTATCGCGGTGAAGGCCCGATGACGCCGCGCCGGACCGAAACCACTATTCGCCACGACGGCGTGCTGATCATCGGCGCGGGTCTGGCCGGATTGAGCGCGGCCCTGGCCTGCGCGCCGCGCAAGGCGCTGGTCTTGAGTGCGGCGCCGCTGCTGCAAGGCTGCTCGTCGGCCTGGGCCCAGGGCGGCGTCGCCGCGGCCCTGACGCCCGGCGACGATCCCGCCGCCCACGCCGCCGACACCATCGCGGCCGGGGCCGGACTGGTCGACGCGGGCATGGCGGAAATTCTTACTCGCGAGGGGCCCGACGCCGTGCGCCGCCTGGCCGACCTCGGCGCGCCGTTCGATCGCGGCGCGGACGGCGGCTTCACCCAAAGCCTGGAGGCCGCCCACAGCCATCCCCGGGTCGCGCGGGTCAAGGGCGACCAAGCCGGCCGTGAGATCATGCGCGCCGTCGCCGCCGCCGCCATGGCCGCGCGGCATGTGGAGTTCCGCGCCAATTGCCGGGTCCGCGCCCTGCTGCAGGACGCCCACGGCCGGGTGCGCGGCGTACTGGCCGAGGAAGACGGCAAGCTGGTTCGCATCTTGGCGCCGGCGACCATCCTGGCCACCGGCGGCCTGGGCGGGCTCTATGCGGTGACCACCAACCCACGCGAGGTTCGCGGCGAGGGTCTGGCGCTGGCCGCCCTGGCCGGCGCGCAAATCGCCGACGCCGAGTTCGTGCAATTCCATCCCACCGCCATCGCGATCGACGCCGATCCGGCGCCGCTGGCCACCGAGGCCCTGCGCGGCGACGGAGCACTGCTGGTCGACGCCGAGGGCCAGGCCTTCATGGCCGACCAGCACCCGCTGGGCGATCTGGCGCCGCGCGATATCGTCGCCCGCGCCATCCATCATCAGATCGCGGCGGGCGGCGGCGCCTATCTGGACGCTCGAGCGGCGGTCGGCGCGCACTTCCCCGACGCCTTCCCCGCCGTGTTCGCCGCCTGCATGGCCGCCGGCATCGATCCACGCACCCAGCCGATCCCGATCGCCCCGGCCGCGCACTATCACATGGGTGGGGTGGTCACCGACGCCGACGGCCGCGCCTCGCTGGAAGGCCTGTACGCCGCCGGAGAGTGCGCCTCGACCGGCGTCCACGGCGCCAATCGCCTGGCCTCCAACTCGCTGTTGGAAGCCGCCGTGTTCGGGACCCGCGCCGGGCACGCGGCCAGCGAGGCCGCGGACCCGCGCACCGATCCGCTGCCAGCCAAACCGTCCCCCGACCTGCCCGAGGCCGACTTGCAGACCCTGCGCGCCGCCATGAGCCGCGACGCCGGTGTGGTCCGCGACGCCGCCGGCCTGACACGAGTCCTGGCCTTGATCGAAAGGCTGGAGCGTGACCACGGCGCCGCGCCCCCGCTGGTCGCCGCCCGGTTGATCACCGCCTCGGCATTGGCGCGAGAAGAAAGCCGAGGAGCGCATTTCCGGGCCGATTTTCCGCAAACCGAGGCGGCGCCGCGCCGGACCATGACGCCCCTGACCGAGCTGAACGGCGTCCATCGCCGGCAGGCGGCCGAATGATCGCGCCCCCGTTGCTCGCGCCTTTGCCCGACATCCTGATCGAGCCGGTGGTGCGCGCGGCTCTGACCGAGGATCTGGGCCGCGCCGGCGATGTCACAGCCGCGGCCTGTGTGCCGGCCGGGGTCTCGCTGAAGGCGGTGTTCGCCGCGCGGGCGCCCGGTCGGGTCGCCGGCCTGGACTGCGCGCGCCTGGCCATCGCCCTGTTGGACCCCGCCGCCCGGTTCGAGGTCGTCGCGCCGGATGGCTCGGACGTGGAAGCCGGCGACGTACTGGCGCGGGTCGAGGGCGACGCGCGGGCCATCCTGTCGGCCGAGCGGGTGGCGCTGAACCTGCTCGGACGCCTGTGCGGCGTCGCCACCCTGACTCGCGCCCATGTCCGCGCTGTCGAGGGAACTCAGGCCCGCATCGTCTGCACGCGCAAGACCACGCCCGGCCTGCGGGCGTTGGAGAAATACGCGGTGCGCTGCGGCGGCGCGACCAACCACCGCTATGGCCTGGATGACGCCATCCTGATCAAGGACAACCACATCGCGGCCTGCGGCGGAGTCGCCCAGGCCCTGCAACGCGCCCAGGCCGCCGCCGGCCATCTGATGAAGGTCGAGGTCGAGGTCGACACCCTGGACCAGTTGGACCAGGCCCTGCCCTTCCGGCCCGACGTGATCATGCTGGACAATTTCTCGGTCGCCGACCTGAACGCGGCTGTGAAACGCGTCGCGGGCGCGGTCCGGTTGGAGGCGTCTGGCGGGGTCGATCTGCAGACCGTCCGAGCGATCGCGGAGACCGGCGTGGACGCGATCTCGGTCGGCGCCCTGACCCACTCCGCCCCGGTGCTGGATATCGGGCTGGACGCGGTTTAGCGGCCGCGAGAGGAGCCAAGACGATGAGCCAGGACGAAGGCGACTCGCCCCATCACGCGCACGTCTATTACGAACTCGAACAGCGTCCCGCCGCTGAAGCCCTGCGCCAACGCCTGACACGGATGGAAGCGTCGGGCGATTTCCCGGGGCTGAGTTTCGTCGGCGTGCTGCGCGAGGCCAAGGTCGGCCCGCATCCCATTCCCCAGTTCGAAATCCATTTCCTCAAGCGGACCCTGCCGGCGCTCCTGCCCGTTCTCGAGGCTTCGGGGCTGACCACCCTGGTGCACCCGTTGACCGACGACGACCTGGCCGACCACACCAGCCTCGGCCACTGGATCGGCGAACCGTTGGACCTCGACCTGACCGTCCTGGATCCTCCGGGCCAGAACCAGGGCGTTGCGCGGTTCGGCCAGACAGACGTCTAGGCCACAGACTCATTAACCCGCATCCAGATTCTGGCTGAAGCGAGCTTGACGCCGGCGAGGTAGTTTTCGGGATTTTCGTCGTATCGCGTGGCGACGGCTCGGAAGGTCGCCTATTCTGGCGCCACAGGAGCGCCGCATGACCTCGCGAACCCGACTCTGGCTGATCTTAGCCGCGCTGAACGGCCTGGTCGCCGTCGCGGCTGGGGCGTTCGGAGCGCATGGCGTGAGCGACCTGAAGGCCAAGGACTGGCTGCGCACCGGCGCCGAATATCAGATGGTGCACGCGCTGGCGGTGTTCGCCTGTTTCACCGTTTGGCGGGCAGGCGCCGGCGCGGCGAGCCTCGCGGCCTGGATGTTCTTGATCGGAGCCGCGCTATTTTCCGGCTCGCTCTACCTCATGGCCCTGACCAGCCAGCGCTGGATGGTGCTCGCAACCCCGCTGGGCGGGCTGTTCCTGTTGGCAGGCTGGGCGACGCTGGCCTGGGCGATCTTCAGCGGCGTGCGAGACACGACCGCTTAGCCGCGGGGCGCGCCTCTTGGCAGGGCAAGGGTGTAGAGCGCCACCGAGGAGGCGACCAGGCACCCGAAAATGACGATCCCCATCGGCTTGGGGCCATTGTCGTGGAAGGCCGAGATCAGTCCGGCCGCCAACGCTCCGCACCCGAACTGCGCGCCGCCCATCAGGGCTGAGATCGAGCCGGCTCGGCGCGGATCCACGTTCAGCCCCCCGGCCATGGTGTTGGGTCCGACAAAGCCGAACGACCCCATGATGAAGAATAGCGGAACCAGCACGCCCCACATTCCGCCGAAGCCGGTGACAGCATCTCCCGCCAGAGCCAGGGCGAACACCAATGACACCGGCCGCGCCCAGGCGACTAATTGCTCGGGCGAGTGACGGCGCAACAAATGGCCGTTGACTTGGCTCATGGCGATCATCGATCCAGCGTTCAAGCCGAACACCCAGCCGAAGTCACGCGCTGGGACGCCGTAGAAACCGATCAAAAGGCCGGGAGAGGCGGAAATGTAGCTGAACACCGCGGCGCTGTTCAGAGCGCCGGCGAGAATGAAACCCACCAACCGCGGTTGGGCCAACAAAGCCAGATAACCTCGGATCGGATGCTCGCTGCGCGCATGCGCCGCCGTTTCCGCCGAGCGCGACTCGGCGAGGCGAAACAGGGCGGTGATGCTGATCAGCGCGCCGAACACGGATAGGACGCTAAAAATAGCCCGCCATCCGACCAGGCTGAGCATGGCGCCGCCGATGAAGGGGGCGACGATCGGGGCCACGCCCATCACCAGCATAAGCAGGGACAGCACCCGCGCGGCGTCGCGATGCTCGAACCGGTCGCGCACCACCGCGCGCGCCACCACCTGGCCCGCGCAGCCGCCGAGCGCTTGGACGAACCGCGCCAGCGCCAGCATGGCGATCGATGGGGCCAGAGCACAGGCCAAGGAGGCGGCGACATAAAGCACCCCGCCAAACAGGATCGACCCGCGCCGTCCCCAACGATCCGACGCCGGCCCGTAGAAGAACTGACCGATCGCCATCCCAGCCAAAAAGGTCGCCAAGGTGATCCCAGCCGACCCCGGAGGGCCGCCGAACGAGCGGGCGATCATCGGCAAGCTCGGCAGATACATGTCGATCGACAGCGGGCCGATCGCGGTCAAGGCGCCCAGCATGAGCACCAGCCCGACCGAAACCTTGGCTGGGACATGCGCGGCGGGAGCGGCAGCAGACTGAACGGGCGCGGACACTGGGTCTCCGGGCTAGAGCGCGATAGCTTTAAGTGGCGGCCGGTTAAGGCGGCCATCGCGCTCTAGAGTCAAAAGTTCAGAGCCTTTTCGACGCTTCGGATGAAGCTATCTGAAGCGAAAAGGCGCTAGCGCCGGCGGCGCGAGCGGCCTTCTTAACGCGTTTCGGCTCCAGCAAAACCCTTTGTCGGCCTTGCCTGAGCGCGGGCGAGCGGTCACGGTGCCGCTCGACCCCTCATGCTCGTGGAGCCGCTCATGACCGACATCCTCGCCCGCCAGATGCCGCCGGTTCAGTATGCCGACGCCAACGGCGTCAAGCTGGCCTATTACGAGGTCGGCCCTCGCGAGGGCGTGCCGGTCATCTTTTGTCACGGCTTTCCCGAACTGGCGTTTTCCTGGCGCCACCAGCTGCGCGCCTTCGAGGCCGCCGGACGCTGGGCGATCGCGCCGGACCAGCGCGGCTATGGACTGACCAAGGGTCCGGACGCGGTCGAAGCCTACGACATCGAAAACCTGACCGCCGACATGGTCGGGCTGCTGGATCATCTGGGCGTAGAGAAGGCGATCTTTTGCGGTCACGACTGGGGCGGCATCGTGGTCTGGCAGATGCCGCTGCGTTATCCCGATCGCACGGCCGGGGTGATCGGCGTGAACACGCCCTTCATGGCCCGCGCGCCGGCGGACCCGATCGCCATCATGCGTCACCGGATGGGCGATGAGATGTATATCGTCCACTTCCAGAAGCCCGGCGAGGCCGACGCGGTGCTGGACTCCGATGTGGCCAAGGCGATGAACTTCTTCCTGCGTCGGCCGCTTGGCGAGCCGACGCCCTCGGCGGGCCTGGCCACGGAACGCAAACCCGGCGACGAGTCGGTCTTCCCGCTGATCAAGATCCTTCAGGCCTACGATCCGGCTTCCGATCCGCGCGAGCGGTTCCTCAGCGACGATGAGTTCGCCGCCTTCGTCGAGACCTTCGAGCGCACCGGCTTCACCGGCGGGATCAACTGGTACCGCAACTTCACCCGCAACTGGGAGCGGTCGGCGAACATCGTGGAAAAGGTCGCCGTCCCCTCGCTGATGATCATGGCGGAGAACGACGCCGTGCTGCCGCCCTCTGCCGCCGACGGCATGGAGGCCTATGTCTCTGACCTGGAAAAGACTTTGATCAAGGAATCCGGCCACTGGACGCAGCAGGAGAAGCCGGAAGCGGTGAACTCCGCTATCCTGGACTGGATGGACCGGCGCTTTCCGAAGTAGAAGCATAGGCATGGAACGCACCCCCCCGCCCACGGCCCCCGCAGTCGCCCATCCCTCGCGGCGGGGCTTATATCCGGACAACGAGCCGTATGCGTTCGGCTGGCTACCCACGGGCGGCGCGCACGAAGTCTATTACGAGGAATGCGGCAAGCCCGGCGGCAAGCCGGCGGTGGTGCTGCACGGCGGACCCGGCGGCGCGATCAACCCGACCATGCGCCGCTTTTTCGATCCCAGCCGCTGGCGGATGATGCTGTTCGACCAGCGCGGCTGCGGCAAGTCGCGGCCCAACGCGTCGTTGGACGACAACACCACCTGGGCGCTGATCGAGGATATCGAGCGGCTGCGGGTCCATATGGGCGTGGAGAAGTGGACGGTGTTCGGCGGGTCCTGGGGCTCCACCCTGGCCCTGGCCTACGCGATCATCCACCCCGAGCGGGTGGAAGCGCTTGTGCTGCGCGGCGTGTTCCTGCTGACCGAGCGAGAGCTGCGCTGGTTCTATCAGGACGGCGCCTCGATCATGTTCCCCGACGCCTGGGCGCGGTTCGTCGAGCCGATCCCGGTGGAGGAGCGGCACGACCTGATGGGCGCCTATCACCGCCGGCTCACCCATGCCGATCGCCGGGTGCAGGCGCGCGCCGCCGCGGCCTGGAGCCAGTGGGAAGGCGACACCATCTCGATCCGCGGGCCCGAGGCGCGGCCGTCCAAGTTCAACGAGGTCGACTTCGCGGTCGCCTTCGCCAGGATCGAATGTCACTATTTCGCCAATCGTGGCTTTTTCTCGGAAGACGGTTGGGTTTTGAACAATATCAAGCAGATCCAGAATATTCCTGGCTGGATCGTTCAGGGCCGGTTCGACGTGGTCACGCCGCTGGAATCCGCCTGGAAACTGAAGGCCGCCTGGCCCAAGGCCGAGTTCGAAATCGTCTGGGACGCCGGCCACGCCTCGACCGAGCCCGGCATTATCGACGGCCTGGTGCGCGCGACCGACCAGGCGTTCAATCTGTAGGCTAAAGCAGCGTCCCCTCGCCGCTGGTCACCTCCGAATAGCGGTGCACCCGCACCGACTGGACCAGGCCGAAGCCGACCATCACGGTCAGCATCACTGTACCGCCGTAGGACAATAGCGGCATCGGCACCCCGACCACCGGCGCTAGGCCCATGACCATCGCGCCGT
>Ga0302196_10002655_pt1 | contig 16570 bp, 9 predicted proteins | sample II_Bog_N1_3_FD_198794 | JGI IMG/M metagenome (GOLD analysis project Ga0302196, IMG submission 198794) | Peat permafrost microbial communities from Stordalen Mire near Abisko, Sweden - II_Bog_N1_3 | ecosystem: Environmental > Terrestrial > Soil > Wetlands > Peat | place: Sweden: Abisko, Stordalen...
CAGCTTAATGATTTCAGTATTGGCCAGGTCGGACGGCGCGTCGTCCTTCAGCCGAACCTCAATGCTGCCCAGCCACGACTGCCCCATCATGCGGCCCAAGACCGTGGAATAGGGCAGGTAGACGGTCAGCGAAGAATCATTATCGCCACCACCGCCTGGGTTCTTGCGCTTGGCCTCGACGGCGATGATCCGGCAGGGCACTCCGGCGACCATGATGATCTGTCCGACCGCCTGCTCATTGGCTCCGAACAGCCGCTTGTTGGTGTTGTCGTCGATCACCGCCACCTGGCTTTGTTCGTCGATCGCCTCACGATTGAACGGCGCCCCCGCGGTCATCTCGACATTGTGAACCTGGAAATAGCCTTCGCCGACGCCCTGGATCGTCGCGTTCACGGTAATGTCGCCGTGGCGCAGGGTCCCACCATCCCAGACAACAGGCGTGACGCTGTCGACGTAGCTTTGCTGCCCCAGGGCGTCCGCATCGGCCGGCGTCAGGGTGTGGATCGAGTCGACCTTCGGATCGCCCCAACCCGCGCCGCGGAAGATCTGGACGCTGTTGGTGCCGAACTGGCTAATCTGCTTGAGCACCGCCTTCTTGGTGCCGTCGCCCAGAGCCACCACCGAGACCACCGAGGCGATGCCGATGATGATCCCGAGCATGGTCAGGAATGCGCGCAGCTTATGGGCGTTCATCGCCAGAATCGCCATGCGGCCAGCCTCGGCGAAGCGGTCGAGGAAGGCGGCGGGACTGCGATGACCCTGCTTGAACGGCGGCGGTTCCACCGCCGCGCGGTCGGCGAACTTGGGATTGATTCGGTCGGCGAAGATTTCGCCGTCCTTGATCTCGATGATCCTATGCGCGTGCTGCGCCACCTGCATGTCGTGGGTGACGATGATGATGGTGTGGCCGTCGGCGCTCAGCTCCTCCAGCAGGGCCAGCATCTCGGCCCCGCTCTGGCTGTCCAGGGCCCCGGTCGGCTCGTCAGCCAGGATCACCTGGCCGCCATTGATCAGCGCCCGGGCGATGCTGACCCGCTGCTGCTGGCCGCCGGATAGCTGCGAGGGTCGGTGGCCCATGCGCTCGCCCAGGCCCAGCCGGGTGAGCAGGGCCTGCGCGCGGGCGCGTCGCTCGCGCCGGCCCATGCCGGCATAGACCGCCGGGATCTCGACATTGTCCAGCGCGCTGAGGTCGTTCATCAGATGATAGCGTTGGAAGATGAAGCCGAAATGCTCGCGGCGCAGCTGCGCCAACTCGTCGGGATCGAGCTGTGAGGTGTCGCGGCCGGCGATCTGGTAGACGCCCTGGGTGGGGCGATCCAGACAGCCGAGGATGTTCATCAGCGTCGACTTGCCCGACCCCGATTGTCCGACCACGGCCACCATCTCGCCGGCGTTGATGGTCAGCGAAACGCCCTTCAGCGCGGCTATCACCTCGTCCCCTGACGGGTACTCCCGCCAGACATCTGTCAGCTCCAACAGGGGCTGGGTCATGCCTAGGTCCCCGATCCAGGCGGCTTGGGCGGCTGGAAGGCGCCGCTGCTCTGACCGGTGACGACCTGGTCGCCGACCTTCAGGCCGCTGAGGATCTGCACATCGACATTGTTATTGATCCCGGTCTTCACCTCGCGGGTCGAGGTCTTCTTGGTCTTCGGATCGAGCACATCGACGGTCAACAAGCCGTCCTTGGCCGGCTTGGTTGATAGCGCGGCGGTTGGGGCGATCAGCACGTTCTTGGCGCTGGCCAGGACGAAGCTGACCTGGGCGGTCATCGACGGCCGCAGCCGCCCGTCGGTGTTGGGGATGTCGAACAGGCCGCTATAATAGACCGCCACGCCCTGGGTGCTGCTGGAGGCCTGGCCGGTGTCGGTGGCGATCGAGTCGGGCGCGGGGGCCACGGTGCTCAGCGACCCGTAATATTTGTGGGTCGGATCGCCCAGGATGGTGAAATAGGCGCTCTGGCCCGGATGCACCTTGATCACGTCGGCCTCGGATATCTGGGCCTTGACCGTCATGGTGTCGAGCTTGGCCAGCTTGACGATGCTGGGGGTGTTGAAGGCCGCGTTGACCGTCTGGCCCTGCTTGGTGACGATGGCCACGACGACGCCGCTGATCGGGGCGACGATCTGGGTGTAGCCGAGGTTCACCCGATCGGTGTCGACGGCCAGGCTCGCGCTCTTGATCTGGGCGTCGAGGGCGGCCAGGCCGGCCTTGGCGACGTTGAGATTGGTCTGGGCGGTTTCATAGTCCTGTTTCGAGCTGGCCGAGCCGGCATAGGTGATCGCCTGACGATCGAACAGGCGCTGGTCCTGGGCCATGGTTTCGGCCTGGCCGCGGCGCTGGGCCTGCAGCTGCTCCAGATTGGCCTGGGCGGCGAGCAGGGTGTTGTTTTCCAGCAGCGGATCGACCACCGCGATCACCTCGCCCTCGGTCACGTGGTCGCCGAGCGCCACCTTCAGCAGCTTGATCTGGCCCGAGGCCTGGGCCCCGACATCCACGATCTGCTGAGGCTGCAACACCCCGTCGGCCAGCACCGTCTGTTCGATGTCGCCGACCCGGACCGGGGCGGTGATGTAGCGGATCGGCGGCTTGCTCGGAAAGGCGCAGGCCTTGACGATCAGCAGCAGTATGACGACGCCGATGGCGATGAACACCCAGCGCCAAACGCGCCGCTTTTTTCTCACCGCCGCCATCATGATTCCCGAGCTAATTTGTATGACAATAGGAACGGACTGTTTTTGTCGAATGTGCGGCCAAGCTGGCGCCTTAGGTTGGTTTTGCAAGGCGCCCTGCACTTAAGGTTTGGTAATGTTGCGCGCGCCTGGCGGCGTCCTGTCAGATCTCGATCGGCCGCGCGATCTCCACGACGTTTTTGGGGGGCAGGTTGAAGCGATCGACCACCTTGACCGCGTTGCGATAGAGATAGGCGAAGACCGGCGCGCGCCAGCGCGGATAGCGCGGCGACGCGGGCTTCGACACCACCAGGTCGCGGGTGGCGAAATAGACGGCCGAGGCCAGGTCGATCGATGGGTCAAGCCCCTCCAGCCCGGCCAGGGCGACGCACAGGTCGGGAATCTCGATGAAGCCGAACCTGATCACCACCCGCCAGACGCCATCGACCACATGGCTGACGGCGCCGCGCTGGTCATCGGGCACGCGCGGATATTCCTCGAACACCACGGTCAGCAGGATCACCGTCTGGTGCAGCGCGCCCATGTGGCGGACATGGTCGATGATCAGCGACGGAATGTTCTGATCGGTGCGGGTGAGGAACACCGCCGTGCCTGGCACGCGGGGGATACGGCCGGCCTCCAGGTCGGCGATGAAGCGGTCGGGCGCCTCAGAATCGGCGGCGAGGCCCTGGCGAACAGCGAGAATGCCGGAGCGCCAGGTGAGCATCAGGAAGAACACCGCCGCGCCCACGGTCAGCGGCAGCCAGCCGCCGTCGGCGATCTTGAGCAGGTTGGCGGCGAAGAAGGCGAAGTCGACCACCAGGAACAGGCCGGCGATCCCCAGACAGGCGGCCAGCGGCCAGCGCCAGACCTTGCGCATGGCGGTGAACAACAGGCCGGTGGTCAGCATCATGGTGGTCGACACCGCCGTGCCATAGGCGCCGGCCAGCCGGTCGGAGCTGCCAAAGGCGATGGTGATGCCGATGGTCGCGGCCATCATCATCCAGTTGACCGCCGGCACATAGATCTGGCCGTAGACCTTGTCCGAGGTCTGTCGAATGCTGAAGCCGGGCAGCCAGCCCAGCTGCATGGCCTGGCGGGTCATCGAGAACGAGCCGGTGACGATGGCCTGACTGGCGATGATGGTGGCCACCGTGGCCAGGCCCACCAGGGGATAGACCGCCCAGCTGGGGGCCAGCTCGAAAAACGGATTGCCGCTGATCACGCCCTTGCGGATCAACAGGCCGGTCTGTCCGGTATAGCTGAGCAGCAGGGCCGGCAGGCAGATCATGTACCAGGATAGGCGGATCGGCCCCTTACCGAAGTGACCCATGTCGGCGTAGAGCGCCTCGCCGCCGGTGATGCACAGAAACACCCCGCCCAGCACCAGCGGCCCCACGGCGCCGCTACGAAGCAAAAAGCCGATGCCGTGGCGCGGATCGATGGCGCTCAGCACCTCGGGATTGCGCACCACCCCCGACAGGCCCAGGGCGGCGATGACCACGAACCAGACCAGCATGATCGGCCCGAAGGCGCCGCCGATTTTGCCCGTGCCAAACCGCTGGGCGGCGAAGAACACCGCCAGGATGGCCACGGCGATCGGCATTTCATAGGCCTTGAGCGCGTCGGTCACCACATTGACCCCTTCGATGGCGCTGAGCACCGAAATGGCCGGGGTGATCACCCCATCGCCATAGATCAAGGCCGCGCCCATCAGGCCCATCACCGCCAACACCCGCGTGCCGCGCTCGAAGCCATTGGCCCCGACCAGCGACATCAGCGCCAGGATGCCGCCCTCGCCGTGATTGTCGGCGCGCATCACGAACAGGCAGTATTTGATCGAGATGGTGATGATCAGTGTCCAGATGATCAGCGACAGCACCCCCAGCGCGCTCTCCGGCGTGAACCGGCCGCCGGCCGCCTGGACCACGGTCTGCAGGGTGTAGAGCGGGCTGGTTCCCAGGTCGCCATAGACCACGCCCAGGGCGCTCAGCGCCGCCCAACGCCCAGCGCGGGAGGCGGCGGCCGGGTGGGGCGTGGCGGCGGCGGTCTGCGTCATCGGGAGGTCCATCCTTGGCCACGATCGCTGAGGGATTGCGGGTTCGAGCCCCATCGAACGCCAATGCCCGAGATTAGCGACAGGTTCGACAACGGAAAGCGGCAAATCGGCGAAGCTCGCTACTGACGTTCGCCAGCGGATCGACTAAGAGGGCCAGGAAGGTCAGCAGGGCTACGTCCATTATCGGATTGTGGACCGGGCATGGGGGCGGGTTGAGGGGTGGCGTCGACAATCGGCAACCGACCGAACCCGATCCCATGGGCCGCGGCCGCGCTGGCCTTTGTGCTCAGCGGCTGCGTGGTCGGCCCCAACTACCACACGCCCGAAGCGCCGACGGTCACGGGCTACACGCCGAGCGATGCGCCGTTGACCTCAGCCTCGACCGAATCGCCCGGCGTCGCCGTCCAGCGGCTGTCACTAGGGGCCGACGTTCCCGGCCAATGGTGGACGCTGTTCGGCTCGCCGGCCCTCAACGCGCTGGTCGCGCGGGCGCTGTCGGCCAATCCGGACCTGACCTCCGCCCAGGCGGCGCTCCGAGCCGCGCGGGAGACCTATTACGCGCAGCGCGCAGCGGTCTGGCCCACCGTCGACGCCTCCTACCAGGTCAGTCGCCAGGAGACGCCGTCTTCCCTGGCCTCAATCCTCAGCTCCAACGCCGATCTGTTCAGCCTGCACACCGCCCAGGTCACGGTTAGCTATACGCCCGATCTGTTCGGCCTCACCCGTCGTCAGACCGAAGGCGCCCTGGCCCAGGCCCAGGCGCAGCAGTTCCAGACCGAGGCGGTCTATCTGACCCTGACCTCGAACGTCGTCGTCGCGGCGATCACCCAGGCAGGCCTGCAGGATCAGGCCGACGCGACGGCCGAGCTGATCGCCGCCGATCGCAAGACCCTGGATCAGATGCGCGCACAGCTGGCCGCCGGCGAACTGTCGCCCGCCGACATCGCCACCCAGGAGGCGGTCGTCGCCCAGGCCGAACAACTTTTGCCGAGCCTGCAAAAGCAGATCGCCCAGCAAAAGGACCTGCTCGCCGACCTCACCGGCCAATATCCCAGCCAGGCCGAGCTCGAAGATCTTCGGCTGGCCCAATTCGACCTGCCGATCGATCTGCCCTTGAGCCTGCCCTCGAAACTGGTCGAGCAGCGGCCCGACGTGCAGGCGGCGGACGCCAATCTGGCCGCGGCCTCGGCCCAGCTGGGGGTGGCGATCGCCAGCCGTCTTCCCAATGTCGCGCTGACCGCCGACGCCGGCGGCGAAGCGACGAGCCTGTCGCGGCTGCTGTCAAACGGCGACGGATTTTGGGCCCTGACCGGCGCGGTCGTCCAGCCGGTGTTCGACGCCGGCGGCCTGAAACACAAGCAGCGGGCGGCTGAGGCGGCGCTGGATCAGGCCAAGGCGCAGTACCACAGCACGGTGCTGTCGGCGTTCCAGAATGTGGCCGACACCCTGGCGGCGCTGCAGGCCGACACCTCCAGCCTGCGGTCGGCGGCGGCGGCGACGCGGGCGGCGCAGACCAGCCTTGCCCTGGCCAGGGGCCAGGTTGCGGCGGGCGAGGTGAGTGTGCTGGCGCAGCTGGCCGCCGAGCAGGCCTATGACCAGGCTATGGTCACCCAGGCCCAGGCCCAGGGCGCGCGCCTCGCCGACACCGCCGCCCTCTACCAGGCGCTGGGCGGCGGCTGGTGGAATCGGACGGAGACAGTGGCGGTGCGTTAGGGGACGGCGGATCGGATTGGATTTCGGTGGGTTTGTGGGGCGCGAAATGGACAAACGAGCATGCAGCGGCGCCTTGGTTGGCCTTTGCCTGTCGCTGACCCTGGTCGCCCCGGCGGCGCGGGCGGACGTGCCGCTTAAAGTCGACGCCGCGGCTCAGCAGCATATGGGCCTGACCACGGTCAAGATGAGCGCGGCGCAGCATAGCGGGCAGGTCGACGCCTTCGCCAAGGTGCTCGACCCCGGCCCCCTGGCGCAATTGGACTCCGACCTGGAGACGGCGATCGCGGCGGCCGCGGCCTCGGGCGCCGAGGCGCGCCGCAGCCAGGCGCTGCACGCGGCCGGCGGCGGGGTATCGGCCAAGGACGCCGAGGCGGCCCTGGCCCAAGCCCAGTCCGACGCCATCCATGTCGCCTTCCTGCGCCATCGCCTTGGCCTGGAGTGGGGACCTGGGATCGCCCACCTGACCGACCGGGCGCGCGCCGACCTAGTGCGCGGATTGTCGGTCGGCGACATCGCCCTGGTGCATGTCGACACCCACAATAATGACGGCCAGGACGGCGCGCGCTTCGTCAAGGTCGATGTGGGGTCGGACTCGGTGCGGGGCCGGGTGATCGGCGCCGCGCGCCAGGCTGAGCCTCGGCTGCAGTCCTCAGGCCTGATCGTCGAAGTCACCGGCAAGTCGGCCTTGCTGCTGTCCATCGGCCTGACCCAGAGCGCCCATATCGAACAGGCGACGCCTGAAAGCGGCGTCCTGCTGCCGCGCGAGGCGGTGATCCGCTATCGCGGCTCGGACTGGGCCTATGTCCGGACGGGTCCCGACACATTCGAGCGCCGGCTGCTCGGCGAGCCTGAACCGGAGGCCGACGGCCTGTTCATCGCCCAGGGCCTCAGTCCGGGCGACCAGGTGGTGACCACGGGCGCCTCGGCGCTGTTCGCCGCCGAACAGGCGCGGCCGGTGTCGCCTTGAGCTTGCTGACGCCGGTCCTGCGCGCCGTCCTGTATCGGCCCCGGCTGGTGGTGCTGATCGGCCTTTGGGCGGCCGCGTGCGCGGGGCTTGAGCTTGGCGCCCTTAGGATCGATCTGCTGCCCAACCTCAGCGCGGCGGAAACCTCCATTGAGACCGATGCGCCCGGACTGGTGGCCGAACAGGTCGAGCAGACCGTCACCCGTCCGATCGAAAGCGTGCTGGTCGGGACGCTGGGGGTGGCCAAGGTGCGGTCGCAATCGATCCAGGGCCTGTCGGTGGTCACCGTGCGCTTCGCCGCCGGGGCCGATCCACAGCGGGTGCGCCAATTGCTGGCCGCGAATCTGGCGCGGGTCGCCAACCTGCCTGTCGGCGTCTCCAGCCCCCGTCTGCGGCCCTTGACCGCCGCTGGCGCGGAGGTCGTGGAGCTGGGCTTCACCAGCGACAAGCTGGATCCAATGGCGCTGCGCGACGTGGTCGAGTGGACGGTGCGGCCAAGGCTGCTGTCGGCGCCGGGCGTCGGCCGCGTGTCCCTCTATGGCGGTCAGCAGCGCCGGATTGAGGTCCACGCCCGCCCGGGCGACCTGTCGGACAGCGATCTTGGATTCCTTGACATCTTGGCCGCCACCCGCCGCGCGACCAGCGCCGCGGGCGCCGGCTTCATCGACACCCCCAATCAGCGGGTGCTGATCGAACCCCATGGCCAGGCCCTGACCACTGACGATGTGGGCGCGGGGCAGATTCAGACCCCCGGCGCCGATCCGGTGCGGATCGATGACGTCGCCGACGTGGTCGAGGCGCCAGCCCCCGCCTTCGGCGACGCCCTGATCAATGGCCAGCCGGGTGTTGTGCTGAACATCGAACATCAGTTGGGCGCCAACACCCTGCAGACCAGCCAGGCGGTCGACAAGGCGCTGGCCGTGCTGCAGCCCTCCCTGGCCGCCCAAGGCGTGACGGTGACTCGCGATCTTGACCGGCCGGCGGATTTTGTCAGCGAAGCGCTGCGAGGGGTGTCGACCGACCTTTTGCTCGGCGTGGCCCTGGCCGTGCTGGTGATGGTGCTGTTCATGCGCGATCTGCGCGCCGTGGCGGTTTCGCTGGTCAGCGTTCCCCTGACCTTCCTGGCCTCAATGTTGGCGATCGCGGCCCTGGGTTGGTCGCTCAACGCCATGACCTTGGGCGGTTTGGCGGTCGCCCTGGGCATGGTGCTCGATGATGCGGTGATCGATGTCGAGAACATCGTCGCCATCCTGCGTGACGCCGAGGCGCGCCACGAGTCTCGGTTGCTCGCCGTGTTGTCCGCGTCGCTCGAGGTGCGCGGTCCGGTGGCTAAGGCGGCCCTGCCGGTGATCGCCGTGCTGGTCCCGCTCCTGCTATTGAAGGGGCCGCAGGGCGCGCTGCTGGCCCCCTTGGCCGGATCGATCATCGTCGCGATTGTCGCCTCGCTGATCGTCGCCCTTACGGTGACGCCTGCCCTCAGCCTGCTGTTTCTGCAGCATATAGGGCCGGCGCCGGTCCATGGCCTCTGGCGTCGGGCGACGTCGCTGCAGGCCGCGGGTCTGCGCCGCGTGGCAGCCAGGCCCTGGCCGGTGTTGCTTACGGCGGGCGCGCTGGTGGTCGTGGCCGGCGTCGCGGCTTGCTTCTTCCGGCCGCTGCTGCTGCCCGGCGTTCACGATGACCAGTTGGTGGTCGAGGCCGACGCGCCGGTGGGCAGCGCGCCGGCGGTGGTCCGCGACCTCGGCGTTCGGGTCAGCCGCGATCTGCTGGCGGCCCCCGGCGTGCGCTCGGTGGTCGAGCGGATCGGGCGTGACGCGGGCAGCGATGACCCCACCGCCATCGAGCACGGCGTGTTCGACGTCGCGCTCAATCCGGGCATGGGCGCCGGCGCCCAGGCAGCGGTGGCGCGCGACATCGCGGCGCGTCTCGCCGTCTATCCGGGCCTGCGCCCCCGCATCGGATCGCGTTTCGATGCTGATCAGGCGGACGGCGATATGGCTGCGCCGTTCAGCGTGGGCGTCTACGGCGCCGACCTCGACGATCTGGACCGCGTCGCCGGCCAGGTGGCCCAGGCGCTGGCCCAGGTCCCCGGCGGCGGCGAGATCACCGCGCCGAACAGCGCCCGCGCCCCGGTGATCCGCGCCGACGTGAACTTCCAAAAGCTGGCTCTGTTCGGCCTGTCCGCCGCCGATGTGCTGGATACGGTGCAGGCCGCCTTCGCCGGCGAGACGGTCGGCCAGATCTACGACGGCCCGCGCGAGGTCGATCTGGCGATCAGCGCCCAGGATCAGTTGCGCCGCGATCCTGAGGCGGTTGGCGATCTGCTGCTGCGCTCGACCTCCGGCATCTCAGAGCCATTGAAGAGCGTGGCCAATGTCTATCTGACCGACGGCCGGGCGATGATCGTGCACGAGAACGGCCTGCGGGTCCGCCAAATTGACGCCAGTCCGAGGCCCGCCGATGCGGCGCGGTTCGAAGCCGCCGCTCGAACCGCAATCGCTAGGCGGATCGCTCTGCCGCCCGGCGTGTTTCTGGAGTTCAGCCGGGACAATTCCGCCGCCGGCGTGCGCCGCAACCTGGCGATCGACTACGGCCTGGCGGCGGTGGCGGTGTTCGCGCTGCTGGCTCTGGCCTTCGACGGCCGCACTGCGGCGATCGTGTTGAGCGCGCCGCTGTTCGCCTTCGTTGGTGGGGTGGCAATGGTCGCCTTGATGGGCGGGGTGCTGTCGGTCGGCGCGATCGCCGGCTTCGTCGCCCTGCTTGGCCTATCGATCCGTAGCGCGATTCTGCTGATCAGCCAGATCGAGGACCGGATGCTGATCCACCCAGCGGCTTGGTCGCTGGAGACGGTGATCGCGTCGGCGGCCGACCGGGCCAGCCCGCTGGTGATCACCGCCCTGTTGGTGGCGGTGTCACTCGCGCCCTTGGCCGTGCAGGCCGGGCAGGCGGGGCGTGAGATTCTCGGCCCGATGGCGCTGGTCATTCTCGGCGGCTTGGCGACCGGAACGCTGGCCAATCTGCTGATTCTGCCAATCCTGACCTTCGTGTTCTGGCGGCCCGGTTATGGACGCAGGGCCAGACCGGTGGGCCCGGCTCCGCATCCGTCACCGGCCTGACGACATGGGATCGGCGAATTCCAAAGGGCGGGAAACGCCATGCGACCCACGGGGGTCGGGGCGGACCTGCCAATCTTTTTGACCGAGGCGACCTGCCTCAACCAGGGGAGCGACCAGTTTGGACAAGTTGACTATCTTGAAGACGGATCTGCACGAGGCCGAGGAGCGGTTGCTTGAGGAGCTGCGAACGCTGCGAAAGGGACTGCGGGGCGAGGCGGACGCCGCCAACAAGCCGAAATCCGACCTGACCATCGGTCAGAAGGTCGCCGACACCGTGGCGGCGACCATGGGGTCGTGGAACTTCATCATCATCCAGTCGGCCATTCTGCTGGTCTGGATCATCCTCAATGTCACCGCCTTCGTATTTCATTGGGACCCCTATCCCTTCATCCTGCTCAACCTCGCCCTGTCGTTCCAGGCCGCCTATGCGGCGCCGTTCATCATGATGGCCCAGAACCGGCAGCAGGACATCGACCGCAAGGAGGCGGAGAATGATCACCAGATCAATATCAAGGCCGAGCTTGAGATCGAGCTGCTGCACCAGAAGATTGATGAGCTGCGCGAAAAGGAGGTCCTCTATCTGACCGAGGCGATCCGCGACCTGACCCTGCTGCTGAAGAACCCGCAGGACGCGCCTTCGCCAACGGCCTGAGCAAAGCGATGATCGGCCCCTCCCGCGCACCGTGTGTGGAAGGGGCCATTGGGCCGAACGGCCGGAGCCACCGCGCGATCAATAGAACAGTTTGCGAAGGCTCAGCGACATCGTGCGGCCGGTCGGGTCGAGGAAATCGGGTTGATAGACCAGGGGCGTGGGTCCGCTGGCGCTGCGGACCCCGATCCGCTCATCGAACAGATTGTTGACGTTGAGCGTCACCCGAACCCCGCGCAGGATCGGATATTTCGCCACCAAGGGCCTTTGCTGGCCGACATTGTCGAACAGACGAAAATTGATCGTGCCGATTTCGGAGAAGTCCAGATCGCCGGTCGATGATCCTGCGCTCGTCACCTTGGTCGCGCTTTTCCAATCGGCGCTCAGCCGCATGCCATAGCCATTGAGGGTGTAGCCCAGCTGGGCCTCCAGCTCATGGCGGTACTGGCCGCCGGCGCCGCCCGCGGCCGCGCCATTGAGCAGATCCAGGGTCGGGCCGCCCGGCGCGACCACGATGTCGTCCTTGAAAATCACGGTATGATAGAGCGCGATCTGGAACCGGCCCCCCGCGGCTGCGCCCCCGCCAAAGCCGCCATAGCCTCCGCCTCCGCCTCCGCCGCCGCGACCCCCGCCGCCACCATCACGGGGCCAGCCGCCCTCGGGTGGTCCGCCCGGTGGGCCGCCGGGGCCCGATGCCGCTGCTCCGATCGCCCCCGGAGCGGGCGCCGCGCCGGTCGCTGCGGCGCCGCCCACGGTAGGCGTCGCGGGCGCTGAGGCGCTCGGGCCTTGGCGCTGGGCCTGGGCCGCCTGCCGGCGCCGGGCGAAGGCGCGCCAATCGACGGTGGGCGGCGGGGGCTGTTTGCCGACGGGCCGGGAATAGTTGATCCCCCAGCGCAGCTCCTCGCGGTCCTCGCGGGCGAAATTGACCGGCCGATCATCCTCCTCGGTCAGCTCGCCCTGGGCGTTACGGATGAATCGATCCGGAAACGCCGCCTCGATCGCGGCGCTGGCGGCCGGCAACGTGCCGATCGCATTGTCGATCCGACTGTCGATATAGTTGGCGGTGAAGGTGAAATTCTCCGACTCGATCGGCTTGAACGTCAGGCCGACCTTGAGCACGTGACGATTGTCAGCGACCAGCTGGCGATCGCCGCCGCTGATTAGGGTCACGTTGACGCTCTGCCCGGTCAGATAGTCGAAGATCGGGGCGTTAGGCGTCTGCACCACCGGGCCACCCAACTGCTGCACGCTGGGCGCAGCGTGATCGTGGGTCTCGGAGACGATGAAATTGTAGCCGGGGATCGGCGTCCAGTTGACCCCGTAGCCGAGGGTGGTCAGCACGCCGAAGTCCGATAGGTCGTCGACCGCCGTATTCAGATTGACCGACAGCTCGCCCACGGCGCCGAACACATGATGGGTGCGGCTGGCCAGGGGCAGGTCGAGGTTGAGCTGGGCGGCGCTGTCATTGCGCGATAGGCTGACCGCTTGGCTCACGCCGAAACGGGTCGAGGAGGAGGCTTGCCAGCTCTCGGAATCGCCAACCTTGGCGCTGACATAGAGGTCGCCGGCCGGCAGTTTGAGCAGCGGGCCATTGGCCAGGAACTGGACGTTGGCGGCGTTCGAGATCGACCGAGCCGTGGCGCCTGGTTGGCCCGCCACCATCGAGGCGGGGATCGCTCCGAACGGATCGAAGCTCGCCGAATCGCCATTCAGCAGCGACTGCAAGGGCGAGACGCTCAGTCCCCCGCCGGTGTCTGTCACCGTGTCGCCGTGGTCATAGGCGTCGGTGAGGGACACGCGCCAATCGCCCAGGTCGCGGTTGAGCGTCGAACCCAGGTGCGCGGTCCAGCCGTTGCTGGTCTGATGAACCGGCCCCACGCCCGCGACATAGCGATCGACGACGACGTTGGAGCCGAACGGCGAGAACGGATCGCCCGCGGGAACCTGCAGCGCGATTCCCGGAAGGCCTTCCATCGAATCGCTGTGGTTCGCGCCAAAGGTGGCGTTGATCGTGCCGTTGATACCGAACGGCAGGGGGCGGGCCAGCACCGCATTGGCGGTGAGCGCCTGAGTCTGGGCCGAGAGGCTGCGATATTTGGCGGCGTCGGTGATATTGGGCGTTCCGGCCGTCGGGACGAAGTCGGCCAGGCTCAGCGGCTGACCGGTATTGGCCGGCACACCGGCGACGGTCACCGGCTGGCCGACTAGGGCGCTCAGCGCCGGGTCGATCTGGGCGCCTGGCGTGGCCGAGACCACATTGCCGCCCAGGGCGTAGTCGGGTCCCGAACTATTGGCGGCCAGACCGCGGTCGGCGTAGGTCAGGCCGTCATTGGCGGTCAGCTTCAGGTCCAGATTGAGCCGGTTGTCGCCGCGCACCCGAAATTGGTCGAGCTCACCCTGGCCGTTGACGTCGCCGCCCTCGGTCGCCCCGCTGCCTTCCAGCTCGCCGGTGATCGCGCGAAACCGGCGTTTGAGCACGATGTTGACCACCCGTTGGTCGGCCGTATAGCCGTATTTCAGCGACACTTCCTCCGGAAGAATGTCAACGCGCAGAATAGCTTCTGTCGGAATATTCTGAATTTCATTGAAACTGGAGATGCGGCGGCCGTTGAGCAGCACCACAGGCGAGGAGCCGCCCCGCCCGCGGTCGCTGCGGGTCTCTGGCGACAGCTCCTCCAGCAGTTCGGTGACCGTGCTCACCCCATATGACTGGACATCGGCCGGGCTGAGCTGGATCTCCGGCTTGATGTCGCCGACCACGGCGCCGGGCTGGGGCGGCGGCTTGTGGCCGGTGACGGTGATCGGCGGGGCCGTGGTCGAGGCGTCGTCGTCCTGGTCGTTTGACTCGGGCGGCGGACTGGGCGGCGGCGGCGCGGCCGGCGCCTTGGCGGGCGCGCTGGTCTGGGCGTGCAGCGGGCCAGCCAGGCCGGTTGCGACCACCATCGCCACCGCGGACGCGGCGGCGAGAGCCGGGTATCGGCGGCGAGGGTGGCCGGGGAGGCCGGCGGCCGGATTGATCATCGGTCGGGGGTCCTTGGGTCGGCGTCAGACGCTCGCGTTCCATAGTCAGGTTGCAGGTTCATGTCAGCCTCGACACCCGCGCCGCTTTCCCGACTCAGTGAAGCTTTGGCGCCGCAGCGCCCGTCAGGCTTTGGCTTTGGCGGCATTGCGTCTTATATGCCGGCCCCTGCCCAGTCCGAGACCTCCATGGCCCGCATCCTGATCACCTCCGCCTTGCCCTATATCAACGGGATCAAGCACCTGGGGAATCTGGCCGGCTCGATGCTGCCCGCTGACGTGCACGCGCGGTTCCAGCGGGCGCGGGGACACGAGACCCTCTATATCTGCGCCACCGACGAACACGGCACGCCGGCCGAACTGGCCGCCGCCGCCGCCGGCCAGGACGTGTTCACCTATTGCGCTGAGCAGCATCAGTTGCAGCACGATGTCGGCCGCGCCTTTGGCCTGTCCTGGGACTGGTTCGGTCGCTCGTCCTCGCCGCAGAACCGGGTCCTGACCCAGCACTTCGCCGAGGTGCTGGAGGACAACGGCCTGATCGAGGAACGCGTCGATCAGATGATCTATTCACCGGCCGACAAGCGCTTCCTGCCCGACCGCTATGTCGAGGGGACGTGCCCGGTCTGCGCCCATGAAAAGGCCAGGGGTGATCAGTGCGACAACTGCGGCTCGCTGCTGGATCCGGTGCGGCTAATCAACCCCTATTCTGTGATTTCCGGCGCGCGCGACCTGGAGGTCCGCGACACGCGGCATCTGTATCTGCTCCAGTCCAGATTGCAGCACCGCATCCGCGCCTGGGTGGACGAGCAGGGCGACTGGCCGTTGTTGGCCCGTTCGATCGCCTACAAGCACCTGGACGAGGGGCTGATCGACCGGGGCATCACCCGCGACCTGGCCTGGGGCGTGCCGGTGACCCGCGGCGGCCTGCCCCGGCCCGGGTTCGAGGACAAGGTCTTCTATGTCTGGTTCGACGCCCCGATCGAATACATGGCCGCGACCCACGAATGGGCTGACGCCACTGGCGGCGACTGGCAGCGCTGGTGGCGCACCGACAAGGGCGCTGATGACGTCCGCTATGTCGAGTTCATGGGCAAGGACAATGTCGCCTTCCACACCGTCAGCTTCCCCGCCACCCTGCTGGGCTCGGAGGAGCCGTGGAAGAAGGTCGACATGCTCAAGGCCTTCAATTGGCTGAACTGGTATGGCGGCAAGTTCTCCACCTCCGGCAAGCGCGGCATGTTCATGGACCAGGCGCTGGAGATCCTGCCGCCGGACCTGTGGCGCTGGTACCTGACCGCCAACTGCCCGGAGACCTCCGACACCGCCTTCACCTGGGAGCAGTTCGCCTCGTGCGTGAACCGCGACCTGGCCGATGTGCTGGGCAATTTCGTCAACCGAATCTTGAAGTTCTGCGAAACCAAGTTCGACGGCCTGGTCCCGGGCGGCGGCGCGCCCGGTCCGTTGGAGGAGAAGCTGTTCGCCGACGTTTCGGCTCGCCTGGCCGATCTGACCGCGCAGATGGAGGCCATCGAGGTGCGCAAATCGGCCCAGGCCCTGCGCGGCCTGTGGGTGCTCGGCAACGAATACCTGCAGGAAGCCGCCCCCTGGACCGCCATCAAGACCGACCGCGACCGCGCCGCGGTGGTGGTGCGAACGGGACTGGCGCTGGCGGCCTTGTTCGCGCGGGTCTCGGCGCCGTTCATCCCGTTCGCGGCGGAGAAGATCGCCGACGGATTGGGCGAGGCCTATCCGGGGGCGTGGCCGAGCTTGGACGGTGCGGCCGAGCTGACGGCGCTTGAGCCGGGCAGGCCGGTCAAGGCGCCGCCGGTGCTGTTCGGCAAGATCGACGATGCGATGATCGCGGCCTGGGCGGAGCGGTTTGGCGGGGCGGAGTAGGGGGGATGGAAGAGGAAGCGCGTGTGATCGTCGAGCGAGCGGTTGGCGGCGTCAACGGGCCGGCGCAGCTGGACCTTTTTCGGACGCTGATTCAGGAGACGCAATAGCGCGCCCCGCCATCACACCAACTCAACCCTGATCTTCCGCCCCAGCAATTCAGCGGCCCTCTGCAGCGTCACGAGGGTCACGTTGCCGTCGGTGGGATCAAGCAGGCGGCTAATCTGGCTGCGGCTGGTGCCCATGCGCTCGGCCAGGCGTTTGCGGGACAGCCCTTGGTCCTTCATCGCCTGCTCGATCTGCCAGGCCAGAACCTCCTTGATCGCAACCGCTTGGAAGGTGTCGCGGACCCCTTCTGTCTCAAGGAACGTGTCCAGGGTGGTGAAGCCCTCCGGGCTCCGTGGTGCGACGCTCATAATCATAAGTCTCCCGCTAATCGAATTCGGCCTTGCGCTGGCGCGCCAATTTCAGCTCCGCGTCAGGCGTTTTCTG
>Ga0302196_10002659_pt1 | contig 16559 bp, 14 predicted proteins | sample II_Bog_N1_3_FD_198794 | JGI IMG/M metagenome (GOLD analysis project Ga0302196, IMG submission 198794) | Peat permafrost microbial communities from Stordalen Mire near Abisko, Sweden - II_Bog_N1_3 | ecosystem: Environmental > Terrestrial > Soil > Wetlands > Peat | place: Sweden: Abisko...
TATTTGAACAAGATCGAACGCGGCAAACGGCGCTACATTCCGGCGGTTCTGGAGGCGATGGCGTCGACGCTCGGCTGCGCGCCCGGCGACCTCATCAGCCGCCGGCCGGATCACGCCTCGGAGATCGAGACGCTGTATCTTTCACTGAGCGATGAGGACCGCTCGCGGGCCATCGCCGTGCTGAAAACCGTGTTCGGGCGCGTCTAGAGCGCATCGCTCTTAGAGGGACGCCCACCCTCTCCGCACCCCGCGCGAAGACCCGGGGCCGGACAGGCCGGCTCCAACAGACCCAACCGGCTTTAAAGCGCCTTCAGAACCGCATCGCCCATCTGGCCCGTGGTCAGGCTGCCGCCGAGGTCGCGGGTGCGGGCGCCGTCGTCCAGCGCCGTCTTGACCGCCGCGAACAGCTTGTCGGCCAGTTCGGCGCGGCCGAGCGACCAACGCAGGGCCATTTCGAACGACAGGATCGCCGCCAGCGGATTGGCGGCGTTCTGCCCGGCGATGTCCGGCGCCGAGCCGTGGATCGGCTCGTAGAGGCCAGGCTTGCCGGGATCGCCGAGGGCCGCCGAGGGCAGAAGCCCGATGCCGCCGGTGAGCATGGCCGCCTCGTCCGACAGGATGTCGCCGAACAGATTGTCGGTGACGATCACGTCGAACTGGGCAGGGTTCTTCACCAGCTGCATGGCGGCGTTGTCGGCCAGCATGTGCTCAAGCTTGACGTCGGCGTAATCGCGCGCATGCAGGGCGGTGACCACCTCGCGCCAGAGCAGGCCCGTCTCCATGACGTTGGACTTCTCGCAGGAGGTGACCTTGTTGCCGCGGCCGCGCGCCAGCTCGAACGCCACGCGCGACACCCGCTCGATTTCCGAGGTGGTGTAGACCTGGGTGTCGACGCCGCGCTTCTGACCGTCGGCCAGGGTCTCGATGCCGCGCGGCTGGCCGAAATAGACCCCGCCGGTCAGCTCCCGAACGATCATGATGTCCAGGCCCGCGACGATCTCCGGCTTGAGCGCCGAGGAGGCGACGAGGGCGTCGAAGCACAGCGCGGGGCGCAGGTTGGCGTAGACGGCCATGTCCTGGCGCAGCCGAAGCAGCCCGGCTTCCGGCCGCTTGTCGCGCGGGGCGCTCGCCCACTGCGGACCTCCCACGGCGCCCATCAGCACCGCGTCGGAGGCCAGCGCCTTGGCGACCGCCTCGTCGGTGATCGGGGCGCCGTGCCTGTCAAAGCTCAGACCGCCGAAATCGCGCTCTTCGATCTCGATGTCATTGGCGATGCGGCCGGCGACGCGCCGCACCTGTTCGATGACTTCCGGCCCGATGCCGTCGCCGGGCAGGAGGAGGAGGGTGCTCATGGGAAGCCTTTACATCGCGCGTTCGGAGGCGACCTCGTAGTTCACCAGGCGGCGATCGGAAACCCCAAATTCCGCTCCGGCGGCGCGCCAGCGGGCCATGTGGCCCGTCTTGAAGTGGGCCTCCAGCGCGGCCTGGTCGCGCCACACCTCGAACACCTGCATCAGCCCCGGCTCGCCGACGTTCTCGGCATAGGCATAGGCGACGCAGCCGTCCTCGGCCTGGCTGGCGGTCATCATCTCGACCATGTGCGGGCGGAACCGTTCGATGTTCTCCGGCGGAACCCGCACCGTGCCGGCGACGATCACGGTCACGCGCGGGGCTCCAGCCAGGGGCGCAGGGTGCGGCGCCGTTCCTCGAACACGGTGATGTCGCCGGCGTGCTGCAGGGTCTCGCCGACGGCGTCCAGACCCTTGAGCAGCTTTTCCTTGCGGCCGGCGTCGATCTCGAAGCTGAACCGGCGGCCCGAGGGCGAGACCACCGTCTGGGTCTCCAGATCGACCGAGACCATGTGGTTGCCGCCCTTGGCTTCGTCCATCAACGCCTTCACCTGGTCGTCCGGCAGGGCGACGGGCAAGAGCCCGTTCTCGAAACAGTTGTTGAAGAAGATGTCGGCGAAGGACGGGGCGATCACGCAACGCACCCCGAAGTCCAGCAACGCCCAGGGCGCGTGCTCGCGGCTCGATCCGCAGCCGAAATTGTCGCCGGCGATCAGCACGCTGGCGCCCGCGTAGGCCGGCTGGTTGAGCACGAAGTCGGGCTTGGGATTGCCCTCGACGTCAAACCGCAGGTCGTAGAACAGCCCCTTGGCCAGGCCCTCGCGCTCGATGGTCTTGAGGAACTGCTTGGGGATGATCTGGTCGGTGTCGATGTTGGCGATCGGCAGCGGCGCCGCGCGGCCGTCGAGATGGGTGAAGGGGGTCATAGGTTGGTCCTTTGGATCAGGTCCATAGCACAACTGGCCCGTCAGGCCTCAAGGGCGGAATTCAGTCCGCCGCCAACTCCGGCGACGGCTTCAACATCAGATAGGGCGCGCCGGGAACGCCCGAGCGGATGGTGAAGACCTCCGTGCCGGGCTTGCGGCCCTTGCGCACCTCGGAAACGTCGATGCCGGCGGCGGCCAGGCGCGCCTGGGCGGCGTGGGGATCGGACACCCGCCAGGCCAGACCGCCGAGCCTGTCTCGCTCGCCCGAGCGCGCGGGATCCGGTTTCATGGCCGCGCCGGCCTCGATCACCATGTCGGCGCAGGCGAAGAAGAGTTGATGGGCGTTCCAGGCGGCGTTGGCGCGGTCCAGCCGCAGGTCCAGGCCCAGGCGTCCGCCATAGAGGGCCACGCAGCCGTCGGCGCTCTGGGTGTGCACGACGATATGATCGACCGAGGCCACGGCGGCGGCCTCCTCGGTCACGGGCGGCGAGAGCGGCCAGGCGGCCGACGCCTGTTCGATCCACATCATGGCCAGGCCGCGCGTCGTGCTCTGGCGCGCCTCGGCATAGCGCCAGGTCCGCTCGCGTCCATCCTCGCAGACCGATCGGGTGACCCCGATGGGGCCGAACTGGAGCGCGCGGCGCGACAGGCGGCGGACGGTCTCGTCCAGATCGGCCGTGCGCCAGGCGATGGCGGCGGGGCCTTCGCCGTATTTGGCCAGTCGCGCGCGGATCGCGTCCGCGCCAGCTCCCGCGCCGTCGGCCGCGATCAGGTCGAGGGCGATGTTGGGCAGCTGGAACCAGGCATGGCGGGCGCTCTCCAGCTTGCCGCGCCAATTGGGCGTACGTCCCAGCAGGGTCGAGTAGGCCGCCACCGCCGCGTCGAGATCGGCGACGACGACGGGGACGTGGTCGACGGCGGTGATGAGGGACGTCACCTGGGGCACCTCACTCGATGATCCTGGGCGATGACAGCGAATCCGCCGGGGTGTCGGCAGCGCGAAGCGTCAGCGCATGGCGTGTCCACCCAATAAATTCCGCGCCGAACCCCAAGGCAGCCAGGGCGACTAAAGCACCGAAAATCAGTGGCAACGTTCGTTGCCCGAACCGTTCGGAGTCCCAGTTGACCAGTTCCTCGCCATCAATGACAAGTTCGGTGATCTCGTCGTTCAGGACGATGACTTGGGCGCGCAACGCCTGTCTGGCCGTCGCGGCTTCGAGGACGTCGTGGTCGCTGCACCAGCCCGAGCGGCCGTCGTAGCAGTCATAGACGAAGATGCGATCGACGCCCTGGACCCTCAGCCTGTATGCGACGTGCGACGAGCTGACCTTGTCGGCCCAGAAACGGTCGACCGGAGCGGTGATCACGGCGCTCTTCGCTGGGAAGGGGGCGAGACCGTGCGCGATCAGAAGTACAGCCCCTGCGGCGAACGCTGGCGCGCAAAGTGCATAGGCCCCGGCATTCGACCAAGCGAACCGCTGATCCACTTCGTCACCCTTGGCGAGGTGTTCCCTGATCGTGAAGCCACCGACCGCCGTGTGGTAGGCGCCGACGACGAGCCAGACGATCTTCCAGCCAATCGACAGGTCGCCGCCGACGGTTCCAGCCAGGGCGGCGATGCTGAATAGTAGCGCGAAGGCGCCGCCGGCGGTGAGGATATAGGGCAGGCCACCGCCGCGACCGCTCCAGGTGAAAGGCCGCAACGCCCATAGGCGGGAAGACAAGGTCGATGGACTGGAAGCGCCGGCCACTGTCATCCCCGTGCGGTTGCAGTGGCCATCATGCATCGTTTGCAGTCGGTGCAAAACTACAGGTGATCGAAGGCGATCCTGGCTTTGCCTAATCAGGCAGGGAGACGCGTTGATGTCCTGGCGGCCAGCGTTGCTTCGGATTGCGTCTTGCTCAAGGATCGCCGAAGGCGACCGCTACGCGGCGAGGCGAAGCCTCGTCCTTGACCAAGGCGAAATCCGAAGCTCAAATTCCACCAGGGCCATAAGGCGAATTCTAAATCGAGGCTGAGCTCAGCGACGGCTGAACTTAGACGCCCATATCCCTCACATCAGCGATCCGCCCGGCAATCGCCGCAGCGGCGGCCATCGCGGGGCTCATCAGGTGGGTGCGGCCGCCGCGGCCCTGGCGGCCTTCGAAGTTGCGGTTGGAGGTCGAGGCGCAACGCTCGCCGGGCTTCAGCTTGTCGGGGTTCATCGCCAGGCACATGGAGCAGCCCGGCTCGCGCCAGTCGAAGCCGGCGGCGATGAAGATAGCGTCCAGCCCCTCGGCCTCGGCCTGATCCTTCACCAGGCCCGAGCCCGGCACGACCATGGCGTAGACATGCGGGGCCACCTTGCGGCCTTCCGCGACCGCGGCTGCGGCGCGCAGGTCCTCGATGCGACTGTTGGTGCAGGACCCGATGAAGACCCGGTCGATCTTGGCCTCGGCGATCGGCTGGCCGGCGGTCAGGCCCATGTAATCCAGCGCCCGCTGCACCTGCTCGGCCTTGTCGCCGGTGAAGTCGGCGGGATCGGGCACGTTGCCGTCGATGGCGACCACGTCCTCCGGGCTGGTGCCCCAGGTGACCATGGGCTTCAGCGTGGAAACGTCGATCCGCTCCTCGCGGTCGAACGTCGCGTCGGGATCGGAGCGGAAATGGGCCCAGTCGCTCTTGGCGATGTCCCAGCCCGCGCCCTTGGGCGAGGACGGCCGGCCCATCAGATAGGCGTAGGTGGTCTCGTCGGCGCCCACCAGGCCGGCCTTGGCGCCGCCCTCGATCGACAGGTTGCAGAGCGTCATCCGCTCTTCCATCGTCAGCGCCTCAATCGCCGGGCCGGCGTATTCGATGACGTAGCCGGTGCCGCCCTTGGTCCCGATCAGGCCGATCATGGCAAGGGCGTAGTCCTTGGCGCCGACGCCGGGCGCGGGCGCGCCGTCGAACCAGACGCGCATGTTCCTGGCCTTGCGCTGGCGCAGGGTCTGGGTCGCCAGCACATGCTCGACCTCGCTGGTGCCGATGCCGTGGGCCAAGGCCGCGAAGGCGCCGTGGGTGGAGGTGTGGCTGTCGCCGCAGACGATGGTCATGCCCGGCTGGGTGCGGCCCTGCTCGGGCCCGACCACATGGACGATGCCGTTGCGGACGTCGCCCATCGGGAAGAACTCGATGCCGGCGTCCTTGACGTTGCGGGCGAGCGTCTGCAGCTGCAGCCGCGCCTCGGGGTCCTCGACCGCATCGACGCCCTTGGCCTGGCCGATGGTCGGGATGTTGTGATCGGCCACCGCGAGGGTGAGATCCGGCCGCCGCACCGGTCGGTGCGCGACACGCAGGCCGGAGAAGGCCTGCGGGCTGGTCACCTCATGGATCAGGTGCAGGTCGATATAGATGATGGACTCGCCGTTGGGGTCATTGGCGACCACATGGGCGTCCCAGATCTTGTCGTAGAGGGTCTTGCCGGTCATGGGGGCGCATGTAAGGGATGACCCCCGGCGCGTCCAGCCTTGGGGACGCTGATCGGGGGCGAGCGTCCTGGCCCAATTGCCGGATTTTCCTGTCGAAGGCGGGTGCGCGTGCGGCGCCGTGCGCTATCGGCTGCTGAGCGCGCCGTTCGCGGTCTACACCTGCCACTGCACCGATTGTCAGACCCTCAGCGCCTCGGTGTTCAGTCTGAACGGCGTGGTCCGGGCCGACCAGCTGGAGCTCGTCTCCGGCGCGCTGAAGATGTGGCTGCGGACAGCGGAGTCCGGCAACCAGATCCCCCAGCATGTCTGTGGCCACTGCGGCGTGCGCATCTTCACCGAACCGCCCGACGGCGGCGGCGCGCGAACCCTACGGCTCGGAACCCTGGATGATACGACCTGGCTCATTCCGGCGGCCGGCATCTACATGAAATCGGCCCAGCCCTGGGTGCGGATGCCTGAAGGAAGCCTGCTGTTCGACGAGGGCCCCACGGACTTCATGCCGATCGTCGTCCGATGGCGCGAAATCATGGGCCTGGCCTAAGGCGGCGGGTTGATCCGCGTGCGTCCTAAAACAATGCGCCGGCGCCCCGCGCGGCGCTGATGCGTTCCCGTTTGTGTGGTCTATAAGGCCTCTTGAGGGGGCGCGAACGCCGGGAATGGAACGGATGCCTAAGCCTTTTGTCGCCGCTGCGGTCGCGTTTCTGCTTGGAGCGGCGGCGATGGCTGGGCTCGAGCGCCCGGCCCGCGCCGCGGCGTCCGGCCCCAGGCCCGAGACGGCCCGGCTGATTCACCTCTTCAGCGACACCCTGACTATCGTCGAGCGGCGATACGTCGTCCCCGTGGACGACAAGGCGCTGGTGATCGCGGCGATCAAGGGCCTGGCGGCCTCGCTCGATCCGCACTCAGCCTATCTGAGCCCCGAAGATCTGCCCGGCGCGAACGGCGCGGCCGGCGTCGGTCTGGAGCTCAGCGGCGAACGGGGCGTCGTGCGCGTCGTCAGCGTCACCGACGGGAGTTCGGCGGCCCGTGCCGATCTGCGCACGGGCGACTTCATCCAGGCCATCGACGGCCGCACGGTCCTCGGCGCGCCGCTGATGGCGGCGATCAAGTCCCTGCAAGGCCCGGCCGGTTCGACCGTCACCCTCACCGTCAAGCGGCCGCGTCAGGACGCTTTCGACGTCAAGCTGACGCGCCAGGTCCCGGCCGACGTCACCGCGACGGCCCGAATGGAGGGCGACTACGGCTATCTGCGCGTCTCGGGCCTGGAGATGACCACCACCGATCAGGCGGCGGCCGCCATTCGCCGCCTGCAGGCGCGGAACCCGGCGATGAAGGGAATGGTGCTCGACCTGCGTGACAATCCCGGGGGCCTGTTCGACCAGGCGGTCGAGTTGTCGTCGCTGTTCCTGAACGGCGGCGAAGTGGTCAGCCAGCGCGGCCGCGATCCGAAGGCCGTATTGCGCTACGACGCTCGCGCCGGCGGCGACATGCTGCATGGCCTGCCGCTGGCTGTGCTGATCGACGGCGGAACCTCTTCGGGGGCCGAGATCGTCGCCGCCGCCCTGCAGGACCGGCGGCGCGCCGTGGTTGTCGGCGCGCCCAGCTTCGGCGCCGGCACGGTGCAAACGCTGATCCCGCTCAACAACGGCGCCAACGGCGCGCTCAAGCTGACCACGGCGCGGGTCTACACGTCCTCGGGACGCACGTTCCAGGGCATGGGCGTGGTCCCCGACATCCTCGCGGCGCAATCGCAGGCTGACGCCAAACGCGGCGACGATCCGGCGTTCCAGTTTTCCGAGGCGAACCAGCCCAGCGCCATCGATCCGGCCCGGAGCCATGTCCGCCTGGCCGAGCGCCCGGTCTATGAGACACCGCCTGCAGGTTTCGACCCGGACGGCGACTTCCAGCTTTTCCGCGCGATTCAAGCGCTTAAGCCCAATTCGACGGCGCCGGCGGGCAAATCGACGTGACCGCGGGCGCTAACCTAACTGGCCTCTTCCCCAATGACCGCCGCCGGGCCAGTATCGGCGCTTGCGGCGCCGTTACGGACACGGCCCGCGACCGATTGGCCGTCCCGGCCACTCGTCTTGCAAATGACGCAAAGGAGCCCTAGGCCTCAATCATGCGTAGGTATCTCCTCATTACGGCTTCGGCCTTCGTGCTCGGCGCGGGCACCATGGCCTATCTTGACCGCCCGGCCGCCGCCTCGACCGAGGCGCCCCGCACCGAAACCTTCAAGATGCTGGAGCTGTTCGGCGACGTGCTCTCGACCGTGGAGAGCCAGTACGTCACGCCAGTGGACGACAAGAAGCTGATCCAGGCCGCCATCGATGGCATGGTCACCTCGCTCGATCCCCATTCCGGCTACCTCAATCCGGCCGACTACAAGGACTTCCGCGACCAGATGCACGGCCAGTACGGCGGCCTGGGCCTGGAGGTTCAGGGCGACGACGGGGCGGTTAAGATCATTTCGCCGATCGACGACACGCCCGCGGCCAAGGCCGGGCTGCAGTCGGGCGACTACATCACCGCCATCGACGGCCAGAGCGTGATCGGTCTGCCCCTGAACGACGCGGTCAAGAAGATGCGCGGCGCGGTCGGCGCGCCCATCACCCTGACCATCGTCCGCGTGGGCAAGGATCCCTACGACGTCAAGCTGACGCGCGAGATCATCGATGTGAAGTCGGCCAAGGGGCATATGGAGGGTGACTACGGCTACCTCCGGGTCTCGGCCTTCGACGAGAACACCACCGACCAGGCGGTCGCGGTGCTGAAGGACCTCCAGGCCAAGAACCCCAAGATGAAGGGCCTGGTGCTGGATCTTCGCGACAATCCGGGCGGCGCCCTGGATCAGGCGGTCTCCATCTCCTCCATGTTCCTGAAAGGCGGCGAGGTCGTCTCCCAGCGCGGGCGCGAGGCCCAGGACATCGAGCGCTACAACGCCAGCGCCGACGGCGACATGCTCAACGGCCTGCCGATGGTGGTGCTGATCGATTCCGGCACCGCCTCGGCGGCGGAAATCGTCGCTGGCGCCCTGCAGGATCGCCATCGCGCGGCCATTGTCGGCCTGACCAGCTTCGGCAAGGGGTCGGTCCAGACCCTGATCCCGCTGAACAACGGCGAGGACGGGGCGGTCAAGCTGACCACGGCCCGCTATTACACGCCGTCGGGCCGCTCGATCCAGAAGACCGGCATCGAGCCGGATTTGGAGGTCGCCAGGACCGACGAACAGGCCGAGCAGATCGCCAACGAAGCCTTTGAGTTCTCCGAGGCCAGCTTCACCAACGCCCTCGACGCCCAGGAAGGCAAGGAGCGCCGGGGCGCCCACCATCCCGCCGAGGCGCCGCCGGCCGGCTTCGACCCCAAGAAGGACTTCCAGCTGACGCGGGCTCTGGACGTGCTGAAGTACGGCTCGGTCGAGGCGACGCCCAAGCTTCCGGCGCCCAAGCCAAAGCTGGCGAATCTGGTCGGCTCCAAGGCGGTTCTGACCCCCGGCAAGACCACTCCCGCCCAACCTTAGGGCCGCGCCACAATGGCGGCTAAGGTGGTCCTCAATGATGGCCGCTCGCCGGCTCAGGTGGAGGCAACCCCATGAGCGCCGCAAGGGTCGCGCCACGCCAGATCCTCATCGGTCTCGCTGGCCTGCTTTGCCTGGCCGCCACGCCGGCGCCGACCGTCGACCAGGAAGCCACGGTCGTCCAGGAGCTGGTGGTGACCGCGCCGGATCGCGGGCCCGCCTGGTGGCGGGTCTCCTCGCCGACCTCGACCGTCTATGTCATGGGCGTGCCGGGCGGCCTGCCCAAGGGCATGACGTGGGATATGGGGCTGCTTGAGCGCCGGCTGACCGGCGCGAACGAGCTGATCAGCACGCCGCGGGCGACGGTCGGCCTCGGCGATCTGTTGCCGCTCTGGGGCGCGGCGCGGCGCCTGAAGTCCAACGGCCCGATGGAAGATGGCCTTGCGCCGGACCTGCGGGCGCGATTCGAGGCCGCCCGCCCCCTCGTCAGCCATGATCCCCATGCCTACTCCAGCTGGATTCCGGTCATCGCCAGCCTGCAGATGATCGCCGACTATCGGAAGGCCTCAGGCATCGATCCGTTCGAGCCGGGCCGAACGGTCGATCGCCTCGCCCGCAATCACGACGTTCCGGTCAAGCCCAGCAGCCTGCTTCGCGTGCTGCCGATCGTTCGCGACGCCGAAAACGGACCGGCCGAAGCGGGCCCGGCCTGTCTGGACGATACACTGCGCGAGATCGAAGCCGGCCCAGGCTCCGTGCGCGCCGCCGCCGGCTGGGCCAACGGCGATGTCGGCGCGGCGCTGCAGGCCGAGCGCGGCTACGAGAAGTGTCTCAGCCGCTTTCCGGAAGGCGACGCCCTGGTGAGCCAGACCATGAGCGATGCGACCGACGCCATCGCCGCGGCGCTGGCCAAGCCCGGACATTCGGTGGCGATCGTCAACCTGCGCACCCTCCTGGCGCGGGGCGGGGTGCTGCAGCAGCTGCAGGCGCGCGGCTTTATGGTCGCCAATCCCGCCCAGTAGACCGGCTCACTAAGCCGGTTCGACGTGCGCTGCCGTCCGTTCGGCGACCATCTCGCCGATCACCGCCACGGCCACCTCCCAGGGCGCCTTGCCGCCGAGATCCAGGCCAATCGGCGCCTTCAGCCGCCGCAGCTGGTCCTCGCTGACGCCCGCCGTACGGAGCCGATGCAGGCGCTCGGGCAGGCGACGGCGCGCCCCGAGCACCCCGACATAGGGCGCCGGCGACGGCAGGGCGGTCAGCAGCGCGGCCTGATCCACGTCCCAGTCGTGTGTGGCTATGGCGATAGAGGTCCAGGGGTCAACGCCGATCGCGGCCATCGCCGCCGCCGGCTCGGCGCGGCTGTAGGCGACGCCGGGCAGATTTGGCGGCGCCTCCGGGCCCTTGGGCCGCACCAGGGTGGTCTCAAACCCCGCCTGAGCGCCGAGCGCCGCGACGGCCAGGGCGGTGGGATCCGCGCCGACCACGATCAGCCGCGGCGCGGGCTCATAGAGGCGGCGCAGCTGAAACGGCTGGAGGTCGACCGTGCAGGCTGGGCCGCCCGTGACGCCCGCCTCGACACGCCGGCCGGCGCCATCGGTGATCCAGGACGCGGGCCCGCGCGCATCCATCAGCGCCAGCACGGCCATCGCGGCCGGGTCGTCGGCCTCGATTCGCTCGACCAGCAGCTCGATGCGCGCGCCGCACAGCAGCCGGATATCCGGCCAAGGGCCGCCTTCGCCATAGACAAGATGCCGGGGCTCGCCATCCTCCAACGTCTGGGCGGCGTGGATCGCGACGTCGCCCTCGACGCAGCCGCCGGACAGAAAGCCGGAAACCAGGCCGTCCGCGAACAGCATCTGGGCGCCGGGCGGCCGCGGCCCGCCGCCTTCGACCGTATGCAGGGTGACTAGGGCGCTGGGCTTTCCCGCCTCCATCGCCGCCCGCAAGGCGGGCCGGATGTCGTCGGCCAGGCCGAACATGGGCCAGTCGGGGAGCGTCAGGGTCATGGCAGGGAAGTTGGGGCGCCAGTCGCGCGCGTCAAGCCGCCACGGCGATACCGCTTCCTTAATCGTTTGGCTCCAAGGTGGCGATACAACCACAAAGACAACATCGGTGGGATCTAAGTGAGTACACCGCTATCCAAGCTAGGCCTCGGCGCCGCCCAGTTCCGGCTCGACGCGCCCAGCCCCGCTGGCCAGGCTGTCCGCGGCCGCTCGCCCGAGGCAGAGGTTGGCGAAATCCTGGCGATCGCCGCCCGCTCGGGCGTCAGCGTGTTCGATTCTTCGACCGGTTCGGCCTGGGGCGAGACGGTGATCGGCGACCGCATGCCCGCGCCCTGCCCGTTCCGCGTGGTGATCAAGGCCGGCCGCATCGACCGCGGCGCCGATCACATCGAAGCCGAAGCGCGCGCCGCGCTCAAGCGCCTCAGCCTCACGCGCGCCGACGCCATCGTCGTGCAGATCGCCAGCGACCTGTTCGGGCCCTATGGCGGAGAGGCGTGGAAACGCCTGCTGAGCCTGCGTGACGAAGGCCTGTTCGCCCGCGTCGGCGTATCCGTCTACGCCTCGGACGATCCGCTGGGCATCGCCCGGCGCTTCAAGCCGGACATCGTTCAGGCGCCGGCCAGCCTGCTGGACCAGCGGCTGCTGATCGACGGCACCCTGGCCAAGCTTTCGGACATGAACATCGAGGTGCAGATGCGCTCGATCTTCCTGCAGGGCCTGCTGTTCCTGCCGCCGGACCGCGTGCCCGGCCCGCTGAAGGGCGCCGCCTCGCGCCTGTCGCGGGTTCGCCGGATGATCGCCGAGGGCCGTTCCGATCCGCTGCAGGCCGCTTTGGGTTTCGCCCTCTCGCGCCCGGAGGCGACGTCGGTGATCGTCGGCGTGGCCACCGCGCCCGAACTTCAGGCCGTGGTCGCCGCCGCCATGAGCCCGCCGCCCGATCTGGACTGGGACGAGATGGCGCTGGACGATCCGATCGCCCTCGACCCGAGACGCTGGGTCGCCGCCTAGATCGCCTGCCTTTCAGTCCGGCGAACCGCGCCCAGCCCGCCAGGCTGAGCGCGGCGTTATCGTCGCCTAGTCGCGCAGGCGAATTCCCACAAACACACTGCGGCCCGGCTCGGCGTAGCCCGAGACCTCCTGGTAGTGGGTGTTCGCCAGATTCTCGAGCCGGCCCGTCAGGGTGACGTGGCGGTTCAGGGCGTAGCTGCCCACCAGGTTCGCCATGGTGAAGCCTGGCCGCTCGGTCGGGTTGAAATCGAACGAGGTGTCGGCTTGCTGGCCCTCGCTGCGCACCGTCACACCCAGTTCCGCCGGGCCGTGATCCCAGAACAGCGCGCCGCTGCCGGAATCGGCCGGGACCCGCAGCGCCCGCGTGGTCGGGTCGAGATCGAAGGCGTCGTCATGGGTGTAGGCGAGCTGGAGCCGGAAGCCCGCCCCGAGCGTCGCATCGCCCTCGAGCTCCATCCCGCGGGAGCGGGTCCGGGCGATGTTGACGTAGGTGTAGTTGAAACCGCTGACCGGCACATAGGCGATCTCGTCGCGGACATTCAGGGCGAACACCGTCGCGCGCGCCGAGAACCGGTTGCTCGGCGAACGCCAGACCAGGCCGAGGTCCTCGCCGTCGGCGAGCTCGGGACGAAGCAGGGTCGGGGACGGAACGTTGCAGAAGTCACAGACGGCCTCGCTGATGGAGGGCGTCTTGAAGCCCTGACCCCAGGACGCCGCCAGGGAAAACCCGCCGCCGAGGGCATAGCCCGCGCCCACCCGGCCGGTGACCTGGCTGTGGAACTTGTCCGGGTCGTCGTAGCGGACGCTGGCGGAGGCGGTCAGCGGCCGGATCGGGCGCCACTGCACAACCCCGAACACCGAGGTCTCGCCCAGGTCATGCTCACTGCCGTCGCTGACGCTGGCCTGGGACTGCTGCCGCTCGGCGCCGATCAGGACCGATAGCGGGTCGTCCACCCCGCCGTGGGCCGTGGTCCAGCGATAGACGTTGCGATTTGCGTTGTAGCCATAGTCGCCAGACTCGCCGGCGTCGCCGCGCGCGATCACATAGCGGTCGACGCTGAAGTCATTATGCAGATCGAAGGGCCCATCGACCTTGGCGTGGACATAGGCGTCGAGGCTGCGGCTGGTGGCGACATCGTTGGTGTCCGCCAGGACGTAGTAGGGCGGCGGATAGCCATCGACGTCGGTCCGCGACTGGTTGATCCGCACCTGGCCGTCCACCTCAACCGCGGGGCTGAAGGTGAAGCGGCCGCGCACGCTGGCGGTGGTCTCACGCGTCCCGTCCGGCTCGCTCGCCGTCGCGCCGGGATAGAGGGCGTAGTCGTTGCGCGGATCGGCTTCGGAAATGCCGCTGGTGAAGAATTGGGACGCCGAGACGCCGAGCGCCCAGCGGTCGGTGGCGCGCCCGACCGAGCCGGAAATCTGGCCGGTGCCGTAGGATCCGCCCTCCAGATTGAGCCGCACGCCATTGGGTTCACGGGTGGTGAAGGCGATCACCCCGCCGATCGCGTCGGAGCCCCAGATCGAGCCTTGCGGGCCGTTCAGCACTTCAACTCGGCTGACGTCGCTGAGGTCGATGGCCGAAAAGTCGAAACCGCCGGCCGGCTGAGAGGCGTCATTGACCTCCACCCCATCGACCAGCACCAGGCTCTTGTCGGAGGAGGCGCCCCGCTGGCGAATTCCGGTCACACCGCCGAAGGCGCCGGCGCTGTAAACCGAAAGTCCCGGCACGGTCGAGAGGATGTCGGCGGCGAAGACAGCCTGGCGCTGCTGAATATCCTTGTCGGTGATGACATAGGCGCCGGGCGTGACATCCAGGGGCGCCGGCAGGCGGGTGGCGGTGATCACCACCTCGGCGACATTGGTCGGCGTGTCGGCGAGCGCGGCGATGGGGGCGAGGAGGCCGGCCGAAAGGGCGGCGGCCCCGAATTTAAGGCGTTGAAGGCGATACATGGTTTGCAGTCCGTTTTCCTGGACCGCCCCCGCGCCATGGGCCAATCCTTAAGCAGCGATGCGACCCGCGACCGCGCAAAGGTTGACCGAGACAGCCCGCCCTCGCGCGCCCGCCAGCGGCGGGGTCGGCGATAGGTCGCTGCTACGGGGCGGGCGCACGCGCCCCCCCGCGCCGATGGTCTGGACCCGGACCTCCGGTCGAACGACGTGGCGGCAGGTCTCCTGACTTGCGGGTCATCGGGCCGGTGTCCCGCCTTCCCAGAGCCTTTCGGCGCCAGTGGCGTCGAGCCTGACCAGACAGTCAGACCCGATATGGACGCGGACCTCGCCGCTTACAGTTGCGGGCACAGCGCGGCTTGAGAGTCGTAAGGATGACCCCGCACCGCATTCCCTCTTAGCCCCCGCATGCGCGGGGGAACCACCGAGGCGGGTTATCGGCCAAGCGGAGCGCTAGGGCAATACGGCTAGTTGAGCGGAACGGGCGCCGGGCGCCAGCGGCGCGTGGCGACCACCACGGCGCCGAATAACAGGGCCGCGGCGATGCTGATCGCCGTCTCGCCGAAGAACATGGCGTTGGTCCCGTAGCGGTCATGGATTCCGGCGTCTAAGAGCGACATGTAGAACACCGGGATGTTGGATACCGAGGCCATCAGATTGAACTTGGTCGCCGCCGCGCCCTGGCCGATCGCTTCCAGAACCACTGCTGAATAGGCGGTGTAGCAGGCCGCGATGACGCCGGCGTAGGCGAGCGACGACCAGATCCACGCCGCCGGCGTGCGCGGCGCAAAGGCGGTCGGGATCAACACCAGTCCCACCGACACGCCGAATATGGCATAGACGGTCCAGCGGTTGAGCCGGCCCATCAGGTATCCGCCGGCGATCGCGGCGATGGCGGAAACCACGCCGGAAAGCACGCCGCCGACCGAGGCGGCGATATCCGGTCCGACATTCCACTCCAGCTTGGCCTCGGCGATCATCGTTGTCGCCGCCCCGCCCGAACCCAGCGGCAACAGCATCAGTAATATCACGAGCAGCCCGGCGCGGGAGCGTACGACATGCCAAACGTCACGCGCCACCTCTCCCGCGGTTTCGTGGAAGGTGGGGCGCAGGTGGGTGCGTTCCTGGGTGGTCAGGAGCAGCAGGGGCGCGCAGCAGGCGACGGATACCAGGCAGAGCGCGGCGCCGGACACCCACTGGGCCTGGACATGCTGGGCGAGATAGAGGCCCAGGCCGCCGCCGAGGCCGCCCCCGGCGAAATTGCCCGCCTGGGCCCAGCCGCTGGCCTTGGCCTGGTCGCGCGCGGGCAGGTTGGCCATGAAGGTCTCGGCCGACATGCTGCAGAAGGTCGAGGTCGCGCTGGAGATCATGATCAGCGCCGTCATCAGCACCAGCGCCTTGGCCGGCGTGGGAATGACGCTCATCGTCAGGATGGTCAGCCCGACGCTCAGAGCGCCGATCACGTACCAGATCTTGGGCGACAGCGTGATGTCGATGATCGGCGCCCAGATCACCTTGAAGGTCTGGGGAAATGTCCCGGCGGCGACGAGGCCGGCGATGGCGAAGGCGGCGATGCCGTGCGCGCCGAGGATATAGGCCAGGGTTACGCCCACATATCCGGTGGCCATGCCGAACGGCGCCATCAAGGCCATGAAGATTGACGTGTGCGGCGCTCGGACCACCGGAGCGTCGACGATCACCTCATCGCTGGCCATTCAAATCCTCTCGCCACACGGTCGGCTTCATCCTTATGCGGAGCCAGACCGATGCGCCAGTAGGGCTAACTGACGGTAAAGGCGATCGTCCCGACGTCGTCGATGGCGCCGGTGACATGGTCGCCCTTGACCAACGGCCCGACGCCTTCGGGGGTGCCGGTATAGATCAGGTCGCCGGCCTCCAGCCGCCACAGCCTGGACGCTTCGGATACAATTTCGGCGAGGTTCCAGATCATGTCGGTCAGCTTGGCGTCCTGGCGGACCTGACCGTTCACCGACAGCTGGATTCGGCCCTTGGGATGGCCGGAACGGTCCGCGGGGCGGATCACGCCGATCGGCGCCGAGGCGTCGAACGCCTTGCTGGAGTCCCACGGATGGCCCTTGTCCTTGGCCGCGTTCTGCAGGTCGCGCCGGGTCAGGTCGACGCCGACGGCGTAGCCCCAGACCAGCGACAGCGCCTCCTCCACCGAAACGTCCTGGCCGTCCGCGCCGATGGCGGCGACCAGTTCGATCTCGTGGTGCAGGTTATGGGTGGCCGAGGGGTAAGGCACGGCGACGCCGGGCGGCACGACGGCGTCGGCCGGCTTGCAGAAGAAGAAGGGCGGGTCGCGGTCGTCGCCGCCCATCTCGGCCCGGTG
>Ga0302196_10002660_pt1 | contig 16557 bp, 10 predicted proteins | sample II_Bog_N1_3_FD_198794 | JGI IMG/M metagenome (GOLD analysis project Ga0302196, IMG submission 198794) | Peat permafrost microbial communities from Stordalen Mire near Abisko, Sweden - II_Bog_N1_3 | ecosystem: Environmental > Terrestrial > Soil > Wetlands > Peat | place: Sweden: Abisko...
GACCGGGCCAGTTGGTGGCACACCGACGTGACCTTCCTCCAGTCCCCGGCGTTCGGCTCCATCCTCAACATGCTGGACTGCCCCGAGGTCGGTGGCGACACCACGTGGGCCAGCCTGCAGGACGCCTACGACCGCCTGTCGGACCCGGTCCGGTCCATGTGCGACTCGCTGGTCGCCATCCACTTCGACCCGTGGTTCGCCGCCGACGTCCAGGCCCGTGGGGGCTATGAGTGGGAGGGACAGCGCCATGACAAGCTCCTCCCCGCCCTCCACCCGGTGGTCCGCACCCATCCCGAGAACGGTCGCAACGGTCTGTTCGTCAATCCGCAGTTCACCCAGTCCCTGCTGGGGCTGTCCAAGCACGAGAGCGACGGGATCCTCGACATGCTCTACCGGCACTGCGTGCAGCCCGAGCTGACCTGCCGGTTCCGGTGGCGCCCGGGGTCGGTGGCCTTCTGGGACAACCGGGCCACCCTGCACTACGCCCTCGACGACTACGGGGACGCCACCCGCATCGCCCACCGCGTCACCCTGAGGGGCGACGTGCCCTACGGTCCCGCCATGCCCCGTCGCTGAGCCGCAGTCGAGCCGCCGTTCGAGCCGAGGTGGTGACCACCACCCGTGCGGCCGGTCAGTGGCCGGACATCGGCGAGGGGTCCGGGTCGTCCGGGGCCCCGGCCCGTCGGGACCCGGGCACGGCGCCGGACACGGCCAGGGCCTCCTCGCTGGCACCGAGATAGGCGGCCAGGGCCCGCGGGTCCCGGGCCACCTCGTCGGGCGTGCCCGAGGACACCACCGAGCCGGTCTCCATCATCACCACGTGGGTGCACAGGGCGAATACCAGGGGCACGTCGTGCTCGACCAGCACGATGGTGGTGTCGGCCAGCTGGTGGAGCCGGCGGAGCAGGGGGACGAAGGCCTCGGCCTCCCGCTGGGCGATGCCGGCGGTGGGCTCGTCCAGGAGGAGCAGGCGGGGACGGGCCAGCACCACCGAGGCCAGGTCCACCACCCGACGGGTCCCCGTGGACAGCTCGGCAATGCGGTGCCGGCGGAACCGGTCGATCCCGAAGCTGGCGATGACCTGGTCCACCTCGCTCCTTTTGGCCCGCTCCGACTTCCGGGCCCAGGGCATCTGCAGGGTCGAGGACACCACGCTGACGGGCCGCCGGGCGTCCAGCGTGAGCATCAGCACGTCCTCCACCGAGAGCTCGGGGAACAGCCGGCAGTCCTGGAACGACCGCACCAGTCCCAGGGCCGACCGCTCCTCGGGCAGGTACTCCACCAGGCTCTCGCCGTCCAGGCGCACCGATCCGGACTGGGGGGTGACGGTCCCCGAGATGACGTCGAGCATGGTGGTCTTCCCCGAGCCGTTGGGGCCGATCAGCCCCACGATGGCACCCGGCTCGGCCGACAGACCGGCCCCGTCCACGGCCCGGACCCCACCGAAGTCGACCACCACACCCTCGATGTCGAGCCGGGCCGGACCGGTGCCGGACGGGACGTCCGTGGGGCGGGCGGCGTCGGCGGCGCTCACCCCGCCACCTGTCCTGCCGTGGCCCCGAGGGCCGGCTCGGGCTGCGGATCGGGCCCGGCCCCGGTGGCATCGGCCGGAGGCTGGCGGCGCGACAGCAGCTTCTCGAGGCCCAGCGTCACGAGGTCCCCGACCCGGTGCAGCAGGTCGGCCAGGCCCCCGGGCAGATAGAGGATGAAGGCCAGGAGGCCGATGCCACTGGTCAGGAACTGGATGGTCGAGGTCGTGCCGAAGGCGGCCGGGATCCCCACCAGGTAGACGGCCCCGAGGACGGCCCCGTCGATCGAACCCAGCCCACCGATGACCACCATCGACACCACCAGGATGGAGTAGGACGGGTCGAACGTGGACGTCGAGAACCGCTCGGTGGCGAAGGCCAGGCACACGCCGGCATACCCGGCGATGAAGCCGGAGAGGGCGAAGGCCAGCAGCTTGGACCGGGCCAACGGGATGCCGAGGGCGCCGGCTCCGGTCTCGTTGTCCCGCACGGCCATGAGGCGGCGGGCCACCCCCCGGTCCCGCCAGATCCGCACCATCACCACCGACAGGACCAGGACGGCCAGGGAGAACCAGGCGAACGACCGGGCCGAGCTCAGCTGGATGCCGAACAGGCTGGGGCTGGCGATGAGGGTGGACTGGGGATTGGGCAGGCCGGTGCACATGGACTTGCCGAACACGGGCAGATCCCAGCACGGGGTGGACAGCACCGACTGCATGAACCACACGCTGAAGGCCAGGGTGCTCACGGCCAGGTAGAGGCCGCGCACCCGCAGCGCCGGCAGCCCCACCACCACGGCGATCACGGCGGTCACCGCCCCGGCGAAGGGCATGAGCAGGACGAGGGGGACGCTGCTCCCCAGGTGGGTGGCCATCAGGGCCCCGCACGCCACCAGCCCGAACTGGCCGAGGGACACCTGTCCCGCCCAGCCGGTGAGGACGGTCAGGGACAGGGCGATCACGGCGTAGATGCAGATCTGCGAGAGCAGGAACGAACGACCCACGCTGATCACGAAGGGCAGGAGGGCCACCACCACCACGGTCACCGCCACCCCGGTCGAACCCACCCGGCGGCGCAGCGGGCTGTCGTTCTGGCGCTGGTTGCGGGAGCTCTCGATCCAGGTGGAGCGATCCTCACGCCGCGACCCGGTGGGAAGGGCGGCGATGCGGATCAGCAGCACCACGAGGACCAGGGCGAAGAGCAGCAGGTCCACCTGGGCCGTGCTGGACAGGTTCCACACCAGGACCTCCTGGATCACGCCCACCCCGATGGCCGCAACGAAGGCCACGGTCAGGTTGACCATGGCACCGACCATGGCCGCCGTCAGCGCCAGCAGCAGCAGCTCGGGGCTGAGCACCTCGGTGAGCGACGAGGTCTGGCCCGGTGCGGCGAGGATGGCGGCGAAGGCCGACAGCACCCCGGCCAGCGTCCACGTCACCGTGGAGGTCCGCCGGACCCACACCCCGGACAGCCGGGCCGAGTCGGCGTTCTCGGCCATGGCCCGCATGGCCAGTCCCCAGGGCGACCACTTGACGAAGGCGGCCAGGGACAGCGCCACCAGCGGCGCCATCACCAGGGTGACCACCTGGCCCGGGGAGAACAGGTAGGTCCCGATGTGGAACGAGACGTCGACGGGGACCGGGAAGGGCTTGAAGAGGTTCTTGGGACGGATGAAGGGCAGGGCGGTGAACACGAACAGCACCTGGCTCAGCCCGATGGTGGCCACCATCACGAGGACCCGGGGGCGGTTGAACAGCCGCCGGAGCAGCAGCTCGGACAGGGCGCCCACCGCCGCGGCCAGGACGAGGGCCATCACCAGGGCGAACCAGTAGTTGAACCCGAAGTCGTAGAAGCACTTGACCAGGAAGACCGCCGCCACCACGCCGAGCTGGCCCTGAGCGAAGTTGAGCACCCGGTTGGTCCGGTAGATGAGGACGAGACCCATGGCCAGCAGGCCGTAGCCGAGGCCGGTGATGACGCCCTGGACCAGGACGAAGCTGGGTATGGACACGGTGGCCGCTAGCCCAGACCGTCCACGGCCGCCCCCAGGAAGACCGGGCGCAGCAGGTCGGGGCGCTCCATGAGGTCGACGGTCCGCCCGTCGAATCGGACCTCGCCCCGCTCGATGAACACCGCCCGCTCGGCGAGGCTCATGGCCCGGTTCACACTCTGCTCGACCAGGATCACCGTGGTGCCCCCGGCGTTGACCTCCCGCACGATGGCCATCAGCCGGTCAACCGCCTTGGGGGCCAGTCCGAGGGCCAGCTCGTCGATCATCAGCAGCCGGGGTCGGGTCATCATGACCCGGGCCAGGGCCAGCATCTGCTGCTCGCCGCCCGAGAGGGTGCCGGCCGGCTGGTTCAGTCGGGACGCCAGCTCGGGAAAACGCTCGACGGCTTCGTCCAGGGCCTCCTTCGCCCGTGTCCCCTGGCCCCGGAGCGAGTGGGCGCCGACGGCGAGGTTGTCCTTCACGGTGAGACCGGTGAAGGTCATCTTCCCGCCCACCAGCAGAGCCACATCCTGATGGATGATCTGCTCCGGCTCGAGATAGGTGCAGTTGGTCCCGAACAGCCGGATCACCCCCCGATGGGGATGGTCCAGTCCGGCCACGGCCCGCAGCAGCGTCGACTTTCCCGCCCCGTTGGTGCCCAGCAGGGCCAGGATCTCGCCCTGGGCCACCTCGAGGTTGACGTCGAACAGCACCTGGTTGGCGCCGTAGTAGAAGTCGAGGTTGTGGATCTGCAGGGCGGGCAGCTCGCCCCCGGCGGCACGGCGCTGGCCCTCGGCATGGCGTTCGAGCACATCCTCGATGACCAGGGTGATGTCGCGCCGCACATAGCGGGATCCGATCAGCAGCATGATCCCGCCGATGGCGCACACCGGGCCCACGATGGTCAGGGCCACGGTGGGTCCGTTCCGGTAGCCGACGGCGTCGCTCACCGCCCCGAGCAGCACGGCACCGGTGAATCCCCCGAACACCAGGGAGTAGACCCCGAACATGGCGAAGCAGATCGTCCGCATCTCGGCGGGGGCGGTGGCCGCCAGGGTGAGGAAGATGCAGATGGCCAGCGGGGAGACGGCGGCGTTGGCCAGGAACTGCAGCGTCACCACCATCCACAGCTGGGGCATGTAGAGGGAGGCCACGTACAGCCCCCCGTAGGCGGCGATACAGAACCCGGCGATGGCCAGCGGTCGCTGGGGGGCCCGGCGGAAGTAGCGGTCCCCGAGGACATAGGCCAACGGCAGGCCGAGGAAGGCGGCCAGTCCGATGATGGAGTAGATCTCGCTGCGCCGCGCCGTGTCGAGCCCCCAGTGGCGCACGAAGTACAAGTTCCCGAACAGGGGCGCGGCCGTGCCGGCGAAGCCCAGGATGGCCACCGCCACCAGCTCGTAGTAGATGGACCGGATGCGCAGCAGTCGGGTGACGGCCGATCCGAGCAGGACGCGCGGGGCGTCGCTCTGCTGGGAGTGCAGATCCATGCCCGAGGCCTTCAGGATGTGCGTGGACTCGTTCTCGCCCTTCTCCGGCTCCCGGAGCGTGAACAGCGAGAGCCCGACGGGAATCCCGACGAGGGCGATGAGCATGCCCCACCGCCAGTTGTGGCCCACCGTCACCACCAGACCGAAGATGAGGATCCCCACGGTCTGCGACAGGGGATCCGAGAGATTGTGCCAACTGAAGACCCGGCCCCGGCCCTCGGTCGGATAGGCGTCGGAGAGGTACGAGTTGTGCACCGTGTTGTTCACACCGGACCCGATGGAGGCGATGAGGTAGAGGAAGGTGAACGCCCACACATTGGGCGACAGGGCCATGAGGGGGGTGAACACCGAGAAGATCAGGAGGGCCACCCCGGCCACCACCTTGCGGCTGCCCCTGTCGGCCCAGAGGGCGAGGGGCACGGCCCACAGCAGCTGGGCCACCGCTCCCACGAAGGTCACCGCGCCCAGGGCGGCGTCATGGATGTGGAACGAGTGCTCGAGGTTGGTGCCGATGAGCGAGATGCCGTTCCCGACGGTGCCGGGGACGAGCGCCGCCATGGTGAGCAGCACCAGCGGGGCGTAACCGTGCTGCTGGAGGATGCCGACCAGCGGGGGCGGCTTGCCGTCCCCCGTGCCGGGCATGGCGGCCAGATCGGCGACGGCCTCGGGATTGCTGCTCTTGGCCACGACCTCCCGGAGGAGTTCGTCGGGCACAGCGAAGTCGAACGCCACCTGGTCGGCCATTGGGGTGTCACCCTATCGTCGGCGTCTCCGCCGTTCACGATTGATCAGCGGTGACGACGGTGAGCGGCCTCCGGGGCCGGCGCCACCGTTCAGACGGCCGGTGTGGCCACGGTCAGTGGCCCCTGGGTGAGTACGCAGAGTCGGGCCCGGGGACCTCGCTCGGCCAGCGCGTCGTCCACCGACTCCTGCAGATCGTCCACCGGGACCATCCGGGCGGCCCGGACGTCGTCATCGGAGAGTCCGTCGGCGTACAGCCTCACTTCGGCCCGCTGCAGGACCCGGCCCAACACCTGGGCCTGCCAGACATCCACCGCTCCCGGTCCCACGGGCCGGAGCAACTCCTCGACCCCACGGGACTGCCGGAGGATCCGGGCGAAGCCGCCGTCGTCGGGGACGCCGTCGAGGCATGCGGCGGCCATGATGATGATCCCGCCGTTGGCCACCACGCGCTCGGCGGCGGCCAGTCCTTTGACCGACTGGTACAGGTTGCGGTCGAGGGGGTAGCCGCCGTTGGTGGAGACCACCACGTCGAACCGGTCGGGCACCGTGCGGGTGACGTGTCGGGCAGCGTAGGCACAGGCCGACCGGTGACCGTCGGGGAGCGGTCCGGCGAAGACCCCGGTCAGTCGACGGTGGGTGTCGATGGTGACGTCGACGGAGAGGTCCGGCGGGCACAGGGCCGTGGCCGCGGTCACGAACTCGTGCACCGGGTTTCCCGACGTGGTCAGCCACGTCGACCGGGGATCGGCGATGCGCTCCGGGCTGTGGGCTTCGAGGATGGTGGCGGTGGAGGCCAGACCCGGGCAGGCCCCCTTCGGCCCGCCGCTCCAGCCGGCGAAGAAGTGGGGTTCGACGAAGCCGGTGAGGATGCGCCTGTCGGCCTCCACGTAGCGGCGGTCGAGGAGGACGGGCACGCCGTCGACCACGCCCACGGGGACGTGGTCGGGGTCGTCGCTCCGGTGTTGGTGGATCCGGTAGCGGTCCGCGATGTCCTGGCCCACCAGGCTGGCCATCTCATCCGGTGTGGCCGGGCGGTGGGTACCGGTGGCGCAGAGCAGCTCGACCCGACCGGGGCCGGCGCCGGCCCGGGCCAACTCGGCCAGCAGGGGTGGCAGGACGGTGGTGTTGGGCATGGGTCGGGTGATATCGGGGAAGACCACCGCCACCCGTTCGCCGGAGCGGACCAGGGCATCGAGGGCCGGACCCGACGTCGGGAACCGCAACGCCGTGACGATGGCGGCGGCCTCGTCCTCCAAGGGGGCAGCTTCCTCGGGCACCACCACCTCGGCGTGGTCGGGCACCTCGATGTCGATGCCGTCCCGGCCGTAGGCCAGCGTCAGGCGCACGGCGACCCCGCCGGGTCGGTCCCCAGGCCCACCACCGCGGCGGCCACCGCATCGGCACGGTGACGGAGGGCCCGGTAGGACGAGGTGGCGGCGGCGTCGGGCAGGGTGCGCGCCACGACGGGGTCGAGATCGGCCAGTCGGAGCTCCCGTCCGACGGCCCGGGCGGCCAGCAGCGCCGCGCCGGCGGAGGCGGCCTGGCCCGAACGGCGCACCTCCACCGCCCGGCCGGTGATGGCGGACAGCACCTCGAGCCACACGGGAAGGCCCGAGCCACCACCCGTCGCCATCAGGCCCGTCAGCGACGGCTCCGGATCGAGCGACGCACCCATGGCGTCCAGGCACCGAAGGACGTCCCACGCCACTGACTCGAAGGCGGCGCGGGCCAGATCGGCCACGGTATGGGTCGGACCCAATCCCACCAGGGCGGCGGCGGCGTCCTCACGCCACCACGGAGCCCGGGCTCCCCCCAACCAGGGCACGGCCACGACCCCGCGGGCACCGGGTGGGCTCGTGGCGGCCAGCTCGGCCAGGGCCACCTCGGTCTGTCCGGTCACGGTGCCCAGCCAGGCCAGGAGACTCCCCGCCGCCGAGAGTCCTCCCTCCAGCAGCCATCCCCCCGCTGCTCCCCGCGCCAGGACGAGGCCGTCCGGTGCCCGGGGAGGGGTGGGAACCGAACCGTCGCCCGGGGCGAGTGGCACCGACACGTTGGCCGTCGTCCCCCAGCTGACCATGGGAGTGCTCACCGTGGCCCCCGAGCCGAGGACCTCGGCGGCACGGTCCCCGCACCCGATCACCACCGGTGTCCCCGTTGGCATACCGAGGGCCCGGGCCGAGTCGCTCGTGAGGCCGCCGACGGCGTGGTCCGGGGCCACCAGGGGCGCCAGCCGGCCACCGCTCCCGCCGACGAGCACGGGCAGGGGCCGGCCGTCCAGGTCGTAGAGCCCCGAGCGCCAGGCCATGGTGGGATCGGTGGCCACCACCCCGGTCAGGGTCCACACCAGATAGTCCCGCGGGGTGAGTATCCAGGATGCGGCCCCGAGGCGGTCGCCGTCGTGGTTCGCCAGCCAGGCCAGCTTGGCCGCCACCGAGGCCGCGTCGACCTCGATCCCCGAGTGCGGCAGGGTCGGGCCCGATGCCTCCAGGCGCCGCTGTAGCTGCTCTGCCTCGGCCCCGGCCCGGCGGTCGGACCAGACGATGGCCGCACCGAGGCTCCGACCCTCGGCGTCGGCCAGCACCACGGTCTGGCGGGCCCCGGTGCACCCGATGACCTCGATGGCGGCGAAGGCCCGCGGCTCCGCCGAGCGGAGTGCGGCGCAGACCTGCACCAGGGCCGACCACCACGCCCCGGGATCCTGCTCGTCCCGGTCCGGGGCGGCGTGGGTGGTGTGGACGGGTGCGCCCTCGAGGGCCACCAGACCGTCGTCGGCCCACAGCGCGGCCTTGGTCACGCTGGTCCCGAAATCGAGGGTGAGGATCACCCGGCGTGCACCACCTCGGCCAGCTCCTTGGCCGCGGCGGCGGGCGACGGCTCCTGCAGGATGGCCCGACCGATGGCCAGGCCGTGCCCGCCCCCGGCCATGACGTCCCGGGCCTCGGCCACCACACCGTCACCCCCCGGGTCCCTGTGGGGGCCACCCAGGAACAGCACCGGGGCGCCGACGCTGGCCACCACCCGGTGCACCGCCCTGATCCGGTCGGTCCCCGGCGGCTCGTCGGGGACGGGCACCTTCAACAGCGGTGCCCCCAGGTCATGGGCGATGACGGCGGCCGACACGATGTCGGTGGTCACCCGGGACATCCTGCCGTCCCGCCACCACACCGGCTCGATGAGGGCCTCCAACTGGGCCACCCGGGCGTCCTCCAGGACCTGGCCCAGCAGTTCGAGTGCCGCCGCTCCGCCGGGATCGGTAGGGTCGATGCGGGTCATCAGCTTGACACCCGACCAGCCGTCGGCGGCGGCCCGGGCCACGCTGGCCACCAGCCGGTCGTCCAGTTCGAACACCGTGCCGGCCAGCCCGGTGCGGTTGATGGAGAGGTAGGTCTGCTGTCCGGGCCGCAGATGGCCGAGCCGGGCCAGGTCCCCGAGCGGCTGGGCCGTGGCCAGGATCCCGTCACAGTGGGGCAGCGCCTCGGCCAGCGCCACCAGATAGTCGGCGTAGGGCTCGATGGTCATCACCCCGCGGGCGCGGTGGTCGGCAGCCAGCACCATGGCCGGCAGGGCCAGCCCCGCTCCCCCGTCCGCGCCGGACGACGGGACCCCCGGTCCGCCGGTCACGTCAGACCGGCCAGTCCGAACACCACTTTGGCCAGGGAGGAGAAATCCTCCCGACCGTACCCTGCCGTCGAGGCGGCGGTGAGGGCCTGCCGGGCCACGGCGGTGGAGCTGAGGGGCACCCCGGACCGGGCACCGTAGGCCAGGGCCAGATCCAGGTCCTTGGCCATCAGGTCGGTCATGAACCCCGGCCGCCAGTCGTTGGAGGCGGGGCTGTCCTCCAGCACGCCGGCCACGGGCAGCCGGGTCCGCACGGCCACGCAGTCCCCGGTCGAGTGGACCAGCACCTCATGGAGCTTCCCGATGTCCACCCCCGACCGGACCGCCAGGGCGGTGGCCTCGGCCGTGGCCAGCATCTGGGCGGCGTAGATCAGGTTGTTGCACAGCTTGACCACCTGACCCATGCCCGGGCCACCGACGTGCACGATGAGCCCGGCGAAGGGCTCCAGGGCGGGCCGGCTCGAGGCCAGGGTCTCCGCTTCTCCGCCGACCATCAGGGTCAGTGTCCCCTTCTCCGCTCCGGCCGTCCCGCCGGACAGCGGGGCGTCCAGAAAGCCGGCGCCGGTGGCCAGGACCAGCTCATGCTGGGCCCGTTCCACCTCGGGATCGATGGTCGAGCAGTCCACGACCACCTGGCCCGGTTGCAACACCGGGAGCATGTCCGCAACCACCTCCACCACCTGCGGCGAGCTGGGCACACAGAGGATGACCACATCGGCGTCGGCAGCCACTCCGGCCGGTGAGGCGGCCTCGACGGCGCCGAGGGACACCGCACGGGCCACCGGTCCGGGACTGCGGGAGGCCACCGTGACCCGGTGGCCCGCCTCCAACAGGTGGCGGGTCATGGGCAGACCCATGGCCCCCAGTCCGACGAAGCCCAGTTGCATCAGGTCCTCCTTCTTCCTCGTACGTCTTGGTCGCGGAGCATCCCCGCCGGCTTCATGGCGAATCGGTCGGTGCGGGCCGGCATCCGACGGCACCGGGGTGTTCAGACGTCGAACTGGGGCAGCCAGGCCGCCGTGGCCGAGAGGAGCTCGTCGATCATGGCCTCGGTCTGATGCAGGTCACCGCGTCCAGCCAGGGGATCGAGGAAGAAGGCCGCCTCCGCCAGGGACCGGTTCCCCTCGAGGGCGGCGGCCACGGTCATCTCGCCCACGGCCACGTGGCGACGGACCAGCTCGGCGTAGGGCGGCGGGAGGGGCGCCACGTCGCGCCCGCGGATGCCCTGGTCGTCGACGACGCAGATCGACTCCACCACGGCGTCGTGGGGGACGTCGGGCACCTGGCCGACGTTGGGGATGTTGGCCGGCAGCTCGCGGTGCTCGCCCGTGACCAGCGAGTCGATGACCAGTGCGGGCAGTTCGCCCGAGTACCAGGTCTGGAGCTTCTTGGTCCCGCCCACCCAGGCGTCGACGTCGGCGATGTAGCCCTCCTGGTGCTTCTGGCGCGTCCCGATGGAGGTCAGTTCGACGTTGAACGCGCCACCCCAGTCCGATTCCTCGGTCAGCACCCAGGGCAGGAACTCGGCGATGTGGCGGTCACCGGCGGCGGGGAACGCACCCCACTTGTCCAGCAGTGTCAGCTTCAGCACATGGCGCTGGACGAAGTCGAGGGGCGAGAACGTCTCGGCCTCGGGCCGCCCGGGATGGGGCGCCAACGCCGACAGCCCTCCGGCGTCCTCCACCATGCCGGCCAGGAGGGCGAACCCGTCCTCACCGTCCACGTCGACCGCCGTGACGATGGGGAAATGGTTGATGCCGGCCACCGTGGGGTGGACCGACTCGGCCGGTCGACCGAGGGCGATGGCGAAGTCCATGGACCAGTTCCCCACCTCGTGGCACAGTCCCACCGCCCGCAGCGAGGTCTGCTTGCACACGGCCCGGGTCAGGCAGGTCATGGGATTGGTGATGTTGAGCAGCCAGGCATCAGGGCAGACCTTCCCCATGTCCTCGGCCACGCTGACCAGGACGGGGATGTTCCGCAACGAACGGTTGATCCCCCCGGGTCCCACGGTGTCGCCCACCGACTGACGAATGCCGTAGCGGGCCGGGATGTCGAGGTCCAGGGCCATCGAGTCGAACCCACCCGTCGAGATGGTGACGATCACGAAGTCGGCTCCGTCGAGGGCGCGGAGCTGGTCGGTCGTGGTGGCGAAGGTGGCCTTGGCCCCCATGCTCTCGTTGAGCAGACGGGCCAGCTCCACCATCCTCTCCAGCGGGACGGGGTCGATGTCCTCCAGCACGTAGTGGGCCCCCTGGAGCGAGGGCATCCCCAACAGGTCGGCCAGCAACTCGGGAGTCCACTGGTAGCTGCCGCCACCGATGATGGTGATCTGCATGATGTGGGCTCCCCCTCGCGGTCAGCGCCGTGGCGTCGTCGTCCGAGCCCACTCTACCCAGGGGCCTCCGACACGACGAGGCCGGGCAGACCCTTCGGGTGGGCCCGGGTCGCTCAACCTGGCGGGGCCTGCCAGTGGACCAGATCGGTGCTGCGGGCCACACCGATGTCGGCGTGCCCCCAGCCGTCGAAACGGGTCAGCTCGTCGCTGCCGGCGTAGAAGAGGTAGACGAAGTGGCCGGGAAGCCCACTGGCGTCGCAGAGGAACGCCGAATTGGCGTGCTCGAAGCCGATGCTGGACAGCCCCGGGCCCGTGTTGAACGACTGCGAGGGAACGGTCAGCTGACGGCCCGGGCTCCACGACAGCCATCCCCGGGCCAGGTCCGGGTGGCCGGTCAGGGTGAACAGCCACGGTTGGTCGAGGTTGTTCGAGGTGGCCATCAGACGCCAGGCGCCGGCGACGCGGACGAACTCGTAGTTCTCGACGGTGCCCCCGTCCACCTCGATGTCGGGTCGGCCCACTACCGTCCAGGGGCCCTGCGGCCCCCCGCTGGCCGAGCTGGCCAGCTCGAACACATCGGGCTGGGTGGGCGATGAGTACTTGAATCCCAACAGCAACTGGTGTCCGGTGTAGACGAAGGCCCCGTCGATCATCCGGTCCGCCGGTGCCGGGGCCAATGACTGGGCCAGCGGACGGGGTGCGGACCAGTGGCGCAGGTCTGTCGACGTCCGGTAGTAGAGCCGGGCGGCGTCCGACGACGGGGGTGCGGCCCCGGGATCGGACTGGTACGTGACGAGGTACGTCCCCGACGGCTGGCGGACGATGTCCGGTGAGGCTACGCCGTACACACTCGGCTGGGCCGGCCACGGGTCGGGGGCCGACCAGTGGACCAGGTCGGTGCTGGTGGCGGTGGCGACGTCCCATCGGATGCCCCCGGGCCCAGACGGGTCCTCGGTCACGTAGCTGAACACGAGGTGCCAGCGGCCGTCGGCCCAGACGACGGCCTGATCCTTCACGCCCCCGGCCGGCTCGGCCAGGACCGGATTGTGGAGGTCCGACCAGTCGATGGTCGGCGCCGGCCCCCCGGTGGACACGCAGGCGTGGCCGGCACCGGCGGACAACTGGGCCGCGGTCAGGCGGTGGGTCGCCGCGGGGCCGGACGAGGACGCCCCGGCGGAGCCGGCCGGAGCCAGCACCAGCACGACCACCAACGCCAGCGCCGGAAGCAGCGGCACCACCCGCAGCGACGAGCGCATACGACTCACGCCCCGGCGGCGCTGCGGAATCGGTAGGTCCCCGCCCCCATCTCGATGCGGGCCGACCCGCCGTCCACTCCGAGGACCCGGATCCCACGGGCGCCGTCGATGGGCGATCCCCCCTCGCGCAGGCCCGAACGGCCGCGGGCCGGCATGGTCAACGTGGCCGACGAGTTGGCCGGCACGTCCATGTCCACCGAGAACCAGGGGTCGGCCGACGTGGGCCGGCGCCACGCCACCGAGACGGTCCCCCTCGTCGTGGGCACCGTCCCGAGCGCCCACTCGAGACCGGCCGGGGGCGGGATGACATCGAAGGAGGCGAAGCCCGGTGCTGTCGGCCGGACCCCGAGCAGCGACCGCTGGATCTCGGGGACCATGGTCGAGCCCCACCCGTGGGACATGCTGTCACCGACGATGTCGGACGGGTCCCAGACCTCCCAGGTGAACGTGGCGCCGCGGGCCAGGATGTTGGCCCAACCGTCCGTGGTGGGGTCGACCAGTCGCTGGACCATGTCGGCATACAGCCCGGCGGCGGCCATGGTGGCCAACACCTCGCCGGCATTCTGAGGCGGGGCCTGCATGCCGAGGTCGCGGACATAGGCGGCGACCCCGGCCAGACGGGCGGCAGGGACGACCCCGAAGGCGACGGCGCAGGCGCTCGAGGTCTGGGAGGCGGTGGACGTGGGGGCACCGCCGGCCAACAGGCCGTCGACGTAGATGCCGTCGGAGCGGACCAGGTGACTGTTGATGGCCGACGTCAGCGTCTGCTGCCGGTGACGCTGGAGCTCCACCTCCGTACCCGGCCGATGGACCGCCTCGGCCACCTGGGCCGTGCGCCGGAAGACGTTGGCACCCAGGACGTTGAGTCGGGTGGCCACCGGGAACGGGTAGTAGTTGTTGGTCGCCGGCAGGGACGTGACCAGTCCGGTCGACGGCGAGACGGCCCGCTGCACATAGTCGGCGATGCGCTGGAGCACCGGGTAGACGGTGCGGAGCAGCGCACGGTCGCCGGTGTGCATCCAGTACTGCCAGACCCACTCGGCGTAGATCTCGGTCGACTCGTTGATGTCGAGGGCCCCGAGGCCGGTCGGGTAGATCTTGTTCACCGCCCCGTTGGGCCAGTAGCGCTTCTGGGACTGGGCGAACTCGGTCAGCGACTTGCGGGTGAGGTTCTGCTCGCCGAAGGTCGCCATGGCCGTGTTGGACTCCTTGCTCCCGTCGTAGAGCCAGGACCCCTTCTCCCGGGTGGGGGTGTCGATGAACTGTTCCTGGGCGGTGTAGAGGGCGGAGTGGGCGCCCAGCTGGAACTCGGCGTCGATCGTCGGCTCGGAGGAGGAGAACGTCGCCGGCGGCTGGTCCGGGGCGGCGGTGTGACGGGCCAGGGCCACGACGTCGGCGGTGGCCAGCGTTTCGCCCGGATCGTCGATCTGGAAGTAGCGGAAGCCCAGATAGTCGAAGGGATGGAACTCTTCCGCTCCTCCCTTCTGCACGTAGCTGTAGCTCATGTCGGTGTGCTGTGTGCCGTGCGCGGTGGAGACCTGGCCCGGCACCCCGCTGAAGGGCTGGCCGGGCACGGGCTCGTCGAGGAGGAAGCCGGCCCGCATGGTGATGACCCGGCCCGCCACCCCCTGGTGGAAGGTGACCGTCGGCACGGCGGCGTACACCTTGCCGAAGTCGGCCACCACGGCACCGGAGGCCAACGTCGTCAGCGAGACGGCCGGCACCGGCTCCTCCACGATGCGGGTCCGCACCGGCACCAGGTGGGTCCAGGGTGCCGTTGGGGCCCGACCCACGACCGTGGCCGGCGTCCATGCGCTGTCGTCGAAGCCCGGAAGCTTCCACCCGACAGGCTCGGCCGGGCCGTCGATGTTCTCGGTGTAGTCGACCAGGTCGCCTTCGAGGTCCCGCTGGGTCCCCGGGAGCCAGGCCCCCGCCCGCACCTTCCAGGTCCCGTCGGTGACCACCCGTTGCACGTGGCCGTCGGACCCGTGCACGACGATCTGGGCGATCATCCCCGGAGTGCCGGCCGGGTGGCCCTTGGTCGGCCCCTGCCAATTCGTCACCATGGCGAAGGCGTTGACCGCCCCGGGCCGCAACAGCCCGGTCAGGTCGAGCGTCTCGTAGTACATGGAGTCGGGATAGCTGTAGGCCTGGCCCTTGCCCGCCCGCACGCCGTTCACGTAGAGCTCGTACTGCTGGTCTCCCGAGACGTAGGCCCGGGCCCGTTCGATGGTCCCCCCGCGCACCGTTGCCTCGGTCCGGGCGTAGGTGTACTGGCAGGGCTCGGTGGTCTCACTGGCCACGCGTGTGATCCAGGACGCGTCCCACTCGTCGTTGCGCAGGCCCGTCTCGAAGGAGGCCGGCGTCGACGCCGGGCCGGGCTGGCCCGAGGTGTCCCAGGTCTGCACCGTCCAGCGGTAGGCGCTGTCCGAGGCAAGTGACGGGCCGGCATAGGGGACGAAGGCCTGGTCCGACGAGGTGACCCGGCCACTGTCCCAGACGGTGGGTGCCGTGCCGCTTCCCCGTACGGGGCCGACCACCTCGATGCGGTAGGCGCTCTGGCGCGCTCCCCTCCGACCGTCCTTGACCTGCCAGGCAAAGAAGACGTCATCGGCGGCCAACCCGAGGGGGGCGGCCAGCCCGTCCACCCGGAGCTCGGCCGGGGGGCCCGGTTGCACCTCAGCGGCGCCGGCCACCGGGCCGGGTGCGCCTCCCTCCGACCGGGACGCGGGGCCGTCGCCCACCAGCGGGGCGACCATGAGTCCGGCCGCACCGACGAGACCCCCACCCAGCAGGTGGCGCCGGCTGAACGCGCCGGACCTCGCCGTCGATACCGCCGCTCGGTCCCCCGGTGTGCGGTCCACCGCCTCCGTCATGGGCACCCACAGTAATTGGCCGGTGGGCTCGGGGCCGGGGCCGGGGCCGGCGGTAGGATCCGGCCATGGCCGACCCGACGCTCCTCTACATCACCCAGGTCGCACCCTACGTGGGGGGACCGGCCGGCGTGCACGGGGTGCTCGACCAGTCGGCCACGGCCATGGCCGAGCTGGCCGAGGCCGCCGGGCTCGCCTTCCGCCGGGTCACCGATGTGCGCCACCTCGAGCGAGCGGCCCTCGAGTCGGCCCGGGTGGTCGCTCTGTTCACCATCGGGGAGACCCCGTGGTCGGATGATCAGCGGTCCGTCCTCCTCGGGTCGGTCCGCGCCGGACGGACCTCGGTGCTCGCCGTGCACTCGGCCACGGACGCCTGCTACGGGTGGGAGGAGTACCGCCTGCTGGTGGGCGCACGGTTCGACGGTCACCCGTGGACGAGGTGGTGCACGCTCGACGTGGTCGATCCCGACCATCCCGCCGTGGGACATCTCGGTGACACGTGGCACTGGCACGACGAGGTGTACACGTTCCGGGAGCTCCGTCCCGACGCCCGCGTGCTGCTGCGAGCCCGCCCCGACGAGCTGTTCGACGACGCCGCCGACGACAGCCATGTGCCTCCCGCAGCGCAGCCACCGTTCGGCTTCCCGCTCTCATGGTGCTTCACGGAAGGGGCGGGACGGGTCTTCTCCACCTCGCTGGGCCACTTCCCCCACGCCTGG
>Ga0302196_10002661_pt1 | contig 16556 bp, 17 predicted proteins | sample II_Bog_N1_3_FD_198794 | JGI IMG/M metagenome (GOLD analysis project Ga0302196, IMG submission 198794) | Peat permafrost microbial communities from Stordalen Mire near Abisko, Sweden - II_Bog_N1_3 | ecosystem: Environmental > Terrestrial > Soil > Wetlands > Peat | place: Sweden: Abisko...
GCCCAGGGCGTAGCCGGCCACCGCCGCGATCACCGGCTTGCGGCAGGAGGCGGCGCGCTCCCAGTTGCGGGTGATGAAATCCTCTCCGAAGACGTCGGCGTAGCTTTTCGAGGCCATCTCCTTGATATCGGCGCCGGCGGCGAAGGCTCGATCCGAGCCGGTGATGACGATGCAGCGCACCGCCGCATCGGCCTCGGCGGCGTTCAGGGCCGCGGTCATGTCATCCATGAGCTGACCGTTGAGGGCGTTGAGGGCGGCCGGGCGATTAAGCCGGATCAGGGTCACTGCCTCTACGGTCTCAACGATCAGGGTCTCGTAAGCGGGGGCGTCAGCCACGGGGGGCTCCTTCTAAATGTCTGGCAGGGACGACCATTCCTGGTCGGCGGGCAAGGGGGCGAAGACGGCGTCGAGCATGGCGTCGGTGACGCCGTCGAGCGAAGCGGGCGCCCAGACGGGCTTGTTGTCCTTCTCGACAATCACCGCGCGGACGCCCTCTGCGAAATCATGCGACATGACGATGCGGGCGGCGATGCGCATCTCCATGGCCATGTTGTCGGCGAAGTCGCTCATGGCGCCGCCGGAACGCAGCTGGCGCAAGGCGGTCTTCATGCTGAGCGGAGATTTGGTTTTCAGTATCCCCAGCTGGGCCAGAGCCCAGTCCGAACCATCCGCGTCCAGGGCGGCGAAGATCGCCTCCACCGTGGCGCCGGCGAAGAGCCGGTCGATCTCGTCGCGGTGGACGGAGACCGTGGAGGGGCCCGGATCGCTCTCCAGCTCGGTGAGGATGGTTTCGATGGCGGCGGGATCGGCGCAGATGGCCGTCTTGAGCTCGGCCAGGCGCCCGGAGGGCACGACGTCGGTGGCGATGCCCAGAAGTTCGCAATCGGCGGCCTTGAGGCGCGCGCCGGTGAGGGCGAGCCAGACGCCGGTGGCGCCGTGGAGCCGGGGCAGGAACCAGCCGCCGCCCACATCGGGGAAGAGGCCGATGCCCGTCTCGGGCATGGCGAAGGTCGTGCGCTCGGTGGCGATGCGGTAGCGGGCCGGCGCCGAGATGCCAACGCCGCCGCCCATGGTGATGCCGTCCATGATGGCGATCGCCGGCTTGGGATAGGCGAAGAGCAAATGGTTGAGCCGATATTCGGTGAAGAAGAAGTTCCCCGCGCCCTCGCCGCCGGCCGCGGCGCTGTCGGCAAGGAAGCGAATGTCGCCGCCGGCGCAGAAGCCCCGCTCGCCGTGATGGTCGATGAGGATCGCCTCGATGGCGGGATCGCCGCGCCAGGCCAGCAGGGCCTGCGTCATCAGCGCCACCATGTTGGTGGTCAGGGCGCCCAGGGCCTGGGGCCGGTTGAGGCTCAGACGGCCGACCTTGCCCTCCACCCGCGCCAGCACTTCGGAGGGATCGTCCGGGCCGCTCACGGCTTGAACATCTCCCGCGCAATGATCACCCGCATGATCTCATTGGTCCCTTCCAGGATCTGGTGCACGCGAAGATCGCGCACGATTCGCTCCAGGGGGTAGTCCTTGAGATAGCCATAGCCGCCGTGGATCTGCAGCGCCTGGTTGGCGACCTCGAAGCCGGCGTCGGTGGCGAAGCGCTTGGCCATGGCGCAAAGCCGGGTGGCGGCCGGATCGCCGGCGTCCAGAGCCGCGGCGCCGCGCCGGACCATCAGGCGCGCCGCCTCCAGCTGGGTGGCCATGTCGGCGAGCTTGAACTGCAGGCCCTGGAACTCGCGTAGCGATCGGCCGAACTGTTTGCGGCTTTCGGCATAAGCTTTGGCGGTATCCAGGGCGAGGCTCGCCCCGCCCAGGGAACAGGCGGCGATGTTCAGCCGCCCGCCGTCCAGGCCCATCATGGCGATGCGAAAGCCCTGGCCCTCGTCGCCCACGCGGTTTTCGGCCGGCACGACCACATTGTCGAAGTGCACCATGGCCGTGGGCTGACTGGCCCAGCCCATCTTGCGCTCCTGGGCGCCGAAGGAGAGGCCGGCCATGCCCTTTTCCACCACGAAGGTCGAAACCCCGCCGGCGCCCGCGCCGCCGGTGCGGGCCATGACAACGTAGAGATCCGAGGTTCCGGCCCCGGAAATAAAGGCCTTGGCTCCATTGAGCACATAGGTCTCGGCCTCGCGGCGGGCGGTGGTGGTCAGGGACGCGGCGTCGGAGCCCGCGCCCGGCTCGGTGAGGCAGTAGGAGGCGATGAGCTCCATGGTGGTCAGGCGGGGCAGATACTTTTTGCGAAGATCTTCGGCGCCGAACCGGTCGATCATCCATGATGCCATGTTGTGGATCGACAGGAAGGCGGCGGTGGACACATCGCCGTAGGAGAGCGCTTCGAAGACCAGAGTGGCGTCGAGCCGCATGAGGGCCGAACCGCCGACGTCCTCCTTCACATAGATTCCCGCCAGGCCCAGGGCGGCGGCGGCGCGCAGGACGTCCACCGGAAAGTGCTTGTCCTCATCCCAGCGGGCAGAATGGGGCGCCAGTTCCGCCGCCGCGAACGCCCGCGCCGCATCCTCGATGGCGCGCTGATCGTCTGTGAGGGTGAAGTCCATCAGAGGGGCCGGCTTGGCGCGCGCGGCCTTGCGCCGCCTGGCGAAGGTCGAGCTCCCGGCTTTGCGCACCCTCCGTCTCGGCGCAAGAAAGAGCGCCGATCCACCTTCCCCGCGCGAAGACGCGCATGGGAGGAAAGATCTTCTCCTCCCCCGTCCCTCTTAACGGGGGAGGTGGCGGCGAAGCCGACGGAGGGGGCGCAAGGCCACGCCAACGTTCTGTCGATCACCGACCTCACCCCATCGTCGGAATGACGAAGGCGCTGTCTTCCAGGCTGCCTTCCGGCCAGCGGGCCGTCACCGTCTTGACCTTGGTGTAGAACTTCACGCCTTCGACGCCGTGCTGGTTGGTGTCGCCAAAGGCGCTGCGCTTCCAGCCGCCGAAGGTGTGGTAGGCCACGGGCACCGGGATGGGCACATTGATCCCCACCATGCCCACATTGACCCGGGAGGCGAACTCCCGCGCGGCGCGGCCGTTGCGGGTGAAGATGGCGACGCCGTTGCCGTAGGGATGGTCCGAGGGCAGCGCCAGGGCCTCCTCGAAGGTCTCCGCGCGCACGATCTGCAGCACCGGGCCGAAGATCTCTTCCTTATAGGTCTTCATGCCCGGCTTCACATGGTCGAAGAGGCTGGGACCGATGAAGAAGCCCTTCTCATAGCCCTGCAGAGCGAAGCCGCGGCCGTCGACCACCAGCTCGGCGCCCTCGTCGACCCCGATCTGGATGTAGTTTTCCACCTTCTGCTTGTGCGCCGCGGAGACCACCGGGCCGTACTGGGCGGCGGGATCGGTGGAGATCCCGACCTTGAGGGTTTCTATCTCGGCCAGCACCTTCTCGCGCAGGGCTTCGGCGGTGCGCGCGCCCACGGGCACCACCACCGGCAGGGCCATGCAGCGCTCGCCGGCCGAGCCGTAGGCCGCGCCGATGAGGTCCTTCACCGCCTGGTCGAGATCGGCGTCCGGCAGGATCACCCCGTGATTCTTGGCCCCGCCCATGGCCTGGACACGCTTTCCGTGCGCCGTCCCGGTCGAGTAGACGTAGGAGGCGATATCCGAGCTGCCCACAAAGCTTACCGCACGGATGAGCGGGTGGGTCAGGATGGCGTCCACCGCGACCTTGTCGCCATGCACCACATTGAGAATGCCCGCCGGACCGCCCGCCTCCATGAAGAGCTCCGCCAGTCGCACCGGGACACTGGGGTCCTTCTCGGAGGGCTTGAGGATGAAGCTGTTGCCCACGGCAATGGAGATGCCGAACATCCACATCGGGATCATGGCCGGAAAGTTGAAGGGTGTGATGCCGGCTGTGACGCCCAGGGGCTGGCGCATGGAATAGACGTCGATGCCGGGGCCCGCGCCCTCGGTGTATTCGCCCTTCAGGATATGCGGGATGCCGCAGGCGAACTCGATGACCTCCAGGCCGCGCTGGATGTCGCCCTTGCTGTCGGCGATGACCTTGCCGTGCTCGCCGGACAACAGCTCGGCCAGCTCATCCATCCGCGCTTCGACGAGGCGTTTGAACTCGAACATCACCCGAGCGCGACGCTGGGGATTTGTGGCGGCCCAGCCGACCTGGGCGCGGGCGGCCACCTGCACGGCGGCGTCCAGATCCGCCGCCGTGGCCAGAGCCACCCGTGCCTGGACCTCGCCGGTGTTGGGATTGAAGACATCGCCGAAGCGGTCGCCAGCGCCCGCAAAGGCCGCGCCGTCCACGAAGTGCTGAATTTGCCGCATGATCTCTGACTCTCTCGCTCCCCGCGGGCACTCCTCTACGACGCCGGATGGGACCAGCGAAAGGCTCTTGGCGCCGCTGCACTTTGCGCCCGCCACGCCGTCACCTATAAACGGGCGGCCGGGCGACGTCGCCGCACCCTCGATCTTTCTTTAGTCGCGCGTTTTAATCCGATAACCGGTTTCCACTTATCGGAACGCGCTTTAGGCCAGTCACTTCATGAGCCAATCCAAGGCCGTCGCGATCATTATGGGCAGCCGCTCCGACTGGCCGACCATGAAGGGCGCCGCGGAGAGTCTCGAGGCGCTCGGCGTTAGTTTCGAGACGAAGATCGTCTCGGCCCATCGCACGCCGGAGCGGCTTTACGCCTTCGCAAAGGGCGCCAAGGCGGCCGGCTTCAAGGTGATCATCGCCGGGGCGGGCGGGGCGGCGCATCTGCCTGGCATGACCGCGTCCCTGACGGATCTGCCGGTGCTGGGCGTGCCGATCCAGTCCAAGACGCTGAACGGGCTCGATTCACTGTTCTCCATCGTCCAGATGCCCGCCGGCGTGCCCGTGGGCACCCTGGCGGTGGGCGAAGCGGGGGCGCGCAACGCCGGCATCCTGGCGGCCAAAATTCTTTCCCTGTCCGATCCCGAACTTGCAGAGCGTATCGCCGCCCAGCGCGCGGCCCTGTCGGACTCTGTCAGCGAGGCTGTCGAGGATACGGACCGACCCTGATGGCCGATTTCCCGCTACCGCCAGGGTCCGTCATCGGCATCCTGGGCGGCGGCCAGCTTGGCCGAATGCTCGCCATGGCCGCTGCGCGGCTGGGCTTCGATGTGGCCATACTGACGCCTGATGCCGACTCTCCGGCCGGCCGGGTGGCCGCGCGAACCTTGGTCGCCTCCTTCGATGACGCCGCGGCTCTGGCGGCGCTCGCCGGTGCGTCCGATGTCGTCACCTTCGAGTTCGAGAATGTGCCCGCCCGGACGATCGACACGCTCGCCGGCCTCGGCGCGAGCGTTGCGCCAGGCGGTCTCGCCCTGGCTGTCGCCCAGGACCGCCTTGACGAAAAGCAGTTCCTCAACGCCGCCGGTCTGGCCACCGTGGCCTTCGCCGCCGTGGACTCCGTAGATGACCTGCGCCGGGCGCTCCGGGACCTGGGCGCGCCTCTGCTCCTGAAGACGCGCAGGGGCGGCTATGACGGCAAGGGTCAGGTCTGGGTGACAAGGGCGGATCGCGCGGAGGAAGCCCTGGCCGAGCTGGGCGGCCGGCCCTGCATCGCCGAGGCCCCCGCCGATTTTCGCCGCGAACTGGCGATCATCGCCGCGCGCGGGCGCGGTGGAGAGATCGCCCTCTATCCGCTTACGGAGAGCCATCACGAACACGGCGTGCTCCGCCGGGCCAGCGCCCCGGCCAAGGCCCCGGCCGGGGCCATGGCGGAGGCGGAACGCATGGCGGCGACCCTTCTCAACGCCCTGGATTATGTGGGGGTGATCGGGCTGGAGCTCTTCGAGCGCGACGACGGCCGGCTGCTGGTCAATGAGTTCGCGCCCCGCGTGCACAACACCGGACACTGGACCCTCGACGGCTGCGAGGTGGATCAGTTCGAGCAGCACATCCGCGCCGTGGCCGGCTGGCCGCTCGGGCCCACGGCGGCCATGGCGCACGTAGAAATGACCAATCTTCTCGGGGACGAAGTGGACGGCTGGGATCGTCTGATCCGTGAGCCGGAGACCCGGCTCTGGCTCTATGGCAAGGGCGAGGCCCGCCCGGGCCGCAAGATGGGCCATATCAACCGCCTGCGGCCTCTGGATCGGTAGCAGAGGGTTAAGCTCCGCCGTAACGCAGACGACCGAGACGCGCCGCGACGCGGGTCGCCATGTCGCCGGGACGGACGCCGCCCTTCCAGCGCTCGAAGGCCATCACCCCGGCGATGCGACGGTCCAGATGGGTCGAGGCCGCCCCGGCGCCGCTCGAGAGACGTATCGCCAGCGTCGAGAGCAGAATCTCCGCCAGCAGGGAGCGCTTAGAATAGTGGTTCTCGTCCGTGGCCGTATCGCCCGCCCAGCGCCACAGGATGTCAGCACTCCGCCAGACCAGGCGCAGACCCAGCGCCATATTGCCGGGCAGGGCCAGGAATCCGCACCAACGCCTCAGCGCAGCCTCGTCTTCCATCGCCGCGTCACATCGAGCGAGCACGGCGACGCGAATCCGTTCGCGAATCTTCATGCCGAGGGGATCGAAACGGCCCAGCGCCGCCAGCGCCCGGTCGTCATGGCGCCGGGCCAGGAGGGCGGCGAGATCCCGCGCGCCGTGGGGCAGCAGCAGCTCCGCTTCGCCCAGGCTGAAATTCGCGTCACGGGCCGCGGCGGCTACGAGTCTGCTGTTCCAGCCCAGGTCGGGCGCACGTGTGAGGGCGGCCGTCAGCAGCCGGTCCTCGGCGGCCTCCGCCCAGCCGGCATCGTCCAGGGGATCGTCGGTCATGCCGCCTTGTCTACACCCCGGCGGCGCATGGACAAAAGCGAAGTCCTCTGCTATCGACCGCGCCTCATTCCGGAGGGGCCCTTCCGGAAACGCTGTCTCGCGATCCGCGCGGGAACCGACAGGAGCACCGGTGGTACAGATTTTCGTCCGCGACAATAATGTCGATCAAGCGCTCAAGGCGCTGAAGAAGAAGATGCAACGTGAAGGCTCGTTCCGCGAAATGAAGCGGCACGTCCACTATGAGAAGCCGTCCGAAAAGCGCGCCCGCCAGAAGGCCGAGGCCGTGCGCCGCGCCCGCAAGCTCGCCCGCAAGCGCGCTCAGCGTGAAGGCCTGCTCCCGCCGCCGAAAAAGATCGTCCGCGCTTAAATTCGTCAGGGATTCTCGCCGGCCGAGGCCGCGCGAACCTGCTCTACGCCGCGCACCACCGCATCGGCGTATTTTCCGCCCAGCACCGTTGCGTGCGTCGCCCCGATCGCATGCAAGACGCGCCCGGCGCGCGACGCCCTCGCCGGGGCCATCTGCAGATTTTTCAGAGCGTTCCGGCTATCGGCTGGTCCCGCGAGAACCACGGAGACCGGCAGGTCCGGATTCAGGGCGCCGGCCTCCCGCGCCTGCCTGGCGTCCTGCGGCCAATGGTTCACTTCCTCCGAGGCCCAGGCGTTGTGCTCGCGATTGGCGAAGGCCCAGCGCTTTTCCGCGCCCACCGGACCGGCAAGACCGATCTGATCTCCCAGACCCGTGCCGGCCAGGGGCGCAAGCAGGCCGGCCCCCGCGCCCCAGGCGGCCAGCCGCGCCGCGCCCGCGAATTGTCCGACAAAGACGCTGACGAAACGGGAGTCCATGGACGCCGGCGTGGTGGCGTCCACCAGGACCAGGCCCGCCACACGCCCTGGGTTGCGCGCCGCATAGAGATGTACGTGAAGGCCCGCCATGGAGTGACCGCAGAGAATGAGCCGGCCGGTCTCTTCCGACGCTGACAGGAGGGCGTCGAGATCGCGCGCGATCGCAAGCCCGTCCCGGGGCTTGGGGCCGGGGTCCGAAAGGCCCAGGCCCGCGCGGTCATAGGCCAGGGAGGCCAGACCCCGCTCCGCCAGGCGTTCCTGCACCACGGCCCAGTCGGCGGAAAATCCGAAGGCCCCGGCTTCCAGCAGCACCAGAGGCCCGCCGCCGTGCGCCGGTCCGGCGCGCACCGCGTGCAGTTTGCGGCCGCCGATGTCGATGAGGGCGCCCCGTGGCGCGGGCTTGAGGGACTGGCTGGCCATTGAGCCGGATGTAGGCGGTGCGCAGCGGCCGCGAAAGGCCGCGCCGGCGGGCTACTTGCGTCCGCCCAGAACGCGCGGGCGCCAGCTGCGAGCCGCGGACTCGTTCTGAGCGGCGGGCTGGAGCGCGCTTCCGAAGTCGTCATCGTCGACGATCGGCGGGAACGGGTCGCCGGTTTCGGCCACGCTGATGAAGGCGGCGCTGTCCGCATAGGCCGCCGGCAGGGACGGCAGGTCGTTGACGCCGGGCTCGTGACGCTCGTGGCGCGGGTGAATCAGCTCTCCGGTTTCGGCATAGGCTGAGACGAGCCGCGCCCAGTCCACGGGGCTGTAGGCGAAAGCCCGACCGCTCTGATCGATGTCGGACCAGTCCGGCTCTTCGGGCGCCGCGCCGCCTCGGGCGATCCAGGCCCGCGCCTCATCGCGCGCGCCATCGGCGTTGGCCACACGCGCCATCAGTCCGGCGAGACGGCGGCTGACCGGCTCGCCCTCAAGCGTTTGCGCCGCCGCGCGCGCCGCGGCGATGTCCCCGCCGATCAGAGCCTGCTCCACGCTCAGGATCCGGCTTTCGCGCGGCGTCGGGTTGAGCGCGGCCAAAGTCGCCATGCGGGCCGCGCGCTCTTTTGGCGTTTCGTCGGTGCGAAGATCGCGCCAGGCCAGCCACAGCGCCGGATGGGGCCGCGCCGCCCAGGCGGCCTCCAGGATGGGGGCGGCGCGTTGACCGCGCCCCTCGGCGGTGAGCAGTCGGGCGGCGATCACGGCGCCGGGGGTGAAATCGGGTCTGGATTTCGCGGCCGCCTGGGCGAACTCCAGCGCCTGGCCGGCGCCGGCCTGCGCGAGAGGCTCCAGGCTGGCCGCGCTGGCCGCCTGCAGGGCGGCGCGGGCGCGTTCGGCGGTGAGCGGGGAGACGATCTTGCGATCCAGGGCGCTTTGCACCAGGGCCAGGGCGCCGCTCCAGTCACCGGCCTCCAGCCGCGCCTCCAGCAGCGCTCGCCAGGCCCAGGGCGCGGTGCGCGCAAGGCCAAAAGCGGCCTCGGCGTGCTTGAGGGCTCCGGCGTCGTCTCCTTCGGCCAGGGCGGTCTGCATGAGGCCCCTGTGGGCGGCGAGCCGCATCTCGGGGAAGCCCAGCATGGCGCCGTAGGCCGCCCGGGCCGCCACCGCATCGCCGGCCGATTCCGCCGCCATGGCCGCCAGGATTCGAACCAGTTGAGGCGTTTCCTCGGCGGTCTCTGAAGCTTTCTGCGCCAGTCGCCGGGCCTCCGCGCCGTTGCCGGCGGCCACTTCGAGAAAACCGCGCGTCAGCGCTTCGACGCCCTGGCGACGGCGGGTCTCGGCTCGGACCCGGGCGGCGCGGGACGGCGCTTCCAGGAGCCAGATCAGGCCCCGCCAGAAGACGGTGGCGAGCAGGGCCATGAGACCGATGATCAGGACCGCGGCCGCCGCGGTCGTGTCCACGCGCCAGCCAAGCCAGGTCAGATGGGCAAGACCCGGATCGCCCTGCACCGATATCGCCGCAACGATAAGCAGGCTGACGATGAAAACGGCCAGGGCGATGCGGGTCATGACGGCGACGCCTTGACCGCGGCGAGGTCGGCCACCGCCTGGGCCCTCAGGCCGGCGATATGGCTGTCGATTTCAATCCGCCGCACCGCGCGCTCCCGCCAGGGCGCCAGGGCGTCGCGAACGGTTGCAGACGAGAGGGTGTCGAGGAGATTGACGGCGCCCTCAAGATCGCCGTCGTCGGCGCGGCGCTCGGCGCGGGACAGCACGGCGTCCGCTCCGGTCGCCTGGGCGTCCACCCGCCGCACGCTCACAACGCGGGACACGGCATAGGCCAGCTGATCCAGGAACCCCGCGTTCTTGGCTGGGGCGTGGGTGGCGACCGAGACCTGCGCTGCGATGCCCGACAGCTCCACAGCCAGGGCGGCCCGCGTGGGGGCGCCCTGGGAGGCCAGCGGCGCCAGGGCCAGGGCGTCCGGTGACTCCGGCAGCAGCCGGGCGAAGGCCGCGAGTTCGGCGGCGAAGGGTCTTGGCCCCGCGGCGGCGTCACTGAGGGCGGAGGCGGCCAAGGCGCCGGCGGCGGCGTTCAGGGCCCTGGCTTCGTCACCCTCCAGCCGCTGGACGCGGCCGGTCAGGCCGGCAAGGTCCTGAGGCGCCGGCGCCGGCGCCGCGCCCGGAGGCGCGGGCAGAGGTGAATAGACGGCGGTCTGCGGCGTTGGTGAGGATGTGGCGGCAGTTTCCGGACGATGAGGCGCAAACAGTCGCGGGCCAAGGGTGACGACACCCACCGCCGCGGCCAGGCACAGGGCGCAGAACACGAGCATCGCCCAAAAGCCCGCGCTGAGCATCGGCCGGCGCTTGTAGGCGGCGGGATCGCGCGTGGGAGCCAGTTCAGCGGGGTCGGGAACGGCGGTCATGACGCCTTTTTCGGCCTTTAGGGTGCAATAAGACTTAACAGCGCATCTTCATTGGGCAAAGCCGCCGTACGCACGGGCCCGATCGCCGCACTGGCGAGGGCGTCGGCGACCTGGGCCGAGAGGCAGTAGGCGGCAAGTTTCGGCGCGGGCGATGCCTTGAGAATTTCGGCCACCCGACGTGCGGACTTGGGCGAGTGGATGAGGACCCCGTCGAGGCGCGTCAGGGTCTGCATAAAGTCGGGCGGGAGCTGCGCGGGGATGGTTTCATAGAGGGTCACGGCGCGGGCCGGGATGGCGAAGGCGGCCAGCGCCCCGACGAGATCCCCCGCCGGCTCCGCGGCGCCTGGATGCAGCACCGCGCCGTCGAGCTGCCGCTTGCGCGTCGCGATGCCCGAGGCCAGGGCCTCCACGTCGCCCTCCGTGGAGAGAACCGTGCGAAACCGCTCCGCCTTCGCCGCCGCCGCCGTCGCGGCGCCCACGGCGAAGACCCGCAGAGCGCGCTCGGGCGATCTCGCCGCGAATGCGCGCACGGCGTTGGCGCTGGTGAAGGCCAGGGCGCCGATCCCCTCAAGGTCGATCCGGGTCTCGATCGGCCGCACCTCCAGGACCGGCGCCACGACCGGTTCCACGCCCATGAGCCGCAACCGTTCCGCCGTCGCCAGGGCGGCCGGCCGGGCGCGGGTGACCCAGATGGCTCTCAACGGGCGAATTTCATGACGCCGCGACCAAGGCGGCGCCGCCAGCCTCCCGCACAGCGTGGCCCAGCCGCAGGCCCATCGCCCGTGCATCCGCTTCTGCGTGGTCGCTCTCCACGCCGACGGTTGCGAAGTCCCGGAATCTCCGGGCGCCGTCCGGCGTCAGCGCCTCGACGATCAGGCTCAGGCGGCCTGCCGCGATCACCGCGTGCGCCCCTACGGCCGTGCGACAGGAGCCCTCCAGGGCGGTGAGCGCGCCGCGTTCGGCGGCCACCGTCAGGCCGGCTTCCAAGTCGCGCAGCGGCGTCAGCCACGAGGCCTCCACATCCGCGTCCCGGGTCTGGATCGCCAGGGCGCCCTGGCCGGGCGCCGGTGGGCATTCGGCGGGATCGAGCAGGCTCCGCGGCAGGCGCCCCAGACCCAGGCGGTTCAGTCCGGAGGCCGCCAGCAGGATGGCGTCAGCGTCGCCGGCTTCCAGCCTGGCCAGGCGGCTGTCCACATTTCCGCGCAGGGCGAAGACCTCGAGGTCCGGCCGGCGGTGCAGGGCCTGAGCCTGGCGTCGCAGGCTGGCGGTGCCGAGCCGCGCGCCCTGGGGCAGGGCCTCAAAGCTGTCGAAGCGAACGCTCAGAAAGGCGTCGCGCGGATCCTCGCGTTTGGGGATCGCGGCGATGGAGAGGCCGGCCGGACCCTCCGCCGGCATGTCCTTGAGCGAGTGGATGGCGCAGTCGATACGGCCGTCGAGGAGGGCTTCCTCGATCTCCTTGGTGAAGAGTCCCTTGCCGCCGATGTCCATCAGACGCCGATCCTGGATCCGGTCGCCGGAGGTGGTGACGTGCACCAGCACCGCCGCCTCATCGTCGCCGAGCACCGCGGCTATGGCGTCGCGCATGTGCCCGGCCTGGACGAGGGCGAGTTTGGAGGCGCGGGTGCCGATGCGGATGGGTTGCCTGATCACGGCAGGACGGCTACCCCAAGGCGCCTCGCCCGGCAACCGCATGACCACCGATCACCCCCCCTGTTCCGCGTCCGCCGCCCTCCTGGTTCTGGGCATAGAGACCAGCTGTGACGAAACCGCGGCCTCGGTTCTGAGACTGACCCCAGACGGCGTGGCGGATGTGCGCTCCAGCGTGGTGCTCAGCCAGATCGCCGATCACGCGCCATACGGCGGGGTGGTGCCCGAGATCGCCGCCCGCGCCCATGTGGAGACAATCGACGGGGTGGTCGCGCGGGCGTTGGCCGAAGCCGGGGTCTCGGTCCGCGATCTGGACGGTATCGCCGCCACGGCGGGGCCCGGGCTGGTTGGCGGGGTGATGGTGGGGCTCTCTTTCGGCAAGGCCATGGCCCTGGCTCTCGATCTGCCCCTGATCGCGGTGAACCATCTGGAGGGTCACGCGGTCTCCGCCAGGCTGACGGCCGACATCCCCTATCCCTTTCTGCTGCTGCTGGTGTCGGGCGGCCATTGCCAGCTGCTGGAGGTGGGCGGCATCGGCGCCTGTGTGCGCCTGGGGTCCACGATCGACGACGCGGCCGGGGAGGCGTTCGACAAGATCGGCGGCGCGCTGGGCCTGCCTTATCCGGCCGGCCCGGCCCTGGAGCGTTTGGCGCAGGGCGGTGATGCAGCGCGGTTCCCTCTGCCAAGGGCGCTGCTCGGGCGCGCTGGCTGTGATTTTTCCTTTTCCGGTCTCAAGACCGCCGCCGCGAGGCTCGCGGCCGGGCTGACGGAGCAGGCCGATCGCCGCGATCTGGCCGCAGCGGTCCAGACCGCGATCACCCGTCAGCTCGTGGAACGCACCAAGCGGGCCATGACCGCCTATGCCGAAACCCACCTCGCATCCAATCGCCGGTTCGTTGTCGCCGGCGGCGTTGCGGCCAATGGGGCTGTCCGCGCCGGCCTGCAAGCGGCCGCGGCCGAGCACGGTTTCACCTTCGACGCTCCGCCCCTGGCCTACTGCACGGACAACGCCGCCATGATCGCCCTGGCCGGCGCCGAGCGCCTGCGTCTGGGCCTCACCGACGGTCTGGATGTGGTCGCGCGGCCACGCTGGCCGCTGGACGAGGCCGCCGCCCGGCTCAACCCCACTCATGTTGCGGGCCGCAAGGGGGCCAAGGCGTGAGCGCGGAGTCGTGAGCACCGTCGGGATCATCGGTGGTGGGGCCTGGGGCACGGCCCTGGCCCAGGTCTGCGCCCGCGCCGGTCTGACGCCGCTGATCTGGGCGCGGGAGGCGGAGGTCGTGGCCGCCATCAACGACGCGCACGAAAACCCGCTCTTCCTGCCGGAGGTCGCCCTACACCCGGCGATCCGCGCCACCGCCGATCCGGCCGCTCTGCAGGGCGCCGCTTTCATCCTCGCATCGGCCCCTGCGCAGCACCTGCGCGCGAGTCTGATGAGCTTCGCGCCGCACGCCCATCCAGACCTTGCCGTGGTCCTGTGCGCCAAGGGCGTGGAGGGCGGCACTCTGAAGCTGATGACCCAGGTGCTGGCCGAAACCCTGCCCGCCGCCGCGCCGGCCGTGCTCTCCGGCCCCAGTTTCGCCGGAGAGGTGGCCCGGGGACTGCCCACGGCGGTGACCCTGGCCGCCGCCGACCCGGACCTGGCCCGGCGCCTGGCCGAGGCGATCGCCACGCCGGCGTTTCGCCCGTATGTGTCCGACGACATGATCGGCGCCGAGGCCGGCGGCGCGATCAAGAACGTGCTGGCCATCGCCTGCGGCATCGTCGAGGGCCGGGGTCTGGGGCGAAGCGCCCATGCGGCGGTGATCACCAGGGGGTTTGCAGAGCTCACCCGCCTGGCCGTGGCGCTCGGCGGCGAGGCCGAGACGGTGGCGGGTCTGTGCGGACTCGGCGATCTGGTGCTCACCTGCTCCAGCCCCCAGTCGCGCAATATGAGTGTCGGCCTGGCCCTGGGCAGGGGCGAGACGCTCCAGGCCGCCCTCGCGGGCCGCCTGTCAGTGGCCGAGGGCGTGGCCTCGGCGCCCGCCGTCACCCAGCTCGCCCGGCGTCTGGACGTCGATACGCCGATCTGCGACGCCGTGTCCGCGATCCTGGCCGGCGACCTCGCGGTGGACCCCGCCATTTCAGCGCTCCTCGCCCGGCCCCTGAAGGCCGAGGGGTGATCGCCACACTCATGGAGACCGCATGACCAGCTACGCCCTCATCTGCATCGACAAGCCGGAGTCCCTGGCCCTGCGCATGGCCAATCGCGAGGCGCACCTGGCCTATACCCGCGCGGCGCCGGCCGGGTTTATCCAGACGGCTGGACCGTTTCTGAGCGAGGCAGGCGAGATGTGCGGGTCGCTGTTCTTTCTGGAGGCCGAGTCCATCGAGGCCGTCCGCGCCTTCAATGCCGCCGATCCCTACGCCAAAGCCGGGCTGTTCGAGCGAGTGGAAATCCGCGCCTGGCGGCCGAGTTCCTACCGGCCTTGAGCGGCAACCCCGCCCAGCCGCCGCCGGGCGCGCGCCTCTGCGCTCTAGCCGAACTGGAGGATCCCGGCGCGCGGGGTTTCATTTTTCGCGAGGGCGAGAGCCTTTTCCTGGGGTTCGTGGTCCGACGGGGCGACCGGGTGACGGGATTCGTCGACCGCTGCCCGCACGCCGGCATGCCGCTATCGATGACCCCGGACCGCTATCTGACCCGTGAGGGCGACCTGATCCTCTGCAGCACCCACGGGGCGCTCTTTCGACCCGCAGACGGGGTCTGTGTCGGCGGACCGTGCGCGGGCGCGGCGCTGCGTGGCTGGGCGGTGGAGGTTGTGGGGGGCGTTGTGGTGGCGGGTTAGTCCTCCCTCCCCTCCTGGAGAGGGACAGACGGCGAAGCCGTCAGGGTGGGGCATGTTTGAGACATCCCCGACGCTCGCGATGGCCCCAGATCGCCCCACCCCGGTCCTTCGGAACGACCCTCGCCAGGAGGCGAGAGAGGCGACTCGGAGCGCCGCCTTACCCCTTGACCGCGAACGCCTCCACAGCCTCAACCAGCCCGGCCGCAGCCAGCTTCACCAGCTCCCCACCCTTTTCCGGCGTCGCGAGGCCGGGGTCGGAGCCCATGCGACCGTCGGGGAAGCGGGCGCGAAAGTCGGCGGCTTCGCGGATGGGGCCGGTGGGGGCGATCTGGGGGGCGTAGTTGGCGGCCTTGATGTCGTCAGGATAGGCCCACTGGGTCACCGCGATCTCCGAGGGCGTGGCGTGGCTGCCGTGGCCCACGGGAAACTGTTGCTGCGCCAGGCGGAACACGCCCTTGAGATCCCACCAGTTGGTCAGCTTGCAGGCGAATCCCGCCGCGCCGCCGGCGTAGCTGGCCTTGGCGTAGATCTCGGAAAAAGCCGCCTCGATGCTGGCGACATTGCCGCCGTGGCCGTTGAGAAAAAAGATCCGCGTGAATCCGTGATGGGCCAGGGAGCGGGTCCAGTCCTCGATGGCCGCCATGAAGGTGGAGGGGCGAAGGGCGATGGTTCCGGGGAAGTCCAGGTGGTGCTGGGCCATGCCGATGTTGAAGGTCGGCGCCACCAGGATGTCGGCAGTCTTTTGCGCCTCGTGGGCGATGATCTCCGGGCAGAGCCAGTCGGTGCCCAGAAGGCCCGTGGGACCGTGCTGCTCATTGGAGCCTATGGGAACGACGATGGCCGTGGAGCGGGTGAGAAAGGTCTCGATCTCGGGCCATGTGGAGAGGTGAAGAAGCATGCTGGTTTCAATGTCGCGTTTTGGCCGCCGCGTCACCCCCGGCTTTCCGGCGATGGCGCGCTTGCGCTTTACCGCGCGCTCCGCCTAACTCCGCCCAAGTCGAAAGAAGGGGAGTGCACAGGTGAGTGAAGGCCAGGTGTTTCCGGTGCCCGCGGCCTGGGCGGAGCGGGCGCATATGAACGCCGCCGGGTACGAGGCGGCGGTTCGGGAGGTGGCTGCCGATCCTCAGGGGTTCTGGACCCGGGTGGCCGGCCGCCTGGACTGGATGTCGCCCTTCAGCCTGGCCAAGGATGTCTCCTTTCACCGCGAGGACTTTCATATCCGCTGGTTCGCCGACGGCGTGCTGAACGTGAGCGTCAACTGCCTGGACCGCCATCTGGCGACGCGAGCCGACGATGTGGCCATCATCTGGGAGGGCGATGACCCGGCCGACAGCCGCAGGATCACCTATCGAGAGGCCCACGCAGAGGTCTGCCGCATGGCCAATGTGCTCAAGGCGCACGGCGTGGCCAAGGGCGACCGGGTGACGATCTACATGCCCATGATCCCCGAGGCGGCTTTCGCCATGCTGGCCTGCGCGCGGATCGGCGCGGTGCATTCGGTGATCTTCGGCGGGTTCTCGCCGGACTCCATCGCCGGACGGATCCAGGATTGCGATTCGCGCATCGTCATCACCGCCGACGAAGGCCTGCGCGGCGGCAGGATCGTGCCCCTCAAGCGCAATGTGGACATGGCCCTGACCCAGTGCCCGGATGTGACCA
>Ga0302196_10002664_pt1 | contig 16543 bp, 14 predicted proteins | sample II_Bog_N1_3_FD_198794 | JGI IMG/M metagenome (GOLD analysis project Ga0302196, IMG submission 198794) | Peat permafrost microbial communities from Stordalen Mire near Abisko, Sweden - II_Bog_N1_3 | ecosystem: Environmental > Terrestrial > Soil > Wetlands > Peat | place: Sweden: Abisko...
CACCACCGGGCGGAGCTCGGGCTCCTGCTCGTCGCAGATGGGTGCCCGCAGGGGGCAGCGGGGGGCGAAGGGACAGCCGACACGGTCACCCACCAGGGTCGGGGGAGAGCCCGGGATCTGGCGCAGCCGCTCGGTGCCGTCGCTGTCCACCCGGGGGAGTGAGCCCAGCAGCCCGTGGGTGTAGGGCATCGACGGCGCGTAGAAGATCTCCTCCACCGACCCGATCTCGACGGGCCGACCGGCGTACATCACGAGGACCCGGTCGGCCAGGCCGGCGATGACCCCGAGGTCGTGGGTGATCAGGAGGAGTGAGGCCCTGGTCTCGTTGAGCGCCGTCTTGAGCGTGCTGAGCACCTGGGCCTGCACGGTGACGTCGAGGGCGGTGGTCGGCTCGTCGGCCAGGATCACCGTCGGATCGTTGGCCATGGCCACGGCGATCACCACGCGCTGGCGCATGCCCCCGGAGAACTCGTGGGGATAGTTGTCCACCCGGTGGTCGGCGTCGGGGATGCCGACCAGCTTCAGCAGCCGGACCGCTTCGTCGCGGGCCGTGTCTTTCGAGACGTCCTGATGGGCGCGGACGGCCTCGGCGATCTGCCACCCGACGGTGTAGACGGGGTTGAGGGAGGTCAGCGGGTCCTGGAAGACCATGGCGATCGCACTGCCCCGGACCTTGGCCAGCGCCTTTTCCTTCAGGCCGAGGAGCTCTTCGCCTCGGAACCGGATCGACCCGGTGACCTTGGCGTTCTTGGGCAGCAGGCCCATGGTGGCCAGCGCGGTGACCGACTTGCCCGATCCGGACTCGCCGACGATGCCGAGCACCTCCTCGGGGGCCAGCGCGAAGGTGATGCCCCGGACGGCGTGCACCACTCCGTCCCCGCTGGAAAAGTCCACATGGAGATCGTCGACGACGAGGGTGGCGTCGGTCACCTCAGGCCCGGACCCGGTTCTTCTTGGGATCCAGCGCACGCTGGAGACCGTCCCCGATGAAGAAGACGGCCAGGATGAGCACCAGGAGGAAGATCACCGGAATGACCAGCAGCCACCACTCGGTCGTCCCCGAGTCCTGCCCGCTGTCGATCAGCAGTCCCAGCGACACGTTGGGGGCCTGGATGCCCAGGCCCAGGAAGGACAGGGTCGACTCCAAGACGATGGCCCCGGCCACGGTGATGGTGGCGTTCACGATGATCGGGCCGATGGCGTTGGGCAGCATGTGCCGCAGGATCAGGCGACTGTCGCTGGCGCCGAGGGCGCGGGACGCCTCGATGAAGTCTCGTTCCCTGAGGGTCAAGAAGTCGGCCCGGACCAGCCGGGCGATGTAGGTCCACGACAGGGCGCCGATGATGATGGCCAGCCAGAACCAGTTGTTGGTCTCCTTGGCCACGATGTTGGCCAGCACGATCAGGACCACCAGGACCGGGATGACCAGGATGAGGTCCACGAACCGCATGAGCAGAGAATCGACCTTCCCTCCGTAGAAGCCCGCCGGCGCGCCGACGGCGACGCCGAGGACGACAGCCATGAGCGCCACCAGCAGCGAGATCTCGATGTCCTGAAGGGTTCCCTTCATCACCTGGGCGAACATGTCGCCGCCGATGCTGTTGGTCCCGAACGGGTGGGCCCACGACGGCGGGGAGTTGAGCGTGTTGGTGATGGAGAGGTAGGAGTACCGCCAGAACGCGCTGACCAGGATGGAGCCGAGCAGCAGGAGCACGAAGGTCCCCAGCCCGATCATGGCCATGGGGTCCCGCAGGAACCGTCTGACCACGGTGGACAGCTGGCTGCGACTGGCGCCGGACAGTCCGTACTCGTCGAAGCCGGCATCGAGCCCGGCCGTCGACTCGTCCAACAGGACGGCCCCCGGCGCCAGCAACCCGGCGGCACGGTCGGACGACACGCTGTGGGGGAGGATGCCGGGCGCGTCCACGCCACCACGGGGCCGATCGTCGAACTCCGGCTCGATACCCGGTACCCGGTCGTCAGTCATAGCGGATTCTCGGATCGAGGAATGCGTAGATGATATCGGCGAGGAGATTGAAGAGGATCACGATCACCGCGGTGATCAGCAGGTAGGCCAACGTGATGTTCACGTCCAGGTTGGTCACGCCGTTCAGGAACCACACACCCAGGCCCTGCCAGCCGAAGACGATCTCCGTGATGACCGCACCGCCGAGGACCCCGGCGAAGTCGAGTGCGATGACGGTGGTCACCGGGATGAGGGCATTGCGCAGCACGTGACGGAGCAGGACCCGGCGGGGGGAGATCCCCTTGGCCCGGGCCAGCCGGACGTGGTCGCTGTCCAGCGTGTCGAGGATCGAGGACCGCTGGTAGATGGCCCACGACGAGTACGTGACCAGGATCAGGGTGATGGTGGGCAGCACGGTGTGGCCGGCGTAGTCGGGGAGTCGCTGGAGGAAGGAGCCGGTCAGCGTCGGGCTCTGGTCGCCGTTGGTGTAGAAGATCGTCCGGTTGAGGTGGAGGTTGATGGGGATGGCCACGAACTCCTTGAGGAGGATGCCCACCACGAAGGTCGGCGCGGCCAGGAACAAGAAGTTGGTGAAGGTGGCCACGTGGTCGGTGGCCTTGCCCTGCCGGAGGGCGGCGATGACGCCGATGCTGATGGCCAAGAAGATCGAGAGGATGGTGGCGAGGATCACCATCCGGAGGGTGACGAAGAGGTGGGCGGTCAGCTGGGGTCCCACCGGCTGGCCGGCCACGGTCGGCCCGAAGTCCCCGTGGATGGCGTGCGAGAACCAGATCCAGTAACGCTGCCACAGCGGGTCGTTGAGGTGGAGAAGCTTCTCCCGGGCGATGATGGTCGACTTGGGGGTGTGGGGGTTCTCCCGCAGCAGGGCCAGCGGGTTCCCCGATTCCGCCACCAGCAGGAACACCATGATGGTGGCCAGGAACAGCACCACGACGCTGATGGCCAGTCGACGGAGGATGTAGGCGATCACGGTCGCAGTGTGCCCTTCCTCACCGGATCAACGGAGGGCGGCCAGTGGCCGCCCTCCGTTGATCGCTTGCGGCATGACGCCACCCTAGGAGGCCTTGAGACCCCAGAGGTTGCCGTTCCAGGTAATTCCGGTCTCCGACGTGTTCGGGATGATGTTCCCGTACTTGTCCGAGAAGGCGAAGAACTGCGGCTTCTGGTACAGCGGCAAGGTGGCCATGTCGGTCCACAGGATCTTGTCCGCGGCATTGAAGTCAGCCGCCTCGGAGGTCGGGTTGGTGGCCGAGGCCCCGGAGGCCAACAGCTTGTCCACGGACGGGTTGGCGTAGTGGATCCAGTTCTGACCGCAGTTGTTGGTGTTCGTGTAGGAGCAGTAGATGGACTGGTTGCCCGACACGAACGGGCTCGACACCCAGGCGAACTCGGCGATCTGGTAGTCGCCGTCCGGAAGGTTGGTGCCGAAGAAGGTGTTGGCATCGTAGTTCTGGATGGTGATCTTGATGCCGATGGCCTTCATCTGGGCCTGGAACAGCTGCTCGGTCTGGGCCCGAGTCGAGTTGCCCGAGGTGGACTGGATCTGGAAGCTCAGGTCCTGGCCCTTCTCCGGTCCGTAGTTGGGCTGGAAGTAGCCGTCGGCTCCCTTGGTGAAGCCCAGTCCCTTCAGCAGCGACTCCGCCTTGCTGGGATTGACCGTGTCGTACTGGCTCCCGTTGTCCACGTACTGGGACTGGGTGTTCACGTACATCCGGTTGCCGAGGGGCTTGATACCCGGGTCGATCTCCCCGATGGTGTGGGCGATCAGTTCCTGGCGGTTGGTGCCGTAGGCGATGGCCTCACGGACCGGCAGTTTGGCCAGGTACGGGTCGGACTCGTTGAAGTCGAAGTGCTCGAACTCCAGACCCGGTGCGGTGACCCGTTGGATCCCGGTCACCTGGGCCGCCGTCTGGACGATGGACAGGTTCACCGTGGACGGGTTGATCACCTGGAACTCGCCGTTCTGCAGGCCCGGCACCTCAGCGGTGTCGTCGTTCACGAACGAGAAGACGATCTTGTCCAGTTTGCCGGGCGTGCCCCAGTACTTGGGGTTGCGGACCAGCACCACCGAGCTGTTGGCGGCGTAGCTCTGGATGGAGTACCAGCTACCCGAGATGGCCTGCTGGGGACCGGTGAAGCCGGTGTTCCAGCCGACGACGCGGGCGATGTGGGCGGGGACGATGTCCCCGAACAGGCCCTTCCAGTCGGCGTAGGGGGTGCTGAACTTGACGGTGACCGTGTCACCGTTGGGGCAGAGGCCGGCATTGAAGTCGGCCGCCGACCCGGCTGCGCACGCCGCGCCGTCGGGCGGGTTCGATCCGGTCACCGAGGCGATCTGGTTGTACCCGGAGGTACCGGCGGGCTGGAAGGCCGCCCCACCGACATCGGTGTAGGCGGGGTTGCCGCTCTGGGTCTGCCAGTTGTAGATGAAGTCGTCGGCGTTGATCGGCGTACCGTCCTGCCACACCGCCTTGGGGTTGATGGTGTAGGTGATGGTCTGAGGATTGGTGGTCTCCTTCACACTGGTGAGGAGCTCCGAGTTCAACACCGGCTGCAGGCTGGAGTTGATGATGTACGCCTGCGGCCAGACCAGGTTCATGATCTCCTGGAGCACGAACTCGTTCGATGCCGAGGTGTTGATGTTGAACCCGGCCAAGTCCTCGTCCAGCGCCATGGTCGCCGTGCCGCCGGTCTTCACCGAGGCGGAACTGGCCGAGCTCGATCCGGTGGTGGTGGTCGAGGAGGAGCCGCTGGAGCTGCTGCACGCGGCGAGCAGGATGGCACCCATCCCGACCAGCGTGACCGCAACCATCAATCGCCTACTTCGTGTCATGCACACTCCCATCGTCTGGCCGCTCCGTTGCGGCATCACACACCCGTCACACGGGTTGAGGGCAAACCGTAACGCATTTGTCAAGGTTCGTGGTCGTGCGAAATCAGTCGTTCACGGCGTCTCTGACGACCGAAACATAGGCTCTCCCCCCGCGATGCAACCGGTGTTCCCCCTCCTGACCTGCGGCGTTGTGTCCATTCACCACGGATTCGGTGGTGCGTCGAACGACGTGGAATCGGGGTTCCGCCCTGCTATGCGAAATGTTGCTTTCGCATGAACTGGACGACGGACAGGCTCGGGCCGGTGGACCGTGCCCGGGGACGGCGTCCCACACGCGGTGCGACCGGGGCTGGACCGAGGGTCAGACCGACACCCCGGCCTGCATCCGCTCGGTGGCCTCGATGTACTCCTCGACCATGGAGAACACCACGTCCTTGGCCTTTCGCACCGTGGTGGCACGGCCGATGACCTGGCCGCAGGGGTTGAAGTTCACGTCGCGGGCCTGCTCGGGATACCGGTGCCCACGGGACACCGCCTCGATGGCCACCATCATCTGGAGGGGCATGGGCAGCGGGTCGGGCGTGTCCTCGGCCTCCCACGCATCGGTCCAGTCGTTGCGCAGCATCCGGCAGGGCTTGCCCGTGAAGGAACGGGACCGCACCGTGTCGCGGCTGGACGCGGCCAGGTACGTCTCCATCTGCTTGGGTGGGATGTCGGCCTCCTCCACCGTCAGCCACAACGTCCCCGACCACACGCCCTGGGCCCCCAGGGCCAGGGCCGCCGCCATCTGGCGGCCGCTCCCCACACCACCCGCGGCCAGGACGGGGATCGGGGCCACGGCGTCGATGACCTCGGGCCACAGGACGATGCTGCCCACGTCGCCGGTGTGGCCACCGCCCTCGGAGCCCTGGCAGATGATGAAGTCGAGTCCGGCCGCCTTGTGGTTGAGCGCGTGCTTGACCGAGCCGGCCAGGGCCCCGATCATCAGGCCGGCGCCCTGGACCCGCTCCACGACGTCGGGTGGTGGCGTGCCGAGGGCATTGGCGATCAGCTTGACGTTCGGGTGGCGGAGGGCCACCGTCAGCAGCCCGGCGGCGTGGGCCGCCGTCCATCCGATCATCCCGTTGGAGTTGCGCTCCGCCTCGGGGATCTCGGGCACGCCGTGATCGGCCAGGATCTTGAGGGCGAAGTCCTTGTGCTGAGGCGGGATCAGGGCGCGGATCTGGGCCTCCAACTTGTCGGGGTCCATCTCGTCCATGCCCTCGTACTTGGCCGGGATCACGATGTCCACGCCGTAGGGCTTGTCGCCGATGTGCTCGTCGATCCAGGTGAGCTCCACCTCCAGCTGCTCGGGGGTGAAGCCGATGGCGCCGAGGACTCCGATGCCCCCGGCGTTGGTCACTGCCGCGACCACGTCGCGGCAGTGGGTGAAGGCGAAGATGGGGAACTCGATGCCGAGCCGCTGGGCGATCTCAGTGTTCATGGTGTGACTCCTCGGTGTGCGCTGGTCTGTGTGGTCTGGTCGGTCTGCGTGGTCTGTTCGGTCTGTGTGGTCTCCGGTGGGCCGGGCGGTGCGGGCGTGGTCAGGCCGAGCAGTCCGCCCAGGCCCCGGAGGGCCAGTGCGTCGGTGACCGAGTCCGGATCGAGGCGGCGCTGCATGGCCAGCCCGGTCAGCAGGGCCTTCACCAGGACGGCCATGCCCTCGGGATCGGCCACCGGTCGGGCTCCCACCGATTCGGACCACCCCCCCAGCCGGCGCGCGCTGTAGCGCCGCGCCTCGGCGTTGCGGACCCGGACCACGTCGGCCACCTCGGGGTCGCGGGCGGCCCGCAGCCACAGCTCCTGCTCGAGGACGGCCCACCGGCCGGTGCTGGCGTCGGAGGTGTCGGCCAGGTTCCCCCACACCGCGGCCAGCTGGCCCGACGGTGACCCCGACACGGCCACCTCGGCGAGCAGGACCGTCAGGAGCGAGTCCTTCCACGAGTCGAGGAGTGCCAGAAGCAGGCCCTGCTTCGACCCGAAGTGGGCATAGACCGCTCCCGAGGTCCGTCCGGCCGCCTCGGCCACCGCATCCACGGAGACGGCGTCGATGCCCTGGTCGGCGAAGAGGTCGGCGGCCGCGGCGAGCAGTCGCGCTCGCGTCTGGGCCTTGCGCTCTTCCTGGGTCTGAGGCACGTTCCCCCCGTGTCCGGCCGTCGGTGGTGACGGCACGCGCCACCCTAGATATATCGGAAGCGTTATGCAACCCGGGCCGGGCCCGCTGCACCGCATGGACCGGACCTGGTGGTCGGGTCCTAGAGTGGCCGCACGGTGCCGCATCGGGGCAGCACCCCGGGGGAAGACAAGGGAGTCCCATGACGTCGATGAAGCCCGAAGTGCGAGACATGCTCTTCATTGGAGGATCGTGGGTGCCGTCCAGCGGCACCGGATCGATCGAGGTGGTCGACTCGACCACCGAGGAGGTCATCGGGACGGTTCCTGAAGGCACCACCGACGACATCGACCGCGCCGTGGCGGCGGCACGGGCCGCCTTCCCGGCCTGGAGTGCGGTGCCCGTCGAGGAGCGCACCGCCCTGTTGACCAAGGTCAGCCAGGCCCTCGATGCGCGCAAGGACTCCTTGGCCGACCTCATCACCCACGAGGTGGGGATGCCGCGGATCCTCTCGCAGCTGGTCCAGGTGGGGCTGCCGACCACCTCGTTCGCCTCGATGGCCCAGGTGGCGGCGGACTTCACCTGGGAGCAGACCATCGGGAACTCCCTCATCGTGCGGGAGCCGATCGGCGTCGTGGGCGCCATCACACCCTGGAACTACCCGCTCCACCAGATCGCCGCCAAGGTGGCCCCGGCCCTCGCGGCCGGATGCACCGTCGTGCTCAAGCCCAGCGAGGTCGCACCGCTCAACGCCTTCGTCCTGGCCGACATCTTCGACGAGATCGGGCTGCCCCACGGTGTCTTCAACCTCGTGACCGGGTTCGGCCCCGTGGTGGGGGAGGCGCTGGCCGCCCATCCCCAGGTCGACATGGTGTCGTTCACCGGTTCCACCCGGGCCGGGCGACGGGTGTCCGAGGTGGCGGCCGCCACCGTGAAGCGGGTCGCCCTCGAGCTCGGCGGCAAGTCGGCCAACGTCATTCTGGACGACGCCGACCTGGCCACGGCGGTGCCCGACGGGGTGAACAAGTGCTATTTCAACTCCGGGCAGACCTGCAGCGCCCTGACCCGGATGCTGGTGCCCCGCTCACGTCTGGCCGAGGCGGAGGAGCTGGCCACCGCCGCCGCCGAGGGCTGGACACCGGGCGACCCCTTCGAGGGGGACACCCGGCTCGGCCCGCTCGTCTCGGCCGTCCAGCGCGACCGGGTCCGCACCTACATCGACAAGGGCATCGGCGAAGGCGCCACCCTGCTGACCGGTGGCACCGACGCCCCCGAGGGACTGGACCACGGCTACTTCGTGAGGCCCACCGTCTTCTCCTCGGTCACCCGTGACATGACCATCGCCCGCGAGGAGATCTTCGGGCCGGTGCTGGTCCTCATCCCCTACGACACGGAGGAGGAAGCGGTCGACATCGCCAACGACACCGATTACGGACTGGCCGGTGGGGTGTGGTCGGGCGACCCCGACAGGGCGCGCCGGGTGGCCCGCCGCCTGCGGACGGGCCAGGTGGAGGTGAACGGGGGAGGCTTCAACCCCCTGGCTCCCTTCGGTGGCTACAAGCAGTCGGGCAACGGCCGCGAGTTCGGCGCCTTCGGACTCGAGGAGTACCTCGAGGTCAAGTCCCTCCAGCTCTGACCAGGGCCGGGAGCTCCCCCGGGCACCCGCTTTCGCAACTATCGGAACGATCGTTTCGATAGTTGCGAAAGTGATCGGCCAGGACAGCAGCACGGACCGCGGTCTGGCCCGCCCACTCAGAACCCGAAGTGGTCCTCGACCATGCCCATGGCGATCTGGGCGGCATCGGTGTAGGTCTTCTCGCCGATGAAGACGTGCTGGGTCCCGGTGTACATGTCGCGGAACGCCCGCTCCATCCGGCTGCCCTCACGGATGGCCGTGGTGCCGGCGGCCAGATGGGCCCACTGCACGATCTCGCGTGAGGCCTCCGTGGCGTAGGTGGCGGCCACCCGCATGTCGGCGCGTTGGGTCGGGGTCAGCTCCTCCCCGGCCTGCACTGACCGCTCGACGTCACCGAAGGTGGTGACCACCAGCAGTCGGGCCGCCCTCCACATGGCCGTGTGGTGGGACAGGTTGCGCTGGAAGGAGGCGCGGTGGGCCAGCGACGAGTCGTCGCCCATGCGGACCTTGGTGGCGGCCAGTTCGGTGACGTCGTCGAGCATGCTCTTGGCCACGCCCAGGGCCCACGAGGCGTGACCGGCCGCGGTGATGGGGATGAGGCCCATCCTGAAGGCCGCCGAGCCTCCCCGCTGGGGGGTCCGGCAGAACAGCGGGAACGTCCGCGCCTCGGGGACGAACAGGTCGGTCACGTTGTAGTCGTAGGAGCCCGTGCCCTTCAGGCCCTGGACGTGCCATCCGTCGGTGAAGACGATCTCGCGGTGGGGGATCACCGCCACCAGCAGGGGCGGGATGCCGTCGTCCCCCACCACCATCTCCCCGCCCTCGGTGGGGATGAATCCGGCCGCCACGTACTGGGAGTGCCCGGTGCCCGAACCGAAGTTCCACGCTCCGGTCACCCGGTAGCCACCGTCCACCTGTTCACCCAGCCCGTTGGGGAAGAACTGCCCTCCCATGGTCACCCGGTTGTCATGGGCGGTGAAGACCTCGTCGAATCCCTCGGGCGGCAGGTAGGCGGCGCCGGCCGCCGCCGACGGGAGATTGGCGATGCCGATCCAACCGAGGGACCCGTCCTGCCAGGCCATCTCGATCCAGGTGTCGATCATCTCGGGGAAGGTCGGTTCGTGTCCGCCCGCCTCGGTCGGGTTGAACCACTGCATCAGGCCACTGGCCCACAGGGCCTCGACGGTGCGGTCGTTGAGCGTGCGGTTGCGCTCGGAGTCGGCGGCCTCCTCGGCCACCAGCGGACGGAGGCTGCGGGCCAGTTCCACGGCGTCCATGGTCATCTGGGTGGTCATCGGGGTTCTCCTCGTTCGGGGACGGTCGATTGGCTCACATGCCGAGTTGGTCGAGCAGGCCCACCCGCATGCCGGCGGTGAATCCCCCGTCCACCACCAGGGCGTGCCCGGTCACGAACGAGGCGTCGTCGGAGGCCAGGAAGGAGGCCGCCGCGGCGATCTCCGACGGCGCACCGAACCGGCCCAGCACATGCCGCTCGAGCAGGGTGTCGTGGTACGCCTCCATGCCCTCGGCATTGATGATGTCCTCCAGCAGGGGCGTGGTGATGCCGCCCGGGCAGATGCAGTTCACCCGGATCCCCCGGCGCCCGTAGTCGATGGCCATGCTCTTGGTGAGGATGACCACACCACCCTTGGACGAGTTGTAGACGGTGCCGCCTTCGGTGCCCTCCAGGCCCTCGATGCTGGCGATGTTGATGATGGAGCCGCTGCCCCGCTCCAACATGTGGCGGGCGGCGTACTTGTCGACGATGAAGGTGCCCTTCAGGTTGACGTCCATGACCCGGTCCCACTCGTCGGCCTCGAGGAGGTGCACCGGCCCGCCTCCGGCCACGCCGGCCGCGTTGACCAGGACGTCGAGCCGGCCGTGCTCGGTGACCACCTCGGCCATCACCCGTTGCACCCCGGGCTCGTCACGCACGTCGATCCGGTGGTCGACGTCGCCCACGATGTCCAGCGTCGCCACCACGGCACCGTCCTCGGCCAACCGCCGGGCGCACGCCGCCCCGATCCCCGAGGCCGCCCCGGTCACCACCGCCACCCTGCCGTCGAGTCGACCCACTGGCTCCCCCTGTCCCGCACGAACGGCTCGAACGTAGGGTGCGCCGGGCCGGCGGTCAAGGAGGACCGGGCCGGCGGCACCCTCCCGGCGCGAGTCAGACCCGGGCCGTCAGGTGGGGAGTCCGGAGAGCATGTGATGGCTGACGTCGCCGACCAGCTCGATGTGGAACAGCCGCTCGGAGAAGAACCACCCCTCGGCATCACGCTCGAAGCGGTCCCGGTAGCGGCCGGCCACGATGGGCTGGAGCGGCAGACCCGGGACCGCCTGGAGCACCGTGAAGTACGACCGCGCCGCTGCCGTTCCCGCCTCGTCGTCGATGTCCAGGATCAGATTGGTGGTCACGTGCTTGGTGCCGGGCGTGCCGTCGGGATACCGACGCGTGGTGGCCGTGAACAGCGCGGCGAGGGCGTCCCGACCCCTCAGCAGGCCCGGACTGTCCACGGCACCCACGGCGGCCCGGGCCAGCAGGTCCCCGAGACCGTCGAAGTCGCCCGCGTCGATGAGCTCGGCGTACCGCGCGATCAGGTTGCCCACCTGCACGGCCGAGTCCGTCACGCCACGCTCACGTCGGCATCGTCCCAGTAGGCGTGGACCGACCGGATGGACCCCCGGTCGTCGAAGTCGAAGACCTCGATCCCCGCGATGGTCATGGTCGTCCCGTTGGTGACCAGTTCGATCCGGAAGTCCAGGGCCACCTGGGGCGCGCAGGTGTGGACACGCTCGGCGGTGAAGGTCCACGTGTCGCTGGCCCCCACGCTGGCCTCGAAGAAGGCGGCGATGGCCGGACGGCCCACGTTGGCCGGGCTCGACGCCGGATCGGCCTGGACCCCGTCCTCGGTGAACAGGGCGGCGATGGCCCACGGGTCACGGGCGTTGACCGTCTCGACGTAGTGGACGATGCCCTGACGGAGTTGCTCGGCGCTCAGCACGGCGCACCCCCGGGCCCGTCATCGGGAGGACGGCGCCGACCGCACCCCGGGCTCATGCCCCGACCGCGTGCACGCCGCCGTCGACGTGGAGGAGCTCGCCGGTGGTCATGGGCAGCAGGTCGGAGAAGAGGGCGATACAGGCCCGGGCCACCACGTCGGTGTCGAGGACGTCCCAACCCAGCGGGGCCTTGTCCGCCCAGGTGTCCTCGAATTCGTGGAACCCGGGGATCGACTTGGCCGCCATGGTCTTGATCGGGCCGGCGGCCACCAGGTTGACCCGGATCCGGTCCGGGCCGAGGTCTCGGGCCAGGTAGCGGGAGAGGGACTCGAGGGCGGCCTTGGACACACCCATCCAGGCATAGGCGGGCCAGGCCACGGTGGCGTCGAAGTCCAGTCCCACCACCGATGCCCCGGGTCGTCCGTCCGTCCCGGCCGCCACCAGCAGGGGACGGAACGCCTCGACCAGGGCCTTCAACGAGTAGGCGGACACGTGCAGGGCCACCTGGACCTGGTCCCAGTTGGCCTGGAACATGTCCCCACCGAGACACTCGGGCGGCGCGTACCCGATGGCGTGCAACATCCCGTCCATGCGGTCCCAGTGGCTCGACAGGGTGGCAGCGGCGGCCACCAGCTGCTCGGGCTCGGTGACGTCGATCTCGAGCACCTCGGCCTCGTCGGGGAGCTTGCGGGCCGTGCGCCGGGTCAGCGAGAGCCCGCGCCCCGCCCCGCTCAGCACCACCTCGGCCCCCTCCCGCTGGGCCGAACGGGCCACCGCGAAGGCCAGCGAGGCGTCGGTGAGCACGCCGGTCACGAGAATGCGCTTGCCGTCGAGGAGTCCCATGACCGGGTCAGGTTATCGTGACGACTTCCGGTGGCCGTGGAGTCGTGTGCCAGTGTTGTGGGCATGAGCATCGGAATTCTTGGTGGTACCGGACCGGCCGGGCGGGGCCTGGCCGTGCGCTTGGCCGCCGCCGGCACCAGCGTGGTCCTCGGGTCGAGGGACGCCGAGCGTGCCGCCACCGTCGCCACCGAGGTGGTGGAGCGCTGGCCCGATCGGCGGCTGGCCATCACCGGCGCCTCGAACGACGAGGTGGCCGGCTGCGAATTGGTGGTGGTGGCCACCCCCTGGGACAGCGCCATCCCCACCGTGAAGCCCTTGGCCGGGGCGCTGGCCGGCAAGGTCGTCGTGTCGATGGCCAACGCCCTGGCCAAGGAGGGCCGGGAGTTCCTGGCGCTGGTACCGCCCCGGGGGTCGGTGGCCGCCATGGTCCAGGCCGCCCTGCCCGACTCGTGGGTGTCGGCGTCCTTCCACCATCTGCCGGCCTCCGAGATGGAGAAGCTGGACACCCCGGTCATCGCCGACGTCCTGGTCTGCTCGGACCATCCCGCCGCCACCGAGGCCACCGTCGAGCTGGTGGACCGGATCGACGGCCTCCGCGGCGTCGACGCCGGCAGCCTGGCCCAGGCCGCACCCATCGAAGCCTTCACCGCCGTCCTGATCACCGTCAACATCCGCCACAAGGTGCATGCGGCCCTCCAGCTGACCGGGTACGACGACCATTGACACCGTCCCTGACCGTTTGCCGGTTAACTGGCACGGTTTGACGATTGGCCGGCACGGTGCCCGGGCACGACGCGGAGGGGGATCGAAGGATGAGGTTGTACGACACGGCCAGCCGGCAGGTGGTCCCCTTCCAGCCGGGCCCCCTGGTCACCCTGTACTCGTGCGGGATCACCCCCTACGACTCGGCCCACCTGGGACACGCCCAGGTCTACCTGACCTTCGACATCCTCCAACGCCGGTTGCGTGACCTCGGGCACGACACCCGCTGCGTCCGCAATGTGACCGACGTCGACGACGACATCCTGCGCAAGGCGCGCGAGCTCGGCGTGCACTATCTCGACCTCGCCGCCGAGGAGATCAGCCGGTTCGACGCCGACATGGCCGCGCTGGGGCTCATCCCGGCCTGGTCCGAGCCCCGGGCCACGTCGGCCATCGCCGAGATCCTGACCCTCATCGGATCGGTGCTCGACTCGGGCCACGCCTACCGCTCCGGGGGGGCGGTGTACTTCGACGTGACCACCTTCGACCGGTTCGGCGCGGTCAGCCACTTCGACCCGGCGACCATGCTGGCCCTGGCCGCCGAGCACGGGGGCAACCCCGACGACCCCGACAAGCGCCATCCCCTCGACTTCGTCCTGTGGCAGCCCTCGCTCCCCGACGAGCCCTCGTGGGAGTCACGCTGGGGACCGGGTCGGCCGGGCTGGCACATCGAGTGCTCGGCGCTCGCCCTCCGCGAGCTGGGCGAGACGGTGGACGTCCACGGTGGCGGCCGCGACCTGGTCTTCCCCCACCACGAGTGTGAGACCGCCCAGTCCGAGTCGGTGACGGGGCGGCCGTTCGTCCGGCTGTGGCTGCACGTCGGACTGGTCGGACTGGACGGGACGAAGATGTCCAAGTCGCTCGGGAACCTGGTCTTCGTGGGCGATCTGGTCAAGGAGTGGGAACCCGAGGTGGTCCGGCTGGCCCTGCTGGACCACCACTACCGTCCGGACTGGGAGTGGACGGCCCAGGACATGCCCCGTGCCGCCCGACGCCTCGAACGGTGGCGCGCCGTCGATGGCATCGGGAGAACGGGCGGGCCAGACCCCTCCCTGGTCGCCGTGCGCTCCCACCTCGATGATGACCTCGACACCCCCGGGGCCCTGGCCGCGTTGGACGAGTTGGCCCTGGCCGGGGTACCCGTGGTCCGGGGGGCCGAGCTGCTGGGCGTTACCCTGTAGGTCGAGGCTCCCGACCCCCGGCCGGGCGTGGGCCTCGAGCACCACCACCACCGACCTCCCTCCGGCCCCCCGGTGCTGGGCGGACGCACCCCGAGTACCCGACACTCAGCACCCCAGCACCGCGACACAGCGATACAGCACACAGAAAGGCAGACCCATGGCAGCCGTCACCGTTCGACTTCCCGACGGTTCGACCAAGGAGTTCGAACCGGGGACGACCGCCCTCCAGTTCGCCCAGTCCATCGGCCCCCGTCTGGCCCGGGCTGCGCTCGCCGCGTCGTTCGACGGTGTGGAGGTGGACCTCGACACGCCCCTCGCCGACGGGGCCCAGGTCAGCGTGATCACCGCCGACTCGGACGCCGGGCGGGCGGTGCTGCGCCACTCGACCGCCCACGTGCTGGCCCAGGCCGTGCTCCGGCTGTGGCCCGGTGCCCACTTCGCCATCGGCCCGGTCATCGAGGACGGCTTCTACTACGACTTCGAGCTGCCCGGTGGGGCCCACTTCAGCGACGAGGACCTCGACCGGATCGCCGCCACCATGCGCGAGATCATGGCCGAGGACCAGCCCTTCACGCGGCACGAGCACTCCATCGAGGAAGGCCTCGCCCTCTTCGAGGACCAACCGTTCAAGCGGGAGATCATCGAGGCGGTGGGGGCCGGCCAGGACGAGGTGGACGCCTCGGCCGAAGAAGGGCAGGCCGCCCGGGTCTCGACCTATTGGAACTCGCCGACCTTCACCGACCTGTGCCGGGGACCCCACGTCCCCTCCACCAAGCGGCTCGGCCACTTCGCCCTCATGCGGGTGGCCGGTGCCTACTGGCGGGGGGACGAGCACCGCCAGCAGCTGCAGCGCATCTACGGGACGGCGTGGGAGTCCGAGGAGGCGCTGGCCGAGCATCTCCACCGGTTGGAGGAGGCCGAGCGCCGCGACCACCGCAAGCTCGGTGCCGAGCTGGACCTCTTCTCCTTCCCCGAGGAGATCGGCTCCGGGCTTCCCGTCTTCCATCCCAAGGGGGGCACGGTGCGGCGCCTGATGGAGGACTACTCACGGCGGCGCCACGAGGCGGCCGGCTACGAGTTCGTCTACAGCCCGCACATCACCAAGTCCGAGCTGTTCGAGACATCAGGCCATCTCGAGTGGTTCGCCGAGGGCATGTTCCCCCCCATGGAGCTCGACGGCGGCCAGCTCTACTACCTCAAGCCCATGAACTGCCCGTTCCACGTCCTCATCTTCAAGAGCCGTCAGCGGTCCTATCGCGAGCTGCCGCTCCGCCTGTTCGAGTTCGGCACCGTCTACCGCTACGAGCTGTCCGGGGTGGTGCACGGTCTCACCCGGGTGCGGGGCATGACCCAGGACGACGCCCACATCTTCTGCACCCGCGAGCAGATGGCCGAGGAGCTGCACACCACCTTGTCCTTCGTGCTGTCCCTGCTCCGCGACTTCGGGCTGGAGGACTTCTTCCTCGAGCTGTCCACCAAGCCCGAGGAGAAGGCCGTGGGCACCGACGAGGAGTGGGAGGAGGCCACCGAGACGCTGCGGACCACCGCGCTGGCCATGGGCCTGAAACTGGTCCTCGACGAGGGTGGTGGCGCCTTCTACGGCCCGAAGATATCGGTGCAGGCCAAGGATGCCATCGGCCGGACCCATCAGATGTCCACCATCCAGCTCGACTTCCAGCTCCCGCAACGGTTCGGCGCCGAGTACATCGGCGCGGACAACAGCCGCCACCGGCCCATCATGATCCACCGTGCCCTGTTCGGCTCGGTGGAGCGGTTCTTCGCCATCCTGCTCGAGCACTACGCCGGCGCCCTGCCCACCTGGCTGTCCCCCGAGCAGGTCCGCGTCCTCGGTGTGCGGGACGACCACGAGGGATACGCCCACAAGGTGGCCGACCGCCTCCGTGCCGTCGGGGCCCGGGTGGAGGTCGATCCGGCCGACGAGCCGCTGGGGGCCCGCATCCGGCGGGCCAAGCTGCTCAAGATCCCCTACATCCTCGTGGTGGGCGATGACGACGTCCACGCCGGGACGGTGGGCGTCAACCGGCGGGGGAGCGACCGCCCCGACCGCGGGGTGGAGCTCACCTCGTTCACCGAGGACCTGGAGCTCGAGATCGCCGAGCGCCACCTGCCCGAGGGCCCGTGAGCC
>Ga0302196_10002674_pt1 | contig 16521 bp, 18 predicted proteins | sample II_Bog_N1_3_FD_198794 | JGI IMG/M metagenome (GOLD analysis project Ga0302196, IMG submission 198794) | Peat permafrost microbial communities from Stordalen Mire near Abisko, Sweden - II_Bog_N1_3 | ecosystem: Environmental > Terrestrial > Soil > Wetlands > Peat | place: Sweden: Abisko...
ACGACCCATAGCGCTCCAGGCCCTCGAGGGACGCGGCCAGCGACGATCCGGGAACCGAGACCCCTACCCAGGTGACCCCGAGCGCGGCCAGCTGGTCCAGCGCGGCCATGTGGGCGTCGGCGTCGAAGTCGTCGTCGAGCCGGCCCCCGGCCGAGGTGCTGAAGGCAACATCGATCGCCGACCGGTCCCGTCCCTCCTCGTCCACGAACTGCCAGAGCTCGTCCAGCATCACGGCCAGGTCCTCGACCGTCTCGAGCGGAGGCGTCTTCGTGGTGGTCGAGAGGGACCGCGGTGCGGGGAACGGGGTCCACCCGTCGCCGTACCGGGCCACCCGCCGTCGGGATAGCTTGCTGTTCCCGCCCACCCAGATGGGCGGAGGGGTCCGGGGCTTCGGGTTGGCCGTAAGCCCCTTGGCCTCGATGCCGATCCCGGTGAAGGAGAAGTCGTCCTCGGTCCACATGCCCCGGAGCACCTCGACGGCCTGGTCGAACAGGGCATTCCGCTGCTCGAAGTCGATCCCGAGGCCGCGGTACTCCCCCCGCAGGTAGCCGGTGGCCACGGCCAGCGTGAAGCGGTCGTCGGAGAGCATGGCCACCGTGGCCACCGTCTTCGCCACGATGAGGGGGTGGCGGTAGGGCAGGACCACGATGTTGGGTATCAGCCGGATCCGCTCGGTCACCGCGCAGCAGAATGTGAGCGCCACGAAGGGATCGAGGGCGTCATGGCCCCCGGCCTTGAGCCACCGGTCGGTCGGGGCCGGATGGTCGGTGAAGCCGATCCCGTCGAACCCGGCGGCCTCGGTGGCCCGGGCGAACGCCGAGATCGCTCCCCTGGTCATGAGCTCGCCGCTGGCGGGATGCGTGATCATCGGGTACGTGACCGAGAATTTCATGGGTGCTCCAAGCCTGGTTGTGGACGTCAGCCGAAGACGCGTGGACGGTCGGGGGTGGGCCCCCGTCGGATGCCCGGGGAGCGTTGCGCAAGCACCGTAACGCGGCCCCACCGGTCCCGCCCGGAGCGCGAGGGCGGCGGCGACCGGTCCCCGGCCTCCTCCCCTGTGGGTCAGCGGCGGACCGGTGGGGTCGCCGCCCCCGTCACAGCGACGCCACCTCGGCGGTGAAGACGTGCAACTCGGGCCGCCTCGCGGCCAGGGCGGTGACCTGGTGCACGAACTGATTGGAGGCGGGAACGGCGAAGTGCGTGCGCAGGGCGTCGGCGTCGGCCCACTGCTCGACGAACACCAGGTGGAGCGGGTCCTCCACGTCACGGTGCACCGAGTGGGCGAGGCAGCCGGGCTCCTGGCGCGATCGGCGCACATGGCTGAGGCTGAGCGTCTCCGCCTCGTCGATGGTGTCGGGACGGGCGTGGATGCTTCCGGTCACGATGAGCACCCGGCCACTCTATGTAGCCCCCTGGGCCCGGGCCCCCCGCTCCATGGTGTCGGGCACCGTCCGGGTCAACAGCACGACCCCGATGCACAGGACCACGAACGAGACCGACGCCACGGTGAGATCGACGACGTCGGAGGTGAAGTACTCGCCGAACAGGTAGACGCTGAGGACGATGCTCACCAACGGGTCCACGATGACCAGGAACGGCTGCGACGCCCGGAGCGGGCCGACGTGCAGCGCCGTCTGGGTGAGGAGCGTCCCGGCCACGCCGGCCACGGCCACGGCGTAGACAGGCCACCGGAGGAACGCTCCGCCGATGCCGTGCTGGGTCAGGGTGTCGGTCATGGCCTTGATGAACGTCGATTCGAGGGCCCAGACGACCGACGACGACGTGGCGAACAGGACGGCACGCCGAACCGGCGACCCCTGTGTACCCGCCAGGGCGAGCACCCCGGCCACCCCGGCACAGGCCAGGATCGAGGCCACCCAGTCGCCCGAGTGGGGGACGGCCTGCCCGCCCCGGGGCTCGGCGGCGACGATGAACACCGAGACCGCCGCTGCGGTCAGGAGGGCCGAGCCCCAGGCCCGCCAACTGACGGGCTGACGGATCCACACCCGGCGGAGGACCAGGGAGAACACCAGCTCGGTCATGAGGAGGGTCTGGACGACGGAGAGGGTGCCGATGTGGAGGGCGACAGCCTGGAAGACGAAGGCCCCGACCAGGGCCACGGCACCGAAGAGCCACAGCGGATTGCCGATGAGGTACCGGACGAACCGCCACCCCGTGGACTTCCCGGGGTCGCCGGTGCTGGCCACATGCTGGGTGGCCACGTTCACGGCGTTGGCGAGCGCGGCCAGGAGGGCGAAGACCAAGCTCATCGGATGATGGTACTGAGCCGACTCGGGGTCCATCGGGGAAGACAGCCACCGTCCACCGAATCCGGAGCCCACGTCCATGGCATCATTCCGGTGCTGCCGAGTGGGCGAACGAAGGATGGCACGGGATGACGATGCGTCTGACACGGGGTGCGGCCCGATGATCCTCGACCGGTTCGGCATCGCCGGCCGGGTGGCGGTCGTCACCGGGGCCGGTCTGGGCATCGGCCGGGGGATCGCCCTGGGCCTGGCCGAGGCCGGTGCCGACGTGGCCCTGGCCGCCCGGACCCGGTCCGACCTCGAGGAGGTGGCCGATCGCATCCGGTCCATCGGACGACGGGCCCTGGTCGTGCCCACCGACGTCACCGATGCTGCCGCCTGCGAACACCTGATGTCCTCCACCGTTGACACCTTCGGCCGGCTGGACATCCTCGTCAACAACGCCGGCGGGGCCATGCCCCGGGCGGCCATGGACACCAGCGAGGGATTCATGGCCCGAACCTTCGCCTTCAATGTGACAGCACCGTTGACCCTCACCAAGCTGGCCGCCCGGCGCATGGTCGACACCGTGGGACAGGGAGCCGTGGTCAACATCTCGTCCCGCTCGGCCAGCATGACCCAGACCATGTTCGTGGCCTACGGGTCGGCCAAGGCCGCGCTCGACCGGATGACCCGCAACATCGCTCCCGAGTTGGCTCCCCGGGTCCGGGTCAACGCCATCGACGTGGGGGGTGTGGCCACCCGGTCGCTGGACATCGTGCTCACCGACGACGCCCTCCGGCGGCAGTTCATCGAGGGGACGCCCATGGGCCGGCCCGGGGAGCCCGAGGACATCGCCTGTGCCGTCCTCTACCTGGTGTCGGATGCCTCCTCGTGGGTCACGGGCAAGGTGTTCGAGGTCGACGGGGGCAGCGAGGCGTCGTCCATCGCCGTGCCCGCGCCCCGGCTCGAGCCCTCGGCGCCGGGAGACGGGGGCGGTTGAGCGTGGCGGATGCGGGGGGAACGGGCGACGCGGACTGCTTCGCCCCCGATGTCCTCGCCGGCCGGGTGGCCCTGGTCACGGGCGGCGCCACCGGCATCGGCAAGGAGATCTGTCGGATCCTCGGCAGCCACGGGGCACGGGTCACGATGGCCAGCCGGAAGCAGGAGAACCTCGAGGCGGCCACGGCCGAGCTCCGGGGGGAGGGCCTCGATGTCGCCTACGGCGTGTGCGACGTGCGTGACGCCGATGCCGTGCGGGCCGTCGTCGAGGAGACCGTCTCGTCACGGGGTGGGATCGACATCGTGGTCAACAACGCCGCCGGCAACTTCCCAGCACCCATGTCGAAGATCTCGCCCAACGGGTTCAAGGCGGTGGTCGACATCGACCTGCTGGGCACCTACAACGTCACCCGGGCGGCGTTCGATGCCTGGCTCCGGGACCACGGCGGCGCCATCGTGAACATCAGCGCACCGTTCGATCAGCGGGGCGTCGTCTACCAGGCGCACGTGGCCGCGGCCAAGTCCGGTGTGGACTCCCTCACCCGGACCTGTGCCGTCGAGTGGGGACCCTACGGCATTCGGGTCAACGCCATCGCCCCGGGCTCCATGGCCAGCACGGAGGGGCTCCGCCGCTTCGCCGACGCCGTCCCCGGGGCCACGCAACGGCCCACCAACCCCCTGGGGCTCCAGGGCCACGGCTCGGACATCGGCAACCTCGCCCTCTTCCTCTGCAGCCCGGCTGCCCGGTTCATCTCCGGCCAGGTGATCGCCGTGGACGGCGCCGGCTCGACGGACATGCTCCGGATCCAGGCCGGCCCGATCTGAGGGGTCAGGGCAGGATGCCCCCCGGCCTCGGCCGCCGGGGCGCCGACTGGCGGCCCTCGGCCAGGGTCAGCGCGGCCAGGAGGGCGTTGCGCAGCTCGCGGGGGTCGATCACGTCGTCGTAGGACAGGCGGGCGGCGGCGACCACCGACGCACGCGCCTGTTCGGCGGCCAGGCGGGCCCGCTCCTCGGGGTCGGCGACGGCGCTGGCCTCCGAGCCGGCGGGCAGCGCCCCGAGGGTGATCGAGGGGAAGGCCAGGGTGATGGTCTGGCCGTCGAAGGGGTTCATGGCCATCACCGATGACCCGAAGCCGAACGCCTTGCGCAGCGTGACGTGGAGCTTGGGCACGGCGAGGCGGTGCTGGACGGCGAAGAGGCGGGCGGCGTGTCGGAGGATGCCCTGCCCCTCGGCGGTGGTACCGGCCAGAACCCCCGGGTTGTCGGCCAGGAACAGGCACGGCAGGCCGAAGGCGTCGGCCACGTCGAGGAAGTGGGAGGCCTTGTCGGCGGCGTCGCTGTCGATGGTGCCGGCCAGGACACCCGGGTCGTTGGCCACGACGGCCACGCTGTGTCCGCCGACATGGGCCAGGGCGGTCACGATCGACCGGCCGAAACCGGGCTGCACCTCGAGGAGCTCGCCCCCGTCGACCACCTCGGTGAGCACGGGCCGGATGGCGTAGGGCTGCCGGGGGTCGGGCGGGATGAGTCCCAGCAGGTCGACGCGCCGTCGGCCCGTGTCGGGCCCGTCCCTGCGGGGCGGCCCCTCCCAGGCGTTGAGGGGGAAGTGGCCGAGGTACCGCCGGGCCAGGTCGATGGCCTCGTCGTCGTCGGCCACCAGGTTGTGGACGACGCCACCGGCGTCGATGGCCACGGCCGGACCCCCGAGGGCCTCCTTCGTCACGTCCTCGCCCGTCGACGAGCGCACGAGGGGCGGTCCGGCGGCGAAGATGGACGCGCTCTCGGTCATGGCCACGAAGTCGCAGAGCGGCGCGGTGAGGGCGCCGTGCCCGGCCGATGCCCCGAGGACGAGGCTGACCATGGGCACCACGCCGGACAGTTCGGCCAGGCCCATGAGGTCCCCGGGTCGGCGCCCCGACGCGGTCCCGGTGACCCGGTGGCCGGCACCCTCCAACATCATGACCAGGGGGACCCGCTCCTGGTGGGCCAGTTGACACAGCCGGTAGCGCTTGTCGGCCGCCCCGCTGCCGATCGAGCCGCCGAGCACGGTCACGTCCTCCGCCCCGGCGAGGGCCGGCCGGCCGTTGATCCGCCCGGACCCGGCCACCAGGGCGTCCCCGGGGACAGCGGGCTGGTCGGTGGTTCCCACCAGACCCCCGATCTCGAAGAAGGTGCCGGGATCGAACAGACGGTCGAGGCGCTCCCGGGCGTCGAGCCGACCCCGACGGTGCTGCCGGTCGATACGGGCCTCGCCTCCCATGGCCCGGGCCTCGTCCTTGCGACGGGCGATCTCCTCCAGCGCCGGGCCCCATCCGTGGAGTTCGTCGGTCATCGGTGCTCCTTGTTCGCGGCGGCCATGGGGTGTGTCGGGCGGGGGACCGGACCGCTCCCGATGCGCCAGGCGGTCCGGCGCCGATCGTGTCCGGCTCCGGACCCGGGACCATCGTCCACGGGGGGCCGGGGTTCAGGCCGCGGGGATCAGACCGAGTCCCCGCTGCGTCGGTGGCCGCCCCCGTGCTCGACGATCCCTCCGTCGTGGATGTGGATGTGGATGCGGATGCGGAGGTCCGCGGACCGGAGCTCGTGGACGGCCTTCGTGTGGCCGGGGTCGATGGCGGCGCTGTCCCCGGCCGGCAGCCGAAAGTTCTCTGACACGGCGTTCCCCCTTCGCCGGCACCGGCCGCACAGGGCTCTGTGCGACGGATGCCCAGTTGATGCTCGCTCACCCGGTCGACCCAATGCAAGCAGCGGCCCCGGGCCTCGGCCGACACGAGCGGGGCACGACCGGGGCGTGAGCGGGGAACGAGCGGGGCATGAGCGGGGAACGAGCGGGGAACGGCGGGTTCACCACTGCCGGTACTGTCGACCCGTGGGTGACGCCGGAACCGCGCTGCGTGCCAACTCGTTCGGGTCGGTGGCCGAGGAGTACGACCGCTTCCGTCCCGGCCCCCCTCCCGCCGCCGTGGCCTGGGTCCTGCCGTCGCCCGGGGGGACGGGCGTCGATCTGGCGGCGGGCACCGGTGCGCTCACCCGGGTACTGGCCGACCGGGCCGACCGGGTCATCGCCATCGAACCCGATGTCCGCATGCTCGAGGTTCTGCGGCGTCGGTCGCCTCGGATCCCGGCTGTCCGGGCCTGGGCCGAACAGCTACCCCTCCGGTCGGGGAGTGTCGACGTGGTGACGATCTCGTCGGCCTGGCACTGGGTGGACCCCGACCGGACCGTGGACGAGACGGCCCGCGTGCTCCGGTCCGGAGGTGTGCTCGGCGTCATCTGGAACGGCGCTGACCGGTCCGTCGAGTGGGTCACGGAACTGCTCGGGGCGCGTGATCCGTCGCCGGGGGACCGGGGGCCACGAAGGAGCCGCCACCACTTCGAGCTTCCCGCCGGTGCACCCTTCGTCGACGTCGACCGCTGTGCCATCCCCTGGACCATGCCCATGACCGCAGAGGAGCTGGTGGGCCTGGCCGGTACCTACAGCTCCACGATCACCATGGCCCCGGATCGGCGGGCCCGGGAGCTGGAGCGGGTGCGCCGCGTCGCCGGCGAGGTGGTGGTCGACGGGCTGGTCCAGATGCCCATGGGCTGCCGGTGCTGGCGGGCGGTGCGCCACTGATCCGGTGCCCGGCCCGGGCCGACTGGCCTCCGGCTCCGGCGATCCTCCCTTTGGTACGGTCGCCCCGTCGGTTCGAGCGTTCCGGAAGGGGTGACGATGCTGTCGAAGAGCGAGCGACGACTGGCCTCATGGTCGGCCAAGATCCAGAAGTGGGCCGACGGGCGGATCGAGGAGTTCGGGTCCGACAGCAAGGAGGGCCAGTACGCCTTCGGGGTGTCGTTGGGCATCTCGGTGGCCAAGGGGAAGACGACCCCGCCGAAGAACATGAAGAAGCGCTACAAGCCCCAGGCCATCAAGGGCTACGAGGACGCCAAGTGGCTCCTGAGCAAGGCCATCAAGTACGGCGACGCACCCGAGGGGAAGTTCCTCCCCCTTCTCCAGGCCCCCAGGATGGAGCCGGTGGCCGGATCGTGGTCACGCCGGGACAGCCCGGACTGACGGGACCCGCCACCCCGGTGCGGCTCCTCACCGGGCCTGCCACCTCGGCTCCCTTCCTTCCCCCGAGGCCAGAGACCCTCGGCAGCCCGGCCGCCCGACGTGGCGCGATCAACCCCCGCCCGTGGCGCCGGGAACCCACAGCAGCTCCCAGCGGTTCCCTTCGGGATCGGCCAGGACGGCCGAGCGTCCCCCGAAGGACTGGTCCTGGGGTTCGCTGACGGGCAGGGCACCGACCCGCACGGCACCGGCGAAGGCCGAGTCCACGGCGTCACCGGTGTCGACCCGCACCACCAGTGTGATGCCCGACCGGTCCACAGCCGCGGTCTCGCCCCGCTCCTCGGTCCCGACGGCATGGGGGAACAGCGCCAGGGTCACCCCTTCGAGCGGGAAGAACGCCAGGGTGTCGGAGGCACCGGCCTGTTCCGTCCAGCCCAGACCCCGGTAGAACCGGCGCAGGGCGGGCAGGTCCCGGGCGCTCAGGACCACCATGGCCAGGCGTGCCGGCATGCCCCCGGTCGATGACGCGGCCACCGTGGGCGGTTCAGGCCACCGGGGGCGGCGTGCCCTCGGCACTGGCCGTCAGGGCCGGGTCCCACTCGCACACCGTGCAGGCGTGCCGGAACACGGCATGGGCGAACTCGAGGCCGGCGGCGTGGGGATCGGGACTGGCGCACACATCGCTCCAGTCGAGGAGGTACTCGCCCAGGCCGCCGTCCCACCGGGCGGCCGGGGGAGCGAGTGTGGCCCCACCGAAGTCGGCGTGCGCCGGATGGGTGTAGGCGTAGAACGCCGCGTGGTTGGTGTTGCGGTCCCCGGGCCACCAGCCGACGGCCACCTCCTGGGCATCCATGGCGTTGCGCATGATGAAGTCGTTCGACGGGGGCGGCGCCGGATGGCCGGAGAAGAGGTTCACGGCCACATCGAACGAGCCCCACCAGGCGTTGACCGGCGTCGAACGCCCCCGGTAGGGGGCCCGGAACCCGGCGAGCACCAGGGCGGCCTGCGTGGCCATGGTGAAGTAGGTGGAGACCTGGTCCGTGTCGTAGTGGGCGTGCTCGTCGTCCTCGTCCAGGGGCACGGTCCAGGCCACCTCCTGGGGCGTCATGTTGATGGTGACCGGCCCCACCAGGCCGGCGATGGTAGCCAGCACCTCCCGGGTGACCTCACCGACCGAGCGGTCCGGTATGAGCGGGATGCGGCCCCCGCCTCCGGCGCTGGTGACGACGACCGCCTCGTGCACCCGAAGGTCCAGGGCCACCGAGATGGTCCCGGATCCGTCCGGTGCCGGCAGCGGCGCGGTCTCCCATCCCCTGGCCGTGAGGCGCAGCGCGGTGTGCTGGAGCTGTGGTTCGGGTGGCGCCAGGGCCACGGCCAGCTTGCCCAGGAGCTGGGTGTGCGCGTGCAGGGTGTCGCACGTATCGGCCCACTCGTCATAGGCGAGCACAGGCCACGACGGGGACATGGCCCGACGCTACCAACCCGGCAACCGACCAACCACTCAACCGCCATCGACGTGGGGACCTCCCGGTCCTCGGTGGCACCCCTGGCCGAGCGGAACCGGCCCGGACGGAGGATCAGGCTTCGGGACCGGACAGGCCCAGCATCTCGGTCACGCCGTGGTCCCGACCCGCCGTGTAGCCCCCGTCGACGACGAGGGCGTGGCCGGTGATGAACGAGGCGTCATCGGAGAGCAGGAACGCGGCCGCGGCGGCGATCTCCTCCGACCGCCCGAGGCGCCCGAGCTTGTGCTCGGCCACGACACCGGCTTTGGAGGTCTCCAGACCGGGCCAGTCGAAGACGCCCCGGAGCATGGGCGTGTCGATGAATCCTGGGCACACGGCATTGACCCGTATCCCCCGGCCGGCGTAGTCGATGGCCATGCTCTTGGTGAGGATGACCACACCACCCTTGGAGGCGCTGTACACGCTGCCACCCGCCGTGCCCTCGAGACCCTCGATGCTGGCCACGGTGACGACCGACCCCCGGGTACCGTCCACCAGGGGCTGTCCGAGCATGGCCTCGACGGCGTGCTTGGCCACGAGGTACGTCCCGGTCAGGTTGATCCCGATGACCCGGTTCCACTCGGCCGTGTCCAGCATGTGGACGGGCCCGCCACTGGCCACACCGGCCGCGTTCACCACACCGTCGATCCGACCCCCGAACCCGACGGCGGTGGCCATGAGGTCGACCACCGAGGTCTCGTCGGCGACATCGACCGGTTGGAACCGCCACGACCGGTCCGTCGACCCCGGTGGCACCGTGTCGGGCTCGACGATGTCCGCCCCCACCACGCGTGCCCCCTCGTCGATGAGCCGGGCCGCACTCGCCCATCCGATGCCCGACGCCGCACCGGTGATGACGATGCACCTGCCGTTGAGTCCTCGCATGACACCTCCGTTCGCCGGACTGTAGGCGAACGGAGGCAAGGGCTGTCGGGGTGCCGCCCCTACGGCCGGGAGGGCTCCGATGAGGCGGGGACGGTGGCGGCCGCGGGCGGAGCCACGGGGCCGGCGGCCCGTTCAGCCGACGGGAGCGGTGGCCGGAAAGGACTCCGGCCGGTACCGGAAGCACCGGGGGTTGGAGCAGGCGATGCTCTCGGCCGAGATCCGACCCGGTAGGACGACTTCTTCCGTCTCGGGGTCGAGCCATCGGCCCTTGGCCGGGAATTGGCAGTTGGGACAGTGCATGCGCAGCTCAGCGGTGTTCACGGTGGGTACCTCCCTGGATGTCAGCGCAGTCCCAGGATCCCATAGGCCACCGGCGCCCCACGCGGATACCCGGCTCCGTCCGGGACCGGCTGAGCCTCCGATCCCCCCGCATGGCGGGGCGATCCGCCCCCGACTGTCATGTCGCATTCCCGCCAGTACGGCGCACCCGCCGGGCGTACCCTGCAGGGGTGTACGAGGACTTCGACCGGTGCTACCGGGCGGTGCAATCCAAGGACGCCCGCTTCGACGGGTGGTTCGTCACCGCCGTCCTGACCACCCGGATCTACTGCCGGCCCAGCTGCCCGGTGCGGCCGCCCTTCGCCAGGAACCTGTGCTTCCTGCCCACGGCGGCGGCGGCCCAGCGGGCCGGATTCCGGGCCTGCAAGCGGTGTCGGCCGGACGCCTCGCCCGGATCGCCCGAGTGGAACGTGCGACGGGATCTGGTCGGGAGGGCCATGCGCCTGATCGCCGATGGCACCGTGGACCGCCTCGGCGTATCCGGTCTGGCTAGCCGACTGGGCTACAGCACCAGGCAGTTGGAGCGGCACCTGGTCGCCGAGGTCGGCGCCGGCCCCCTCGCCCTGGCCCGGGCCCAGCGAGCACAGACCGCCCGGCTGCTCATCGAGACCACCGGGCTGCCCTTCGCCGATGTGGCCTTTGCCGCCGGCTTCTCCAGCATCCGGCAGTTCAACGACACCGTCCGCGCCGTGTTCGACACCACCCCCACCGCACTCCGCGACCGGTCCCGGAGGGGCGGTGCCGGAGCGGCACCGGGAGTCCTCACCTTCCGCCTGCCCTTCCGCACGCCGTTCGCCCCGGAGAGCCTCTTCGGGCACCTGGCCGCCACCGCCGTTCCCGGCTGCGAAGAGGTACGGGACGGCGCCTACCGACGCACCCTCCGCCTTCCGGCCGGATGCGGCATCGCCGCGCTGACGCCGATGCCCGAACACGTGCTCTGCCAGCTCTCGCTCGATGACCTGCGCGACCTGCCCACCGCCATCGCCCGGTGCCGCCGGCTGCTCGACCTCGATGCCGATCCCGAGGCGGCGGTCGAGGTTCTGGCCGGGGACCGCCTCCTGGCCGACGGGGTGGCCAAGGCTCCGGGCCGGCGCATCCCGGGCACCGTCGACGAGACGGAGCTGGCCGTGCGCATGGTGTTGGGCCAGCAGGTCTCGACGGCGGCGGCCCGCACCCATGCGGCCCGACTGGTCGCCCGGCACGGCCCACCCGTGACCGATCCCGCCGGTGGTCTCACCCACCTCTTCCCCGCAGCCGAGGACCTGGTGGAACTGGACCCGGCCACGCTGGGGCTGCCCGCGGCCCGTCGACGGACGATCGTTGCCCTGATCGGGGCACTCGCCTCGGGCGAGGTGGAGATCGGCATCGGTGCCGACCGGGACCGGGCCCGGGACCAGCTCGCCGCCGTCACCGGTGTGGGCCCGTGGACGGTCGAGATGATCGCCATGCGGGGACTGGGAGATCCCGATGCCTTCCCCGTATCGGACATGGGGATCAGAAAGGGGGCCGCCGCCCTCGGGCTGCCCGCGGCCGGCCCGGACCTTGACCGTCGGTCCCGGCGTTGGCGCCCCTGGCGCTCGTATGCCGCCCAGTACCTGTGGGCCGCCCTCGAACACCCGATCAACCAGTGGCCCCCGAAAGGAACATCATGAACGAAACCCTCTTCCGGACCCTCGACAGCCCGGTGGGTACCATCACCGTGGCCGGCGACGGGACGACCGTCGCCCACCTGCGGATGACCGAGCAGACCCACGCCCCGGCCGGTCAGGAGGCATGGCGTCACGAACCGGCGGCGTTCGTGGACGCCGTCGACCAACTGCGCTCCTACTTCGACGGTGCGCTCACCGAGTTCGACCTGTCCCTCCGGATGGAGGGCACCGCGTTCCAGCGGAGCGTCTGGGATGCCCTCCTCGAGATCCCCTACGGCGAGACCGCGTCCTACGGCGAGATCGCCCGCCGGGTGGGCAAGCCGGGCGCAGCACGGGCGGTGGGACTGGCCAACGGTCAGAACCCGGTGGCCATCATCGTCCCGTGCCACCGCGTCATCGGTGCCGACGGCTCGCTCACCGGCTACGGCGGCGGCCTGGACCGCAAGGTGACCCTGCTGCAGCTGGAGCGCGATCACGTCACCCCGCGGCTGGCGCTCCCGGGGTGACGGTGGACGGGTCGGGACCCGTTCCACCCGGTAGCGGCCGGGCGGACCCCCGGCCCGCCGCGGGCGTAGCCTCGGGGACGTCAGTCGAGGACGGGGAGGCCGAGATGCCGGGCATGCGTTTCAACCACATGGAGCTGTCGTTCCCTGCCGGGACCCTGACCCCGGAGTTCCGCCTCGAGGTCGACGCGTTCTACTGCGGAGTGCTCGGTTGGGACTCCCTCGACACCGAGGTGGTCGGACAGTCCTGTCACCTCCTCCGCCCCGACGACGGCCAGTTCATCCTGCTGGCCGAGGGGAGCGATCCCCTGTCCGCCCCGGGCTACGACCACCTCGGTCTCCTCATGGACACCCGCCACGAGGTTGACGCCGTCCTCGGACGGTGCCGTGCGTTCGCGGCCAAGGACGACCGGCTCCGCATCAAGGAGTACGAGGACCTGGTCGGGCCCACACTGACCGTCCACGCCTTCTACGTGAAGTACCTCCTGCCCATCTGGTTCGACGTCCAGTACATGGAATGGCCGGCCGGGCGGGAGCCCGGCCGCCGGTGGCAGTACTCGTGACGCGGGTCCCGCCACTCCGGTGAGCCGGCTGGAGCTGGAACTGGTCACGGTCGACGCCTTCACCGACACGCCGTTCGCCGGCAACCCGGCCGCCGTGGCCTTCGTCGACCGGTTCCCCGACGACCTCCTCATGCAGTCGGTGGCCCGCGAGATGAACCTGTCCGAGACGGCGTTCGTCGTGGCCCGGGGGGACGGCGATCACGACCTGCGGTGGTTCACCCCGACCACCGAGGTCGAGCTGTGCGGACATGCCACCCTGGCTGCCGCCCACCTGCTGGGGGGCACGGCACGGTTCCACACGGCCAGCGGTGTGCTCGGTTGCACCGTGGCGCCGGACGGCTGGATCGAAATGGACTTCCCCGCCGACCGGCCCGTCGCCACCGAGCCTCCGACGACGCTCGGCCTACCCGGGCTGGTCTGGTACGGCCGGGGACGGTGGGATGCCCTGGCCGTGGTGGACGACGCCTCGCAGGTCCGGGAGCTCGTGCCCGACCTGCGTGGGATCGCCGCTGCGGGGACGCGGCTGGTCATCGTCACCGCGGCGGGGGACAGACCGGACATCGACTGCGTGAACCGAGCCTTCGCCCCCAATGCCGGTGTGGCCGAGGACCCGGTGACCGGCTCGGCCCACTGCACCCTGGCGGAGTACTGGGGAGACCGGCTCGGCCTCGACGTGCTGGTCGGTGAGCAGGCCTCCTCCCGGGGTGGCATCGTGCGGATGCGACGGGCCGACGGTCGTGTGGTGATCGCCGGTCAGGCGGTCACCGTGGCCCACAGCCACATGGCTGTTCCGGAGCTCCCGCCGGGGTGACCGGCCGGCATCGGGATGCCCGGGGACCGGTTCGCCGGGGTCAGTTGTGCAGGACCTTCCACCACCAGGTGGGCTCCGGCAACCGATGGAGCAGTCGCAGAGGCACCGTCTCGGTCTGCTGGCCCAGGGTGAATCGGACGGTTCCCGCCATCGACGGCGGGCCGTCGACCGGCGGCGGAGAGGGTGGGGTGGTGACCGCCACCCGTTGGCCCGGTACGCCGAGCAGCCAGGCCGAACGGGTGGCGACGGCGGGCACCTCATGGCGGACGCCGCCCCAGTCGGCGCCGGCCATCCGTACGACGCTTCCCTGGGCGACGGCGGGAACGGGGACGACCGCAGATGCCGAGACATCGAGCAGGCGCTCGACGATCGGGCCGGTGTAGAGGAGCGGGTACTCCGCCTCGATCGGGCTGTAGGGGGCCGCCGTGGTTGTGGTCGTGGTCGCCGCGGGCGCAGTGGTCGTGGTCGTGGTGGTGGTGGGAGGGGCGACGGCGGGGCCACCCCCGGACGCGGTCGTGGGTGGACTCGGGGCCGGTGGGCGTGGCTCCAGCTGGGCCAGGGCGGCCGCCAGCACCAGCACGGAGTGTCCCTGGACGACCCGATAGGAGGCCAGCACCATGCATCCGCCCGACTGCGAGGTGTAGCCCGACTTCACGCCGACGATCCCATCGGTCCCGATCAGCTTCACGATGTTCTGGACCACACCGGCCAGGGGAAGGCTCACCGCGGCCATGGCCACGACGGAGGCGAAGGCCGGCAGGGCCATGCCGGCGCTGGCGATGCGTAGGCTGTCCGCGGCCGTGGACACCGAACCGGGATCGAACCCGCTGGGGTCGGTGTAGTGGGTCTGGTCGGCCCTGAGCGACGATGCCAGAGCGTTCATCTTGGCCACGAACGCCGGCACGGAGCCGGCATCCCACACGGCCAGGGTGTACGCCGCGTCATTGGCCGACCCGACCATCAGCGCCTCGAGCAGCTGCAGCTCGGTCAGGGTCTCCCCGGCCTGTAACGGGACGTTGGTCTCGTCATTCTGCAGGTCGACGTCGAACTGGTTGGCCTCGTCGGCCGTGACGGTGATGGGGGGTCCGTCGGCTCCGGCCGCCAGGGGATGGTCGTGGAGGATCACGACGGCTGTGGCCATCTTGGCCAGTGAGGCGATGGGGACCGGCCCCTCGAGCCCCGACTGGCGCGCGTAGCCGAGTGAGGGGATCTCGACGGCCGCCTGCCCGGTGGCCGGCCAGGGTGGTGACGGGGCGGTACCGGGCACCGTGAAGGAGGAGCGTCCCGGGGGGATGGTCGGCTGGGCCAGGGGTCGGTTGATCCGCTGGGCCACGACCAGACCCCCGCAGGCGAGCGCCACGACCAGCACCACCACCAGCGCCCCGATGATTCTGCGTCGCTTCCGGCGCCGCTTGGCCCGCTGGGGCCGTTCGGGCACCACCGCCGGTGCGGGTACGGCGTCGTGGGTCCCACCGCCGTCGAGTGACGGCACGGGGTCGGGACCGGCCGGCTCACCGGTGGTCATCGGCCCCCCGGGGACTCAGCGCGCACCGGCATGGCTGCTGGCCCTCATCCGATGGGACGTCCGTGGCGTTCTGGTGCCCCCGTCGGGGGCGTCCCGATCCCCGCACCGGGTGAAGCATACGCGCCGCCTCCGCCGGAGTCCCGTATGCGTCGGGACCGGCCGGGACCGGTCGGGACCGCACCGTCTCCGTCAGTTGGAGAACGACACGTAGCGGGACGGCGGGGCGGGGAGGCTCGGTCGCCGGTCGTCGCCGCCGTCGTCGAAGAGGGTGAGGTCCTGGGCCACGGGCCGCCACCAGTCGGTCCGGCTGAACAGTCGTGAGCCCAGTTCGTTCCCCCGGGGACCGATGACCAGGCGCCGGGGAGCGGGCTGGTCAGCCAACTGCCAGCGGTACTCGGCCGAGAAGCGCATGCGGCCCGACCGGTTGGGTAGGGCGGCGTGCGTGGTGAGGCAGTGGAAGACCAGGACGTCACCGGCCTGGTAGTCGGTAGTCACCCAGCCGCTCTCCAGGGTGGTGAGCGGCCGGTGGCGCACGCGGGTCGTCTGCTGGCTGCCGCTTTCGATGGCCAGTCCTCCCATCGACCGGGTCACGTCGCCCAGCGGGACCCAGCAGGTGAACATGTCCTGCACGGAGCGGTAGTCCTTGTGGACCACATTGCCCGGCTGCCGGGGGACGATCGTCGTCGGATAGACGATGCGCGGCAGCTTCAGCGGGTAGCAGATCCCGGCCGGACCGAGGATCTGCCCCATCAGGTCGGCCAGCGGGGAGACGAACGGGACCCGGTTGAAGCCCGGGTCGGCCAGGATCCTCCGGTATCCCGGATCGGCGAAGGCGTCGCGCATGGCCACGGCATGGACCGGCATCCGGGGAGCGGCCGCAACCGGGTCGGATCCCTCCTCGGTCCACCCGGACTCCTGGAGGTGCCGGAGCCCCGAACGGCCCACCGACCGGACCGTCTCGGGGTCGAGCAGTCCGCGTACGAACACGTAGCCATCGGTGGCGATCCTGGACCGGAGGGCCTGCCAGTCACCCATGAGCTCCTTCGAGTCCGTGAGCTCGGTCCCCGGTGCCGTCGTCCTCATGTCCTCATCTTCGGCTGCGGTGGTGAGGAGTGTGTTGGCCCCGTGTGAGGGAGTTGTGAGGGGCGAGCGGCAGTGCTCCTCCCGGAGGGGTATCCCGGCTCTCACCGGAGGGGCATCCCGCCAGGCCCCGGCACGGGCGTTACGCCGGCGGGTCCCCGGGATGGCCGGGGGGTCCCCAGGGCAACGGACCATGGGCTGCCGGTGGGGGTGGAGGCGAGACCGGCGGCAGCGGCGGCGGTGGCGGGGGCGGTGGTGGTGATGGAGCCCCGGACGGCGGGGGAGGAGGTGCGTCGAAGGTCCTGTACGCACCGCCGGCCACCGTGGCGGGTGGGGGGCTCACCAGTGGGGAGCTCATGGCG
>Ga0302196_10002677_pt1 | contig 16516 bp, 7 predicted proteins | sample II_Bog_N1_3_FD_198794 | JGI IMG/M metagenome (GOLD analysis project Ga0302196, IMG submission 198794) | Peat permafrost microbial communities from Stordalen Mire near Abisko, Sweden - II_Bog_N1_3 | ecosystem: Environmental > Terrestrial > Soil > Wetlands > Peat | place: Sweden: Abisko, Stordalen...
GTTTCCGAACTCCGAAACGCGAATCGCGTCATCTCCCAGTTCTTCCCCACCCGCGGCCGCAGGCTCCAGATTGTCATTAACCGTTACAGCCCCAGCGCGCTGCTCTTCGACGACACGCATATTACCAAGGCCCTTACCCAGCCCGCGCAGTGGAAGATTCCCGACGATTTCGCCACTGCCCGCCGAACCCAGAACACCGCCACCCCCATTGCTCTGGGCGACTCGCCCATCTCAAGAGCGATCCGTCAAATGGCCAGAACAGCCTGCGGCCTGCCCGCCGTCCCCGAGAAGAAGAAGTCCTTCAGCTTCTTCGGATAAGCGCGGAACTGAGTCCGTGTGCCCGCTCCTTCATAGTCGAGTGTCTCTTTCGTCACCTCCAGCCTCGTTTTCTCCACACCTTCGCCCCGTCCCTCGCTGTAAACTCGTGGTACGCCATGATGCTGAGCCTGCCCGAATTTATCCGCCGCTGGAAAGACAGCGAGTTGACCGAGCGCGCGGGCTCGCAGTCGCATTTCATCGACCTGTGCGAGATTCTGAGCGAGCCGCATCCGGCCGCCCGAGACCCCAAGGGCACCGAATACACCTTCGAAAAACACGTTAACAAAACCGGCGACGACAAAGGATTTGCCGACGTGTGGAGACGCGGATTCTTCGGATGGGAGTACAAGGGAAAGCATAAGGACCTCAAGTCCGCCTACCTGCAATTGCTCAAGTACCGCCAGGACCTCGAGAATCCCCCGCTTCTGGTTGTCTGCGACTTCCTCCACTTTGAGGTTCACACCAACTTCACCAACACGCCGCCGCTGGTCTACAGGTTCACGCTCGACGACCTGATGCAGCCAGTTCCCATCCCCGGCTCGGACCTTTCCGCGCTTGAAATTCTGCGCGCCGTCTTTCAGGAGCCCGAGAAGCTCAAGCCCGGCGCGCTCGAAGTTCGCGTAACGGAAAAGGCTGCGGACGAATTCACCAAGCTCAAAGACAATCTGCGCGCCCGCAAGGCGGACAACGAGGCTTTGGCACTGTTCATCATGCGGCTGCTCTTCTGCCTCTTCGCTGACAGCGTGGGGCTGCTCCCGGACAACATCTTCCGCAAGATGATCGAGACAGATCGCCAGGAACCAAGAAAGTTTGTTCGCAAACTCCGCAATCTCTTCGCCGCCATGGCCACCGGGGACGAGGCGTTCGGGTATATCAGCATCCACCACTTCAACGGCGGCCTCTTCCGCCCGGATGACTCAAATGTCTTTGATCTGACCCCCGAAGATATGGGCATTTTACGCAATGCTTCGCATTTGGATTGGAGCCGCGTCGAGCCGGCCATCTTCGGCACCCTCTTCGAGCGCATCCTTGACGACGGCAAGCGCGCCCAACTTGGCGCGCACTACACCGTCAAAGAAGACATCTTGCTGATTCTGGAGCCGGTGCTGATGGCTCCGCTGCGCCGGCGCTGGAGCGAGGTCAAGGCCGGAGCGGAAGAGATTGCTGCCGCCATGGAAACCGCGAGCATCGGCGCGCGCGCCCAATTACGCATTCAACTGGAAGACAAAGTAATCGGCTGGATGGAGGAGCTCTCGCATGTCCGCATTCTCGATCCGGCCTGCGGCAGCGGCAATTTCCTCTATTTGGCGCTGTGGCTACTTTTGGACCTTTGGAAGGAGGCGCAGGTCTTCGCCGCCGATTGCCGCCTGCCGGCCTACCTGCCCTGCAAGGTCAGCCCATCGCAGCTTTACGGCATCGAAACCAACGTATACGCGCATGAACTGGCCTCGGTCGTGGTCTGGATCGGCTACTTGCAGTGGCGCAAGGATAACCCGGGCGAGCCGGAAGAGCCGATTCTGCGCGTGCTCTCGAATATCCAGCACTGCGACGCAATTCTCGAACTCGACACCGAGGACAAGCCGAAGCTGGACGCCGAAGGCAATCCCATCGAACCGGCCTGGCCCGAAGCCGACTTCATCGTCAGCAACCCGCCGTTTCTGGGCGGGAAACTGCTGCGCCGCAACCTCGGCGACGCCTATGTGGACAGCCTGCTGAAGCTCTACCAAGACCGTGTCCCCGCCGAGGCCGACCTGGTGACCTATTGGTTTGAGAAGGCCCGGGCGATGGTCCAGCGCAAGCAGGCAAGCGCCGTGGGGCTGGTGGCCACGCAGGGCATTCGCGGCGGAGCCAGCCGCGAGGTGCTCAAGCGGATCGCCGAAACCGGCAATATCTTCATGGCCTGGAGTGATCGCAACTGGGTGAATGAAGGTGCTGCGGTGCATATCTCCATCGTCGGCTTCGACGCAGGCGGCGAGAGCGCACGGACATTGGACGGAGCGTCGGTCGAGAGAATCCATCCGGATTTAACGTCTGGAGTAGATACCACGCGTGCAATGCATCTTCCCGAGAACGCCAACATCTGCTTCATGGGCACCACCAAGGTGGGAGCCTTCGATCTCGATCCGGAAACCGCGCGCAAGATGCTGGCTGCGCCGCTCAATCCCAACGGCAGGCCCAACTCCGACGTGGTGCGGCCCTGGGTCAACGCCCTCGACATCACCCGCCGCCCGCGTGGCATGTACATCATCGATTTTGGCGTAGATATGCCGGAGGAAGAGGCAGCGCTTTATGAGTTGCCGTTTGAGTATTTGCGGGGGCATGTGTGGGAAAAGCGGCTGGAGAACAACCGCGAAGGTTATCGGGTCAAATGGTGGATTCACGGCGAGCCGCGGCCGGATCTCCGCTTAGCGGTGGCCAAACTGCCGCGCTACATCGCAACACCAACCGTTTCAAAATATCGCATTTTTGTCTGGCTCCCGCCGGAAGTCCTTCCAGATCACCAAGCCTTCGTCTTCGCCCGTTCAGACGATTACTTTTTCGGCGTGCTCCACTCCCGCGCGCACGAGGTCTGGGGCCTGCATATGGGGACGCAACTGGAAGACCGGCCTCGCTACACCCCCACCTCGACTTTCGAGACGTTTCCATTCCCATGGCCACCGGGAAGCGAGCCGAAAGATTCGCCGCTTGTCGAAGCCATTGCCAAAGCCGCGCGGGAGTTGGTGCGCCAGCGCGACAACTGGCTCAATCCGCCCGATGCCGCGCCGGAGGCCCTGGCCAAGCTGACCCTGACCAACCTCTACAACAAGCGGCCCAAATGGCTTGAGAATGCCCACCGCAAGCTCGACGAAGCGGTCTTTGCCGCATACGGCTGGCCAGCCGCCGTCACCAACGACGAACTCCTGGGGCGGTTGCTAGCCTTGAACCAGTCCCGCGCAGCTGCAGCGCCAGGCAATCCGGCATAAAGGGGTCGCGAAAAACTCGGGATCTCGGATGAAATTGGCGGAAGACATGCCTCGGGGGCTGAAGCCCAGGTTGATTCCATGGCCTTTGCGGCACGGTCGAAAATTGGGGAAGAAGAGGCGAATATGGGTTCGTGCATTCCCTGGTCTGAGAATCCAGACCAGGGGCACCCAGCGTACGTGTTTTCATCCCTTTGGGTGGGCCGAAGGTCCATGGAGGCACGACTGAAGTCATGTCCTTTCAAAGCAGCGAGTTTCCTGCGGCCAGGAACCCCATCTTCAGCGGATCCGTTACTGTTCACTGTCCACTGCTTCACTCACTTCTCCGCCCCATGGCACTTCTTGTACTTCTTTCCCGATCCGCATGGGCATGGGTCGTTGCGTCCCACTTTTTCCCCGGTCCGGCGCTGTGCCGGCTGGCTCGCATCCCCGCCACCCGACCTGCTGGCCGCCGCCAATTCACGCTGCTTCTTGCGCTGGAATTCCTTCTCCAATGCGTCGATGGTCGTCGAGGGCTGACGCGTCGATATCGGTATCTCCTGGGTCGGAGCCGTCAAAGTCGCTCCCTCCGACCCTGGCGGCCGTGCAGCCGCGCTGGCCACCGGCGGAGCTTTCGGAATCTCCCGCCGAATCTCGGGCGCGGCATTCACCGGCTGCCCGTCCGGCCCCAGGATTTGCATCCGGAACAGGTACCGGACCGTATCCTCCTGGAACTTGAGCATCATGGCCTCGAACATGTCGAAGGACTCGCGCTTGTATTCCACCAGCGGGTCACGCTGCGCATAGCCGCGTAAACTGATCCCCTCCTTCAGGTGATCCATGTTCAGCAGGTGTTCCTTCCACAGCCCGTCGATCACGCTCAGCATCACCATCCGCTCGTGATAGCGCATGGTTGCCGCCGATAGAATTTTCTCCTTGGCCTCATAATCCTGCTTCAGCTTTTCAAACAAGCTGTCGCCCAGCTCGTGACGGCCCAATTCCTGCGCCGGTACGCCAGTCGCGCTCATATTAAGCCCGAACTGGCCCAGCAGCCGCTCATCCAGGCCTTTCATGTTCCATTGATCGGGATGCAGCTTCTCGCCGGCAAACTCATCCAGCGCGCTGCTCAAGATGCCTCCGACGTAGTCCTCCAGAATCAGATCCTTCTGGTCCAGGCCTTCCAGCAGCCGCCGCCGAACCCCGTATACGGCCTCGCGCTGCTTGTTCATCACATCGTCGTATTCCAGCAGGTGTTTGCGCGACTCGAAGTTCTGCGCTTCCACTGCCTTCTGGGCGGCCTCGATCCGGTTGGAGATCATCTTCCCCTCGATCGGCATGCCCTCTTCCATCCCCAGCCGCTCCAGCAGCGTACTCACCCACTGCTTGGCGAAGATCCGCATCAGGTCGTCTTCCAGCGACAGATAAAATCTCGATTCGCCGGGATCGCCCTGCCGCCCCGCGCGTCCCCTGAGCTGATTGTCGATGCGCCGCGATTCGTGTCTTTCAGTCCCCAGGATGAACAGACCACCTGCCTCGATCACCTGCTCGTGATCTTTCAAAGCCTCATCCGCATGACCTTTGAAAGCCTCTGCCCAATCCGGCTCGGCAACCTCGAACTCCTGCCCGTTGTAGTAGAACCGCAGGAATCCCGCCGGCGCCATGGGATTGATTGCTCCCTCATTGGCGCTGATGGCCCGCGCACGCGCCTTCTTTACCAGTTCCTGCCGCGCCATGAAGTCCGGATTTCCGCCCAGCAGAATGTCCGTCCCGCGCCCCGCCATATTGGTTGAGATGGTTACCATTCCCAGCCGCCCGGCCTGGGCCACAATCTCCGCCTCGCGCTCGTGGAACTTCGCATTCAGCACCACGTGCTTCACGCCCTTGCGCTGCAAAATCCCTGACAGGCGCTCCGACTTCTCAATCGATACCGTCCCCACCAGCACCGGCTGTTTCTTCTCGTGCAATATCGCAATGTCGTCGGCAACCGCCTTGTACTTTTCCTTCTCCGTCCGGTAAATCACATCCGGATTTTCCAACCGCCGCATCGGCTTGTTGGTCGGAATCACCACGATCTCCAGCTTGTAGATCTTCTCGAACTCAGCCGCTTCAGTCTCCGCGGTGCCTGTCATTCCGCTCAGCTTCTTGTAGAGGCGAAAGTAGTTCTGGAAGGTAATGGTGGCCAGCGTCTGGTCCTCCTTGCGGATGTTCACGCCTTCCTTGGCCTCGATGGATTGATGCAACCCATCGCTCCAGCGCCGCCCCGGCATCAAGCGCCCGGTGAAGGTGTCCACGATAATGACTTCGCCGTCCTTGACCACGTACTCCACGTCGCGCCGGTAGAGAGCATGCGCCTTGATAGCCGTCTCCACGTAGTGCTTCAGGTCCCAGTTCTCGGCATCGGCAATGTTGTCGATCCCCAGCAGCTTCTCGATCGTCACCCATCCATCGTCCGTGACCCCGATCGTCCGCTGCTTCTCGTCCACAATGTAGTCGCCGGTCAGGTACTTCTGGCCTTCGTTCAGTTCCAGGCCTAGTTCCTCCTGCCGCTTATGGTCGCTATACTCAATCTCCTCGCCAAGTTTCAATTCCGGAATGATCTTCTTTACCCGCGCATACTTGTCGGTCGTCTGGTCCGTGGGCCCGGAGATAATCAAGGGCGTGCGCGCCTCGTCGATCAGGATCGAGTCCACCTCGTCCACAATCGCGTAGTAGTGCCCCCGTTGCACGCAATCTTTTAACTCGAACTTCATGTTGTCGCGCAGGTAGTCGAACCCAAACTCGTTATTGGTCCCGTAAGTTATGTCGGCCGCGTAGGCAGCCCGGCGCTCATTGTCGTCCAGGTCGTGGACGATGACGCCCACCGTCAGTCCCAGAAACTCGTAGATCTTTCCCATCCACTCGGCATCGCGCTTGGCCAGGTAGTCGTTCACCGTCACTACATGAACCCCGTGCCCCGCCAGCGCGTTCAGATAGCAGCTCAGCGTCGCCACCAGCGTCTTGCCTTCGCCGGTCTTCATTTCGCTGATCTTGCCGCTATGCAGCACCATGCCGCCGATCAACTGCACGTCGAAATGCCGCATTTTCACCGCGCGCCAACCCGCCTCGCGCACCACCGCGAACGCTTCGGGCAACACCTCGTCCAGCGCCTCGCGCTCGGCCAGCACCTGCTCGGCCGCTCTCCGGTCGTCAACATCCTCCCGCTCGGCCTCTCGACCTGCCGCCTTCAGCTCCTCGGGGCTTTCAAAGCCCTTCAACCTCTCCGCCAGATGCGCCGCAATCCGCGCCCGGAACTCCACGGTCTTTGCGCGTAACTCCTCATCCGTGAGTTTTTTTGTCTCAGGCTCCAGGTCGTTGATCCTGGCCACCGAAGGCATCAGCCGCTTGATTATCCGCTCGTTCGCCGTGCCAAAAATCTTGGTAAGTATCTTATCGAAAAACACAGGATTCTCCGTCTACCAGTGTAAATGGTGGGGGTTGCAAGCGCCGCCTTGCACCGGTTCATCGCGGCGCGCCAATGGCTCGGTGCCGGGTGCCCCAGGTCTCGATTTTGAGACCTGGGACTTCCACCGCAACTCAAATCCGCAACTCCAGCCTGTCCACCGGCTCTCCCCTTCGAATCCGCTTCAATTGCCGATTCAATTGCTTCGCCGGCGTCTCCGGATCTCCCTCGTCGTCCTCATCCACGTCCAATTGCTGCCGGACCTCAATTTCATGCACCAGGTTCGGCTTGTAAAACGATTGCAGGAATAGAAATGCCATCCCCAGCCCTGCGGCGGAAGCCTGCACCCCAAAGAGCCGCTTCCCGGTGCGGGGATTGCGCAGCCACTTCACCCGCCGCAACTGGAAGCAGCACAGAATCGCAACAATCGCCACAAATGGCGCAGCCGCAAACAGACTCAAGACAGAATAGACATCGACGCGCATAAACACCCCTCAAGATCGCAGGCAAAATCTCTTGAATGAATAGGTCGCGGACACAAAGCAGCCTGAGCTGCCGTGAAGTTCCAGACCATGTCGAGAGAGTTAAGCGAGTGAGAGGGGTGGTGGCCGCTGGAAGCGTCCAGGCAGAACCGGAGCTTCCGGCGTGCGGCCGATGTATTCGAAGGCAAGGCGCGGCAGCAGGCTCAGAGGAGAGATGATTCCAACCAGGAAAATAGGCAGAATCGCAACCCAGGCCCCGGCATTCCCTGAATCGCTATGGGGAACCATCATCAACACCAGCGCGATTCCGATCGCGATTGCCGCAATCAGAACCCATCCTCGCCGCTGCTGGTTTTGAATTGTCACTGAGCTTCTGCCTGCCTCGAGAAAAGAAAGTCCGGCATCCCGGGCTCACCGCGGGAATCGTAGAAACGCCGTGCCGCCGAAGCGATCTAAAAATAGATTACAACAGATTTCGAATCGGTCTAAGATTCAATCGAAGCTCGATGCCTGCCTCTATCCAGGGACATGCCAACGCCGCCCTCCTGAGAAGGCGGCGTCGGTCCATCCGTTCTTCTACTGCACTGTGAAGGTGTAGACTTCCGCCACCCAGCTTCCGTTGATGTACGAGTAGAGGGTTGCGTAGATCGTTTCGCCTGGAGTTGTCACCGTGGATAAGTTCACCGTTTCGCTCAGAGCCGTCGTCGATCCCGAGTTGAAGATGTTCTTTGCGTTCGCTCCAGATGACGCAGTGCCTAGGTTGAACCAGTAATGCGTCACGCCAGGGCTGGCGGCCCAGGTGAATGTGTTGCTGCTTGTGGACAGCGGACCCGGCGCTACCGGGGATGCAAGCGTCGCCGGTGTCGGCGTGCCCACATGGAAGGTGTACGTCTCCGGCACCCAGGTCCCGCCGATGTACGAGTAAAGAGTTGCGTAAATGGTCTCGCCGACAGTTGCCACCGACGACAGATTCACGGTCTCGCTGAGAGCTGTCGTGGATCCCGAGTTGAAGATGTTCTTTGCGTTCGCTCCGGACGGCGCGGTGCCCAGGTTGAACCAGTAGTCCGTGACTCCAGGGCTGGCAGCCCAGGTAAACGTGTTGCTGGCGGTTGAAAGCGGGCCGGGCGCGACCGGAGACGCGAGCGTAGCCGGCACCGGCGTACCGTACGTGTAGGTGTACACTGCGGGCTCCCACGTTCCGTTGATTTCCGAATAGAGCGTGGCGTAAATCGTCTCGCCCACAGTCAGGGACGATAGATTCACAGTCTCGGTAAGAGCCTGGATTGGCCCCGAGTTAAAGATGTTCTTCGCGTTCGCCCCGGCGGCCGCAGTGCCCACGTTGAACCAGTAAGCCGTAACGGATACTCCGGCTGTCCATGAGAAGGCCTGGCTCGTGTTTGTCAGCACGCTGCCCGGAGTGGGTGTGGTCAGCACTGCCGGGGCCGGCGGTGGCGCGGGCTCGCTTCCACTCAATGGGATGGTCTTCGTGTCCCCGTTAGTGCCCTGGCTGTTGTCGCTGATTGTGACGCTGCCTGGGAAACTGCCGTACGCCAGCGGCGAGAAAGCGATTCCCAGCACGCAACTTGCTTCGGGGGCCAGCGTTTCGGTTGACGTCAAATTGCAGGTCGTATCCGTGCCGAACGTGAATTCGCCCGAGATGGAAATCTGGCTTATCACCAGATTTGCAGTGCCCAGGTTTTGGATGGTTACATCCTGCTGGCTGGTGGACTGACCCAACGGGACTGCGGCAAAGGTGAGCGAAGGCGGATCGGAAACGTCCACCTTGTCTATCACGTTGCCGGCCTCGTCGGAGAAGAACAGATTGCCGCCCGGCGTCGCGGCAATCCCATACGGCTGGAAGGTAAGAGTGCCGGCTCCGGGGCTGGTTCTGTCGTGTACGCCCGGCACGCTTCCCGTGTAACAGGTCTGGGTACTGTTCGGCGGGTTGCAGGGTCCAAGCACCGCAACCGTCGAAATGGTTCCTCCCGGCGTCACCATGCGAATGGCGTTGTTGCCGTAGTCGGCGATATACAGGTTGCCGCCGCCATCCAGGGTCAACCCTGAGGGAGAATCGAGCTGCGCGCTGGTGGCCGGCCCATTGTCGCCGCTGTATCCGGGCCCCGCCGCGTGGTTGCCGGCAATCGTGTGGATGATTCCGTCCGGCGTAACCTCGCGAATCACGTTGTTGAAGGTGTCGGCAATGTACATGTCGCCCGCCCCGTCCACCGCCAGCCCCTCGGGCCCTTCGAGTTGCGCTTGGGTTGCCGGCTTGTTGTCGCCGCTATAGCCATATCCGAGCGTATAGTTTCCGGCGATGGTGGTGATGATTCCGTCCGGCGCAACCTTGCGGACAACCTGGTTGCCGTAGTCGGAGAAGATCACGTTGCCATTTCCATCCACCACCACGCCCCATGGATTGGTGAGGGTGGCATCGGTTGCGGGGCCGTTGTCGCCGCTATATCCGTTGCGGCCATAGTAGTAGTTCCAATAGCCGGCAAAGCCGTTGATGATCTTGGTTGAAACCGTATCTTCGCGAATCTGATCCCAGCCGTAATCGGCATCGTAGATGTTGCCGGCTGCGTCGAGTGCAAGTCCCCACAACGGTACGATGTTTGCGCTTGTGGCCTGCCCGCCGTCGCCGTTGGCGGGATTCGAAAATAGCGTCCCAGGCCCGTTGCCTCCTACAACAGTTGTGATGTACCCGGCGGGAGTCACCTTGCGAATGGCGTAGTTGCCGTAATCGACAAAGTAGAAGTCTCCCGCGCCATCCAGCACAACGTCGCGTGGCTCTTCAAGCAGCGCGTAGTCCGCAAGGTAGAAGTTGCCGGGGCCGCTCGGCGCGCCGTATTCGCCGTAAGTGCCCGCGACGGTGGAGAGAATGCCCGGAGTGAACGCGATCACCGGGCCAACCCCTTTGCCTGCAAGAGGCACTGTCACCAGAGTATTCGCGCTTTGGCCGCCAATCTTCAGTATCGCCGTCCGCACGCCGGGAGTTTCAGGCAGAAAGGTGATATGGATCGTGCAACTCGACACGGCTGTTCCGTAGGTGCAGGTGGTCCTTTGTATGGTGAAATCCGCAGTCGGCGATCCCGACGTCTGAATCGAGGTTCCGCCCACCTGCGTGCCCGGTTGAATTGTAAAGTTCAGCCCGATCGTGACTCCCGGTCCGGTGCCCACTGTTACCTGCCCAAAGTTCACCGATGTGTTTTCGATCTCGACGATCCGGTTGTTCCCCTGATCCATGATGTACGCATTGGGCTGGCCGTCGAAGCTCACTCCCACTGGAGCCGACAAAGTCAGGCCGCCGGTATTCAATACGTAGGGCATTCCCGCCGCGGGCAGCGCTACAATCTGGCTGTTGGAAGCATCGGCGACATAGATGTTGAACAAGTCGTCGACCGTGACGCCCACGGGAAGACCCAGTGAGATGCTTCCCGTGCCGATCAAGGTGGCATTTCCGCCGACCTCCTTCAACACCCGGGCATTGCCGGTGTCGGCAATGTAGAGCGCGCCGGTGGTATCCACGGCCAGGCCCTGGGGATTGCTCAAGGTATAGGGGGCTGTGGCAACAACGGTCACATTCCCATTCGGCGGCGAAATCTCATAGATGCCTTGATTGGCGAACATGGAGACATACACATTCCCGGCTGCATCCACTGCCAGGTTGGTCGGCTGCACCACGTTGGCTACGCTGATAGCCAGCAGCGTCGGCGTGCCGCCGGGGGGCAGAAACACAATTCGGTCGTTGTAGGTATCCGCAACGTACAGATTGCCGGTGTTGTCCAGCGCCAACCCGGCGGGGCCGCTCATCGCCGTGCCATTGATCAGCGTGCTCGACGGAATCAGCACGGAACCGACTCCCTCCGCTGTGACCTTAAGAACCTGGTTGTTCACCGGGTCGGAGATGTACAGGTTGCCCGCCGGATCAGCCACCGAGTGATTCTGCCCTGCAAGCGTTTCACCGCTTATCTGCACCACGCTCGCAAGACCGTCGAACTGCATCTGTGCTGAAACGCGGGGCGCAAACCCAAGCAGAAAAAGGCAGGCAAGCGCGCACTGCGCGGTGACAAGGCGGATGGCAAACGAATGGGAAAGATTCTTCAATCTGGCAGGCATTTTCGGTGTCTCCATAGTGCCGGGACGAACTCTCGACCGGGTTGGGGTCGTCGCGCGGCGGATGGCAGCGCAAAGACGCATTAAAAGCAATTCGAATATTCAGAACCTGCGCGCCGGGTCAAAAGCGGGAGGCAACCTTAGGACCGGACGCTGCCCTGGATGCTCCTGAGCTGAAACCGGGTTTCAGTTTTTTGCAGAACCCGTCACAAGATATAGGCGCAAAACGCTCTTCTATTTTTCTTGTCCCGCATTCAAGTGGTAGGAAACTTCCTTTTGTGACAGAGGCGGCAAGAATTTCTTGAGCGGATTCCCAGCGGCCATCGCCGCAACCTTCCACGATCGGCCGGTCGCACGCCATTGTGCCCCCCACCCGCGCGGGAGTAGAATTCGTTGCCATGGGACCGGGAACCGCGGCGTAATCCCTGTGCGTCGGACACATCCTGGACCGGAATTAAATTGATTTAGCGTTGGGATTCTCCCCGCAACCCAAATACAGGGCCGCGACTGAACCCAGCGGGTTTTGGAGAGCCAGCATGAGAAACACCCATTGGGTTGCAGCGATTTTCCTGGCAAGCGGGCTGAGCCTCGCGCTCACGGCCTGCGGCGGCAGCGGGAGCGCTTCCACGGTCACCGCTCCAACTGGACCAACCATCTCCTCGATCACTGTCACGCCGACCATCGCAACCATAGGAACCCAGGTGCAGTTTGTGGCCACGGTCTCCGGGACGGGCGATTTCAGTAGCGCGGTGGCATGGTCCTACGCGGGTCCACCCGGATTCACACAGAGTCTGGGCACGATGACCGCTGCTGGCGAATACACTACACCCTACCCGGCTCCGCCGACCATCACCGTCACCGCCACCAGCACACAGTTCCCGAGCATCACCGGCTCCGCCACGGTCACCCTGAACCAGCCGGCTCAGGTTGCGGGACTAACGCTCAGTGTGGACGCGGGCAACCCGACCCGCGCCATCAGCCCATACATCTATGGCATGGACGCCTATCTCCTGGATGGATCCGCGGCAGATGCCGCCGCGGTGGCGCCAACCAACATCACCATCGATCGCTGGGGCGGAGACTCCACCGAGCGCTACAACTACCAGTTGGACGTCACCAATTCCATCGCCGACTACTACTTTGAAAACTCGACAGGCACAGGCGGAGACGGCTGGCTGGCGGTGCCCGGAGTCAGCGCATTCGACGCCCTGGTAAACAGCAACAACAGCAACAGCATCAAGACCCTGGGGACTGTACCGGTGCTGGGATGGGTGGCGAAGGACAGCACGTCGTGCGCCTTCCCGCAGTCCGCCTATCCAAATCAATTGTCCTACTCGCCCAGCGGATGCGGCGATGGCATGTACGCCGATGGCGTGAACAGTTGTACAGCAACCGGCGGCTGTACCATTACCGGAAACAACCCCGATGTAACCAGCATTCCCGAACCGGCTCCGGCGCCGCCGCCCGCCTCGGCAGTGAATGCAGCCTGGGCTCAGAGCACATGGACAGGCGGGTGGGTCACCTCCCTGGTGAATCATTATGGACCTGGAAATCCAGCCGGCGGCAATGGGAAAGGCGTGGCCATCTACGACCTGGACAACGAGCCCACCTGGTGGGATTCGAACGACCTCGACGTGCATCCAGTTCCATTTACCTATGACGAAGTGACAAACGGCGGCGTTGGCACAGCTCTGGCCATCAAGACCGCCGACCCCACCGCCGAGGTGAGCGGCCCGGTCATCGACTGGTGGTGGGCCTACTTCTATTCCAAGAAAGACATTGAGTCCGGATGGGGTTCCGGCCCTTGTTACCAGCCGTGGAGCAACCCGCTCGACCGCAAGGCCCACGGCGGCATTCCGATGGTCGAATACTACTTGCAGCAGATGAAACAAGCTGAAACCACCTACGGAATGCGGCTTCTGGATTACGTCGATCTGCACACCTATTTTGCCGCTACCTACAATGGGAAAGCTTTGGGATTGAATCCGGCAGGCGATACCGGTGCACAAACGGCGCGGCTAAACTCCACAAGAGCCTTCTGGGATCCAAACTACACCGATCCCAATTTCCCGCAGCCCAATTACAGTACCGATTCAAACTACGCGGCGAGCTGCTACACGCCGCTGCAAGCTCCGCAACTGATTCCGATGATGCGGGAGTGGGTAGCCAGGGATTATCCCGGCACCAAACTGGCCATCGACGAATACAACTGGGGCGGGATGGAAGCCGTCAATGGCGCCATTGCCCAGGCAGACATTCTCGGCATCTTCGGCCGCGAAGGGCTCGATCTGGGCACCATGTGGCCAACCAGCGATCCGTCCGGGCAGATTCCGGGCATGATGGCATTCGCCATGTACCGCAACTACGACGGGGCCCGCTCCACCTTCGGAGACATGGGGCTCGCCTCCACCAGCGCGGCTGCGGGCGCTGACGCCGAGGGCTCGCTGGCGGTTTATGGAGCCTTGCGCACCTCTGACAACGCGGTTACCGTCATGGTGATCAACAAGACATACGCCGACCAGACGCAAACGCTCTCGCTGGCAAACGTGAATGCGAGCGGGCCGGCCAAAGCCTACCTCTACTCGAGCGCCAACCTGGCCGCGATCGTGCAACAGGCCAATATCCCGGTTACGCCGCCCGGGTCGGGAAGCACAACCAGCACGCTAAGCACAACCTTCCCGGCGCAATCCATCACGCTGCTGGTGATACCGCGGTAGTTGGGTTGCCGCGGACGTATGTGGCCACGTTTTGGCGTAAAAAAGGACGAATCACAATGGGTAAAGCCGCATTCAGGAGTTCCGGCATGAGAAACATAGGTTGGATTGCATCGGTTTTGATGGCCGGTAGGCTGAGCCTGCTGCTCACGGCCTGTGGCGGCAGCGGCTCCAGCACTCCGGCGCCCACGCCAACCCCAACCGGCCCCACCATTACTTCCATCACGGTCACTCCCAGTACGGCCACCATTGGGACACAGGTGCAGTTCGCGGCCACGGTGGCGGGCACGGGCAGCTTCAGCACCGGCGTTAGCTGGTCTGTGGCCGCGCCCGTTGGCAGTGCGTTGAGCCCCGGCACGCTGAGCTCGACCGGCCTTTACATCACTCCCTACCCCGCTCCTGCCACCGTTACGGTTACGGCTACCAGCACAGAGTTCCCAGCCGAAAGCGGGTCGGCTACCGTCACCCTGAGCCCGCCTGCCACGGCTGCCGGCCCCGCGCTAACCGTAGACGCCGCCAACCAGACCCACCCCATCAGCCCCTTCATCTATGGGATGAGTTATTACAACAGCAGCAGCGACACGGCGGCGGCACAGGCTATAAGCCTCCCGGTCGATCGCTGGGGCGGCGATGGCTCGCAGCGTTACAACTATGTGCTCGACGTCGTCAACTCCGCCAGCGACTATTACTTTGAAAACCACTACGGCAACACCGGACAGCAAGACACCGGCGGATTCAACATAGCAGTGGAGGCCGACGCCGCCATCGGAGCGAAAACCCTGGGAACGGTGGACGTACTTGGCTGGATTTCAAAGGACGGAACGTCCTGCAGCTATACCGCGACCGCCTATCCCCAGCAGTCTTCCTTCGACCAATACGATTCCAATTGCGGCGATGGCATGTACCCGGATGGCGTAAGCGGTTGTACAAGCGCATCGGGATGCAGCATCCCTGACCCCACGAGCGAGGCCAGCATTACCAGCACTCCCGTTGGCCCCTCGTGGGCCAACGCCTGGGTCACCTATCTGGTGAGCAAATTCGGCACCGCCGCACAGGGCGGCGTGTATGCCTACGACCTGGACAACGAACCCGCCTGGTGGGATGCCGTGCATCGCGACGTTCATCCCGTGGCCTCTACTTACGACGAAGTAACGCAAAACGAACTTGCCACAGCGCAGGCCGTCAAGGCTGCCGATCCGACCGCCCTGATTAACGGACCCGTAGTCGACAACTGGTGGAATTACTTTTATTCGAAGAAGGATATGGAAAACGGCTGGGCCACCGGCCCTTGCTTTGCGCCATGGGCCGGTCCCACAGATCGCACTGCGCACGGCGGCGTCCCGTTCATTGAGTACTACCTCCAGCAATTCGCGGCCTACGAAACCGCCAACAAAGTTCGCCTGCTCGATTATCTCGACATGCACACCTATTTTGCGGCCACCTACAACGGCAACGGCGTCGGCTTGGCCACTGCGGGAGACACCGGCGAGCAGCAGGCGCGGGTCAACTCCACGCGCGTCTTCTGGGACCCCACCTACACCGATCCCAACGAGCCCCAACCCAACTACACAACCGATGCCAACTACACTTCCGCGTGTTCCACCCCGTTGCAGGCTCCGCAACTCATCCCCATGGCCCAGGCCTGGGTCGCGCACGATTACCCCGGCACCAAGATAGCCTTTTCGGAGTACAACTGGGGTGGCCAGGAAAACATCAACGGCGCGGTCGCGCAGGCCGACATCCTGGGCATCTTCGGAAGCTACGGCCTCGACATGGCCACCCTCTGGGGGCCGCCGGACCCGGTGAAGCAAGTTCCCGGCCTCATGGCATACGAAATCTACCGCAACTACGATGGAAAGAAGTCTATGTTCGGGGACATGGCGCTGGCCTCGACCAGCGCCAACCAAGGCGTGCTCTCGGTCTACGGGGGCCTCCGAACCTCCGACGGCGCAGTTACAGTTGTGGTCATTAACAAGACCTACGGGGATCTGACCAGCACGCTCTGGCTCGATGGACTGTTCCCGCCTGGAACCAGCGCGCAGTCTTTTCTCTACAGCAACGCGAACCTGGCCGCCATTGTCGGGCCCACCGCAGTGACGGTAACTCCAGCATCGGGAAGTTCGCCCTGGAGCATCGGCAACTATACATTCCCCGCGCAGTCGATCACCCTGTTTGTGGTGGGTAAAGCGTAACCTCGGTCAGGCTCGCCTGTGGGTAGTTGTGCAGTTTCCAGCTTCCCATCCACTCGTCCGGAAGCATGGACTGCGCCCGCCAGATGCTCAAGAACAGCGCTGGCGGCTTGACAGCCACCGGGCAATCCCTTCGGTTAAGTTCGCAGCGCCGCACCTACAAAGCCTTCTCGCTTCTCAATCTGGCATGGTGCATCGTGTGCGAGGCGAGCCAAGGGACGCTGTCGGCGGCAAGGGACGGATGATTGAGCGATGGTAATTTGAGGCGGCTCGCGATCCACTCCGGATTTGGAGCTGGAGTCAGCAGGCCCACAACGAGGTT
>Ga0302196_10002679_pt1 | contig 16513 bp, 15 predicted proteins | sample II_Bog_N1_3_FD_198794 | JGI IMG/M metagenome (GOLD analysis project Ga0302196, IMG submission 198794) | Peat permafrost microbial communities from Stordalen Mire near Abisko, Sweden - II_Bog_N1_3 | ecosystem: Environmental > Terrestrial > Soil > Wetlands > Peat | place: Sweden: Abisko...
ATGGCCCAGGCGATCCGCAGCAGCGGTCAGGACGCGCGGGTCGAAACGCGCTAGGCCGATCAGGCCAGCGTCAGGATCATCGGCCCCCGCCGTGTCGCGACCAGGGTGTGCTCGTACTGCACCGTGGGCTGCTGGCCCGCCGGCCGCAGCGACCAGCCGTCCTCGCGCTCCTCGACCCAGTCGGCGCCGAGGGACAGGAAGGGCTCGATGGTGAAGACCAGCCCCTCGGCGATGGTGCGGCGGTCGTCCGGCTCGTACCAGGTGGGGATCTGCGACGGCTCGTCGTGCAGCGAGCGGCCGACCCCGTGGCTCGCCAGGTTGCGCACCAGACTGTAGCCGTTGGCGTCGGCGAAGCGCTCGATCGCCCGTCCGACGTCGTTCAGGCGCGCGCCCGGCTTCACCGCCCGGATCCCCGCCCACATCGCCCTGCGCCCGTCGCGGCAGAGGCGGTCGATGCGCGGGCGGGTCGGCGGCACCGCGAAACTGGCGCCGGTATCGCCGAAATAGCCGTCCAGCTCGGCCGAAACGTCGATGTTGATCAGGTCGCCCGCCTTGACCACCGTATCGTCGGGTATGCCGTGAGCGCAGTCGGGGCCGACCGAAATGCAGGTCGCGCCGGGAAAGTCATAGGTCAGTTCCGGCGCCGAGCGCGCGCCTTCCCGCTCCAGCAGGGCGCGGCCGAAATCATCCAACTCCTTGGTGGTCATGCCCGGCTCCAGCGCCCGGCCCATGGCGGCCAGGGTGCGGGCCACCAGCCCGCCGACGGTGCGCAGCTTTTCCAGCTGGTCCTCGGTCTCGATGGTCATGGGGGCCTCTCGCTGGCGGACGTCGTCGGTCGGCGCCGAGACTAGCGGACGCGCGCGCCGTCGTCACGCCGGGACGGGGGGTTCGGGGAGACGCGCCGCTGACCTGCGATCCCCCGGTTTGGAGGCTCGAGCCTTGACATTTGCACCCACACATGTTCATGTTATGTTCTCGATGACTCACGCATCAACCCTTGAAGGCGAGCCTGACGCCAACCCCTCCGGGGCGCGGCCCTGGACCTGTGTCCAGGGGCCGGGCGAGTGCGTCACCGACTGGCTGATCCGCGACGCCGCCGAGCGGGAGACGCGGCAGCTGGAGGGGCTGGCGGAGCTGGCCGCGATGGGATTGTCGCTGGCCAAGACCGTGCATCGGCGGATCGAGGCCGCGCAGGCCGAGGGCGATGAGGGGCCGGAGACCTCGGCGGCCGTCGCCAACCTGGGCGCGACCTACACCCGCCTGGCCCGCGCCGTGCGCCAGACCTGGGCGCTGGAGAACCGCATCGCCGAGGCCCGCCGCCGGCGGATGCTGGGGCTCGAGGCGGTGCGCGCCGAGGCGGCCGCCGCCGAAGCCAGCCGTCGCACCACCGAACAGGCCGGCCGCACCATCACCGCCTTGCACATCCAGTCCATCGTCGATGAGCTGATCGACGCCGAGCACGAAGGCGACGACGAGGCCTTCGAGCGGCTGCACGCCCTGGCCGAGGAACACCTGATCGACGCCAGGGACGAGGACGACTTCCGGGACCGGCCCACCGGCGAGGTGGTCGCCGCCATCGCCAAGGCCATCGGGCTGAACCCCGACTGGGACCGGTGGGCCGACGAGGACTGGGCCGAGGAAGACGCCGAAGCCAGGGCCTGGGGCTCGCCCTATGGCCGAGGGTTCAAGGCCTGGGGGCGGGATGAGACGATCGAGCCCCTTCCCCCTTGCGGGGAAGGGGTTGGGGATGGGGGTGTCGGCTCGGTCGATGGCGAATTCGCTCCCGACACTCTCCATCGACAGCGCCTCACCCCCAATCCTGGCCCCTCCCCGCAAGGGGGAGGGGAATCCACCGGGCCGCCGTGAGCCTACCGCAAAACGCCGTCGTCCCGGGCCTTACGCCTGGGACCCAGAAACGCCCAGGCTTGAAGGTTCACAGGGATCGAGCGACCGGACCTCATCACCGACCTTCCGCGCGTATGGGTCCTCGGCGCAAGGCCGAGGACGACGGGGAAAATGGCGGGGCGCCCTGACCTACCCTCTCCCGCCGGGAGAGGTGTTTCGATCTCAAGCCTTCCTCCCCCCGATTCCGATTGATCCCCGCCGCGCGTCAGGCCAGCACTAGACCATGACCCTTTCCCTGTTCGATCTGGCCGCGGTCTTCCTGACGCTCAGCGCCGTGATCGGCTGGCTGAACCTGAAGACCGCGCGGCTCCCCACCGGGGTGGCGATGCTGATCGTCGGGCTGGTCGCGACCCTGGCCCTGGTCGGGCTCGACCGTATCGCGCCGCGGCTCGGCGTCGGCGCGGCGATGGCCGACGTCGTCCGCCAGGTGGACTTCTCCGCCGCGGTGCTGCGCTTCATGCTGGCCTATCTGCTGTTCGCCGGCGCCATGCATGTGGACCTGGACGCGCTGGCGCAGCGGGGGTGGACGGCGGCGGTGCTGGCGACCGCCGGCGTGGTCGTCTCGGCGGCCGTCATCGGCGGCGGCTTCTGGCTGGCGGCGCGGGCGATCGGCGTGCCGCTCAGTTTCGCCTGGGCTCTGGTGTTCGGGGTGCTGATCAGCCCGACCGATCCCGTCGGCGTGCTGGCGGCGCTGAAGCGGTCGAGCCTGCTGCCCGACATCCGCGCCCTGATCGAGGGCGAGGCCCTGTTCAACGACGGCGTCGGGGTGGTGCTGTTCGGCGCGGCGGCGGCCCTGGCCTTAGGCGGCCCGAGCGTCCAGCCCGGCGGGCTGGCCCTGCAGGTGCTGATCTCCGCCGGCGGCGGGACCGCGCTCGGCTTTGCAGCCGGCCATCTGGCGATCCGCGCCATGCGCTCGATCGACGATTTCGCGGTGGAGGTCGGCATCACCCTGGCCCTGGCGACGGGGGTCTACGCCCTGTCCCAGGCGCTCGGCCTCTCCGGGCCGATCGCGGTGGTGGTCGCCGGCCTGCTGCTCGGCCACCGCGAGGCGCAGGAAGCCATGAGCGAGCAGACCCGCCGCTACACTCGCGCCTTCTGGACCGTGGTCGACGAGAACCTGAACGGCATCCTGTTCCTGCTGGTGGGACTGGAGGTCTTCACCCTGCATTTCGACCATCTGGTCGACCTGCTGGCGGCCGCCGCCATCCCGCTGATCTTCATCGGCCGCTGGGCCTCGCTGGCCGGACCGGCGCTGCTGCTGGGCGCGGTCGACAGGACCATCAAGCCGGGCCTGATCGCGGTGCTGACCTGGGCGGGGGTGCGCGGCGGATTGTCGGTCGCCATGGCCCTGTCGCTGCCGCCCTCGCGCGAGCGCTCCATCGTCCTGGCGGCCACCTATGTGACGGTGATCTTCTCCATCATCGTCCAGAGCCTGACCCTTGAGGGGGTGATTTTGAGGCTCGGATACGGGAAGCGGATCATCGACGATGCGCCTTGAGGGGATGCTCTCCCCCCGAACCGGAAGGTCTCGTCTCGTCGGCCGATCCCCGGGATGTGGAAGGAGCCTTAAGGTCTTGGTGGAATTGGAGCTTCGCCTTGGTCAAGGACCTCCAAAGGCGGCCGCTCCGCGGCGGCGCGGACGCGCCGTCCTTGAGCAAGACGCAAGCCGAAGCAAAGCTCGCCGCCATGACATCAAGGCATATCCCGCCTGCGCGTGGGAGGGGGGCCTCACCGTCCGAACGGGATCGGCGGCAGGCTGTGCAGGCTCTGGCTTTGCGGTGCGCTGGCGAAGGCCGCCGCATCGCGCCGGCCGGGGCCGGCGGCCGCGCTCAGGCAGGCCAGCAGCATCAGGCTGCCGATGGTCAGCAGGGCCAGGCCCGACAGGGGGCCGATCGGATGTTTGGGTTCCATGACGAGTCTCACGGGAAAGGGAGAGATGAAGGCGGGTTCGGCGTGGCGGACCTCATCGGCTCACCACCAGCCGCAGGTAGTCGGGCAGATCACCGGACCGCGGCGCGTCGACCTTGAGCGGGACGTAGCAATGCAGTTCCTGCGGGACCGTATCGACGGTGATGATAGCGACCCGGCCGGCCTCGGCGTCCGCCTTGGCCGCGTGGCAGCCTTCGGCGACCGCCTCGGCGGCGCTGGCGAAGGCGGCCAGGCGGTCGCCGCCGCGGTCGAGGCGCCAGACGGCGGCGGCCTCGCGCCGGATGCGGTAGTTGACCACCGAGGACTGGGACCGTGGCGAGGGGGGTTGTGCGTCCATGATCAAGCCGCGCTCCGCGCCGATGCCGAGGCCAAGCTCGAAGACGGGCCCAGCCGGCGGGCGACGTGCAGCGCCCGGTGATGGCCGTGAACCGTGCGCTCGACGCGGTAGCCGGCCCGCTCCAGCAGGGCGGCGGCCGGCTGGTCCGTCGGCGTCTGCACGATCAGCACCCCGCCGGGGCGCGGATGGGGACCGTGATCCAGCAAGCCGGCCAGGCTGGCCAGGTCACAGGTCTGGGGCGCCAGCAGCAGGTCGCAATCGTTGGCCGGGCAGCGCCCGGTTCCCACCAGGCCGACCTGATCGTAGCCGTGCCGGCAGAACCAGAGCAGGGCCGCCAGGCCCGCCGGGCCGGTGACATGGACGCTGCTCGACTTATCGACGCCGGCCTCGGTGAGGAGATCGCTCAGGATGGCGCTGAGCTGGGGACGCTGCAAAGGGGATGGGGACTGCAAGGTAGGCCGCCTGAACGGGTCGGCCGTCGGCGCCGGGCGGGATGCCCCAGGGCGCGCGGCCAATGTCGAGGCGGACCATGCCAGGGCCGGGCGTAAAGGATCGATATGTCGTTTTCGGGCGGAAATAAGCGGGACATAAAGGCGGCGCGGGCCCCGCTTTTCCCGCCTTCGACTGTGCTAGAGTGAGGTCGGAAGACGTCGACCTGGCCTCTCCTTCCGACCGGCCGCCGCGTCCTCCAATGCGCGCCCATCCCGTGGCGCCGGAGCTCCATCCATGAATCCCATCACCAGTTTCATCGTTCTGGTCCTGATCCTGTCCGGGGCGGGCGCCGTCGAGCTGACCCACGACCCGGTGCTGATCGCCCCCTTCGTCCTGGCCGCCGCCCTGGTCGGGCTGTCGCTGAAGATGGCCAACACCTGGCAGAAGTTCGTCATCCTGCGCGCCGGCAAGCTGCACGGGGTCAAGGGGCCCGGCCTGTTCCTGATCTTTCCGGTGATCGACACGGTCATCGCCGTGATCGACGAGCGGATCCAGACCACCGCTTTCAACGCCGAACAGGCCCTGACCCGCGACACCGTGCCGGTGAACGTCGACGCCATCATCTTCTGGCACGTCCACGACGCCCAGAAGGCGGCGCTGGAGATCACCGACTACCGTCAGGCCATCGACAGGGTGGCCCAGACCTCTCTGCGCGAGATGATCGGCTCGTCCATGCTGTCGTCCCTGCTGGCCGACCGCCGCACCGCAGACGAGGCCCTGCGCCAGGAGATCGCCGACAAGACCGTCCACTGGGGCGTGTCGGTGACCTCAGTGGAGATCCGCGACGTGGCCATCCCCGAGGCGCTGCAGGACGCCATGTCCCGCCAGGCCCAGGCCGAGCGGGAAAAACAGGCCCGGGTGATCCTGGGCTCGGCCGAGGTGGAGATCGCCGCCCAGTTCGTCGAGGCCGCCCGGGCCTATGGCGACCATCCCGCCGCCATGCAGCTTCGGGCCATGAACATCATCTACGAGACCACCAAGGAGCGCGGCACCACCATCCTGATGCCCTCGTCCATGGTCGATGCGATGAACCCGGTGGCCTTCGCCCTGGCCCAGGCGCCCGCGACGCCGCCGGCCTCCCCCGCGGCCAAGGCGCCGAGGCGGCCAACGGCGGTTCCCAAGAGCTGAAGGCTAAATCGTCGCGGGTCGCCTTGGGGGCTGGGCGAACCGTCAAAAATCATGGTTAATCACCCGTAAACGCGCCTGGGGGGGACCATGCGGGGTTTGGCAGTCTGCATCGGCCTGGCCGCGGCTTTCGGCGTGTTCGCCGTCGCCACGGCGGAGCTTTCGCCGGCCTCACCCGATGCGACCCGGTCGCCCGCCTGCGCCCCTGGGGCCGACTTCAGCGCCAGCGTCTGCCGGGCCGCCACGGCCGACCCGGACACGCCGATCGCCACCATGCCCTATGCGCCCGAGGCCTCGTCGTCCCTGGCGTCGGCCCAGACGCTGGCGCGCTCCGAGGCGCCATCGGCGAGCGTGATCCTGCTGGCCAGGGCGGACGCGGCCTCGACCGCCGCGCCGGGCGCCGCCAGGGCTCGCCGCCCTGTCGAGCTTCCGCCGGTGCTGGCGCAGGCGGGCGCGCCGATCGATGCGCCCTCGCCGGCCCAGACCCTGCGCCAGACCTGGGCCGAGCGGACGCCGGCCCGCCTGCCGCCAACCGGGCTCACGACCCAGGCGCTCGCCCTCTCGGGGGCCTTGCGCCAGCGGATCGAGGCCGCCCGCTACGTCGGCCATCGCGCCCGCATGTTCCTGTTCGTCGGCGGCGGTCAGCAGGTGATGGCCTATAACTTCACCCGGGCCCAGAGCGACATCCAGATCGCCGGATGGTCCATGGAGCGGACGGTGCAGCTTGGCGAGCAGCAGATCGGCATGGCCTGGGAGAACGGCCGGCTGCGCCTGGCCGTGGCCGGCGTCCAGCGCAAGGTCTCCCAACTCGGCGTTTCGCTGAAGGACAATGTCGCGGCGATCAGCCTGACTCTCAACACGGGCAATTTCGGCGAAAGCCGCAGCGATCGGCAATACGGACGCTGATCGAACCAAGACGCGGCTCAGCGGTTTCCGCTATAGGTGACGCGTCGGGCGCGCGGCGCCGCGCGACCTCATGAACGGAGCTTGACCGGTGACTTCCAATCCGCTGCAGCAACTGGGCGAGGCCGGCCAGGCCGTCTGGCTCGACTTCGTACAACGCAAGATGCTGGAGGACGGCGGCCTGCGAAAACTGATCGAGCAGGACGGCCTGACGGGCGTAACGTCCAATCCGTCGATCTTCGAAAAGGCCATCGGCAGCGGCGACTATGACGGCGCGCTGAAGGCCTTCGTGGAAACCAGCGACGCCGAGCCGTCGGCGGTGTTCGACGATCTGGCCATCGCCGACATCCAGACCGCGGCCGACCAGCTGCGCCCGGTCTACGACCGTCTGAACGGCCGGGACGGCTACGTCAGCCTGGAGGTCTCGCCCTATCTGGCGATGGACACCGAGGGCACGCTGAGCGAGGCGCGCCGCCTGTGGAAGGCCGTGGGCCGCCCCAACCTGATGATCAAGGTTCCGGGGACCCACGCGGGGGTTCCGGCGATCCGCGCGCTGATCGGCGAGGGGATCAATGTCAACGTCACCCTGCTGTTCGGGCTGGACGCCTACAAGGCGGTGGCCGAAGCCCATATGGCGGGCCTGGAAGACCTGGCCGCCAAGGGCGGGGACATCGCCAAGGTGGCGGGCGTGGCCTCCTTCTTCGTCAGCCGCATCGACACCCAGATCGACGACGCCATCGACAAGCGGCTGAAGGCCGGCGCGGGCGCCGATGAGGCTGATCTGAAGCGGGTGCGCGGCAAGGTCGCCATCGCCAACGCCAAGATCGCCTACCAGCACTATCTGCAGATGATCGCAACGCGGCGCTGGAAGGCGCTGGCGGCCAAGGGCGCGGCGCCGCAACGGCTGCTGTGGGCCTCCACCGGGACCAAGAACCCCGACTATTCGGACGTCCTCTATGTCGCCTCGCTGATCGGGCCCGACACGGTCGACACCATTCCGCCGAAGACCATGGACGCCTTCCGCGACCACGGAACGGTGGCGGCGACGCTCACCGAAGACGTGGACGAGGCCAAGGATGTGCTGGCCGCCGCCGAGCGGCTGGGCCTGGACCTGGAGGGTGTGACGACCCGGCTGGTCGATGACGGGGTCAAGCAGTTCGCCGACGCCGCCGACGGCCTCTATGGCGCGGTGGCGCAGAAGCGGCTGGACGCCCTGGGCGAGGCGCTGGCCCAGCAGACCGCCAAGCTGCCCGATGCGCTGAAGGCGTCCGTCGACGCCCTGCGCGAGACGGCGCGGGCCCAGGGCTGGCCCCGCCGCCTCTGGGCCGGCGACGCCTCGCTGTGGACCGGCAAGGACGAGGCCAAATGGCTGGGCTGGCTCGCCGCCGGCGAGGGCAAGGCGGTCGACTTGGGTGCGCTCGACGCCCTGGCGGCCAAGGTCAAGGCGGGCGGCTTCTCGGACGTGCTGCTGCTCGGCATGGGCGGCTCCAGCCTCGGCCCGGAAGTGCTGGGCGAGGTCTGCAAGGCCGCGCCGGGCGCGCCCAAGCTGCATGTGCTGGATTCCACCGATCCGGCTCAGGTCGCCCGGTTCGAGGCGGCGATCAATCCGGCCAAGACCCTGTTCGTGGTCTCCTCCAAGTCAGGCACGACACTGGAGCCCGACATTCTCGAGCGCTACTTCTTCCAGATCGCGGCCAAGGCGGTTGGCGAAGACCAGGCCGGTTCGCGCTTCGTCGCCGTGACCGACCCGGGCTCGCAGCTGCAGGCCCGCGCCCAGAGCCTGAAGTTCCTCGAGGTCTTCCTCGGCGATCCGGCGATCGGCGGGCGGTTCTCGGTGCTGTCCAACTTCGGCATGGTCCCGGCCGCGGCTGCCGGGATCGATGTGCGCAAGCTGCTGGGCGAGACCCAGACCATGGTCCGCGCCTGCGCCGCCAGCGCCCCGCCGGCGGCCAATCCCGGCGTCGAGCTGGGCCTGATCCTGGGCGCCGCCGCCAAGGCCGGCCGCGACAAGCTGACCATACTGGCGTCGCCCGCCTTGGCGCCCGTCGCCGCCTGGCTGGAACAGTTGATCGCCGAATCCACCGGCAAGGTCGGCAAGGGGATCATCCCCGTCGCCGGCGAGCACGTGGCCAGGCCGGCCGCCTACGGATCCGACCGCCTGTTCGCCTACCTCGCGCTGAAGGGCGACGCCGACGGCGAGCAGGACCGCGCGGTCTCGGCGCTCGAGGCCGCCGGCCAGCCTGTGGTGCGTCTGACGCTGGCCAGTCCCGACCAGCTGGGCCAGGAGTTCTTCCGCTGGGAGATCGCCACGGCGATCGCCGGCGCGGTGATCGGCATCGACCCGTTCGACCAGCCTGACGTCGAGGCCAGCAAGATCAAGACCCGCGCCCTGACCGACGCCTATGAGACGTCCGGCGCGCTGACGCCCGAGACGCCCTACCTGGAAGACCGCGGGGTCGCGCTGTTCGCCGACGAGACCAATGCTGTCGCCTTCCGCGGCGTCTCGACCCTGGACAACGCCGTCGCGGCCCATTTCCAACGGGCCAAGGCTGGCGACTATATCGGCCTGCTGGCCTATATCGACCGCAACCCGGCCCATGTGGCGGCGCTCGCGGCCCTGCAGGCGGCGCTGCGCGACGCCACCGGCTGCGCGGTCGTGGTCGGCTTCGGGCCCAGGTTCCTGCATTCCACCGGCCAGGCCTACAAGGGCGGGCCCAACAGCGGCGTCTTCCTGGAAATCACCAGCGACCCGCTCAAGGATCTGCAGGTCCCGGGCCGCAAGTTCAGCTTCGGCGTGGTCGAGGCGGCCCAGGCGCGCGGCGACCTGGAGGTGCTGGACGAACGCGGCCGGCGCACCCTGCGGGCCCACCTGGGAACCGATGTCGACAGCGGGCTGAAGACGCTGGCCGACTCGGTCGCCAAGGCCTTCGCCGGGGCGCCGGTGGCCTGATCTGAACTGTCGCTGTCGGGGCAAAGATGGGCGCGTGGAGCAGCTTCTTTCAGGGCGAGCTTGGAGCGGCGGCGGCCCTGGCCGGGCTGCTGTTTGTCAGCGTGTCGGTCAATCAGGCGCGCATCCTCGAGCTCGGCCGGATGGCGGATCGGGGCCTCGAAGCCCTGGCCATGCTGTTCCTGGTGATCATGGTCGCCTCGATCCCGCTGATCCCTGGCCAATCGCCGCGCCTCCTCGGCGGCGAGCTGGCGGCCGGGTCCCTGGGCCTCCTGGCCCTGCTGATTCCTCTTCAAAAGGCCTATTTGCGCGACGTCGACCCTGAACACCACGGCAGTTCAATGCGGATGGTCTGGCTCAATCGGACGGCTGTCCTGATGTTCGCCGCGGCCGGTCTTGTGCTGCTCTGGCGCAACGATCAGGCGGGGCTCTACATCCTTCCGCCGGGCGTACTGCTGACCTTCGTCGCGGTGGGCATCAACGCCTGGGTGCTGCTTATCGAGATCAACCGCTGAACGGTCAGGTCCTCACGGCGGACCTCTGGCGTCGCTCAGCGGATTGCGCCACCCTAAAGGCGCCCCCGCGCAAAGACGGGGCCTTAGGGATTTTTAGATGACCGATTTGACCAATCCGGACTTGGACGCCGAGGCCCTGGCCTTGATGGAAGAGGCCGCGAAACCGAAACGCCGCGTCCGCCCGCGGCTGGCCCGCAAGCTGGCGGACGCCGAGGACCACGAGATCGACACCCCCAACGGCCCGGTGATGGCCTGGCGGCTGGGCGAAGGCCCCGCCAGCCTGCTGGTGCACGGCTGGGAGGATGACAACGCGCTGTGGAGTCCGATGATCGACGCCTGCGCCGACATCTTCCGCGCCGTGGTGGTGCTCGACCTGCCCGGCCACGGCTTTTCCCAGGCCGAGACCCATTCGGTGGAGTCCGCCGGCCAGGCTCTGGTCGCGGTGGCCAAGGCCATGGGACCGATCGATTCGGTGATGGCCCACTCGTTCGGTTGCCCGGCCAGCATGTACGCCATGGCCAACGGACTGGACGTGCGCCGCGCGGTGATGATCGCCTCGCCGGCGCCGCGCACCAAGGGCCGCGGCGACGACTGGATGGGCGAATGGGCCCAGCGCCAGATCAACCGCGGCGCCGATCCGGAGGTGGCCGAACGGGCCGCGGTGCTGATGCGCGAGCGCTGGGAGTCGGGCGAGCATCCGCAGATGCAGGTGGAAAAGCTCATTCCCGAGCTGAAGGCCAAGGCGCTGATCATGCATTCTATGGACGACGAGCAATGCCCGGTCGGCAACTCGCGCGCCATGCACGACCTGTGGCCCGGCTCGGAGCTGCTGCTGCTCGACGGCCTCGGCCACCGTCTGATCGCCCAGGACCCCGAGGTGGTGCAGCGGGCGATCGACTTCGTCGAGGATTTCAGTTGAGGGGGTGGGTGTGTGCTTCGACACGCCGTCCTTCGACGGGCTCAGGACGCCGGCTCAGCATGACGAGGACGGGGGCGTCCTCCCAAACCCGTAATCCTGAACCGGGCCGCTAGGCCCGTGTCGAAGGACGCAACGGCGCCCGAACCGCCCCCCATCGCCCGCCGCCACGTCACCGCGGCGGTGATCGGCAATGCGCTGGAATGCTATGACTTCCTGACCTACGCCTTCTTCGCGGTTCAGATCGGGCGGGTCTTCTACCCGACCCATACGCCCTTCATCAGCCTGATGCTCTCCCTCGCCACCTTTGGCGCGGGCTTCGTCAGCCGCCCCTTGGGCGCGGTTCTGCTCGGCGCCTACGCCGACCGGGTCGGACGCCGGCCGGCCATGCTGGCCAGCTTCGGGATGATGGGCGGGGCCATCGTGGCGATGGCGCTGACGCCCGGCTATGCCCGGATCGGCGCCGCCGCGCCGCTGATCATGGTCGCGGCCCGGCTGATCCAGGGCCTCGCCATCGGCGGCGAGATCGGCACGACCACCACCTATCTGGTGGAAGCCGTCGCGGCCGACCGCCGCGGGTTCGCGGCCGCCTGGCAGTACGCCGGCCAGGGCATGGCGGCCCTGGTCGCCGGGGTGCTGGGCGTGGTGCTGGCCAACAGCATAAGCGCCGGCGCGCTGCAGGACTGGGGCTGGCGCCTGGCCTTCCTGATCGGCGCGGCGGTGCTCCCGATAGGCCTGTGGATCCGCCGCGACCTGCCCGAGACCCTGCACCGGTCCGAAACCGGCGTCGCGGATACGCGCGCCGGCTTTGCCGCCAACGCCCGCACCATAACGCTGGGCCTGATCATCATCATGAGCACGGCTGTGCATTTCTATGTGCTCAACTTCATGACCACCTACGCCGCCGGCGTGCTGCACATGAGGGCCAACCTGTCGTTCGCCGCGCCGGCTGTGTTCGGGGTCGCGACCATCGTCTTCAGCCTGACCGGCGGGGCCTTATCCGACCGGCTCGGGCGGCGGCCGATCATGATCTGGCCGCGCGTGGCGCTGTTGGCGGCCATCTATCCGGCCTATGCGCTGACCGCGCATTTCCGCGACGCGGCGAGCCTGCTGACCGCGACCCTGGTGCTGACCGCGCTTGGACAGCTTAGCGGCGCGGCCAGCCTGACGGCGGTGACGGAATCCCTGCCCAAGCCGATCCGCGGGACGTCTCTAGCCGTGCTCTACGCCACGGCCACCGCCCTCTTCGGCGGCACGACCCAGCCGGCGATCACCTGGCTGATCCACCGCACGGGAGACGTGCTCTGGCCCGGCTGGTACCTGATGATCGCCACCGCCGTCGGCCTTGGCGCGATGATGCTGATGAAGGAAAGCGCGCCGGCGAAGGCCGCGTCCTAGCGCGAATCCACCATCACCAGCTCGGCGTCCTCGAGCGCCTTGATGGTCAGGGCCTTCTCGCCCGTGGCCGCCGCGCCGTCGCGTGGGCCGAGTTCGAGGCCGTTCACGTCCACCTTGCCGCTGGAGGCGACGAGGTAGGCGTGGCGGGTCGGGTCCAGGTCATAGGTGAGGGTCTCGCCGGCCTTCAGCGTCGCGCCCAGCACCCGCGCGTCGGCGCGGATCGGCAGGGCGTCCTCGTCGCCGGCGCGGCCCGAGGCCAGGGTCACGAAGCGGCCCGAGCGGTCGCCCTTGGGAAACGGCTTGGCGCCCCAGGACGGCGCGCCGCCGCTCGAGTCCGGCTCGATCCAGATCTGGAACAGGCGCGTCTGCTCGGATTCGAGATTGTACTCGGCGTGCTGCACGCCGGCGCCCGCCGACATCACCTGCACGTCGCCCGCGCCGGTGCGGCCGGTGTTGCCCATACTGTCCTTGTGGGTGATGGCCCCGTCGCGGACGTAGGTGATGATCTCCATGTTCTGGTGCGGATGCGGCGGGAAGCCCGAGTTGGGGGCGATCTCGTCGTCGTTCCAGACGCGCAGCGCGCCCCAGCTCATCCGCTTGGGATCGTAGTAGTTGGCGAAGGAGAAATGGTGGCGCGCGCGGAGCCAGCCATGGTCCGCGCCGCCCAGCTCGGCAAAGGGTCTGCGTTCGATCATGGCCGTACTCCCTGCTAATGGAGCGCATAGATAGGGGCGCGGCGGCGAAATCCAAATGCGGCGAGTCGGGCGGCCGCAGGCGCCGCCCAACCGCTCACAAATCCGGCAGGAAGGGCAGCACCTTGTCCGGGGTGATCGGGTAGTTGCGGATGCGCGCGCCGCAGGCGTTGTAGACCGCGTTGGCCACCGCCGCGCCCGCGCCGCAGATGCCGACCTCGCCGACGCCCTTGATGCCGAGCGGATTGGCCTTGTCGTCCACCTCGGGCAGGAAGTAGGCGTCGAGATCGACGATGTCGGCGTGCACGGGCGCCAGATAGGACCCCAGGTCCTGATTGATCAGGCTGCCGTAGCGGGGGTCGACCGCATTGGTCTCGGTCAGGGCCGAGCCGACGCCCCAGATCATGCCGCCGGTGATCTGGCTGCGGGCGGTCTTCTCGTTGAGGATGCGGCCGCAGGCGAAGGCGCCCAGCATGCGACGCAGGCGCACCTCGCCGGTGACCACATTGACCCCGACCTCGCAGAAGTGGGCGCCATAGGCGTGCTGGGAGAAGGTGCGGCCCTCCTCGGCCGGATTGGACTCCCCGACCACCTCGACGCCGGCCGGCGCCAGGCGCGAGACCAGGGCCGCCAGGGTCTCGGATTTGTTGGAAGCGGTGATCAACCCGTCCCGGAAGTCCACGTCCTCCAGGCTCGCGCCATAGAGGGGCGAGGCGGGGTCGGCCACGGCCATTCCGGCCAGGGTCCGGCGCATGGCCATGCCGCCCTCATAGACCGCCGAACCGGCGCTGGCCGCGCCGAACTGGCCGCCGGAGCCGGGGGTCGGCGCGAAGCCGGAATCGCCGATCTCGACCACCACCCGCTCCAGCGGCACGCCCATGGTCTCGGCGGCGATCTGGGCGATGATGGTGTAGGAGCCGGTGCCGATGTCGGTCATGCCCTGACGCACCACCACCATGCCGTCGGACTCGACCCGGATGTTGGACTTGGCGGGCAGCAGGAAGTTGCCGCGGATGGCGGCGGCCATGCCCATGCCGACCAGCCATTCGCCGTCCCGCGTCTGGCGAGGTTGGGGATTGCGTTTGTCCCAGCCGAAGCGCTTGGCGCCGTCCAGCATGCATTCGATCAGCTGGCGCGCCGAATGCGGCTGTCCCGTCTCCGGATGCACCTCGGCCTCGTTGAGGATGCGCAGTTCGATGGGATCGAGGCCCAGCTTTTCCGCCAGCTCGTCCATGGCGCATTCCAGGCTCATCATTCCCGGCGCCTCGCCGGGCGCGCGCATGGCGCTGGCGACGGCGATGTCCAGCTTGTGCAGGCTGTGCCCGGTCAGCCGGTTGGGCGCGGCGTAGAGGGCTCGGGAGAAGTTGGCGGCCCGCTCCACGAACGGCCAGTTGCGGGCGCAGTGGGTGTCGGCCTCCAGGGCGAAGGCTGTCAGCCGTCCGTCCGGCGTCGCGCCGAGGCGAACCCGCATCCGGGTGGCCGGGCGGTGAACGGTGGCGTTGAACATCTGCTGGCGGCTCAGCGCGATCTTCACCGGTTGGCCGAGCGCCTTGGCCGCGAAGGCGGCCAGCTCCATGTCCTCATAGGTCGAGCCCTTGCCGCCGAAGCCGCCGCCGACATACCGCGAGAGCAGGTGCACCTGATTGTTGGGGATCTTGAACGCCGCCGCCAGCAGCCGCTGGGGCGGTTTGACCATCTGCACCGAGGCGTGGATGGTCAGCCGATCGTCGTCCCACCAGGCCGTGGTGGCGCAGGGCTCCATCTGGCAATGGTTCTCGATCGGCGTGGAATAGGTCTGATCGACGGTGACCGGCGCGGCGTCGAAGGCCCGCTCGAAGTCGCCGACGCGGGATTCGCCCTCGGTCGTCTCGCCCTGGGCCGGGTCGAACACGAAGTCGCCGGGCGTCTCGGCATAGGCGACCTTGACCAGGTCGGCGGCGGCCTGGGCGTTCTCCAGGGTGTCGGCGACGACCAGGGCCACCGGCTGGCCGAAGAAGGCCACGCTGGCGTCGGAGAAGGTCGGACTGCGGCCCACCGCGCCGCCGACATAGCTGCGGGCGCCGGCCTGGGTCTGGCCGGGCGGCGGGTTGAAGGCGTGCCAGACCAGCTTGACGCCCGGCGCGGCGCGGGCGGCGGCGTCATCGACGGCGGTCACGCGTCCGTGGCCGATACTGGCCGTGACCAGCACCCCGTAGGCGGCCGGCGCGGGCGTTTCGACCTCATAGGCGTAAGGCGCGGTTCCGGACACCTTCAGCGGGCCTTCATAACGGTCCACCGGGCGGCCGATGATGCCGGAGCGGTTGCGGCTGATCGGGTTTGGCGCGGCGTAGTCGGCGAGGGTCGAGGCGGCCATCAGCGTTGCATGTCCTGAAGGGCGGCCGTCATCATCCGGCGCGTCAGATGGATCTTGAAATCGTTGCCGCCCGCGCCGTTGGCGTGGGCCAGCTCGGCGTCGGCCGCCTCGGCGGGCGAGGCGCCGGCCGCGATGGCCGCTTCGGTCCGGCGCGCGCGCCAGGCCTTCATCGCCACCGCGCCGAGGGCGATGCGGGCGCCGGCGACGGCGACGCTGGCCAGGCCGCCGGCATAGGAGGCCCGGTCGCGCGCCTTGCGATAGTCTTGGCGGCCGTCCGGCGGCGGCGGCAGGATCACCGCGGTGATCAGCTCGTCGGCGGCGATGTTGGATTCCAGGTGCGGCGCGTCGCCCGGCAGGCGGTGCAGGTCGTCGACGGGCAGCGTCCGGGTGACGCCCGCTGCGTTGACGGTCTCGACCTCGGCCTCGAGCACGCTCAGCGCCACGGCCATGTCGGAAGGATGGGTGGCGATGCAGGCGCTGCTCTGGCCGAAGATGGCCGCGGCCCGGTTCAGCCCCCCGATCGCCGCGCAGCCGGCGCCCGGCTGGCGTTTGTTGCAGGGCTTGGTGGTGTCGTAGAAATAGGCGCAGCGTGTGCGCTGCATCAGGTTGCCCCCGACGGTGGCCTTGTTGCGCAGCTGGCCCGAGGCGCCGGCGACGATGGCCTGGGCCAGCACCGGGTAGCGGGCGCGGACATCCGCGTTCGCCGCCACTGCCGCGTTCGAGGCCATGGCGCCGATGCGCAAGGCCCCGTCCGTGGCTTCGATCTCCGCGAGCGGCAGGCGGCCGATGTCGATCAGATGGGCGGGATGCTCGATATCCAGCTTCATCAGGTCGAGCAGGTTGGTGCCGCCGGCCAGGAACCGCGCGTTCGGGGTCTCGGCCAGGGCCCGGGCGGCCGAAGCGGCGTCCGTGGCGCGCTCGTAGGTGAAGGGCCTCATTGGGCGCCTCCGACCACGTCGCGGATGGCGTCGAGGATCTGCGGATAGGCCGAGCAGCGACAG
>Ga0302196_10002685_pt1 | contig 16490 bp, 16 predicted proteins | sample II_Bog_N1_3_FD_198794 | JGI IMG/M metagenome (GOLD analysis project Ga0302196, IMG submission 198794) | Peat permafrost microbial communities from Stordalen Mire near Abisko, Sweden - II_Bog_N1_3 | ecosystem: Environmental > Terrestrial > Soil > Wetlands > Peat | place: Sweden: Abisko...
CGCGCCAATGCCGGACAACCCGGCCCCGACGATGAGGACGTCCAAATGCTCGTCGGTCAAAGCTGGTCCCGTCTCCTGCAGCGCCGGCGCGGGCGACACTACGATAATTCGCAGCGCGCGCCAGCCAAAAACGCGTCGCTCGGCCAAGGGGTTCGGGCCGCAACTGGCGCGGCGGAATCGACCGTTGGCGGCGCGTCGATGCTATGCTGTCGTCGGGCGCAAACCCGGAGGACCAGGCGAAGATGAAAGTCACCATCGACATCGATTGCACGCCGCTAGAAGCGCGGCAGTTCATGGGCCTGCCCGACGTCCAGCCGATGCAGGCGGCGGTGATGGCGGAGATCGAGAAGCGGGTGATGGCGGAAGCGACGAAATTTTCGCCCGACGGCTTCCTGCGGGCCTGGTTCAGCGAAGGCCAACAGGGCGCCGAGTGGTTCCGCGACCAGTTCCGTGGCTTCTTCGCTCAGGCGGGGGCCGCGAACGGCGAGCCGCCGAAGGGCTGAAGCGGCGCGTTGCCGCGCCGCTCCTCGCGAGCGCTAAGATTCCGGCAGGTTCGTCCGGATGTGCAACTCGCGCAATTGCTTCAGCGTCGCCGTCGCCGGCGCGCCCATCAGCAGATCCTCGGCGCGCTGGTTCATCGGGAACAGCGCCACCTCGCGCAGGTTCTGCTCGCCGGCGAGCAGCATGACGATGCGGTCGACGCCCGCCGCCATGCCGCCGTGCGGCGGCGCGCCGTAGTGGAAGGCGCGGTACATGCCGCCGAACTGCTCGACCACCGTCTCCTCGCCGTAGCCGGCGATCTCAAACGCCTTGACCATCGCTTCCGGCCGATGATTGCGGATGCCGCCCGAGGCGAGTTCGTAGCCATTGCAGGCGATGTCGTATTGGAACGCCTTGATGTGGAGCGGGTCTTTGTCCTGCAGCGCTTCCAGGCCGCCCTGCGGCATCGAGAACGGATTGTGGGAGAAGTCGATCTTCTTCTCGTCCTCGTTCCATTCGTACATCGGGAAGTCGACGATCCAGGCGAACTCGAAGCGGTTCTCGTCGACGAGCTTCAGCTCCTGCCCGACCTTGCCGCGCGCCGCCCCGGCGAACTTGGCGAAAACCGCGGGATCGCCGGCGACGAAGAACGCCGCGTCGCCCGGCTTGAGGCCGAGCTGGGCGCGAACGGCTTCGGTGCGCTCGGGCCCGATATTGTTGGCGAGCGGGCCGCGGCCGCCGATTCCGGTCGCCTTCGGGTCCTGCTGGAGCGTCGTCTCGTCCTTCGAACGATCGAAGAACAGAATGTACCCGAGCCCCGGCTGTCCCTCGCCCTGCGCCCAGGAATTCATGCGGTCGGCGAAGGTGCGCTGTCCGCCGCCCGGCGCCGGAATCGCCCAGACCTCGTTCTTCGCCGTCTCGAGCAGACGCGCGAACACCTTGAACCCCGAACCGCGGAAATGGTCGGAGACGTTCTGCATGACGATCGGGTTGCGCAGATCGGGCTTGTCGGAGCCGTATTTGCGGATCGCCTCGGCGTAGGGGATGCGCGGCCACGGCGACGGCGTCACCGGCTTGGCCCCGGCGAATTCCTCGAACACGCCGCGGATCACCGGCTCCATCGCTCCCAGCACGTCGTCCTGCTCGACAAAGCTCATTTCGATGTCGAGCTGGTAGAACTCGCCCGGGAGGCGGTCGGCGCGCGGATCCTCGTCGCGGAAGCAAGGCGCGACCTGGAAATAGCGGTCGAAACCCGCCATCATCAGGAGTTGCTTATACTGCTGCGGCGCCTGCGGCAGGGCGTAGAACTTGCCGGGGTGGATGCGCGACGGCACCAGGAAGTCGCGCGCGCCCTCGGGGCTCGAGGCGGTCAGGATCGGCGTCTGGAACTCGAAAAAGCCCTGGCCCTTCATCCGGCTGCGCATCGAATCGACGATCCGCCCGCGCAGCATGATGTTGGCGTGCAGCTTCTCGCGCCGGAGATCGAGGAAGCGGTATTTGAGCCGCGTGTCCTCGGGATAGGGCTGGTCGCCAAATACCGGCAGCGGCAGCTCGCCCGCCGCGCCCAGCACCTCGATCTCGCGCACATAGACCTCGACGAGCCCGGTCGCCATTTCGGGGTTTTCGGTGCCCGCGGGGCGCTTGCGCACCGCGCCGTCGATCCGCACGACATATTCCGAGCGCAGCTTCTCGGCGAGGCCGAAGGCCGGCGAATCCGGATCGACCACGCATTGGCTGATCCCGTAATGATCGCGCAGGTCGATGAACAGCAAGCCGCCATGGTCGCGGATGCGATGGCACCAGCCCGACAGGCGGACAGTCTTCCCGTCCTCGGCGAGCCCCAAGGCGCCGCAGGTGTGGGTGCGATAGCGATGCATGGGTAAGCAGACTCGTTGTAATTTCACGCTAGCACGGGCTGACTAGCGGAAAACGGCGTCCGGGGGAAGCCACGGGCGGCTATGGCGCGCGAGGAAAGCACAATGTTGACCATTCATGATTTCGCCAACGCCACGTTCGAGCCTTCGCCGAGCGAGTCGCAGCTCCCGGACGGCGCGACCTGGATCGACGCCAACGCGCCGACGCCGGAAGAGCGCGCGTTCCTGGTCCGCGCGCTCGGGGTCGAGCCCCCGACCTTGGCGAAAATGTCCGAGATCGAGACCTCGAGCCGGTTCTATCGCCTCGGCGCCGCGATCTGCGTCACCATTCCGTTGCCGAAGCGCGACAGCGACGGCGTCGGGACGCAGCATCCGCTGGCGCTCATCCTGACGCCGAAGGTGTTGCTGACGGTGCGTTACGAGAACCTCAAGCCGTGTCAGCCGGAATATCTCGAGGCGATCGGCGTCGATCGCACGCTTTCCAATCCGATCGGCGCCATGCTCGCGCTGCTGGAGGCGGTCGTCGACCATCTCGCCGACGAACTCGAGCTGCTGACGGCGCGCCTCGACGAATGCTCGCGCGACATCTTCGCAGGCGCGACAGCAACGCGCCGGCCCGGCCTCAAAGGCCGGAAATTGCAGAGCGTCATCACCGTGATCGGGCGAAAGCGCGAGTATACCTCGCTGCTGGAAGAAACCTCGTTGACGCTGTCGCGCATGACGCCCTTCCTCGAGGCCGAAGTTGGAACGCAGTTGACGCCCGAAGCGCGGGCGCGGCTCGCCCGCATCGCCAGCGACGTTCAATCCCTGAGCTCCCATGAGAACCGATTGTCCGACAAGATCCAGTTCCTGCTCGACGCCAGCCTCGGCCTGATCAACGTCGAGCAGAACGACATCTTCAAGGTGCTGACCATCGTCTCGGTGATCGGCATCCCACCGACCCTGATCGCCAGCATGTACGGAATGAACTTCAAAACCATTCCGGAATACGACTGGACGTACGGCTACCCCTACGGCCTGACGCTGATCTTTCTGAGCGCGGCGCTGCCGCTGCTGTGGTTCAAGTGGCGCCGGTGGTGGTGAAGGAGCCCGAGCCATGTTCGACCCGGCCCTGATCGACCGCGCCGCCGCGCTGCTGGCGCTGTGCCGCGAGCGCGGCCTCAAACTCGCGACGGCCGAATCGTGCACCGGCGGCCTGGTCGCCGGGCTGCTGACCGAAATTCCCGGCTCGTCGGCCGTCGTCGAGCGCGGCTTCGTCGTCTATTCCAATCTCGCTAAGCAGGAACTACTCGGGGTGCCGGAGGCGACGCTCATGCAATGGGGCGCGGTCAGCGCCGAGACCGCGCGGGCGATGGCCGAGGGCGCCCTCGCCCGCTCTGCCGCCGACCTGGCGGTGGCGATCACCGGGATCGCCGGCCCCGACGGCGGCACGGCCGAAAAGCCGGTCGGGCTCGTCCATTTCTGTTCAGCGCGGCGCGGCGCGCCCGCCCATTGGGTCGAAAGGCGGTTCGGCCCGCTGTCGCGCGGCGCGATCCGGCTCGCCGCCGTCGAGACGGCTCTGGACATGCTTGAAGCGGCGGCGCGTCAGGCCGGCGCGCGACCGTAGATTGCGTCCGCCCGCGCCTCGAAGGCGGAGGAGAACTTGCGAAAGGCGGCGTCGAACATCGCGCCCATCAGCGCGGCGAGCACCCGGCTGCGGAACTCATAGGTAATATAGAATTCGACCGTCGAACCGCCGCCTGAGGCCGCGTCGCGGAAATTCCATATGTTTTCCAGTCGGCTGAACGGCCCGTCGACATATTCGACGACGATCTTCAGCCCCACGCGGTCGAGCGTGACGCGGCTGGTGAAGGTCTCTCGGATCGCCTTGTAGCCGACTTGCATGTCGGCGATCAGCGTCTCGACCCCGCTTTCGCCCTTCTCGCGTCGGCGCACCTTCAGCGCCTGGCACAGCGGGACGAATTCCGGATAGCGTTCGACGTCGGCGACCAGCGCGAACATGTCGGCGGCGGCGTGGCGCACCCGCCGCGCGTTGCGGAAGGCGGGCACGGCGCTAGCTCATCCAATAGGCGAAGGCGTCGACGACGAGAAAGATCGCCGCCGCCAGCACGGTCGTCCAGATCGCCACCCGCGCCAGCGGCGGGGCGATCGGCGCGCCGCGGTCGACCCCTGCCGGCATTTCGGCCTCGTCGGCCTCGGTGCGCGAGCGGGCGGTGAGCGGCAGCACGACGAACAGCGAAATCCACCAGATGGTGAAGTAAGTTGCGACGGCGAGCGGCGTCGGCATCAGCGACCGCTCGACCGGCGCTGGCGGCGCGCGGTCATGTTACTTCGGGGCGTCCTGCGCCGGCGCGGCGGGAGCGCTCGGCGCGCCGCCGCTCTGGTTCTGCAACTGCTTGAGCTGGTCGAGCAGGCTCGACGGCGACTGCTGCTGCTGCGGCGACGCAGGCGCGTTGGTCGTCGTCGGCGCGGCGTTGATCAGCGACTTCGGCGCGCGGCCCCAACTGGCGATGATCGACATCGCCAAAGCCGTGACAAAAAACAGCGTCGCCAGGATCGCCGTCGCGCGCGACAGCGCGTTGGCCTGGCCGCGGCCGGTCATAAAGCCGCCGCCGCCGCCCGTCCCCAGGACGCCGCCTTCCGAGCGTTGCAGCAGGACGGCGACGACGAGGGCGATCACCACCAGCAGGTGAATGACGATCAGCACGGATTGCATCAAAACGACCCTAGGCGGCCGCTGGAAGCGGCGCGGACAGCGAAAGTTGGCGCGCTCCTAGCACGCCGCCGGCGGCGCGTCCACGCCGCCAGCCGCGCCGCGAACCTCGCCGCTCAGAGGTAGGTGGCGGCGATCGCCAGAAAATCAACCGCCTTGAGGCTCGCCCCGCCGACCAGCGCGCCGTCGACATTGGCAAGGCCCAGCAATTCCTTGGCGTTGGCCGGCTTGACCGAGCCGCCGTAAAGGATGCGAACCTTCGCCCCGGCGGCGCCGTAAATCTCGCCGAGCAGCCTGCGGATCGCCGCATGCACCTCGGCGACGTCGGCCGGGGTCGGCGTCAGGCCGGTGCCGATCGCCCAGATCGGCTCGTAGGCGACGACGACCGTGTCGGGTCCCCCGCTCGCCGGCAGGGAGCCCCTGACCTGCGTGCTGACAACCTCGATCGCCTTGCCCGCCTCGCGCTCAGTGCGGGTCTCGCCGACGCAGACGATCGCGACGAGGCCCGCCTTCAGCCCCGCCTCGGCCTTGGCCTTCACCGCCGCGTCGGTCTCGCCGTGATATTGCCGGCGCTCGGAATGGCCGACAATCACGTATTGGGCGCCGGCGTCCTTGATCATCGACGCGGCGATGTCGCCGGTGTAGGCGCCGCTCTCCTTGGCGTGGCAGTCCTGCCCGCCGAGCGAGACCTTGCCGCCTTTGAGCGTCCACGCCGCCTGCGCAAGCAGGGTCGCCGGCGGGCAGACCGCGAGTTCGGCGGCGCCCGCCTTGCCCGCGTCGACCGCCTCGCGCATCGCCTTGATCTCGGCCAGCGAGGCCGACAGGCCGTTCATCTTCCAGTTGCCCGCTACGAGCGGGCGCACGCCAGGGGTCATGGTTTGCCTTCCAACAAAGTCTCGGTGAAGCTGAGGCGGGGGCGGATTATCACCCCCGTCGGTCCTATGCAAAGCCTGCCGGGGGCGCTAATTAGGCCCCGAAGCCCGCCGGCGCCATATGCCCACGCGCGCGCAATCGCGATTTGAGGAACGTCAAGATCCATGCTCGAGGGAATGCGCCGGATTTCGCAACATTGGATCGGCCGCGCTATTTTGACGCTGCTGTTCGGCCTCCTCATCTTCAGCTTCGTCATATGGGGCATCGGCGACATGTTCCGCGGCTTTGTCTCTGACAAGGTGGCGGAGGTCGGCGGCCAGTCGATCTCTGCGCAGCAGTTCCAGAACTCGCTGCAGTCGACGATGTACCGCATCCAGACCCGCACCCGCCGCAGCCTCACCAGCGCGCAGGCGCGCGAACTCGGCATCGACCGCCAGGTGCTGGCCAACCTCATCGCCGACGCGGCGCTCGACGAGCGCGCCAACCAGCTCGGCCTGGCGATCTCCGAGACCTCGATCGTCGATGCGGTGCGCTCCGACCCCAGCCTGCAGGATGCGACCGGCCATTTCAGCCCTGAGCGCTTCGACCAGGCTTTGCGGGATTCCGGCTTGAGCGAACGCGGCTTTTTCGTCGCCCAGGCCAGGACCTACATGCGCCAGCAGATCGAGTCGCCGCTCATCGACGGCTTCGAGGCGCCCAAGCCGTTGGTCGACATGCTGGCGCGCGTCGAGGCGCAGACCCGTGCGATCGACTATCTCATGCTGCCGTTGAGCGCGGCCGGCGACATCCCCGCCCCCGCCGAGGACGCGCTCAAGAGCTATTTCGAAGAGCGCAAGGCCGAATACCGCGCCCCCGAATACCGCGCGCTCGACATCCTGCTGGTCGATCCGACGACCCTCGCCAACCCCGCTGACGTCAGCGACGACGACGCCAAGGCCGACTACGACAAGCTTCGCGACACGCGCTTCACGACGCCGGAGAGGCGCAAGCTGCAACAGATCGTCTTCCCCGACCAGGCTTCGGCCGACGAGGCGGAAGCGAAGATCAAGGCGGGCGCGAACTTCGACGACATCGTCAAGGCGCGCAATCTCACGCTCGGCGACGTCGATCTCGGCGAAACCACCATGGCGGCGATGTTCGACAAGACCACTGCCGACGCGGCCTTCGCGTTGCCGGACGGCGGCGTCAGCGAAGTGATCAAGGGCCAATTCGGCCCGGCGATCGTGCGGGTCGCGGGCGTCACGCCGGGCGTCGTGAAGAGCTTCGACGAGGTCGAGGACACGTTGAAGAAGGAGATCTCCGCCGACCGCGTCGCCGGCCAGGTGCAGACGATCCACGACAAGATCGAGGACGCTCGGGTTTCGGGCAAGACCCTCGTCGAGGCGGCCAAGTCCGTCGGCATCGAAGCGCGCTCGATTCCTGCGGTCGACGCGCAGGGCCGCGACGACCAGGGCGCTGCGCTCAACCTGCCCGACCAGGCCGAACTGCTCGCCGCCGCCTATGCCTCCGACGTCGGCGTCGACGACGCGCCGCTGCAGACCGCCAATCGCGGCTGGCTGTGGTTCGACGTGAACAAAGTCGATCCGGCGCGCGACCGAACGTTCGCCGAGGTCAAGGACAAGGTCGAGAAACAATGGCGCGCCGAGGCGGTCGCCAAGGCGCTGGCGACCAAGGCCGACGACATGGCCAAGCAGATCGAAGGCGGCGCAACGGTGCAGAGTCTCGCGGCGAGCGCGGGCGTCGAGGCGAAGTCCGCCGCCGACCTGCATCGCAACGGCGGCGGCGACCTCGCCGCGAGCGTGCTCAACGCCGTCTTCACCGTGCCGGCAGGCGGCGCGGGATCGGCGGCGACGCCGGACGGCCGCGTCGTGTTCAAGGTCACCGCCGACGCGACCCCGCCGACCAAGTTCGACGACCCCGCAGTCAAGGGACTGGCGGCCCAGCTCACCGAGGGGCTGCAGGTCAGCATCATCGCGCAGTACGTCAGCGCGCTCGAGCGCGAGCTCGGCGTCAAGATCCACGACAACGTCCTGCAGTCTGCGACGGGCAGTTGAGGCCGGCGCGATGACGACGATGAGCGCGACCGACTACGACGATTTCGCCCGCCGCTACGGCGCCGGGCGCGCGTGCGTGGTCATGACGACCCTGGTCGCCGATCTCGAGACGCCGGTCTCGGCCTATCTCAAGCTCGCCGTCGGCCGGGCCGGCAATATGTTCCTGCTCGAGTCGGTCGAAGGCGGCGCGCAGCGCGGCCGCTATTCGATGATCGGCCTCGACCCCGACGTCGTCTGGCGTTCGACCGGCGCAGGCGCCCAGATCAATCGCCGCGCGCTCGTCGATCCCGACGCGTTCGTCCCCTGCCCCGGCAAGCCGCTCGACGCATTGCGCGCGCTGCTCGCCGAATCGCACATCGACATGCCGTCCGGACTGCCGCCGATGTCGGCGGGCGTGTTCGGCTATCTCGGCTACGACATGGTGCGCCATATGGAGCGGTTGGCGCCGGCCAAGCCCGATCCGATCGGCGTGCCCGACGCGCTGCTCGTGCGCCCCACGGTGATAATCGTCTTCGACGCGACGCGCGACGAGATGGCGGTAGTGACGCCGGTGCGTCCGGCGCCCGGCGTCGTGGCGCGCGTCGCCTACGAGGGCGCCCAGGCGCGGCTCGACGCGGTGGTGGCGGCGCTGGAAGCGCCGCTCGACCACAAGCCGCCGGAGGTCGACCCGACGCTGGTCGCCGCGCCGGCGACCTCGAACACGACCGAGGCCGAATATCTGGCGATGGTCGCCAAGGCGAAGGACTACATCGCCGCCGGCGACGCGTTCCAGGTCGTGCTGTCGCAGCGGTTCACCAGTCGCTTCGAGCTGCCCGCCTTCTCGCTCTATCGCGCGCTGCGGCGCGTCAATCCGTCGCCCTACCTTTGTTTCCTCGATTTCGGCGGCTTCCAGATCGTCGTCTCGAGCCCGGAGATTCTCGTCCGGGTGCGGAGTGGCAAGGTCTGCATCCGGCCGATCGCCGGCACGCGCCGGCGCGGCCTGACGGAGGGCGAGGACGAGGCGCTCGCGCGCGAGCTCATCGCCGACCCCAAGGAACGCGCCGAGCACCTGATGCTGCTCGACCTCGGCCGCAACGACGTCGGCCGCGTCGCCAAGATCGGCTCGGTCAAAGTCACCGACCGCTTCTTCATCGAGCGCTACAGCCACGTCATGCACATCGTCTCCAATGTCGAAGGCGATCTGCGCGACGATCTCGACGTGGTGGCGGCGCTGGCGGCGGGTTTCCCGGCCGGGACGGTCTCCGGCGCGCCGAAGGTGCGCGCGATGGAGATCATCGACGAGTTGGAGAAGGACAAGCGCGGCATCTACGCCGGCTGCATCGGCTATTTCGGCGCCGGCGGCGAGATGGACACCTGCATCGTGCTGCGCGCCTCGGTGGTCAAGGACGGCAGGATGCATGTCCAGGCCGGCGCCGGCATCGTCTACGACTCCGTGCCGGCGAGCGAACAGACCGAATGCGTCAACAAGGCCCAGGCGCAGTTCCGCGCAGCGGAGGAAGCGGTGCGTTTCGCGACGCGGGCCAAGCGCGGGCAATAGCGCCCGCCTGGTTTGACGCTTCGCGGTTCTCCCCCTTCGCCAAGCGCCGGTCCTGAGGATCAGAGGGGGAGAGCGGCGTGCCACCTTATCTCACCGAAGCCACCGGCTGGATCGCTTGCGTCCTGGAAGTCTACGCCTTCCAGGAAAAGACGATGATCCCGCTGCGCGTGGCCGCCGTGTTCGCCTGCCTGTTCGGCTTCGCCTACGGCTATTTGTCCCACGCCTATCCCAGCATGGCGGTCAGCATCGCGCTTCTGCCGCTCAATTTGTGGCGGCTCAAGGAATTGCGCCGCCTGATCGCCGATTCCGGCGCTTCGGCGATCCGGCAATCCGACTATGAATGGCTGCGACCGTTCATGCACCGCGCGGACTTCCCAGCCGGCCACGTGCTCTTCCGCAAGGGCGAGGTCGGCAGTGAGGCCTTTCTTGTCGGCGCGGGCGACGTTCGCATTCCCGAACATGACGCCATCGTCGGCGCAGGCGGTCTCTTGGGCGAGATCGGCCTGCTGACCGAAGGACACGTCCGCACGGCTTCCGCGATCTGCCGGACGGATGTTCGCGCCTGGAAAATCAGCTTCGCCGAATTGGAGCAGCTGTGCCTTCAGGATCCGCAATTCTGCCTGCACATTGCGCGCATCATCGTCCAGCGGTATCAGGCGAACCTGCAAAAGGGCGCTTCCGAACCGCCCGCCCCGGCGGCGGCGCCGGCCCCAATCTGATCGGCGCGGCGTTGACGCCGCAGGGCGTCCGACCCGCCACAGGGCGCCTTCGATCTGTCATCTGAATCGCTTTTCATGCGCCTGAGGTCTTGATCTATTTCCGCCCTGCGGGGGAATCGTCTTTTCGCCCTCGGCGCTGATCGGCGGCGAGAGACGGAGCACGTGCGCGCGAACAACTCGGGGGAATTTGTGAACATCGGCGTCGACGTCATTCTCGGCTATGCGGCGGGCGGTTTCGGCATCTACGCCTTCCGCGCCAAGACGATGATTCCGCTGCGCGTCGCCGCCACTTGCGGCTGCGCGCTCGGCCTCGCTTACGGCGCCATCCGCGGGGCGCAACCGACCATCATCGTCAACGTCGTCATGCTGGCGCTGAATCTCTGGCGCTTGGCGGAGATGCGCCGTCTCATTGCCGATTCCGGCGCGGCGGCGGGCGCCGACCCGTCGCGGCCGGAAGGCTATGACTGGTTGAAGCCGTTCATGCACCGGGTCGAGCTGCCGGCCGAACACGTGTTGTTTCGCAAGGGCGACGTCGGCGCCGAGGCGTTCCTCATCGGCGACGGCGAAGTCCATATTCCCGAATACGACGCCGTCGTGCGGCCGGGCGACCTGCTCGGCGAGATCGGCCTGCTGGCGACCGACAACAAGCGCAGCGCGACCGCCGTCTGCCGCACGCCGGTGCGCGCCTGGCGCGTCAGCTATTACGAGCTCAAGGAGCTCTGCCTGCAGAACCCGCAATTCTGCCTGCATCTGGCGACCGTGATTGTGCGCCGTTACGAGCACAATCTGCGCCACGCGCACCGCGAGGTCGAGGCGCCGGCCTGAAACAAGGGAGCCCGCATTTGATCGTCCAGGCCTGCATCAACGGCGCGCGCGAACAGGGCTTCCGCCCCGCCCCCCTCACCTGATCGGCGGCGCGTATTGCAGGCCGCCCTGGGTCCACAGCGCGTTGAGGCCGCGGCGGATCTTGATCGGCGAGGCCATGCCGAGGTTGCGCTCGAAGCTTTCGCCGTAGTTCCCCACCGCCTTGATGATGCGATAGGCCCAGTCGTTGGTCAGGCCGAGGCCGGTTCCGAAGTCGCCCTCGACGCCGAGCAGGCGGCGGATCGACGGATTGTCGGACTTCAGCATCTGATCGGCGTTGGCTTGGGTCACTCCGAGTTCTTCGGCGGTGACCATCGCGTAATGGGTCCATTGGACGATCTGGAACCATTGCACGTCGTCCTTGCGCACCGACGGCCCGAGCGGCTCCTTCGAGATGATCTCGGGCAGCACGATGTTGTCGTCGGGGACCGACATCTTCAGCCGTTCGGCATAGAGGCCGGAAGCGTCGGTCGTGTAGGCGTCGCAGCGGCCGGTGTCGTAGGCCTTGGTGGCCTCGTCGTCGGTGGCGAACACCACCGGCTCGAACTTCATGTTGTGGGCGCGGAAGAAGTCGGCGAGATTGAGTTCCGTCGTGGTGCCCTGCTGGACGCAGACCGAAGCGCCGTCGAGCTTCAGCGCCGAGTCGACGCCGAGCTTCTTGCGCACCATGAAGCCCTGACCGTCGTAATAATTCACGCCGGTGAAGAACATGCCGCCGGTCTCGCGCGACAGCGTCCAGGTGGTGTTGCGGATCAGCACGTCGATCTGGCCCGAGGCGAGGATGGTCGGCCGGTCCTTCGCGTTGACCGGCAGGTATTTGACCTTGTCCGGGTCGTTGAAGATCGCGGCGGCGATCGCGCGGCATTCGTCGACGTCGAAGCCTTTGTAGCGGCCCTGATCGTCGGGTTGGCCGAAGCCGGCGAGGCTGGGATTGGCGCCGCAGATCAGCTCGCCGCGGGCCTTGACCTGATCGAGCGTCCCGGCGGACGCCGCGCCGGCGGCCGCGAGCGCGACAGCGGCGGAGAGAAGCGTCACGAACCTGCGCATGCGTAAGCCTCCTGTCAGTCACGGAGCCGCGAGCATCGCGGGCAAGCCGCGCGGAAGTCAATCGCCGCGCTTCGCGCGCGCGGCGAAAGCTGATAGGTTCCGTCCGTCGCGTCTCGCTCTCCAGGCCGCCTCATGCGCGTTCGTCCGCTTCGTCCGGCCCTCGTCCTGTTCGTCGCCGTCTCGCCCGCCTTCGCGTCGCCGGCGTCGCCCGACGGCGTGCGACAGCTCGAGGACGCCTACGCCGCTTATTTCACCCGCGCCGTGATCGACAAGGGCGTCGTCACGGTGACGCCCGACGGCGACGACTACGTCGTCGCCTGGGATCTCGAAAAGGGGATCGCGCTGCTCGGCGCCGATCCCGGCATGGCGAAAGCGGCGCGCTTCTCCTATCGGCTGACGCCGACCGCCGACGGCGCCTGGCGGCTGCTTGCGGACGCGTTCCCGACCCTGACGATCGACGCGCCTGCCGACGCCGGGCGGATGACCGGAACCTTCGAATTGCGCGGCTTCGGCCTCCAGGGCGCCTATGACCCCGCCGAGGCCGACTTCCTGCGCGCCACGCTCGGCGTCGACGTCGCTCACGCAAAATTCAAGGTCGCCGGGGCGGATCAGACCGCCGACACCGATTTCGCCGAAACCGGCGTCGCCGCCGAGACCCGCGCCAAGAGCGCGAGCGGCGGCGGCGGCGTCGACGTGGCTTCCGCGCAGCACATCGCCTCGTTGACCGAGACGATCGTCGCAACCCCGACCGGCGGCTCGCCGCAGGCGCTCACCTATTCGATCGGCTCCGGCGTTGGCGAGGCGACGCTCTCCGGCCTGCGCGCGGCCGAGATCGCCGATCTGTGGAAATACGTCGTCGCCCACGCCGACGACACGCTGACCGGCCACGATTTCGGCGACAAGCTGCGCGCCGCGCTGCCGCTGTGGAAGGACGTCAAGGCGGTCGGCAAGCTCACCGACGTCGTCATGAAAGCGCCGTTCGGTCAGGCGAAACTGAGCTCGCTCGGCGAAACGATCGGCTTTTCCGGCCTGACCGCGCCGGCGACCGCCGAATTCGGGATCGACCTCGAGGGCCTGACGATCGACTCGCCGCAGGCCCCCGCCTTCGCCGCCAAGCTGACGCCGGCCTCGTTCAGCTTCGATGTGAAAGCATCCGGCGGCGGCCTCGACAAGGCGGCCGAGATCGCCCTGAACGACCCTTCGTTCGCAGCCAACGGCGATCTCTCGCCCGAGGCCCAGGACGAGATCGACGCGGCGCTGCTCGCCGGCGACCCCAAGCTGATCCTCGCGCCGGGGCGTCTGACAACCCCGGCGCTCGATCTCGCTTACGAAGGCGAGGCCTCTGCGGTCGGCGGCGCGCCGCACGGCCGCTTCACGGTCAGCGCCGATGGTCTCGACAAGGCGCTGGCGTTGCTGCAGGAGGCGGCCGGGACAGACCCGGAAGCCGAGGCGGCGATCCTCAGCCTGACCTACGCCAAGGGTCTGGCGAAAGCCGGACCGGACGGTCGGCTGGTATGGATCGTCGAATTCGATGGAACGGACGTGACGGTCAACGGGTCGCCGCTGCCCACGGGCAAGTGAGGGCGGCGGGGTTGCGTCTACGCGAGACGCCGAAAGCGCGACGACGGGCCGCGCGACGCCGATGGCGCCTTGCGTTGCGCCGCGCTAGAACCCCTGCGCCATGAGAAATCTCGACCCCGAAGCCAAAGCCCGCCTGCGTCGCCGTTCCCGCCTCGTTCATCTCGGTCGCGACGGCGAAGCCTCGCAGGGCTTCGTCAACGTGCCGCCCTATCGCGGCTCGACGGTCGTCTATCCCGACGTGGCGACGTTGAAGAGCCGCGGGCAGCGTTATACCTACGGAACTCACGGCACGCCGACCACCGACGCATTGTGCGAAGCCTGGAGCGATCTCTCCGGCGCGGCGGGAACCGTGCTGGTTCCCTCGGGCCTTGCGGCGATCGTCGTGGCGCTGATGGCCGCGGTGGAAGCCGGCGGGCACCTGCTGGTGACCGACTCCGTCTACCAGCCGACGCGCATCTTCTGCGATGACGCGCTGAAGCGGATGGGCGTCGAGACGACCTACTACGATCCCCGCCTAGGCAAGGAGATCGCCGCGCTGATGCGGCCGAACACCAAGGCGGTGTTCGTCGAATCGCCGGGGTCGCAGTCGCTCGAGGTGCAGGACATCCCAGCCATCGCCGAGGTCGCGCACGCCGGCGGCGCCTGCGTCATCGCCGACAACACCTGGGCGACGCCGCTGTTCTTCTCCCCGCACGCGCACGGCGTCGACATCGCGATCGAGGCCGGCACCAAGTACCTCTCCGGCCATTCCGATCTGCTGCTCGGTCTCGTCACCGCTGCGCCCGACTGGTTCAAGCGCCTGCATCGCGCCGTCGATTCGATGGGGATTCCGCCGGGACCCGAGGACGTCTTTCTCGCGCTGCGAGGCCTGCGAACCCTGGAGCTGAGATTGCGCGAAGCCGAACGCCAGGGGCTGGCGCTCGCGCAATGGCTGGAGGCGCGGCCGGAGGTGCAGCGCGTCTTTCATCCCGCGCTGCCCTCCCATCCCGACCACGCCTTGTGGCGGCGCGACTTCTCCGGTTCGTCCGGCCTGTTCAGCCTCATCCTGAGGCCCGTCTCCGAGCGCGCGGTCGCGGCGCTGCTCGACGGGCTCGAATTGTTCGGCCTGGGTTATTCCTGGGGCGGCTATGAGAGCCTGGTCATTCCGTTCGACTGCTCGGCCTACCGCACGGCGACGCGCTGGGCGCCTGTTGGGCCGGCGCTGCGCTTTTCGGTTGGGCTCGAGGACATCGACGACCTCAAGGACGATCTCGAGCGCGGCTTCGAGCGGCTGCGCGCGGCGTCCTGAAAATCAGGCGCTGACGCGCGCCGCGCGCCGCAGCGCCTGCGGCGGCTGGCCGAAGGCGCGCAGGAAAGCGCGGCGCATCCGTTCGGGATCGCCGAAGCCCGTCTCGAAGGCGATCGAGTCGATCGGCGTGCGGCCGCCTTCGACCTGTTCGCGCGCCGCTTCGACGCGCAGCCGCTCGACCGCGCGCGCCGGCGTCACGCCGGTTTCCTCGGCGAAGCGGCGGGCGAAGTTGCGCGGGCTCATCGCCGCGCGCTCGGCCAGACGCTCGACCGTCAGCGGCTCGCCGAGCCGATCGCGCGCCCAGCCGAGCAGCGGTCCGAAGCGCCCGTCGGGCCGTTCCATTTCCAGCAAGGCCGAGAATTGCGACTGGCCGCCGGGGCGCCGGCGGTAGACGACGAGCTGCTGGGCGACGCGCCGCGCGATCGGCTCGCCCAGATCCTCGGCGATCAGCGCCAACGCGAGGTCGACGCCGGCGGTGATGCCGGCCGAACTCCAGATCTTGCCGTCGCGCACGAAGATGCGGTCGGGTTCGAGCCGCACGTCGGGATAAAGCTGCGCGAACCGCCGGCTGCGGCTCCAATGGGTCGTCGCGCGCCGGCCCGCGAGCAGCCCCGCCTCGGCAAGGAGGAACGCCCCCGAGCAGACGCTGGCGACGCGGCGGCAGTCGCGCGCCGCATCGCGCAGATAAGCGAGGATCGCCTCGTCCTTCAGCGCCTCATAGGCGCCGAGCCCGCCCGCGACGACCAGCGTGTCGAATCTCGGCGCGTCGGAAGAGCCGATCGCCGTCATCGTCGCGCCCGACGAGCTCGCGACCGCGCCGGGGTTCCTGGCGACCACGCTGAGGCGATAGGCGTCGCGGGCGTGCGCGGCGCCGATCTCGAACACGGCGATTGGCCCGGCGGCGTCGAGGATCTGGAACTGGTCGAAAACGAAGAAGCCGATCTGAAGCGTCATCGCCGCCCTGCCCGCTTTGGCGGATTTCGAGGAAACCTTGTCATTTCCGCCAGGAGGCTAACGGCCCATGCTCGCGCCGTCAAACCGAGGGAGCGCCGCGATGGCCGAGCCGGAATTTCTCATCGTCGAATGCATCTATTCGGGCATGACCCAGCTCGATTTCACCGGCCCGCATACGGTCTTCTCGCGCATCCCCGGCGCAAGGACGATCGTCGCGTCGGAACCCGGCGGGCCGATCGAATCCGACGGCGGGCTCGTCTTCGCCGGCACGCGGCGCATGGCGGAGATCGCGCGCTGCGACCTGCTGTTCGTCCCCGGCGGATACGCCGCGACCGAAACCGCCAACGACGAAGTCTTCCTGCGCGAGTTCCGCCGCCTCGCGGCGAGCGCGCGCTACCTGACCTCGGTGTGCTCCGGCTCGCTAGTGCTCGGCGCGGCCGGCCTGCTGAAGGGCAAGCGCGCCGCCTGCCACTGGGCGTGGCGCCATCTGCTGCCGCTGTTCGGCG
>Ga0302196_10002688_pt1 | contig 16486 bp, 15 predicted proteins | sample II_Bog_N1_3_FD_198794 | JGI IMG/M metagenome (GOLD analysis project Ga0302196, IMG submission 198794) | Peat permafrost microbial communities from Stordalen Mire near Abisko, Sweden - II_Bog_N1_3 | ecosystem: Environmental > Terrestrial > Soil > Wetlands > Peat | place: Sweden: Abisko...
GCGGTTCCAGATGGGCTCGAAGAGCCCGTTGGCGAACCGGAAGGCCAGGATGTTCTGGGCCGCCTCCTTCCCCAGGAAGTGGTCGATGCGGTAGACCTGCTCGGGGTAGAAGACCCCGTGCACGGCATCGTTCAACACCTTGGCCGACTCCAGGTTGGTGCCGAAGGGCTTCTCCATGATGATGCGGGACCGCTCGACCAGGTCCGCGTCGCCGAGGGTGGTGACCACGGCGTGGGCGGCGGAGGGGGGGATGCTCAGGTAGTGGAGCCGGCGGGTCTCGCCGTCGAGCGTGGCCTCGGCCTCCGCCACCGCAGCGGACAGGGCCGCCGGCCCGTGGGCCTGGGACACGTAGTGGAGCCGGGCCTGGAAGATGGGCCAGTGCTCGTCCACGATGTCCCGGCGGGCGAACTCCCGGCAGGCGGCCAGAGCGAACTCGTGGAACGCCGAATCGTCCAACTCCTCGAGCGAGGTGCCGATGATGCGGTAGTCGGGCAGGAGGCCGGAGTAGGACAGTCGGAGGAGGCCGGGGAGGAGCTTGCGGCGGGCCAGGTCCCCGGTGGCGCCGAACAGGACGATGACGTGGGGGGTCAGAGCGTCGTTGTCACTCAGGACGGGATCCTCGAGGGGAGGATCACTGGTGGTGAACAGGTCGGTCTCGGCGACGGAGCTCATACGTGCATCATGGCGGAACAGCCCTTCGAATTGCCCATCCGGAACCTAGTCACCGCATGTTTCGGCTTCGTGACGGGCGTGAAAGAGGCATGTGAACGGCACCGGGCCCATCGAACGGACGGCGGACGGCGGTGGACCCTGCGCCTGGTCCCCGTCACGCCGCCGGCAACCGGGCGCCGATCGTCGCTGCGACCTCCTGCACGGTCGGGGAGTCCATGATCCCCGGCGCCTGCACCGTCCCGGCCAGCAGACGGGGCCAGCCCACCCAGACGTCCCGCACCAGGGCCGACGAGGCCAGCCCCCACTCGGCCCGGGTGAGGCAGAGCATGGGGGTCACCGGCACCTCGGTGCCCCAGGGCGCGCCGTCGAGGCTGGCCCGCACCACGGTCACCTGACGGGAGAGGGCCTCGAGCGTGGGGGTGCAGTTCCGGCGGCCCACGTGGAGTTCGGGCGCCCCCAGCTGGTCGAAGGTACCGGGGCGCTTGGTCCGTACCAGGCCCCTGTGGTGCCGGGCGTCGATGACGAACACGCCGGCTGGGGCCACCGCGATCATGGTGATGGTGGCCTTCGACCCCGGGATCCGCCGATCGTTGAGGACGATGACCCCCTGGCCCCCGACCATCTCGAGCGTTCCCCGCAGCCGGCGGCGGCGATCACCCCCGGCTCGACGCACCTGGCTGCGGGCCGGTGGGGCCTGCCCGCCCGGCGAGGGGACGGTCCCGTCGCCGCCGCCCCCGGGGGCGACGCCGGATCCCCGGGGACCGGTGGTCATGTCGTCGTCCGTCATCGGGCTCATGGTAGGAGACCGCACCCGGCGACCGGTCGACCCGGCCGGGTCCCTCGGTCCCGATTGTTGCAACTTGGCGACCCTGTTCCCTTTCGGGGCCCGGGGTGCCAAGATGGCTGGTGGTCGGAACTGCGGCCGCGTCGGGTCAGTACCCCGGGGGAAACCCTGGAAGGGGGAAGTCCATGCTCGTGTCGAACCTTCTCGAAGGTAAGGGGACCATGGTGGTCACCGTCACCAAGGAAGCCACGGTGGGCGACGTGGTGGCCGACCTGGCCCACCACCGGGTCGGTGCACTGGTGGTGTCACCGGACGGCGTGCACATCCAGGGCATCGTGTCCGAGCGCGACATCGTGAAGCGGCTCAGCGTGCTCCACACCGAGCTCCTCGATGAGCCGGTGTCGTCGATCATGTCCACCGATGTGCGCGTGTGCTCCCCGGGTGACGACGTGGAGTCGATCATGAACCTGATGACCACACAGCGGATCCGTCACGTGCCCGTGGTGGAGGCCGGCCGGCTGGTCGGCATCGTCAGCATCGGCGACGTGGTCAAGAGCCGGATCGAGGAGCTCGAGAAGGACCGCAACGAGCTCATGGAGTACATCTCCGCCCGGTAGGTCCGCCTGCGGGGCCGTAGCGGCCGGCCGGGCCGGTGCCGGCGGCCGGTGGTTGCCGGAGCGTCGGCGTGCCCGCCTACGATCGACGTGTGATCGGTCAGGGAAGCGCACTCGGGATCGTCATCGTCGATCACGGTTCGAGGCGCGACGAGTCCAACCGGCGTCACGAGGGGTTCGTGGCCGAGTGGCAGCGTGACCGCGGCCTCGACAACGTCGAGGCGGCTCACATGGAGTTGGCCGAGCCCTCCATCGCCACCGCCGTGGACGCCTGCGTGGCCTCCGGCGCCACCACCATCGTGATCGCTCCGTACTTCCTGTGGCCCGGCAACCACTGGGACCGCGACATCCCGGCCCTGGCCGCCGAGGCGTGCGGCCGGCATCCCGGAGTCCGCCACCTGGTGGCCGCCCCGCTCGGGCCCCACCCCCTCCTCGGCGACATCGTGGAGCAGCGCATCGAGCACTGCCTGGCCCATGTGGCGGGCGAGGCCCCCGAGTGCGACGTCTGTGCCGGTACCGGCCGCTGCCGGATGCTCTGATGAGGCCGACCCGGGTCGACCCGGAGGCCGAGGTGGTGATCGTGGGTGCCGGCCTGGCCGGACTCTGCTGCGCGCAGGACCTGACCCGGGCCGGCATCGGGTGCCGGATCCTCGAGGCCTCCGACGGTGTCGGGGGGCGGGTCCGCACGGACCGGGTGGACGGCTTCCTGCTCGACCGCGGGTTCCAGATCCTCCTGACCGCCTATCCCGAGGTGCGGCACCGGTTGGACCTCGCCGCCCTGCAGCTGGCCGCCTTCGAGCCCGGTGCGGTCATCCGGGTCGACGGCGGCTTCCACCGCGTGGCCGATCCGCTGCGCCGGCCCCTCCTCCTGGCCTCCACCCTGAGGGCGCCCGTCGGCTCGCTGGCCGACAAGGCCCGCCTGGCCCGCCTGGTGCTGGACGTCCGCAGCCATCCGGTGGTGGACCTGCTCCGTCGCCCCGAGACCACGACCGCCGTCCGACTGTCCCGAGCCGGATTCTCCGACCGGATCGTCGAGACCTTCTGGCGGCCGCTGTTCGCCGGCATCCAGCTCGACCCGGACCTCGACGTGTCCAGCCGCCGGTTCGACGTGATCCTGCGCATGCTGGCCACCGGGGCCACCGCAGTGCCAGGACAGGGCATGGGGGCGGTGCCGGCCCAGGTGGCCGGGACCCTGCCCGAGGGGTGCGTGCACCTCGGGGCCCGCGTGGCCACGGTGGCACCCGGTGCGGTGGTGCTCGAGGACGGCGAGCGGATGGGGGCCAGAGCCGTGGTGGTGGCCACCGACGGCCCCGCCGCCCACCGCCTGTTGGGGGCCCGGGTGGCCGACCCGGGATCGAGGGCGGCGGCGTGCTGCTGGTTCTCCACCGCCGGCCCGCCCGTCGGGGGCGGGACCCTGGTGCTCGACGGTGAAGGGAAGGGTCCGGCCCGGAACGTGGCCGTCATGAGCGAGGTGGCCTCCTCGTACGCGCCGCCGGGCCGGAGCCTGGTGGCCGCGGCGGTGCCCGGGCCCGACGCCCTCGACCCGGCCCTGACCGACAGGGTCCGCCACCAGCTGGCCCGGTGGTTCGGCTCGACGGTGGCCGAGTGGGAGCACCTGAGGACCGATGTGATCCCCCACGGCCAGCCCAGCCAGTCCCCACCGTTCCACCCGAAGCAGGCGGTGGCCCTCGGCGAGGGGCTCTTCGTCTGCGGCGACCACCGGGACACCGCGTCGTTGCAGGGGGCCATGTTCAGCGGCGGTCGGGCCGCCGCCGCGGTCCTCACCCACCTGCGGGGGTGACGGCGCCGCTGGCTACGGCGCCCAGGACCCCGGCTGGCCTACGCCCCGCAGTCCCCGGTCCACGGTTGGCCGCCGTCGAGGGCGTAGAGGGCCACGGCCACCGTGTCCTGCTCCGCCTTGGAGGCCGAGCTCGGGAGGACGCCGACCAGATAGGTGAGGCCGGCGTCCTGGGCGGCCACGTTCCAGGTGGACTGGCTGAACTGGAAGGCCCCGTAGTACCCGTTGCCGGTGTTGATGCTGTAGTCGCCGCCCGACTCCTTTTGGATCACGCACTGGAGGAAGGCGTTGAGGGCGGGGTCGGGCAGCGAGGCGCCCGCCCCGCCCGGGGGCGTGACCGGGGCCGGGGAGGCGGCGCCCGTCCCCGTGGTCACCGGGATCGTCGTCACCGGGTGGGCTGCGGTGGTCGGGGCCCGGACCGCCTGCTTCTGGGCCGCGGCCACGGCGGCGGCGGCGGCGGCGTCCTGGGCCGCGGCCTGCCCGGCCACGGCGGTGGCCAACTGCCCGGTCACCTGGCTGTGCAGGTCCGAGAGGTGGGTGGCGCTGGTGTCGGCCTGGGAGAGGTCCGTGGTCTGGGTGGCCAGGTCGGCACGGTCCTGGTCCTGTTGGTGACGGAGGGAGGCCTGATGGGTGACCAGCTGGGCCTGGGCCGTGTGGAGCTGGTCCACGACGGTGGTGATGTTGCCCACGGCGATCGAGGAGTACTCACTGGCGGCCTGGGCATGCTCCTGGTTGCCGGCGAACAGCGTGCTCGTGGCACTCCCCGACCCTGTGCCGTAGTCCATGTAGGACAGGAGGGCCTGTTGGCGCACCAGCGCCTCCCGGGCGGCGATCTGTTGGTCGTCCTGAGCGATCTCCTGGCCGATCTGGGCGATGGCCTGGCCGTCGGCGGCCACCCGGGCCGAGTACACCGAGTACTGCTGACGGTCGGTGTCCACCTGGAGCTGCGCCTCGATCAGCTGCTGGGAGATGGCGGTGGCCTGGGCCTGGAGCGTGGAGACCTGATCGGCACCGGCGGGTCGGAAAGCAGCGACCACCCCGAAGGAGGTCGAGGCCACGACGGTGGCGAGCAGCACGGCCGAGATCCTGCGTCGACGGTGCACTGTGGCGGTCAAGTCCGCCATCGGTGAGAACCGGGCGCGAAACACAATGGAGGGCCAATTTAGTGGCGTGGGCTGGGGACATACAAGGCCCCTCCCCAGCCGGAGCCCGAACGGCCCTTGTCAGCTGCGGTGATGGGGCTGGTCCGGGCGGGACCCCGGGCTGCCCTCAGGCGGCGTCGCCGGCGGTCACGCGGGCCAGGGCCACCCGGTCGTCGGCCCCCCCGTCGGCGGCGATCACGACCCCGCCCCGGCGCCCCGGCGCCAGCAGGGTGCACAGCAGGCCGGCCAGCGCCGCCGTGCCGGCGGCGTACCACCACAGGTGGTGGAAGCTGTCCAGCGCGGCGACGGCCCCGGTGGGAGCACCGAGGATCACCACGAGCAGGGCCACCCCGAATGCCCCACCTACCTGGCGTGCCGTCTGGTTGACGGCGCTGCCCACGGCGAAGCGCTCGGGGTGGAGGCTGGACACCGCCGCCGCGCTCAGGACCGGGAAGGTGAGGCCGATGCCGAGGCCGGTGATCAGGGTGGCGGGAAGCCAGATGGCCGGGTAGTCGGGTCGGAGGCCCACCCGCGTGGCATACCAGGACAGCCCGGAGACGAAGACCACGAATCCGCTCAGCAGCACCCGTCGGAACCCGAAGCGGGAGGCCATGCGTCCAGCGGGGCCCGACACCGCCGCCACCACCAGCGGGCCCGGCGTCACGGCCAGGCCCGCCTTCAGGATCGAGTAGTGCCAGACGCTGGTGAGGAACAGGATGTTGCCCAACAGCATGGCGAAGAACCCCATGGCGTAGAGGAAGGTGGCGGCGTTGGCCACGCTGAAGGACCGGGAGCGGAACAAGGTGAGGTCGAGGACGGGCTCGGGGTGGTGCCGGGAGCGACGAAGGAAGGCCGCACCCACCACGACGGCCCCGGCGAAGCAGCCCGCGACGGCGGCCGACGACCATCCCCAGGTGGGGCCCTCGGAGATTCCCAGCACCAGGGCGGCCAGTGCCGCGCTGATCAGGACCACGCCCAGATAGTCCGGCGTGGGCCGGGCGGAAGAGGCCGGCCTGGACTCGACGAGCACCCGGCGACCGACCAGCCAGGCCACCACGCCGATGGGGACGTTGACCACGAAGACCCAGCGCCAGCCCCCGGCGGCGATGAGGCCGGCACCGAACGACGGTCCGGTGGCCACGGCCAGCGCCCCGACCCCTCCCCACAACGCCACCACCTGGGATCGACGTTCGTGGGGGAAGGCACCGAGCAGCAGACCGAGTGACGAGGGCAGCAGAGCGGCGGCCCCGACCCCCTGGACGATCCTGCCCAGCACGAGGAGGGGTACCGACGGGGCCAGGGCGCAGAGCGCCGAGCCCAGGCAGAAGACGCCGAGGCCGGCGAAGAACACCCGGCGGCTGCCGACTCGGTCAGCCGTCCGGCCCGCCGTCACCAGCAACGAGCCGAAGACGATGCCGTAGCCGGTGATCACCCAGGCCAGCGTGGCCCGGCTGTCGTGGGGGAACGAGTGCTCGAGGGCGGGGAAGGCCACATTGACGATGGACAGGTCGAGGGAGGCCATGAACGCCCCGAGGGCGGTGACGATGAAGATGGCGCGCTGGCGCGAGGTGGCGATGGCCGGACCCACCTGGTCTACTGTCGATTCCGTCATGCTACGGACTCTAGGGGACTGCATTGCATAATGCAACTGACTCCGGGCGTGGCGCCGCGCCAGGGAGAGAGGTCGCCGTGACGGCACCGGGGGCGGGCACGTGAGCGAGCACCGGGTGGCGCTGGTCACCGGGGCCAGTCGCGGCATCGGCAAGGCCATCGCCGTGCACCTGGCCCGGGCCGGTCTGGACGTGGCCGTGGCCGCCCGCACCCGTCACGAGGGGGAGGTACGCGAGCACTCGTCGACGGTGGCGGCCTCGGACACCCGTCCGCTCCCGGGCTCGCTCGACAGCACGGCGGCCCTGGTGGAGGAGGCCGGCGTCCGGGCGCTGCCGGTGACCCTGGACCTGCTCGACCGGGTGTCGGTCGGGGCCGCCGTCGCCACCGTGCTGGAGCGCTGGGGTCGGATCGACGTACTGGTCAACAACGGCCGGTATGTGGGGCCGGGCCACATGGACCGCTTGCTCGACACGCCGGTGGAGCTGCTCGACCGCCACCTCGAGGCCAACGTGATGGCACCGGTCATCCTCAGCCGACTGGTCCTGCCGGGCATGGTGGAGCGGGGCGCCGGCGTGATCATCAACCTGGCGTCGGGCTCGGGCAGGAGGGACCCACCGGCACCGGCCGGCGAGGGGGGCTGGGGCCTCGGCTACGGGATGTCCAAGGGCGCCCTCCACCGCCTGGCCGGCATCGTGGCCGTGGAGCTGGGCCATACCGGGGTACTGGCCTTCAACCTCAGCCCGGGCTTCGTGGCCACCGAGCGCATCGCCATGGACATGGGCGGCTTCGGCTTCGACGCCAGCGCCGGGGCGCCGGTCGACGTCATCGGCGCCGTGGCCGCCTGGCTGGTGACGGCCCCCGAGGCCCGGGAGCGCAACGGGAAGTGGGTGGAGGCCCAGGAGGTCTGCCGGGAGCTCGGACTGCTCCCGGGGTGGACCTGACCCCCGGGGTGGACCTGACCCGTCCGGCGGGGCCGCCACTACTGTGACGGGCGAGATGGCCGAGTCGACGTCCACCCGTGACCTCCTGCTCGACGCCGCCGCCCGTCTCTACGCCGAGCGGGGCATCGACAACGTGTCCCTGGCCGAGATCGTCCGCGCGGCGCGCCAGCGGAACGCCTCGGCCGTCCACTACCACTTCGGAAGCCGGGACGACGTGCTGCGGGCCCTGCTGGCCCGCCATGTTCCGGTCATCGCCGAGAGGCGGCACCGGCTGCTCGAAGAGGCCCGCGCCCGTCCCGACGATGACGCCCGGTCTGCCGTCGAGGCCATCGTGCGCCCGGTCACCGAGTTCGCCCAGCGTGGGTGGCGCGAGCGGGCCTACCTCCAGATCGGATCGGAACTGGCCGAGGCGGTGGACCGGACCACCCCCGAGCTCCGGGCCCTCCTGGCCCAGACCGAGGGACACCAGGCCTGGGCCCTGCTGCGGCAACGGTGCCCGGCCGTCCCCGGCGACCTGTGGCGGGTCCGCCAGGAGATCTCCATCACCTTCATCGGCAGGGCCGCCGCCGACCGGGCCCGCCGGTTGGACCGGGGAGGCGAGGGCGAGGTGCTGTCCGATGACCGGTTCGTGGACAATCTGGTCGACATGGTCATGGGGGCGATGACCGCACCCCATGCCGGTCGATGACAAGCTGGCGCCATGGGGAGTGAGTACGGGGTCCCGACCACCGGAGACCTCGATGCCATGTACGAGGAGCTGAAGAACTGGGGGCGCTGGGGCCCCGAGGACCAGCGCGGCGCGCTCAACCACCTGACCGACGCCCGCCGGGTGGCCGCCATGGCCCTGGTGCGCACCGGTGAGAGCGTGAGCCTCTCCCACGATCTGGCCACCGAGCCCCAGCCCGAGCACCCCCACCCGGTGCAGCACCACATGCTGGCCTCCGGCGACGCCAGGGACGCCAACGGGATCCCCGGCTACGAGGCGGCCCGCGACCATCTGGCCCTCGACGTCCACGGCCTGCTGACCACCCACGTGGACGCCCTCTCCCACATGTTCGTCCGCGGCGAGATGTTCGGCGGCCGGCCGGCCAGCGAGGTGCGGAGCGACGGGGCCACCGCCAACACCGTCCTGTCCATGGCCGACGGGGTGATCGGTCGCGGCGTCCTCCTCGACGTGCCCCGGGCCCTCGGCTCCCCCTACCTGGGGAGCGGGGAGGTGGTGACCGTCGAGGACCTCGAGGTGGCGGAGTACGCCCAGGGGGTCACCGTCGGACCCGGCGACATCCTGCTGGTGGCCTGGGGCCGGGAGGCCCGTCGGGCCGCCACCCGGGGGTTCGACGGCTTCTCCGGGCTCCACGCCGAGTGCCTGCCGTGGCTGCAGGAGCGGGAGGTGGCGGTGCTGGGGAGCGACGGCATCTCCGACCCCATGCCCTTCGTGGGCACCCCGGAGTGGCCGTTCCCCGTCCACCAGATCGGGATCACCGGCATGGGCCTCCACCTCATCGACAACGTGGCCCTGGCCTCCCTCGGCGAGCGGTGTGCCGCCACCGGCCGGTGGGAGTTCCTGTTCACCATGGGTCCGCTGCGCATCGCCAAGGGCACGGGCTGCCCGGTCAATCCGGTGGCCGTGCTGTGAGTGCCCATGACGACCTGCGGGCCCTGCTCCAGCGCTATGCCCGGGCTGTCGACCAGCGGGATCTCACCGCCCTGGCCGAACTGTTCCGCCCCGATGCCGTCCTGGTGGGGGCCCGGGGCACCCAGAGCTTCGACGAGTGGCTGGACACCATGCGCGGCCCCCGGGCCTTCCCGACCAGCATGCATGTGCTCGGTGACCCGCTGATCACGGTGGACGCCGGCGGGACCGGGGCCGTCCTCGACACCTACGCCGTCGTCTACCAACTGGGTGACCCGGCAGCGGGACAGGGCGATCTGACCCTCGGGATCAACTATGTCGACGACGTGGTCCTGGCCGACGGCCGCTGGGCCATCGCCCGCCGGCGGTCCGTCACCGTCTGGATGCGCTGACCGCTGACGGCCGGGCCGGCCGGCATCGGAGTCAGGCCGGACGGCTCCGGACCAGCCGGCCCGGCGTGGCCCCGGTGGGAACACCGTCCCGGATGGTCACCTCACCGGACACCACCGTGGCGGCGAAGCCGGTCGAGCGCTGCTCGAGGCGGATGCCGCCGGCCGGGAGGTCGGCCACCAGCCGGGGCACCTGGGGGCCCACCGTGGCCGGGTCGAACACGTTGAGGTCGGCGGCCATGCCCGCACGGAGCAGTCCCCGGTCGGTGAAGCCCCAGGCCAGAGCGGGGGCCAGAGTGAGCATCCGCACCGCCTCCTCCAGGGTGAACTCCTGTCGGTCGCGCACCCAGTGGCCGAGCAGGTGGGTGTGGATGGAGGAGTCGGCGATCTGGCTGAGGTGGGCCCCCGAGTCGGAGAAGGTCATCACCGTGCGGGGATGGCGCATGGCCCGCAGGAGGACCTCCTCGTCCTGCTGATAGAGGCTGGGCTGGATGAACAGCTGGTCCCCTCCGCTCTCCACGCACATGTCGATCATGGCCTCGGCCGGGTGCACCCCCCGCTCCCGGGCCACGTCGGCCACCGACGGGTTGGGTGGGAGCCCCTGGCGGTAGACACGGATGCCCTCGAAGTCCGGTGGGCGGGCCTGGGCCCCCACCCCTTTCCAACCCGAGTAGTCGGCGTGGACGGCGGCGTCGACATACGGGGTCCGGGCCTCGCGGTCGCCGAGCACGGCCAGCTGCTCGGCCACCGGCCGGGACCGCAGTCCCTCCCATGAGCCGATGAGGTCGAAGGGGAGCCGGGTCCTGAGGGAGAGCAGCACCGAGATGCCCCGGCAGTGGGTCTGGGCGATGCACCGGCCCCCCGAAGCCGCCGCCTCGTCCAGGAAGTCGAGCAGGTAGTCCGAGCCGCGGGTGGCCACCATGCCGAAGGTGATCGGCACCCGGGTGGCGGCGGCCAGATGGCGCACCCGGTCGAGGCCCCGGGCCCGGGCCTCGGGGTCGGGGGCGGACATGCCCGAGTCGGCCGTTTCGAAGATGCCGGTGCCCAGCTCGCCGAGGACGCCGACCAGGGCCGCCACCTCGTCCCACGCGGCCAGGCGGGAGGCCACCGGCCGGTTGTCCGAGGTCTCGTGGTGCATGGTCCGCGACGTCGAGAAGCCGATGGCCCCGGCCCGGATCGAGTCGGCCAGCTGGCCCCGCATGACGGCGAGGTCGTCCTCGGTGGCCTGCTCCTCGAAGGCCCGTTCGCCCATGGCCCAGGTGCGGAGGGCCGAGTGGCCGACCTGGGCGGCGAAGTTGATGCCCTTGTCCAGCCGGTCCACGGCGTCGAGGTACTCGGGGAAGGTCTCGAAGTTCCAGTCGATGCCGGCGGCCAGGGCGGCCGGGTCGATGTCCTCGGCCCGCTCGAGGTTGCGAACCACCAGGGCCCGTTGGTCGGCCCGGACCGGGGCCAGGGTGAAGCCACAGTTGCCCATGACCGCTGTCGTCACCCCGTGCCAGCACGAGCTGGAACCGGTGGCGTCCCAGAACACCTGGGCGTCGAGGTGGGTGTGGCCGTCGATGAAGCCCGGGGTGACCACCTGGCCCTCGGCGTCGATCTCCCGGTCACCACGGTCACGGATGCGGCCCACCGAGGCGATGCGGTCACCGGCGATGCCCACGTCGGCCCGGTAGGACCCGAGCCCCGAGCCGTCCACCACCGTGCCGTTGCGGATCACCAAGTCGAAGGACACGTCTGCCTCACTGCTCCCCGGGCGGGTAATGAGCGTATATTAGACCCGATGGGCTCATCCTCGGCGATCCACCGGCAGCTCGGCCACCCGGTCATCGACATCGACGGCCACATGGCCGAGCACCTGCCCACCCTGGCCCCCTACCTGGAACAAGAGGGCCTCTCGCTCGAGCACCCGTCGTTCCGGCGCCTCGTGCCCCCCTACGGCGGGACCGACCGCAGCTGGCACGAGCAGACGGCGGCCGAGCGGAACGCCACCCGCACCCCGCGCGGCCCGTGGTGGAGCGCCCCGGCCGGCCGGACCATCGACCTGGCCACCGCCCTGTTCCCCGAGCTCCTCTACCAGCGCCTCGACGACATCGGCATCGACTTCGGCGTGGTCTACCCCAGCCTCGGCCTGGTCTTCCTGCACACCGACGACGGGCAGTACCGCCGGGGCGCCTGCCGGGCCCTCAACCGGGCCAACGCCGAGACCTTCGCACCGCTGGCCGACCGGCTGACCCCCGTCGCCGCCATCCCCATGCACACGCCCGAGGAGGCCCTGGCCGAGTTGGAGTACGCCGTCTCCGGCCTGGGCTACAAGGCCGTGCTCTGCGCCGGCTACGTGCAGCGCCCGTTCGACGCCCTGGCCGGCCGGGACCCCGAGCTGTCCCGGTACGCCTTCTGGCTGGACCAGTTCGGGATGGACTCGGCCTACGACTACGACCCGGTGTGGGCCCGGGCCCAGGAGCTCGGTGTGTCCATCGCCTTCCACTCCGGGTTCATCGGCATGACCCCCTACCGCTCGCCCACGAGCTACGTGTTCAACCACCTGTCCATGCTGGCCGAGGGCCAGCAGTCCCTGGCCAAGTCGCTCTTCCTCGGCGGTGTGACCCGTCGCTTCCCGGCCATGAACTTCGTCTTCCTCGAGGGGGGCGTGGCTTGGGCCGCCGCCCTGTACGCCGACATCGTCGGCCACTGGGAGAAGCGCAACCTGGCCGCCCTCCGGGCCAACCTCGACCCGGCGCTGATCGACCGGGACCTGATGGTCGAGATGATGGGCCGCTACGGGTCGGGGGCCCCGCGTCTGGCCCACGACCCGACCCGCCGGCCCGCCGAGGACGAGGCCATGCTCGACGAGTGGGCGGCGTGCGGGATCACCGAGGCGGCCGACATCAGGTCGCTGTTCTGCGACCGCTTCTACTTCGGGTGCGAGGCCGACGACCCCCTCACGTCCATGGCCTTCAACACGGCGGTCAACCCCTTCGGCGCCGAGCTCAAGGCCATGATGGGCTCGGACATCGCCCACTGGGACGTCCCCGATGTGACCGAGGTGCTGGAGGAGGCCTGGGAGATGGTGGAGCACCGGTGGATCGACGAGGCGGCCTTCGAGAAGTTCGTCTTCACCAACCCGGCCCGGTTCTACACCGACACCAACCCGGCCTTCTTCAAGGGGACCGTGGTGGAGTCGGCCGTCGACGAACTGCTGGCCGGGGACTGACGTGCTCGACCTGCTGCTGTCCGGGGGGACGGTCGTCGACGGCACCGGCGCGCCGGCCACCGTGGCCGATGTGGGTGTCCGCGACGGTCGCATCGTGGTGGTGGGGGAGACCGCCGAGCCGGCGCGGCGTGTGGTCGACGTGGCCGGTCTGGTGGTGTGCCCGGGCTTCGTCGACCTGCACACCCACTACGACGCCCAACTGCTGTGGGACCCCACGGCCAGTCCCTCGGTGCTCCACGGGGTCACGACGGTGCTCGGCGGGAACTGCGGGTTCTCCGTGGCTCCCCTCGGGCCGGACGATGCCGGCTACATCCAGCGCATGATGGCGGTGGTGGAGGGCATCCCCCTGACGGCCCTCCTCAGCACCGGGCCCTGGGACTGGCACTCCTTTTCCGAGTACCTCGACCGGGTCGACAACGGACTGGCCGTCAACGCCGGGTTCCTGGTGGGCCACTCCACCGTGCGCCGCATGGTGATGGGAGACGACGCCACCCGCACGGAGGCGTCGCCGGAGCAGGTCCGGGCCATGGTGGACCTGGTGGGGGCGTCCCTGTCCGGGGGGGCCCTCGGCTTCTCCTCCTCGTTGGGGGAGGGCCACCTGGACGGCGAGGGACGACCGGTGCCGTCGAGCTCCGCGGGTCTGGACGAGTTCGTGGCCCTGGCCGGCGCCCTGCGCCACCACCCGGGGACCACGCTCGAGTTCATCCCGTCGGTGGGGCCCATCCCCGACGAGCGGGCGCAGCTCATGGCCGACATGTCACTGGCCGCCGACCGTCCGCTCAACTGGAACCTGCTCGGGAGCCTGGCCTCCGAGGAGATCTACGAGCAGCAGTTGGAGGCCTCCGACCGGGCCGAGGCGGTGGGGGCCCATGTGGTGGCGCTCACCCTGCCCGACATGATGCGGATGCGGGCCTCCACCCTCCTGCCCGGCCTGCCGGGGTGGCGCGAGGTCACCGAGCTCGACCTCGACGGTCGGCGGGCGGCCATCGCCGACCCCGCCGTGCGGGAGCGCCTCCGGGCCGGTGCCGAGAAGGCGGCCCGTCGGTCCATGGGGGTCCTGTCCGACTTCGCCCTCATGGAGGTGTCCGACCCCGGCTCGGTCTGGGTGGGACGGTCGGTGGGGGAGATCGCCGATGCCCGGGCCACCGACGTCGTCGACGTGCTCATCGACGTGGTGCTGGCCGACGGCCTCACCCTCTTCGCCGTGCTCCCCTCTCTCACCCCGTCGATGGGCCGGACCGACGAGGGGTGGGCGGCACGCACCGCCGTGTGGAAGGACCGCCGGGTGATGCTCGGGGGATCGGACGCCGGCGCCCACCTCGACCTGATGTGCCATGCCAACTACCCGACGGTCGTGCTGGGCGAGGTGGTCCGGGACCGCGGCCTGCTCACCGTGGAGGAGGCGGTCGAGATGATGACCGACCGGCCGGCCCGTTTCTACGGACTGAAGGAGCGCGGGCGCCTGGCCGAGGGCTGGCATGCCGATCTGGTGGTGTTCGATCCGGGGCGGGTGGCCAGCGGGCCCGTGACCCTGGTCGACGACCTGCCCGGTGGGGGCGAGCGGCTGGATGCGGGGTCGGTCGGCATCGAGTTCGTCCTGGTGGCCGGGCGCGAGGTGGTCCGTGACGGCCGGGTCACCGGTGAGCGCCCCGGCCGGGTGCTCCGCTCGGGGCGGGACACCGAGACGGTGACCCTGGCCGACGCCCGCCGTTGACGGCCGAGGCAGTGGGTCAGGCCGTGGCGGCGCCGTCGATGACCAGGGTGGTGCCGCTGATGGTGGCGGCGTCGGCCGAGGCCAGGTAGGCCACGGCTCCGGCCACCTCGTCGGGGTCGACCAGGCGACCCATGGGGGACGCCGCCCGGGTGAGCAGGGCCATGTCCGCACCGTCGGGGAGCTCGAAGTTCCGGAGGAACGGGGTGTCCACCGAGGCGGGGCAGACGGCGTTGACCCGCACCCCGGCCTTGGCCAGCTCCAGGGCCATCGACTTGGTCAGCATGATGACCCCGCCCTTGGAGGCGCAGTAGGCGGCGTTGTAGGGGGTGGCCCGCAGGCCGGCCACCGAGCCCATGTTGACGATGGACCCCCGGGTCTCGAGCAGGGCGGGCACGGCGGCCTGGGACAGCAGGAAGGTGCCGGTGAGGTTGACGTCGATGACCCGGCGCCACTCGTCGGGCGTGAGGTCGCCGATCAGCCGGGAGATCCCGATGCCGGCCACGTTGGCCAGGATGTCGAGCCGGCCGTGACGGGCCAGCACGGTGGCCACGGCGGCCGCGCACGCCTCGGCGTCCCGGACGTCGCAGAGGATGGTGTCGGCCGACCCGACCACGTCGCACCCGACCACGGTCGCCCCCTCGGCGGCCAGTCGCACGGCCACGGCCCGGCCGATGCCGCTCGCCGCCCCGGAGACCAGTGCCACGCTGCCGTCGAGTCGTCCCATGTCCAGAAAGTAGCTGCTGGCCAGGCCGGCGGACCCGACGAACGGTACTGTGCACCCCCATGGGAGCCCTGGAGGGGAAGGTGGCCGTCGTCACCGGTGCGGCCATGGGCATCGGTCGGGCGTCGGCACTGGTCTTCTCTCGGGAGGGGGCCAGCGTGGTGGTGGCCGACATCGACGACGAGGGCGGCCACGAGACCGTGGCCCAGGTGGAGGCGGCCGGCGGCCAGGCCAGCTTCATCCATACCGACGTCTCGGCCAAGGCCGATGTGGCCGCCATGGTCGCCCACGCGGTGACGACCTACGGCGGCCTCGACTGCGCCCACAACAACGCCGGGATCGCCGCCCCCCTCGCCCCGCTGGCCGACTACCCCGACGAGTGCTGGGACCGGACCATCGCCGTCATGCTCACCGGCGTCTACCTCTGCATGAAGGCGGAGATCCCGGCCATGCTGGCCCGGGGAGGTGGGGCCATCGTCAACACGTCCTCGGGGACCGGCCTGGTGGCCTACCCCGAGCAGGCCGCCTATACGGCCTCCAAGCACGGGGTCATCGGCCTGACCAAGGTGGCCGCCCTCGACTACGGGTCGAGGGGCGTGCGGGTCAACGCCGTCTGCCCGGGCACGGCCCGCACCCCCATGGTGGACCGGGCGCTGGCCGACTTCCCGTCGCTCGACGCCCGCCTGCGTGCGCTGCATCCCATCGGCCGCATCGGCGAGGCGTCCGAGGTGGCCGAGGCGGCGGTGTGGCTGTGCACCCCGGCGGCGTCGTTCGTGCTCGGCGTGGCCCTGCCCGTCGACGGCGGGTACGTGGTGCCGTGAGGACGGCGGCGGCCTCGGCCACCGTGACCCGGCTGGCGGCCCAGGGCCACCGCATCGGCGACGGTTGGCAGAGGAGTGACGATGGCGGCACCCACCCCCACCGCTACGCGGCCACGGGCCGGATCCAGGCCGAGGTGGGACTGGCCGGCCCCGCGGACGTCGACGCCGCCGTGGCTGCGGCCCGCCAGGCCCAGCCGGCGTGGGCGGCGCTGTCGCCGGCCCGGCGGGCGACCGTCCTCCACCGCCTGGCCGATCTGCTCGAGGGCCACGCCGACGAGGCGGCCGAGCTGGCCGCCCTGGACAACGGGACGCCGGTCAGCGTGATGCAGCCCGGCCGGTACACCGCGGCCTGGGTCCGCTACTACGCCGGCTGGTGCGACAAGCTCGACGGGGAGACCCTGGCCGGCGGCCGCGCCCCCCCCGCCGGGCGGGGCC
>Ga0302196_10002698_pt1 | contig 16460 bp, 15 predicted proteins | sample II_Bog_N1_3_FD_198794 | JGI IMG/M metagenome (GOLD analysis project Ga0302196, IMG submission 198794) | Peat permafrost microbial communities from Stordalen Mire near Abisko, Sweden - II_Bog_N1_3 | ecosystem: Environmental > Terrestrial > Soil > Wetlands > Peat | place: Sweden: Abisko...
CCCGCCCCGCCGGCTCCCGCCGTGCCGGGCTCGGCCCCGGCGCGCCCGCCGACCAGTGCCTCCGGCCGGCCCATCCCGCCCCCGCCAGGGGGACCGCCACGCTCGATCACCGGCAAGCCCATCCCGCCGCCGCCCGGCGCCGGTGGACGACGCCCGCCCCCCGGCGCCCCGCGTCCGGGCGGATTCAGTGGCCGTCCCGGCCCCGGTGGCGCCAGCCGGCCCGGAGCACCCCGTACCGGAGGGCCCCCGGGTGCCACCGGTGGTGGCTACGGCGGGCGTCCCGGGGGCTCGACCGGTGGCTACGGGGGCGGACGCCCCGGTGGTGGACCCGGCGGTGGACCCGGCGGCCCCGGTGGGGGCCCCGGCGGCCGTGGTGGTCCCGGAGTCGGCCGCGGCCGTCCCAACCAGCGCCGGCCCCGTCGGCGCCGTCGCAACCTGGAGGAGCTGGAGCCGACCACCCTCACCGCCTACGCGCCCTCGACCGCGCCCGTGCCGGACTCGGAGGTCATCATCGAGCGCGGCTCGACGGCGCGCGATCTCGGCCCCAAGCTGAACCGCTCGGCCGGTGACGTCGTCCGCTTCCTGCTGCTGCAGGGGGAGATGGTCACGGCCACCCAGTCGCTCACCGACGACATGATCGAGCTGTTCGCCGCCGAGCTGGGTGCTGACGTCCGCCTGGTCGACCCGGGCGAGGAGCGTGAGGCCGAGCTGCTGGCCAAGTTCTTCGACGACGACGACGAGGAGGAGGACGAGGCCGACCTGCGACCCCGCCCGCCGGTCGTCACCGTCATGGGTCACGTCGACCACGGCAAGACGCTCCTACTCGACCGGATCCGGTCGGCCAACGTGGTGGCCGGCGAGGCCGGAGGCATCACCCAGCACATCGGCGCCTACCAGGTCGAGTGGCAGGGCCACCCGATCACCTTCATCGACACCCCGGGCCACGAGGCCTTCACCGCCATGCGGGCCCGTGGGGCCGAGGTGACCGACATCGTGGTGCTGGTGGTGGCGGCCGACGACGGGGTCATGCCGCAGACGGTCGAGGCCATCGACCACGCCCGGGCCGCCGACGTCCCGATCATCGTGGCCGTCAACAAGATCGACCGGGACGAGGCCGACCCGAACCGGGTGCTCCAGCAGCTGTCGGAGCACGGACTGGTCCCCGAGGCCTGGGGCGGCGACACCATCGCCGTCGAGGTGTCGGCCCTGCAGTCCCTCGGGATCGAGGACCTGCTGGAGCAGATCGTGCTGGTGGCCGAGATCGAGGAGCTGGTGGCCTCGCCCGAGGGCCGGGCCCGCGGGGTCGTGCTCGAGGCGGAGCTGGAGATCGGCCGGGGCCCGGTGGCCTCGGTCATCGTCGAGCGCGGCACGCTGCGGGTCGGCGACCCCATCGTGGCCGGTGCCGCCTGGGGCAAGGTCAAGGCCCTGGTCGACGACCACGGCCAGCAGATCAAGGAGGCCCCGCCCTCGACACCGGTGCAGGTGCTCGGGTTCTCGGAGCCACCGGAGGCCGGCGACGAGTTCCGGGTCGCCCCGGAACTGGCCCAGGCCCGCACCATCGGAGAGGCCCGTGCCCACCGCTACCGGGTGGCCGGCCACGTGCCCGCCGCCACCTCCGCCCTGGGCGGTGCCAAGCTGGAGGACCTGTTCGAGCAGATCCAGCGGGGCGAGACGGCGACGCTCAACCTCATCCTGAAGGCCGACGTCCGCGGCTCGCTCGAAGCGGTGACCGAGAGCCTCCGCAAGCTCGAGCGGGACGACGTCAAGCTCAGCTTCGTGCACCGGGGGGTCGGCGGGATCACCGAGTCCGACGTGGAGCTGGCCCAGGCGTCCAACGCCACCATCATCGGCTTCAACGTCCGGCCCGACCGTCGGGCCCGGGACATGGCGGCCAAGGCCGACGTGGAGATCCGGACCTACGAGATCATCTACAAGCTCCTGGAGGACCTGGAGTCGGCCATGCTCGGCCTGCTCTCCCCGGTGTTCGAGGAGGTCGTCACCGGCGAGGCCGAGGTGCGCCAGGTGTTCCGCGTGCCGCGGATCGGGGCCATCGCCGGCTGCTACGTCCGGGAGGGCGTCATCACCCGCGGCTCCAAGGTCCGCTTCCTACGGGAAGGGGTGGTCATCTGGAAGGGTGCCATCACCTCGCTGCGCCGGTTCAAGGACGACGCCCGTGAGGTCCAGGCCGGGTTCGAGTGCGGTATCGGGCTCTCGGACTACCAGGACCTGAAGGACGGCGACATCATCGAGACCTACGACGAGCGGGAGATCCCCCGCACCTGACCGGTTCCGCCGTCCCCCCCGGGGGCGGCGCGGGCAGATCGCCGGGGACGGACCGGAGGAACAGTGGGACGTCGTCAGGACAACCGGGGGGTGGCTCCCTACGCCCGTTCCCTGCGGGTCAACCAGGTGCTGCGCCAGGTGGTCGCCGAGGAGCTGGAGCGGCTGGCCGACGCCGACGAGCGGCTGCGGATGGTCACGGTCACCTCGGTGGACTCCACCACGGACCTCCGCCAGGCCACCGTCTACCTGAGCACGCTGTCCGAGGACGCCGAGGCCGCCCTGGGCGAGCGCCGGGTCCAGGTCCAGCGGGCCGTGGCCCGTCAGACCCAGCTCAAGCGGACCCCACAGCTCTCGTTCGCCCAGGACCCGGCCGTGGTGGCCGGTGACCGGGTGGAGGACCTGCTGCGGCAGATCCGGGCGTCCGAGGTCGACGACGACCGGGGCGCCGACGAGCGGTGAGCCCCCCGGCGGCCGACCAGGTCAACGGCCTGGTGGTGGTGGACAAGGAGGCCGGCTGGACGTCCCACGACGTGGTGGCCCGCTGTCGGCGCATCTTCGGACAGAAGCGGGTCGGGCACGCCGGGACGCTCGACCCGGACGCCACCGGGGTGCTGCTGGTCGGACTGGGCCGGGCCACCCGGCTGATGCGCTTCCTGACCGCGCTCCCGAAGACCTACGAGGCCGAGGTGGTGCTGGGCACGTCCACCTCGACCCTCGACGCCTCCGGTGAGGTGACCGGCACCTGGGACATGGACGACGTGTCCCTGGCCGCCGTCCGTCAGGCGGCCCTGACCCTCACCGGCCCGATCGAGCAGGTCCCCCCGATGGTGTCGGCGGTCAAGGTGGGCGGACAGCGCCTCCATGCCCTGGCCCGGAAGGGGATCGAGGTGGAGCGGGCCCCCCGGTCGGTGACCGTGCACCGGTTCGAGGTCACCCCGGGCATGACGCCGGGGGTGTTCCGGATCGAGGTGGAGTGCTCGTCGGGGACCTACGTGCGGGTCCTGGCCGCCGACCTCGGCACCGCCCTGGGCGGCGGCGGCCACCTGCGGAACCTGCGTCGCACCCGGATCGGCTCGTTCACCACCGAGGACGCCCGTCTGGTCGACGAGCTCACTCCGGCGGTGGTCCTCACCCCGGCGCAGGCCATGCGGGACCTGGACCAGGTGGTCGTCCCGCTCGACGCCCAGAAGCTGGTGGCCCGGGGCCTGCCCCTCGACCGGGTGCCCCTCGGGGTCTCGGGCGACGGACCGTGGGGGCTGGTCGACGACGCCCACCATCTGCTGGCCGTCTACGAGGCCACCGAGACCGACAGGATCAAGCCGTCCGTCGTCGTGGAGTCGGCCGGCTGACCGAGTCGACGGGTCGGGGACCGGCCCGGCGCTGACTCGGCGGTAACCTGCAGGACTGTGGAGATCGTCACCGAGAGCGAGCGACCGGCCCCGCCGGCCGGTGGGTCGGCCGTGACCATCGGGGCCTACGACGGGGTCCACCTCGGGCACCGGGCCCTGCTGGCCGAGCTGCGGTCCCGGGCCGGGGAGCGCGGCCTGGCCACGGTGGTGGTCACCTTCGACCGCCACCCCGCCTCGGTGGTCCGGCCCGGGTCGGCCCCCAAGCTCCTCTGCGACCTGGACCAGAAGCTCGAACTGCTGGCGTCGGCCGGGGTGGACCGGACGGTGGTCGTCCGGTTCGACGAGGAGCGGGCCAACGAGACCGCCGAGGCGTTCGTGACCCGCGAGCTGGTCGACGGGCTGGACGCCCGCCTGGTGGTGGTGGGGGAGGACTTCCACTTCGGCCACGGCCGCAAGGGGAACGTGGCCCTGCTGGCCGAGATGGGGTCGGTGGCCGGGTTCGAGGTCGACGGGGTGGTCCTGGCCTCGGCGGGGGAGGACGGTGATGGCGCCCTCCCGGTGTCGTCGACCCGGATCCGCGACCTGGTCTCGCGGGGTCGGGTGGAGGAGGCGGCCGTCCTGCTCGGCCGTCCGCACCAGGTCCGTGGCCCGGTGGTGACCGGCGACCGACGGGGTGGCGCCGAGCTCGGGTACCCGACGGCCAACCTGGCCGTCCCCGGGGAGATCTGCCTGCCGGCTCCGGGCATCTACGCGGGACGCTACGAGCGCCCCGACGGTCGGCGTCACGCCGCGGCGGTGTCGGTGGGCCGGCGCCCCACCTTCTACGGGGCCGACGGCGACCTGCTGGTCGAGGCCCACCTGCTCGACTTCGACGGCGACCTCTACGGCGAGCCGGCCCGGCTCTCCTTCGTCCACCGTCTGCGCGACGAGGAGGCCTTCGACTCGGTGGAGGCCCTGGTGGCCCAGATGGCCCGGGACGTGGACCGGACCCGGACACTGCTGACCGACCCCTGACCTCCGGGGGGGGACGGCAGGAACGGGTCTTCGGGTCGGGTCTACGGGTTGGGCTTCTTCCCCAGGGCCTTGAGCACCCAGGCACCGAGGCCGGTCGGCTTCTCGTTGTGATGGTGGTCCGACGAGTGGCCGGAGCGGCCGAAGCTGACCCCGCCCTGGGCGCCCTCCATCCGGTTGGGCTCCTCGTACTTGGGGACCTTGGGGAGGTGCTGGGACTTCTTGCGGGGCTTGGAGCCGGAGGAACCCATGGGACCATCTTGGCAGAGCCGCGGGGCGCGCCGGGGACCGGCCGGCCTGGTGCCCGCTACCAGCCCACCGCTCCGTCGACCAGCTCGCGGAGCAGGTCGGCGTGGCCGTTGTGGCGGGCGTACTCCTCGATCATGTGGACGTAGATCCACCGTAGCGAGCAGGGCTCGCCCTGGCGGGAGCCGGTGTCGTCCAGGCCCCGCCCGGCCGCGGCCCGACGGCTGGCCTCGCACTCGTCGTGCCAGGCGGCCAGGTCGGCCTCCCAGTCGGCCCCGTCCAGGGGCACCAGCTCGCTGTCCTCCACGTCGGGGTCGGCCCAGAGGTAGGGGGCGTCGGGCTCGTCCAGCAGGACGCGGCGGAACCAGCCCCGCTCCACCTCGGCCATGTGGCGGACCAGCCCGTGCAGCGAGAGCAGCGAGGTGGGCACGGGTCGGGCCCGGCGCTGGGCGTCGCTCAGGCCCTCGCACTTGAGGACCAGGGTGGTCCGGTGGAACTCCAGCCAGCCGTCGAGCATCGCCCGCTCGTCGAGCAGGTGGGTCGGCTCGCTCCTGCGTGGGTCCTCCAGTTCGTCGACCACGGCGGTACCTCCGGGGCGTGCAGTCGGTGGGGGTGTCGGGCCGACGCCGGCGGCCCGGCCCGCCGCACACGGTAGCGGAGGGGTGGGGCCCCGGCCGGACCGGTCAGAAGACCGGCGCGTCCCCCAGCAGCTCGGTGCGGAGCTCGCGTTTGAGGATCTTGCCGGCCGGGTTACGGGGCAGCGGCTCGGCCCGGAACCAGTAGCGGGAGGGCACGTTGAAGGCGGCCAGGCGCTCACGCACGTGCCGGGACAGCTCGTCGGCCCCCACGTCGGTCCCCGGGCGCAGGACGATCACCGCCCCCACCTCCTCGCTCAGCACCGGGTGGGGCACCCCGATCACCGCGCAGTCGGCCACCGCCGGGTGCTCGTGGAGGGCGGCCTCCACCTCCACGCAGTAGACGTTTTCGCCCCCGCGGATGATCATGTCCTTGGCCCGGTCGACGATGTGGACGAACCCCTCCTCGTCGATCCGGGCCACGTCGCCGGTGTGGAGCCAGCCCCGGGTGAACGAGGCGGCGGTGGCGTCGGGACGGTTCCAGTAGCCACGGACCACGTTGGGCCCCTTGATCCACAGCTCGCCGGTGCGGGTGGGATCGGGGGCCGTGCCGGTCGGCGGCTCCTCGCCGGCCCAGTCCTCGGGCACCACGGCCACGTCGCACACCGGGGCCGGCGGGCCGACGCTGTCCGGCTTGCGCACGTAGTCGTCCCCCGAGTTCATGGTGGTCATGGCCGATGTCTCGGTGAGCCCGTAGCCGTTGCCCGGGGCCCCGGTGGGGAAGTGCTCCTTGATCCGCCGGACCAGGTCGGGCGGGCAGGGGGCGCCCCCGTACGAGATGGACTGGACCGACGAGGTGTCCCGGGTGGCGAAGTCGGGGGAGTCGATGACCTGCATCACCATGGCCGGGACCCCGCCGAACACGGTGATCCGCTCCCGCTCGATGAGCTCGAGGGCCCGCTCGGGGTCGAAGTGGTGCATCATCACCAGCTTCCCGCCCGCCGCCGTGTTGGTCACCAGCAGGGCGTGGCAGCCCGTGGCGTGGAAGAGCGGCACCGACAGCAGGTTGGCGTTCTGCCCACCGGAGGACGCCGCCGCCTGGGCGGCGGTGCGGCGCATCCCGCCCATGGTGGCCACGAAGAACAGGTTCATCAGGTTGGAGACGCTGTTGCGGTGGGTGCCGACCGCCCCCTTGGGACGTCCGGTGGTGCCCGAGGTGTAGAAGATGGTGGCGTCGTCGTCGGGGTCGATGGCCACGTCCACCAGGGTGGTGTCGTCGACCGCCTCCGCCAGCACCTCGCCGAAGGGGACGACCGGGAGCGGCCCGGCCCCGACCCGGTCAAGCAGGAAGCCGACGGCGGTGCGCCGTCCGCCGCTGTCGGGGTCGTGCTCCTCGCAGGTGACGATCATCGCCTCCAGGCCGGGGACGTCGGCCAGGTGGTGGGTGATCCGGCCCTGGCGCTCCTCGTCGACGAAGACCACCCGGGTGCCCGAGTCGGCCAGGCCGTAGGCCAGCTCCTCGCCGGTCCACCAGGCGTTCAGCGGCACGGCCACCGCCCCCACGGTGATGGTGGCCCAGAAGGCCATCACCCACTCGGGGAGGTTCCGCATGGCGATGGCCACCCGGTCGCCCGGCCGGATCCCGAACCGGTCCACCAGCTGGCGGCCCAGGGCGGCCACGGTCCGGTAGTGCGCGGCGAAGGTCACCCGCTCGTCCTCGTACACCAGGAAGTCCTTCTCCCCGTGGAGGGCGGACAGCTCGAAGACGGCGCGGAGGGTGGCCGGGGCGGTCTTCCACGCCCGCAGGGGCACCCCCCGGACGACCACGTCCTCCATCTCGAAGGCACCACCGGGTGCGGTCAACAGGGCGGTGACCTCGGCGCGGCTCGGCACCGGGGCCTCCTGCTCCGACGGCGTGCGGTCGGCCGACTCGGTCATGGCTGCTCCTCTCGTGCGGCTGGGTGTGGTCGGGGGTGGCGCGGGGCGGCGGCGGCCGGTGGCGTCCGGGGCCCCGACCGGCGGCTACGGGTCGGCCCGGAAGATGGTCGAGCGGTAGTACGCCAGCTCGGCCACTGACTCCTTGATGTCGTCCATGGCCCGGTGCCCGCCGGCCTTCTTCGGGGCGGCGGCCAGGGCGTCGGGGTACCAGCGCCCGGCCAGCTCCTTGACGGTGGACACGTCGACCGAGCGGTAGTGGAGGTACTCCTCGATCTCGGGCAGATGGGCGGCCAGGAACCGGCGGTCGGTGCCGATCGAATTGCCGGCCAGGGGCACGGTGCGCGCCCGGGGGACGTGCTGGCGGATGAACTCCCCGGTGATCCGCCCCGCGTCGGCCAGGGTCAGGGTCGAGGCCCGGATCTCGTCGAGGAGCCCGCTGCGGGTGTGCATGTCGCGCACGAAGTCGTCCATGGCCGCGAGCTGGTCCTCGGTGGCGCCGACGACCAGGTCCGGCCCCTCGGCCACCACGGCCAGGTCGTCGTCGGTCACCAGGGTGGCGATCTCCACGATGACGTCCCGACCGGCATCCAGCCCGGTCATCTCGAGATCCATCCACACCAGCACGCGGTCACGCTACCGGGTGGGAGCCACCCCTCCAAGATGACGCCGCGTCAGATCCGTCCCACCGCCCCCGCCCCGTCGGCCCGGTGGCCCGGCCGGGCTCCACCCGGTGGTCCCGGAGTCGGCGCGCCCGGTCCCCGGGCGGTAGCGTCCGAAGGGATGAGCCGAGTGAGCCCGGGACCAGGCACGGCGGAGGCTGCGGCGCCCTCCGGGCCGGCCGTCCGGGTGGTGCGACTCGATCCCGACCTGCCGCTACCCGCCTACGCCCATCCCGGGGATGCCGGTGCCGACCTGGTGGCCCGCATCGAGGTGCTCCTCGAGCCGAACGGGGGCCGGGCCATGGTGCCGACCGGCATCGCCCTGGCTCTCCCCGAGGGCTATGCCGGCTTCGTCCAGCCCCGCAGCGGCCTGGCCCTGCGTCACGGGGTCACCTGCCTCAACACGCCCGGCCTGATCGACGCCGGCTACCGGGACGAGGTGGCGGTCCTGCTGGTCAACACCGACCCCGAGGTCCCCTACCGGGTCCAACGGGGCGACCGGATCGCCCAGTTGGTGGTCCAGCGGGTCGAGTCGGTGCCGTTCGTGGAGGTCGGGAGCCTGGACGGGACCGACCGGGGGCGCGGCGGCTTCGGATCGACGGGTCGCTGACGGTGGCCCCGCTGACCGGCCTCGACGGGGCGTTCCTCGCCCTCGAGTCGCCCACCACCCACCTCCACATCATGGGGACCATGGTCTTCGACCCGTCCGGCGCGCTCGGGGGGATGGGCTACCCGCAGATCCGAGCGCTGGTGGCGGAACGGGTCCCGCTGGTCCCCCCGTTCCGCATGCGGATGGTCGGGGTCCCCTTCGGGCTCCAGCACCCCACACTGGTGGACGACCCCGCCTTCGATCTCGACTACCACGTCCGCCGGGTCAGCCTGCCCGCTCCCGGGGGGACCGCCGAGCTGACCGGGCTGGTGGCCGACCTGGCCTCACGGCCGCTCGACCGGTCGCGCCCCTTGTGGGAGTTCCATGTGGTCGAGGGACTCGCCGACGGCCGGGTGGCGGTGGTGACCAAGGTCCACCACTCGATCATCGACGGGGTGTCCGGGGCCGAGGTGCTGGCCGCCTTCTTCGACCTCTCGCCGGACCCCACCCCCCGTCCACTCTTCGGAGCCGACCCGCCGGGTCGGGGGCGCCCGGGGTCGGCCCCCGACCCGGCGACGGGGGCCCGTCCCCCCGGGGAGCCCGGCCCCCCGGTGTGGGCGCCCCCGGCGGTCCCCGGTGAGCTCGAGCGCCTCCGTCGGTCACTCGCCGACCTGCCCGGCCAGCTGGACACCGCCGCCCGCACCGTGGCCCGCACCGTGCGGACGGCCCGGACCCTGGCCGGCCGGAACCGGGAGGTGGCCGGGACGCTGCCGCCGGCACCCTTCCAGGCCCCGCCGACCTCGATCAACGCCGCCATCTCCGCCCACCGTCGGGTGGCCTTCGCCGACCTCCCGCGCCCGGCGATCCACCGGGTGGCCACCGTGTTCGGCGGCACGACCAACGACGTCGTGCTGGCCGTCGCCGCCGGTGGGCTGCGGACCTTCTTCGCCGCCCGGGGCGAGGAGCCGGACACCTCGTTGGTGGCGCTGGTCCCGGTGTCGGTGCGCAGCGAGGAGGAGCGGGGTGCCCTGGGAAACCGGGTGTCGGCCGTCCTGGTCTCGCTGGCCACCGGGGTGTCCGACCCGGTGGCCCGTCTGGGGCGCATCCGCGAGGGCATGGCGGCGGCCAAGGAGCAGGGGAGGGCGGTCGGTCCCGAGGTCTACTCGTCCTGGGCCGAAGCGGCGTTCCCCGCCCTGGCCACCCGCCTGTCCCGACTGGTGACCAACCTCCGGCTGTTCGACCACGTGGCCCCGTTGTTCAACGTGATCGTGTCGAACGTCCCCGGTCCCGAGTTCCCGCTCTACCTGGCCGGGGCCCGGATGACCTCCCTGCACCCGCTGGGCCCGATCATGGAGGGGGTGGGGGTCAACGTCACCGTGTTCTCCTATCTGGACGCCGTCCACGTGGGCATCCAGGCCTGCTGGGACCTGGTGCCCGACGTGGCGCTGCTGGCCGGGGCCATGGAGGACGCCCTGGCCGAACTGGTGGCCGAGGCCGGACGGCGGGACCGGCCCGTGCCGTGGTGGCACGCCGAGCTCCCCGCCTGAGCCGCCGTCCCGACTGCTACAGTGGGCGCCTCACGCGGACGTGGCTCAGCTGGTAGAGCACAACCTTGCCAAGGTTGGGGTCGCGGGTTCGAATCCCGTCGTCCGCTCCAGGTCAGAGGCCCTTTCGGGGGCCTCTGTTCCATGTCCGGGCCCTGCCGTCGCGCGTCGATCGCGCGGGCCGGATCCTCCGTCGATCCTCCGTCGGTGGCCGCCGACCCCTCCCCGTCGTCGATGGACGGACCCGAATGTGGCTGTCGGGATGACTTCTGCGACGGCGAAGCGAGTTCGGACAGCGCCTGGGCGACGGCCTTGTCCCGTTCGGCGGTGGCGTGCTGGTTGATGAGCGCCGCTCGGGGATTGGCGTGCCCCATGCGGACCATCAGCTCCTTCGTCGAGGCGAGCCGGCCCAATCTGGGTCGAGCGACGGTCGTGTCCGTCCGACTCCCACCCGGCGAACTCGAGCAACTGAAGCGAGCAGCCGATGCGGCTCATCTTCCGGTGTCGACGATGGTTCGTGTCGGGGCTCTGGCGCATGTGGATGCCAGTCGGGGAGACGACCTGGCGGATGTCACGGAGCGGCTGGCCCGCCTGGAGAGTGCCGTGTTCGATCGTTCGCCCTGACGATGAAGTTCTGACGTTGGATACGTGAAGTTGTGTAGTTTGCGGCTGCTGTGATCCAGAGGGCGCACCCGCTGACGGATTGTCATACGAGTGACCTCCTCACTTGGTGGCGATGCCGAAAACTTGGTGCGGCAGAGCGGTTCACCAAGTACACTCGGTGCATGAGCGCTGTTCAGCAGTACCTCGTGTCTGCTTCGGGACAGATGTCGGTCCCGGCCGCAGTTCGCCATCGGTGGGATCTCGACGATGGAGGACCTGTCGACGTCATCGATCTCGGATTCGGCGTGCTCACCGTTCCTGCGGGGCAGGCGAAGCAACTCCTCGGAGACCTCCTCAGCCGCGAGGATCACGCGGCGTTCGTCGCCTCCCTAGCCGACGACACGGACCTCGCGACGACGTGAGTCTCGTCGTACTCGACGACCACCTTCTGCGCGAGGTTCTCGGTGGCGAACAAGTGGGCCTACTCGGCAGGCTCGCGGAGTCGAACGACCTGGCAACGACGAATCTCTACTACGTGCGGCTCTGCAAGAGCGTCGTGGGTGCCCGCGGTGGAGCGCTCACCGGTGGTTGGTCACAGGAACGCCGGCGAGCACTTGGACGGCGCCTCCTGGAGTTGCCTGATTCGATCCTGATCCCACCGATGCGCCTCACCGGCTATCGCTTGGCAGAGCTGGCGGAAGATGGTCGTATCTCGACTCTGGGGGCCGAAGCGGTGGCGGTCGCCGAGCACTTCGACGCTTCGCTCTGCGTTTGGGAAGGAGACGACGGTCCTGGCATCCGGAGTGCGGCACGAGCCGCACGTGTCGACTATCGGACGATCCAACTGTAGAGATGTCAACCAGACCGACAGCAGACCCCCGGTCCGTCACGGGGAATCCCCGTCCCCGGCTGTCGTGGCCAGCAGGGTGACGAGTACGGGCAGCGGGGGCGGAGGGCCGGGAACTCCGTCGACCAGACCTCCCCGGCCGATGCGCAGCCGATAGCGCCCGTCGGCTTCGACGCCGCCCTCCTCCAGTCCCCGGGGGTCGAAGCCCATCGAGGTGTGCTCCTCGAGGTGGGAGACGGTCAGGCCGGCGTGGGTGGCCGCCATCACCACCTCGGAGACGCTGTGGGCGAACTGCGCCGTGGTCCAGCTCACCTCGGCCCCGGGGTCGGCGTACGAGCCGGTTCCCCGGAACACCCGGGGTCCATCGAACGAGTAGGGGAAATCGAGGACGAGGGGCTCGATGCTGTCGATCATGAGGAGCAGGGGATGGAGCTCGACCAGGACGAGGGTTCCCCCGGGCCGGAGTACACGCACCACGCCGTCCATCCAACGGTCGAGGTCGTCGATCCAGCAGAGGACGCCCACGGTGGCGTAGACCAGATCGAAGGAGCGGTCGAGGTCGGCCGGCAGTTCCCGCGCGTCCGCCTCCCGGGTGGCCACCTCGACGCCGCATTCGGCGGCCAGGGCTCGGAGGCGGGACAGTGCGGTGGGGGAGAAGTCGACGCCTGTCACCCTCGCTCCCTGCCGGGCCATGGTGATGGCGTCACAGCCGATATGGCATTGGAGGTGCAGGACGTCGAGGCCCTCGACTCCCTGCCCCCGGGTCGCCCTGGTGAGGGCGGACGACTCCTCGGCGCTCATGAGCGAGCCTCCCCGGATCAGGTGGTCGAGGTCGTAGTAGGCGTCGGCACCGGTCCCGTGGATGGAGGCCAGCTGCTCCCAGTGATCGAGATTGGGGTTCTCCATCCCAGAACTGTGGCATGAACCCGGACGTGGGGTCACGGACCGGGGATGGCCGGGGACCACGTGGCGGACCACGGATGCTCAGGTCAGGTGCTGTCCGAGGAACCGGAGCGAGGGAGGCTCCTGGGAGATGAAGAACGGGTCCGTGTGGCATCCCGCGGCGATGATCACCGTGGTCGAGGACGGGACCACGTCGGCCAGGGCCACGACCCCCGGATGGAACGGGTCATCGGTTCCCGATGCAATGCAGACAGGGAGTCCGGCGAGTGTCCCCACGTGGGTCAGGGCGTCGTCCGACCGGAACGCCTCCCGTGAGGAGTACGCACCGGCGTTGGCCCCGTTCGCCTCGTCGTAGGTGGTCCAGATGGCCGGGCTGATGGCCGCCACCGCTGAGAACAGGTCCGGGTACTTCTCGGCCAGCAGAATCGTTCCGTACCCTCCCATCGATATCCCCATCGTGCCGATCTTGTGCGGTCGGACGCCCAGCCCGAGCTTCTGGCACCGGGGGATCAGTTCGTCCACCACCATGGCCACCGGGTCGTCCCCCGGGTGGGGATTCCAGTAGCCGCCACCTCCGTCGACGGTGACCATGGCCATCGGTGGAAGTGGACGACCGTCGACCCGGAGGGCCAGGGCCTGAGCGGGTGTCACTCCAGCCAGGGCATTCGTGTGGTCTCCACCGAACCCATGGAGCATCACGATCAGAGGGAGTGCACTTCCCGGCCCGTGGTCCGGCGGGTAGGCGATGGTGTAGCCCACGTCGGTAGCTCGCGCCCGGGAGTAGAACGTCCCCGAGAGCGAGCGACCCGGTGGTCAGGAGGTGGGTGGAGGCGAGTCGACCGAGCACGTACCGTCCAGTTGATCGAGCGCCTGCTGGCCCGGCAGGACACCGTGAGCGACCAATTCGACGCCGGTTGCTCCCGCAGCCACCGCCAGGGCGACCCCTCCGATCCCCCAGCCGAGGATCCGGCGGCGGCTCAGGCGTGGCCCACCTGGCTCGTCGGGTCCATCCGGCTCCACGGGCTGCGCCATCGGGTCAGCCTCTCATGGCGTGGACGGATGGGCGGTGCCCATCGGCGGGACGGGATGGGACGGGACCTGGCTCCGCTCCGCGGTCGATGACGGTTCGAGGGTGATGGGGGTGGTGCCACCATCGGACCATGTCGATCCCACTCGAAGGACTCCGCACCGTCATCTACCCCGCACCCGATCTCGACGAGGCGAAGCGCTGGTGGACCGATCTCCTCGGTATCGCCCCCTCTGTCGACCAGCCGTTCTACGTCGGATTCGGCGTCGGTGACTACGAGTTGGCCCTGATGCCCGACGCCGATCCGGCCGGTCTGGCCGACCTGGACGTCCCGGCCGGTGCGGCACACCCGGCGGCGGAGGCGGCGCCCACCGGTGGAACCGTGGTGCCCAGCCGGCTTGCCCTCACCGAGCCGCGGATGCGGTGACTCCGTGGTCGTGTCGTCCCCGCCTGCGGTTCCGAGGGATGTCCGAGGTCAGGTGGGGGCGAGCACCGATTGGGGGGTGGCCGACGGGTTGCTGGACGTCGAGCCGTCTCCGAGGGCCAGGCCCCAGCACTCAGCCGTGCCGGTCGAGAGGACCGTGCACCATCCCGGCCCGGGCGCCGGGGAGGACGGCACGGCGTCGGCGGTGGCGCCGATCGGCGAGGCTCCGGACGGGGTGGGAAGATTCGCGAGGTAGTCCCCCCAGCAGGAGAGGGCGCCCGGACCGGAGAACCCGCAGAAGCTGTTGGACGAGGTGTCCCCACCGAGCAACTCGATCGGGGAGAAGAGGGACAGCGTCCCTGTGACGATCACGTACACGGGCACCGTGCTGTAGCCGGCGGGCGGGGCGGCCCCACCGAGGGCCCCGTCGACGTTGTCACCCCAGCACTCCGTGGAGCTCCCGTCGCCGATCCCGGCACACACGGTGCCCTCCGAACTCGCCGCGATACCGGCCACCGAGGCCAGCACACCGGTCCCCCCTGACCCCTTCACCTCCGTCGCCAGCGACGAGTCGGTCCTGGACCCGTTGCCGAGTTGTCCGACGTCGTTGCGGCCCCAGCACCACGCGTTGAGCGCTCGCGTGAGGGCGCAGTAACCCGAGTGGTAGATCGGGAAGACCTGGGGTGAATAGAGCGGCAGCGACAAGTTGGTCCCGGGCACTGATGCGAGGACGACGTTGGCGACGTCACTCGAGGCGAAGGTGCCGTCACCGAGTTGGCCCTGGGCACCCGCGCCCCAGCAGAGGATGTCGTCCAGGGTGAAGTCGTCCGCGTTGTAGTCGACCACGCAGAAGCCCTGCCCGTCGGATTCGAGCTGCGGACCGAAGTTGTAGCTCCCCGTGGTCGTCGGGAACTGCACCTGCTCGGGGACGGCGCTGTTCAGGTACGACCCGTCGCCCAGCTCGCCGTTGTCTCCCTCACCCCAGCAGGCCACGCTGGACAGACTGCTCTCCACCGCGCAGATGGTGTTGTCGGAGGCCCGCAGGCGGCCGGCCGCGGACAGCTGCCCGGTGCCTCCGATCCCGCTGACCACGACAGGGACGGCACTGTCGACCTCCGTGCTGGACGAGGACATCTGGCCGTTCCCCAGCTGGCCGTAGTCGCTATTGCCCCAGCACACCACGTTGGAGGAGGTGAGCAGCGCACAGTATCCCTCTCCCGAGCCGAAGGCCGTCAACTCGGTCACTCCGGTCAGCAGTCCGCTACCGCCCACCCCGACCACGGCCACCGGAGCGGCGTTGATGGGCCGTGCCGCCACGACGCCATCCCCGAGCTGACCGTACGAATCGCTACCCCAGCAGTCGACGCCGGTCGTGGTGAGCACGGCGCAGTACCCCTCGCTCGAGCCCTCGATGAATCTCACGTTGGTCAACGCTCCACCGTCCCCGACCTCCACCTTGACGTTGGTCGACTTCGAGGCCCGGAGCGTCACGCCGTTCTCCACCACCGTCGTGATGAGCGTGAGCCGGTACTTGGCCGGACGTCGCCCAGCAGCGAGTGGAGGGAAGACGGTGGCCCTGGCGGACCCGGGGCAGGCGACCGGTTCGGGAAGTCCGGGGATCGAGGGCGTGGACGAGAGCTCGCAGGAGCCGGCACTCACCGTCGCGTGCACGTCGGTACCGCCGCCCGCAGTCGTGATGACTGCGGGAGTGGCCGCGAAGCCCGTGATGGTCGGCTTCTTGAGTCTCGGATTCCCCGCACCGGCCACCGATGGAACCGCCGCAGCCATCACCGCGGTGACCACCAACACCAGAGCCATGCTTCCCCGCCTGCCCACTCGCAACACATCCGCCTCCAAGTCCTCGCTCAGACGGGAGGTCTCCGCTGGAACGTAGTTGCTCTGGGCACAGTGTCCACCCGGCGCGAGCGGCGGTCAAATGGAACGAGTGTGGACGCCGGGTGCCCGCGCAGCCCCGAGGTCCATCGGACCGCACCCGCGGCGACGATCGTCACGGACCGACGTCCAGTTGTCGAACACCGTCCCGTTCGCATCACGGCGTCCGATCCACCCGCAGACGTCCCGGGGCACTCCGACGGGCGGAAGCATCCGCGGTGTCTCGGACCGTCAGATCCAGCTCTGCTCGCGCCGGAGGCCCGGCCCACGCTCTCCCTTCAACCACATGTCGCCGAGTCGGGACTTCGGCGACCCGCCCAGACATGGGCGGAGGGCTGCGTTCCGCAGGTGGAGAACGGCCGACAGCCCGTGCTGTCGGTCACCACCCGACGCCTCGGCAGTCCTCTGGACCTGGGCGGAAATCGTGACTCGGCTGGCGTGGCTGACCGCGGTCTCGTGGCGCTCGAGGGCAGACGTCTCCGATGCCCCGCTCCCGACGGTCGGGGACGGTCTCCGAGAGATCCGCACCGCTCCTAGCCGTACGTCGGATGCTGGGGCCAGCCGATGGG